>Ga0335072_10014761_pt1 | contig 11093 bp, 12 predicted proteins | sample Lox_Sample_21_FD_206725 | JGI IMG/M metagenome (GOLD analysis project Ga0335072, IMG submission 206725) | Soil microbial communities from Loxahatchee National Wildlife Refuge, Florida, United States - Lox_Sample_2.1 | ecosystem: Environmental > Terrestrial > Soil > Wetlands | place: USA... | reverse complement strand
GCACTCCGACATGCACGCCGGCCAGAAACTCATCGCGCTCGGTAGCGTTCATGACAACCCACATGGCGGCTTCATACCCAGGTCAGGTCCGCGGAGCGTACTGGATCGACTCGAATGGCCAGTCGCGTTCCAGCCACGCGAGGACCGCGTCGTGGAGGGCCGGGTCGAGCGCGGCACAGTCGGCGCGTACCCAGGACCGGACGGAAGCCTGCCGCTGACCCGCGGCGCCGCCCGGCTCATGGCCGCGGGCCGGGTAGATGTACACGCAGCCGATAACGTCCCCGGTGCTGGTGCTGAGCACGGTGTAGGTGAACCCGCGGCGCTCGGCGAAGTCTTGTGCGTGCCGCTCCAGGTCGCGGAGATTGTCACTCAGGGGCATCTCGTGCGGCCAGCTGCCGTTAGGGAACCCCGGGGTCGCCCGGATGTGGTCAATGCTGGCCGTCCAGGCGGCGTAATCGGCCTCGTTGTGCTGCGGCCCGAGCGGGGCCAGCCGGAGTTCCCCGGCTACGAGTCCGTCTGGTACCGCGAAGTCTTCCGGAACGAACGGCTCATCGCTCATCTGGCGATATTAGCCCGGGTGCGCCCGGGATCCGGCTGCACGACCTGCGCCACGCGCGCCGCCGGCGCTGAGCGTTTGTCCGGCTCCTCCGGGCGTACCGGCCCGCCGTGATGGCTGTCGGCGTCGGCCTGGGGGGTGGCGTCGACAACGATGCACTCACCAGTCGCGACGTCGCAGAATCCGGACAGCTCGGCTGGAACGATTTGGGTGATGTTCATTTGCTGCTCCATGCCTGCGCAATCGCGTCGGCGAAGCCTCCGATGCTGGTCGAGCCGGGGATGGCGATCCGCTCGTCAAAGACGGTGAATGGAACCCCGGTAACGCCGAGCACGCGGGCTTGCTCCTCATCCGCGCGGACCGCATCGGCGTACTCATCGCTTGACAGGACTTCCTCAACGCGGCCTCGGGGGATGCCGAGTCGGCTCGTGGCTTCGATCAGCGCGGCGTGGTCAAAGACGTTGGCCTGGCCACTGAACAGCGCGCGCTGAAGAACCCCGAGCAACTCGTTGGCGATTCCGGCGCTGCCAGCCAGGTGCAGGACTCGGTGGACGTCGAAGCTGTTGGCCACCACGCGGTCTGCGGTGAAGGGCAGTCCGTCGCGATGGGCGATGGCGGCGACCTTGTCCTCCATGCGTTCGGCCTGGTCCGGGGACAAGCCGTACTTGGCGGCGACGAGTTCGAGGTTCGGCGTCGCCTCATGCGGCATGTCGGGGTCGAGTTCGTAGGAGTGCACCCGGACGCTGATCGCCTCCGCGTGCGGCGAGGACGCGATGGCCCGATCGAGCCGATTCTTCCCGATGTAGCACCACGGGCACGCCAGGTCGCTCCACACGTCGATCTGGAGTTGCCTGTCGGCTGAGGCGTCCGCAGTGGGCCGCCGTGACGATGCGATGGTCATTTGAGGGGCTTCCTGCCTTCTGATAGGCGGTTACTTCTTGTGTTATGATTACTTTTTGTGCGCAACCAGACCGTATGTTACGGTTACGGGGAGCACAAGGAGGCACATTCATGTCCGTAGAGCACATTGAGGTGTCGGCACCCCTCGAGCTCGACGACGACTGTCCGGTTCGCGAGGTTCTCGATCGCGTCGGAGATAAGTGGAGCGTCCTGGTCATCGTCCTTCTGGGCCAGCGGACCCATCGCTTCAACGAGCTGCATCGCGCGATCGAGGGCATAAGCCAGCGGATGCTCACGCTCACCGTGCGCAGCCTCGAGCGCGACGGACTGGTGAAACGCACCGTCTATGCGACCGTTCCGCCTCGCGTCGACTACGAACTGACCGAACTAGGCGAGACGCTCCTCGTCCCGCTTGGGGCCCTCAGCGCCTGGGCCAACGCCCACCGCGGCGACATCAAGGCGGCCCGCGACCAACACGATCGTCAGGCGCTTCAGAGCTAGCTGATCAGGATCTTGTGCTTGAATGCCTGCCTCTGGTGGCGGCGGCTGTGGCGGCGGCCGGGCAGTGAGGCTTACCGTGCCTGCAGGCCGTTGAGGAGCAGGGTGCATACGGCGTCGAGTTCGGTTTCGATGCCGGGGGCCTGCCATTCGGGGGCATGGGCGGGATTGTGGAAGCGGGTGGTGGCGTCGAAGACGGCGCAGGCGGCCGTGGCCGGGTCGGCGGCCTGGAAGTCGCCGCAGGCGACGCCGTCGGCGAGGATGGCCTGCAGCTGGCGCAGTAGGTCTGCGACGTGGTCGGTGGCAGCGCTGCTGTGCTCGGCCGCGAGGATTCGGTAGGCGGCGAACAGCTCAAGGTCGTCGCGGGCCTTGGCCTGCTTGGCGGCGAGCATTGCGGCGAACCAGGCGCGCAGCCGTCGCGCCGGCGGGATCTTGGTGTCGCCCGCGATCGCGGCCAGGGCGTCGCGGTCGCGGCTCAGCCAGCGCCGGGTCACGGCCTCGCGGAGCGCCTGCTTGGAGGGGAAGTGCTTGTAGACGGCGGTGTGGCTGACCCCGAGCGCTCGTGCCACGTCCACGACCGTTGCCTTGGCCGGCCCATGGCGGCGCAGCACCTCCTCGGTGGCCGACAGGATCGTGTCCGCGTCCAGCGGCCCGCCCGGCGGCATCAGCGCTCGCTGTCCAGCATGGCCAGCAGCGCGGGTGCGTAGCGCTCGCCGGCGACGGCTGTCCGCGGGACCGCCCGCTCGATCGCGGCCAGTTCCTCATCAGTGAGCTTCAGGTCGGCTGCGCCCACGGCCTCGGCGATCCGCTGCGGCCGCCTGGCACCGACCAGCGCCACGATGTCGCCGCGCGTGCGGCCCTGCGCGAGCACCCAGGCGACCGCCAGCTGCGCCACTGTGGCCCCGCGGGCGGCGGCGATCTCCCGCAGCTGTTCGGCCAGCGCGAGGTTGGCCTCGACGTTGCCCTCGGCGAACCGGGGCAGGTGGGCCCGGCCGCCATCGCCGTTGGCCGGCTGCCACCCGCCCGACAGTAGCCCCTGAGCGAGCACCCCGTAGGCGGTAATGCCGATGCCCAGCTCCCGGCAGGTGGCCAGGATCCCGTCCTCAATCCCCCGGCTGAACAGTGAGTACTCGATCTCCAGGTCGGTGACCGGGTGCACCGCGTGCGCCCGGCGGATCGTCTCCGCGCTGACCTCAGAAAGCCCGATTCCGCGCACGTAGCCCGCTTGGACCAGCTCCGCGATGGCGCCGATGGTGTCCTCGATGGGCACGGCCGGATCCAGCCGGGCGGGCCGGTAGATGTCGATGTAGTCGATGCCCAGCCGCCGCAGCGAGTAGGCGAGGAAGTTCTGCACGGCGACCGGGCGCGCGTCGATGCCCCGGAAGCCGTCGTCCATGCCGCGCAGCCCGCCGAACTTCACGCTCAGCACCGTCTTCTCCCGGTCACCGGGGCGCAGCGCACGGCTGATCAGCATCTCGTTGTGGCCCATGCCGTAGAAGTCGGCCGTGTCTAGCAGGGTCATGCCCGCATCGATCGCCGCACGGATCGTCGCGATGCTCTCCGTGTCGTCCGCCGGGCCGTAGGAGCCCGACATCCCCGCGCACCCCAGCCCGAGGGCCGGCACCCGCAGCCCTGGCCCCAGTGTCCTGATCTCCATGACACCGACTTTACCGCCAGATGGTGACAGATTTCAAATTTTGAAACTTGTCACCATCTAGTAACCGATCACCCTGGGTGCAGTGGTGCATGGCGAGCCGAACCCGTACACCGCGTTAGCGGTAGCGCAGGCGGGCCTGGCGGGGAACGTCGCCGAACTTGCCGCCGTGGAAATCGCGGAAGGCTTGCGCTATCTCCGCTTGGGTGTTCATCACGAATGGGCCGCCGAAGGCGACGGGTTCCCGGATCGGCTCCCCGCTGTAGACCATGACCGCACTGGGAGCGTCCCCGTCGCCGGTTTCCAGCGTGATCGACGAGGACTGCGCTCCGGAGACCGGGTCGGACCACGCGATCTGGCCTGCGGTGACGATGCGCCCGGCGATCGTGACCTGGCCGGCCGGAACGTAGAGGAACGCGCGGTCCCGGCCGGGCAGGAGGTGGTCAAAGCGCCGACCGGGCTCCAGCGTGATAATCGCGCCTGAGATCGGCCACTCGTTGACCGCGGGCCCCGTAATGCCATCCGCCTGCCCGGCGATGAGGTCGATCCGGATGCCGTCCCGGTCGATGACCGGGCGCCGCGCGGCGAGCAGGTCCTGGTAGTGGGGGCTAGCGGTCAGCTTGCGCTGCTGGGGCAGGTTAACCCACAGCTGCAGGGTGTGTGCCCGCTCGTCGCGGAAGGCGAGCTCACGGTGGATGATGCCGTTTCCAGCGGTCATCCACTGCACGTCCCCGGCGGCGAGCGCTCCGGCGTTGCCGAGGTTGTCTCCGTGCTCCAAGACCCCGTCGACGACCAGCGTCACGGTCTCCAGGCCGCGGTGCGGGTGCCAGTTGAAGCCCGGGGAGGAGAACCAGCTCTCGCCGAGCAGCAGGAACGGGTCGGTCAGCTCCGGCCGGGCCGGGCTGATGATCAGGTTCTCGTCTTCCGCCTGCGCGCTCGGCCCGAGATGGGTTTTCGTCTCGACCCGGACGACGGCTCGCTGCACGGTTTCCATGCTCCGCATCTCCCATCGAGTTGATGTATCACCTCACAGTGTACGCTATTGAGTTGATGAATCAACTCGCGGGTAGGATGCTCTCATGGAACAGCAGGGACTGGCCGGACGTGAGCTCCGTGCATGGCGGGCTTTCTTCGAGATGCAGGAGCTGCTGCGGGCCCGCATCGAGCAGCAGCTCCAAGCCAGCAGCGGCATGTCCAGCGCCGATTACTCCGTGCTCGCGGTATTGTCCGAGGCCCCGGACGGGCGGCTGCGCCCCTATGAGCTCGCCCGGATGGCCGGCTGGGAGAAAAGCCGCCTGCACCACCAGCTCACCCGCATGTCCACCCGGGGCCTGATCACCCGGGAACGGTGCGGCTCCCGGGGCATGTACGCGGTGATCACGGCCAAGGGCCTCGCCGCACTCAAGGAAGCAGTGCCCGGCCATACCCAGGAGGTACGGCGCCTGTTCATCGACCGCCTTACCCCCGAGCAGGTCGACCAGCTTGCTGAGATCGCCACTACCATCCTCGACAACCTGCACGCAGACCAGCCGTAAAGCATTCCAGCACCATTGAAAGCTGGATCGGTTAGGGCAGTCGCGTTATGACCGCGAGTGCCCGCCGGAAGCTGGTCAGTAGCACGACGCCATCCGGCAGGGACCCGGGATCCCAGCCTGGTCCGCAGGCGGCCACGATAGCCGGGCGAGGCGGGGTCCTGGTGGCCTCGGCGATCTGGTCGTAGTCGGCGGTCGCTGACGCGTGGGCCCAGATCAGGACGGCGGCAGGCCCGGTCCGGGCCAGCGCGTCCCGCAGGGCGTTGGCGGGCACCCGGGCGCCGAGCATGCGGCTGGCCACGCCGCGCTCCGCCAGCGCGGCCGCGAGCGCTTCCAGCGGAAGGCTATGCTGCTCAGCCGGTGCGCAGCCGACCAGGACCCGGGGCCGCGTAGCCGGCCGCGGCACCCGGGCCAGCGCGGTGGAGACCGCGCCGGATAGCAGGTGCTCGGCCGCGATGTTCCGGCCGGCGGTGGGATATCGGCTGCCCAGGTCGCGTAGGGCGGGCGCGATGACCGCGGTCCAGGCGCGCACTACCCCGGCCGTCAGCGCCAGATCGAGCAGCCGGTTCACATCGGCCGGATCAAGCGCGAGTGCCGCACGGCGAAGGCCTTTAGCGGTCCCCAGCGCGGACGCCCGCCGGGATGACGAGTCCGCGGGCTGTAGCGTGTCTCCCGCGAGCGCCGGGTCCGCGGGGTCACGGGTCGCCTTGGCGATGCGGGCGGCCTCGGCCGGGGCGACCCCGTCTACGGTGAGCCGCCGCATCAATTCCAGTCGGGCCAGGTCGTGCTCGCTGTAGCGGCGATGCCGGCCAGGCTCGCGCTGCGACGGGCCCAGGCCGTATCTCCGGTCCCAGGTGCGGATGGTGGTGGCGGCGACGCCTATTCTCCGCGCGGCCTCGCCCGCGCTTAGGCCGGTCTCCGGTACAGGGTTCATCCATCCTTCCGGTTATGTGACGGGCTGATCCGTTCGGCTGCGAGACGAGCGGATACCAAGACCATAGGGATACCAACTCCCGGACGGGTCCCGGAACCTACAAACACCACGTTGTCCAGTCCCGGCGCGAGATTGCCCGGCCGCAGCGGGCCTGACTGGCCGAATGTGTGGGCGGCGGCGAACGGCGTGCCGGCCGCCAGGCCTGTCCGCGCCCAGTCGCTCGGAGTGACCACCTGCCGCGTTTGCGCCGCCTCAGCCAGGCCTGGGTAGCCGCGGTCGGCTAGGACCCGGAGCAAGTCGTCGGCGTATGCCTGACCGGCGCGCGGCCAGTCGGGTCCCGACTGCAGGTTCGGGACCGGAGCAAGCACGTAGTAGACCTCGCGGCCGGGGGGCGCGAGACTCGGATCGGTGTGGGTGGGGTTGGTGACCAGCAGGGATGGGTCGGACATCACCCGGCCCCGCCGGGTGATGTCGTCGAACGTGGCCCGCCAGGCTTTCCCGAAGTGGATGTTGTGGTGACTGACGCCCGCATAGGCCCTGGATGCTCCGAGGTGCATCACGACACACGAGGGGGAGTAGCGAAGCCGGCGGCGCAGCGGCCGGTTCAGCAGGTCGCGGTAGGCCACTGGCAGGTCAGGGTTGAGCACCACGACGTCGGCCGGGACGCGGTCGCCGTCTCGGGTGCACACGGCGCGCGCCCGTGACCCGGTAACCTGCACGCTGGTCACCTCACGGCCGTAGTCGATGGTCACGCCGTGCTTGACGGCCGCCCCGGCGAGCGCGGCGGCGACCATGTGCATGCCACCGCGCGGGAAGTAGACGCCCGCGACGGTGTCCATGTAGGCGATCACCGCATACAGCGCACGCGCGCGGTCCGGCGGCACGCCGGCATAGAGCGACTGGAACGAGAACACCCGCTGGGTGCGCGGATCGCGCAGGAACTGCGACACCTTGCCCGACAGCCGGCGGAACCCGCCGCGGGCGGCCAGCCGGGCCAGGTCCATGCTGACTAGGTCCCACGGATGGTCGAATTCGCGGTCGATGAACCGTTTCCACTCCAGGTGATACAGCTTGCGCGCGTAGTCCGCGAAACGCAGGTAGCCGTCGGCCTCACGCGGGCCGCATAGCCGTGCGATCTCCGCGGCCGTGTCCGCCGTGCTTGCCCGGATGTTCAGCGTCGAGCCGTCGGCGAAGCACGCACGGTAGGCCGGGTCCAGCCGGACCAGGTCCAGCCAGTCGGACATCCGCTCGCCGGCGGCGTTCAAGGTCTCTTCGAGCAGGTCTGGCATGGTCAGCACGGTGGGGCCGGTATCGAACCGGTATCCATCCACGGCGAGCTGGCCCATCCGGCCGCCCGGGCCGTCGGCCCGCTCCAGCACGGTCACCTGCCGCCCGGTGCGGGCTAGCCGGAGTGCGCAGGCCAGGCCCCCGAGCCCGGCGCCCACGATGACGACCCGGTCGGTAGGCCCGGTAACAGTCCGCATTCTTTACCTCCGCTCGGCCGCCCGTCGCGAGGCTGCTTAGTCGTTTGCGCCTAGCCTACACTTGGGCTAGTTTGAATCGAAACGTGCATCGATTTGCGAGGGGATTCCATGACCCGTTCCATGCTTCGGGTGGCCTCGCTGGACGCCGCGTACGAGAGCTGCCGTGACCTGCACCGCAGGCACGGGCGCAGCTACTACCTGGCCACCAGGCTGCTGCCGCGGTGGAAGCGCCGGCACGTGCACGCCCTGTATGGCTTCACCCGTTACACCGACGACCTCGTTGACGTGGAGGATGCGGGAACCCTCCAGCCGGGGCCGGAGCGCGCCCGGCGGCTCGGCCAGTGGGCCACCCGGTTCTACACAGCGGCCTACGGCGCGGAAGACCCCGCCGACCCGATTCTCCTTGCCGTGCGGCACACCATCGCCACTTTCGGCCTGCGGTGCGCCGACTTCGATGCGTTCTTCGCCAGCATGCGCATGGACCTGCAAGTCCGCGCTTACCCCGACTACCGCGCCTTGCTGGACTACATGGAAGGGTCAGCCGCCGTCATCGGCACCATGATGCTGCCGATCCTGCTGGCCCCCGACGACCGGCCCGGACCAGTGCCCGCGGCGGTGGCCGCGTCGGCGCGCGAGCCGGCCCGTCAGCTCGGCCTGGCGTTCCAGCTCACCAACTTCATCCGCGACGTCGCCGAAGACCTGGATCGCGGCCGGGTGTACTTGCCCGCCGCGGACCTGGAAAAGTTCGGGGTGCACCGGGACGATCTCGCGGCACCATCGGCGAGCCCGGCGGTCCGCCGGCTGGTCGCCTTCGAGATCGGGCGCGCCCGGGACCACTACCGCAACGCCCTGCCGGGCCTGGCGGTGCTGCCGCCGCGGTCTCGCCGCTGCGTCCGCCTGGCCTACGCCGTCTACGGCCGGATCCTTGACCGCATCGAGCAGGCCGACTGCGACGTCCTGGCCGGCCGCGCCGTCGTCCCGCGCCGGCAGCGGGCGGCCGCGGTGGTGCGGGAACTGGCGAGGCCGGCATGAGCGTCAACGCATGCCAGGCCGACGGCATCCTGACGTCGGCGGACGTCACGTTCGTCACCGGGGACCTCCAGCCGTACCTGGCTGGCGTGCTCACCCGCGAGGGGACCGCCTGGAAGGAACAAGGCGCGCCATGGTGGGATCCGCTCGAGATGCTGGGGGCCTACATCGACGGCGGCAAGGCACTTCGGCCGCGCTTCTGCTACTGGGGCCACGCCGTCGCCGGGGAAGACGCCAGCACCCAGCTGTTGCTGCAGGCCTGCGCGGCGCTGGAACTGCTGCACGCGTTCGCGCTCATCCACGACGACCTCATGGACGACTCCGACACCCGCAGGGGGAGGCCCGCGCTGCACCGGGAGATCGCCGCACAGCATCGCCGGCGCGGCTGGGCGGGGGACCCGGACAGCAACGGCCGCGCCATGGCGCTGCTGACCGGCGACCTCGCCTTCGCCATCGCCAGCCGGCTCGCCGCCGCGCTGCCCCCGCCGGCATTCACGGTGTGGCGCCGGATGGTCGGCCAGCTGGTCCTCGGCCAGTTCCTGGACCTGGCCGGGACCGCGCGGCAGGACCGCTCCCACGAGGTGGCACGCGCCACCACGCTGCTGAAGTCGGGGCAGTACACGGTGACCGGCCCGCTGCGCCTCGGCGCCGCGCTGGCGGGTGTGCCCCATCTGCCGGCCGGCCTCTCGCGTTACGGCGACCTGGTCGGCGAGGCCTTCCAGCTTCGCGACGACCTCCTCGGCGTGTTCGGTGACCCGCGGCGCACCGGTAAGCCCGTCGGTGAAGACCTCCTGTCCGGCAAGCCCACTCAGCTCCTCGCCTGCGCCGCGGACATGCTGCCGCCGCGCGGGCAGGCGCTGCTGGCGCGGACCGGCACTGCGGCCTTCACCGGCGCCGATGCCGCCGAGCTGGCCGGCGAGCTCGCGCGGTGCGGGGCACGGGACCGCGTCGAGCGCAAGATCCGCGATAACGTCCGCGTCGCGTGCGCACTGGTGAACCGTGACGGACTCCCGCCGCACGTCGCGGCCGCCCTGCACGGCCTGGCCATGGCCGCGACGGCCCGGCAGCAGTGAGCGCCATGGCGCCGGTGTCCAGGCTGGTGGGACGGATGGCAGGGATGCGCCCTCACCTGGCGAGCGCCCCGTCGGGCCCCCATGGCGCGGCGCCGGGCCGCCCCAGGGTCGTGGTGGCAGGTGGCGGCATCGCCGGGGCGTCCGCCGCCGTGGTCCTCGCCGAACGCGGCATCCCTGTCCTCATCTGTGAGGCCGCCGGCCGGCTCGGCGGGCGGCTCGGCGCGCACCCTCGCACCCTGCCCGACGGCACCGTTCAGTGGATCGACCACGGGTTCCACGGCTTCTTCCGGCAGTATTACAACTGGCGGCGGATCCTCCGCCGGGTCAGTACCGGGCCCGCGCCGTTGCTGCACCCGCTTGGCAGCTACCCGGTCATCTCGGCACGCTGGCCCGACGAGGAGTTTGACCAGCTGCCCCCCGCTCCGCCGCTGAGCATCCTCGCGCTCACCTTGCGCTCCCCCAGCCTGCGGCTGCGCGAACTAGCCCGCGCCGACCACACTGTCGGCCTCAGCTTGCTGGGATTCGACGCCGGACAGACCTACGCACACCTGGACCAGGTCAGCGCCGAGCAGTTGCTGGCCGCGCTGCGGCTGCCGGAACGCGCCCGGGTAATGCTGTTCAACGTTTTCGCCCACTCGTTCTTCAACGACGCCACCTCCATGTCGGCCGCCGAGCTGGTGGCGATGTTTCATTTCTATTTCCTGGCCAATCCCGAAGGTCTCGGCATGGACGCGCCGCGGGCCGATTACCACAGCGCCATCTGGGCGCCCCTGGGCCGCTACCTGGAACAGCGGGGGGCGCGGATCAGGACCGGTACCCCGGTCACCGCGGTCGACCGCGATCGGGCCGGGCGCTGGCGGGTCCGCACCGGCACCGGCGCCACACTGGCTGCCGACGAGGTGGTGCTGGCCACCGACGCCGGGACGACCGCGCGGATCCTCGGCGCCTCGCCCTGCGCCACGTCTGGTGATCAGCGGCTCGCGGCCGTAGCGGCCCGCCCGCGGACCGGACCGCCGTACGCGGTGGCGCGCTACTGGCTGGACGGCGATGTTCGCGCGGACCGCGCGCAATTCACGAGCATCGCCGATCCTGGCGTCCTCGATTCGGTCACGCTGTACCACCGCTTCGAGGCCGCGGCGTGGAGCTGGCACCAGCGGACCGGGGGGTCAGTGGTCGAACTGCACGCGTACGCCTGCCCGTCCGGTGTCGCCGCCGCCCAGCTCGGCGCCACCATGCTGGCCGAACTGGGCCAGCTGTGGCCAGAGATCCGCGGCCTGCGCCAGCTTGACAGCTACTGCCGGGTCGGCACCGACGCAGCCGGGTTCCCCGTCGGCGGGCATGCCACTACCCCCGGCGTGCGCACCGCCGTCCCCGGGCTGACGCTCGCCGGCGACTGGGTCGCGACGCCGTTCCCCTCCGCGCTGATGGAACGC
>Ga0335072_10014760_pt1 | contig 11093 bp, 6 predicted proteins | sample Lox_Sample_21_FD_206725 | JGI IMG/M metagenome (GOLD analysis project Ga0335072, IMG submission 206725) | Soil microbial communities from Loxahatchee National Wildlife Refuge, Florida, United States - Lox_Sample_2.1 | ecosystem: Environmental > Terrestrial > Soil > Wetlands | place: USA: Florida... | reverse complement strand
AATCTTTGGGACGTGCCTGGAGGAACCCTGGCGTGGGATCTGAACTCGCCGGCAAAGACGGCGTTTCCCACCAGCGGTGTAGCGTTGGTGCAACAGTGCAATACGGCGTTCACCGCGAATTACTATGGTGGCGGCAACCTGCCCACGTACGTCGCGGCGGCTCCGGGCTGCATCAACCCAGCGACCGGAACGCAACTGGTGCCGAATCTCAACGACGTGAGCCGCAATTTGTCGAACCCCAAGTACGTGGAGTGGAATGTGGAGATACAACACATGCTGGGGGCTAAGGTGGTGGTGTCCGCCAACTACGTGGGCAATTACGGGTACGACGAGCTATATACCAACAACTATCTCAACAGCTTCGGCTTCGGAACTTTGCCGGCCACCGCACCCGATCCTCGCGTAGGTCATGTGACCTTCCTGAATAGTGGAGCGGTTTCCAACTATAACGGCCTGACCCTCTCGATCAAAGGCAACGCCTGGCATGGCTTGACCGGCTCGTTCAGCTACACCTACTCTCACGCACTGGACGAAGTATCCAATGGGGGTTATCTGCCATTTTCGGTAATCAACGGCATCGAGACGCAAATCGATCCTTACAATTTGCGCGACAACTATGCGTCGGCCGATTACGACGCACGCCACCAGTTAAACGCATCGTACATTTACGAATTGCCCTTCAAGAGCGGCAACCGGCTACTCAACACCGCCATCGGCGGTTGGCAGCTTTCCGGCACTATGTTTTACCGCACCGGCTTTCCTTTTAGCGTGTATGACGGCGCAACCGTGTCCGAGCTCGCCGGAAATAACCTCAACAGTGCCGGTGGAACTGTCGGACAAAACATCATCCTGCTACAGCCAGAATTTTCTCAGAGAAATTTCTCCAATGTGGGCCAGTGTATTGTGAAAGCCTGCTTCGGCATCGCGGGAACCGGTTCCACTGCTCCCTACCTGTTCTCTCCGGCAACGAACTTCACCGGCAACGTGGTGGGACGAAACGCATTTCGCGGCCCCGGCTTCGTCGGCGGAGATCTAAGCCTGCGGAAGAACTTCACCCTGACCGAGCGTGTCGGTCTGCAGATTGGACTCAACGCTTACAACTGGTTCAACCACGCAAATTATGGCAACCCTTATCCCAACACGAATGAGCCATTTTTTGGGCAGGTGGTGACGACGCAGTTTACGCCGACCTCGCCGTACGGTGCGTTCGCCAACGCGGCGACGGATATGAGGATCGCGCAACTCACGGCAAAGCTCACTTTTTAAGGTTCGTGTTCACCGGGCGGAGAAACCGAGCCTCTCCGCCCGCTTTCAGATGCGACTTGCGAACGTTCTGCCTGGATTGCTCACGGTACCAGCGTGACGCAGAACGGTGCGGAGGCCCGTGCCTCTAAAATTCATAGAAATCTCCTAAATTTAGGAGATATGTAGAGGTACAGGCCTTACCCTGCCTGATAAATTTTACAATCCGTTACACTTACAAAAACCAAATTGGCCTCTGGCTTGCACTGCTTTGGTGCACCTCTGAGTCGGTCCTGCCTGTGGCGTTGTTGCTGCGTGGTGCGGTCGGTTTTTGCTAGGGCTTTCCTGGTTTAAAAAAGTCCAGTGCGAGTGGTCGGTTGCAGGTGTGAAAACCATCGTGGATGGCGTCGGACTGGTGTGTCCGGAGAATGGTCGGCGGCTTGGAAATCAATTTTTGATTAGGGGAAGAAAAACAAGATGATCAGAACGGTTCTAAAAATAACGCCATTGATTTTATGTTTGTGTTTACTGGCAATTGCAACTCCCGCGCAAACCATCGTCACCGGCGGAATCAACGGAACAGTCACCGATCCTACCGGCGCGGTGGTTCCGGGTGTAGCCCTGACGTTGACCAACAATGCCACGGGCGACGTATACAACACCGTGTCTACTGCAACGGGCGGCTATGTCTTCTCTCTGTTGAAGCCGGGGGATTACACGCTAAAAGCCGCCAAGAGCGATTTCAAAACCATTTCGCAGAAAGTCAGTGTGCTCTTGGGGCAAAACTCGACGGTAAACCTCACCATGGAATTGGGCGCAAGCACCACCACGGTGGAGGTCACCGGTGAAGGACAGTTGCTGCAAACGGAAAACGCGAACATCGCTACCACGTTTGACACCCGAACGGTGCAAAGCATTCCCAACCCGGGCAATGACATCACTTATATCGCGCAAACGGCTCCCGGTGTTTCCATGAACACCTCTTCCATGAACGGCTATGGCAATTTCAGCGCGTTCGGCTTGCCGGGCACTTCGAACCTGTTCACCATCAACGGCAATGACTATAACGACCCGTTCTTGAACTTGAACAACTCCGGCGCAAGCAACCTGCTGCTGGGGGCCAACGATGTTCAGGAAGTGGCGGTAGTCAGCAACGGCTACACCGGCCAATACGGCCGCATGGCCGGCGCACAAATCGATTACAGCAGCCGCTCTGGCACCAACAATTTCCACGGCAGCGGCAATTACTACTGGACCGGCAGCGCGTTGAACGACGAGGACTATTTCCTGAAAGCCAGCGATCAGCCCAAGCCGTTCCAGAACAATAACCAATGGGCGGCGGATTTCGGCGGACCGATCAAGAAAGATAAAGCGTACTTCTTCGTGGATACCGAAGGGTTGCGCTACGTGCTGGCCACCGCCACACAATCTTTCCTGCCGACCCCGGCCTTCCAGAGTTACGTGCTCTCGCAGGTCCCGGGAACCGCTACCAGTTTCTATCAGCAAGCGTTCAATCTGTATAACAACGCCAAAGGCGCGGCCAATGCCGTTCCGCAAGCGGGCACCTGCCCGGGTATCGGCGGCGCAGCCGTCAATGCCTTGCCGGGAGGCTCGACAGACTGCCTGGGCGCCGTCACGCTATCCGGCGCTGCCGGCAACCAGGAATGGTTGCTGATTGGCCGGGTCGACTATTCTTTCAGCGACAACGATAAGATCTTTGGTCGCGTGAAATTCGACCGCGGAACGCAACCCACCTACGCCGATCCCATCAATCCGGCGTTTAGCGCCATCAGCCACCAGCCGCAAAATGAAGGGCAATTGAACTGGACGCACATTTTCAATCCGACCATGACCAATAACTTCATCTTTTCGGATTTGTGGTACTCGGCGATTTTCCAGTCCACCAATGTGAATGCGGCCAATTCCGTGTTCCCGGAAATTCTGTGCTCTTCGAATACCAGCATGTCTTGCCTGGGCGCAGTCGGCGGGGAATTTCCCGTAGGCTTCTTCTTCCCGCAGGGCCGCAACGTCGAGCAGTACCAATTTGTGGACGACCTTTCGATTGAGAAGGGTGTGAATACCTTCAAGATGGGCGTCAACTTCCGGCGCGACGATATCAGCGACTACCGCGCTTCAGAACTGACTAACCCCTGGGCCGTCAGTACCAGTCTCGCGGGCTTCGCCAGCGATACCGTCGATACCAGCACCTCGCAAAACTTCCCCGTCTCCTATGTGCAGCCGATCGCCATTTACAGCTTCGGCTTGTACTTCCAGGACGAGCTTCGTGTCAGCCAGAAGCTGAAGTTGACTCTCGCCCTCCGCGCGGATCGCAATTCCGGCGGTGCCTGCCAGCACGACTGTGCGTCGCTTGGCGCGCTGCCTTTCCAAGATCTTTCGCATAATGCCGACATCCCGTTCAACCAGATGATAACCACGCAAACCAGCATTCTACGCAGTGTGGAAGCGGTCGTGTTTCAGCCCCGAATCGGATTCGCGTGGACTCCCAAGGGCAGCGACACCGTTATCCGCGGCGGCGTCGGGTTGTTCTCTGATCTGTACCCCGGCACCATCCTGGACAACATCACCACCAACTTCCCGCAGGTCCTGAGCTTTTCCGTACCGGGAGGCACCGTCGACCCGAATGAACCGGGTAGCGGCGCAAGCTTGGTGCAAGGCTGCAACACCTCTTTCCGCAACGCGTTCAACTCCGGCCAGACCGTGTCGCAGTATGCCGCCGCCGCGCCGGCCTGCGCGGCTGCATTGCCGCCTCTCTACGATGTGCCCTCGAAGACGCTGAACCCCAAGTTCGTCGAATGGAACCTGGAAATTCAGCACACCCTCTCGAAGAGCCGCATGGTTTCCGTCAACTACGTGGGCAACCACGGTTATAACATCCTGATGGTGAATCCTTACCTGAACGCATTTTGCACCACCGGGACCTGCGGAACTGGCTTCACCAGCCTGCCTTTCGGCGCAGCGCCGGATCCACGTGTCTCCGCCGTGCAGCAACTCAACAACGTCGGCTATTCCAACTATGACGGCTTGGTTGCCTCCATCCAGCAGAACCTGTGGCACGGCCTGACCGCCCGTTTCAACTACACGTTCAGCCATGCCATGGACAATGTATCCAATGGCGGCGTCTTGCCCTACAGCATTGCGAATAGCCTGCTGACTCAGATTGATCCCGCCAATCCCAATTTGCAGTATGCATCGTCCGACTACGATGCCCGTCATCAACTGTCGGCCAATTACGTTTGGGATCTACCCATTCATTCCAGCAATCATTGGGCGGACTTCCTCATCGGCGGCTGGCAGGTGGCCGGGACCTTCTTCTATCGCACCGGTTTGCCATTCAGCATCGTCGATGGAGAGCAGGCTCTGAACCTGTTGCCGAACAACCTGACAGTGAATGGTGGGCTGCTTGCCACCGTGCTGTATACACCGACTCAGGGGCAACCGACTAACTTTGGCGCGGCTTGTGCTTCCAGGTCCTGCTTTAGCACCAGCAGCTTCGCGACGCCCGTCGACTTCAACGCCTATGCGCGCAACGCATTCCGCGGGCCGGGCTATTTCAATACCGACATGAACCTCAAAAAGACCTTCAGCATCCATGAACGTTACCAGTTCACCCTCGGGGCCAACGCCTTTAACATTTTGAACCATCCCAATTTCCAGAACCCTATTTCCAACAACCTCAGCAGCGCTTTTGGCACCATCAATGCCGCGGCGGTTTCGCCCACGACGCCGTACGGCGCCTTCGCTTCCGCAGCGGAAGGAATGCGCATCGTGCAGGTGTTTGCCAAGTTCGCTTTCTAACCACATAAACCTTGTTCCTCGGGCGGAGAGCTGCGGTTCTCCGCCCGATCTTTTTTCCCCATATTGGCTGGTCCGTTTGCTGGTGTAGCAGCAGCTTCACGCCGCTGGCCTCCCCCGTAGGGGCGCAGGGCTGTTTACCCTGAGCTGCGAAGGGCTGCGCCCCATGTCCGCACGATCGCCGATTCCCAAGCGTAGCAAAGCGGGAGAACTAACAAACACGTCCTCAGCGGCTAAGGCCGCGGTGACTGTGGCCAAGTTATGGCACGGTTGAAGCCGTGAAGTGCGCCATCAGATTTTTCGCTCCACCGTATCGCATTTTTGGCGATTATCGAAAGGACAACTATTACAAAATTGACATAGACGGCATAAGTCTCTGGCTCGTTAAAATGGAGACAGCTGTTGAAAGGAGAACGAGATGCCGAAGTCCAAAGCAGCCCCAGCGGAGCCTGCAAAGAAAACACGGGCGGTAGTGACATCGCCGACCTACGAGGAAATTGCCCTCCGCGCGTATCACATTTACCTGGAACGCGGCTGCACTTCCGGGGATCCCATGCAGGATTGGCTTCGCGCGGAACAGGAATTGCTGGAAGCGGCGAAGAAGCCAAAGCGTAAGTCGACGGTTGTATCGATCGCCGCGTAGCCGCTCCCAAGCCATCGCCCCTCACAGCCTGCCTCGCTCCGCAGCCAGCCCTTTCTTGCGCCTCGCCATCGCTTCGTGAATGCTGCCTGAAAATTCCTTATACTATTGGTGTCAAGTCGAACGGATGAGGGACGATTGTTATGACGCGTGGAAATGACCTGAGCCACGGGCGGCTAATCGTAATTGTGTTGATTCTGGTGCTCGGTGCGTTCTGGGTGGGCGCCCGCTATGGGCCGCACCAGGCAAAAGATGTAGAAGCCCGGCGCTTGGGCGATAATCCGGCGTCGGCCAGACCAGCTGCTGACCAACCACACGGCGAGCGTTTAACCGAAGACGAAGCCATCAATGTGCGCATCTATCGTCAGGCTTCGCCGGCGGTGGCCAACATTCTGACCAAAGCGACCGAGTACGACTTCTTCATGGAGGCGGTACCGGTCGAAGGTGCGGGATCCGGCTTTGTGATTGATCCACGCGGCTACATCCTCACAAACTATCACGTGGTCGCCGGGGCGCAATCCATCGAAGTGATTTTGGGTGATAAGACCCGTGGACCCGCAAAATTCATAGGCGCGGACCAGCGCAACGATGTGGCGCTGATCAAGATCGATCCCAAGGGCAAGCAACTTGCCGCACTGCCGCTGGGCGATTCGTCCACCTTGCAGGTGGGCCAGAAAGTTTTGGCCATTGGCGATCCGTTTGGCTTTCAGTCCACTTTGACCACCGGCGTGGTCAGCGCGCTCGGCCGCACGGTGCAGACCAGTGATACCACCTTCATTGACGACGCGATTCAGACGGATGCGTCGATCAATCGCGGAAATTCCGGCGGCCCGCTGATCGATAGCCATGGCGACGTGATCGGCATTAACTCCGCCATCTACACACCTTCCGGAACCACTGCCGGCATCGGTTTCGCCATCCCTATCAACACCGCAAAACTCATTGCCAATGACTTAATGACCGAGGGCCGAGTGCGTCGCGCCTACCTGGGTGTTCGGACCATTCCTGTGGCCGGCTGGCTCGCGGAGGCTTTGGATCTGCCGGTTCAGGAAGGTTTGCTGGTCGAGGCGACCACCACGAACAGCCCGGCAGCTGCGGCAGGCATTCGCGGTGGCGACAAGGTGGCGCAAGCGGGTATGCGCCGCATCATGATTGGCGGTGACGTGATTGTCGGCCTCGAAGGGCAAAAGGTGTCGAACCAGTTCGACATTGATTACATTTTGAATCGCAAGCGTCCTGGCGACACCGTGACGGTCACGCTCTATCGCGGCGGGAAAAAGATGGAGATTCCCGTAAAGCTGGGCGAACGCGACGGCAACTGAATCCGTGTAGCACAGGTTTCAGCCCCTGAGCCCGTGCCTCACGGCCCAATCTCGGCCCGGTAGCGGTTCCGTTCTTCTTCGCTGAGCGCGAACCACCCTTCGGTGATATCGCGTACGCGCTCTAGAGCCTTCTGCATTTCTTCGTGCTTGGCTTTGATGGTGTCGGAGTCGGCGTCTTGCCGCACATAAATAAGAGGGGAACCCACTAAAATCGCGCGGGTAAATAATTTGGGCAGGCAGAAGTGGTCCCAGGTTTTTTCGAAGGTGGTGCCGCGCTCGACGCCGACATGGAACACCATAATCGGCGCGCCAGTCATGCGCGCCAGCAGCACCGGCCCCACTTTCGCGACGTAGCGCGGTCCGCGAGGGCCATCGATGGTAAACCCACAATCCAAACCTTCCTTGATGCGTTGCGCCATTACCGCCAGTCCACGCAGGCCGCCGCGGGAAGAACTTCCCTGCGCAGTGCCGAAGCCGAGCCATTCAATCACTTTGCGGGTCCACTGGCCGTCGAAAGCCGTGGTGTTCATGATGACGATCCCACGATTCCGCCCAAACCACGCGATGGGAATAATGCAGCGGTGCCAGAAAGCCCAAATGATGGGCTGCTTGCTGGCCCAAGTTTGGTCCACTTTGGCGCGCCCCAAAACCTCGAAGCGCAGCGTCGGCCCGAGCACACGAATCACGCTGTAGACCACTGCGGCGATAATCGGAATCTGGATCCGCCGATGCCAGGGCAACTTCGGCAAACGCACGTCGTAGTGCGGGCTGATCACGTCTGGCACTTCTTCTGTATGCTTTTCGGGAGTTTCCATCGCTACTCTAATAGTAGAGAGTAGCCGCTCAAAGAACGCAAGTGCACCCGAGTTGATAGCGCGTACCTTTCGCCTAGAGGCGGGCGCGGGACCAATGGAACTTTCGGCCGCCCCACTGTAACAATTCTGCAAACTTGTAGGGCCAGGAGGTGCCTCCTCATCTTTCGCCCGTCTCGTATAAAATAGGAGGGTTGCTGTACCACCATGCAGGATGGGAGTAGGTGCGCTTGCGGTTATCAGGGTTAATCCGTCTCTATTGGCGAGTGGGTGCGTTTGCGATTGTGGTCGGCTGCGGGTGCATCTCCATTGCGAATCTGCGGCTCGCGCGCGCTGATAATCCGCCAAGTGACACCGTAGGGGCCATTGAGGGCGCGGCAATCTCCGTGCAGGGTCCCATGAGTGTGGATGAGACCAACGGCCAGATCAAAACCATTCTTCGCAGCGGCAGCGAGGTCCAGGTCAAATCCGGCCAGGCGCACATCGACCTACCTGAGGGCGGCAACATCACCATCTGCGGACCTTCCCACTTTTCCGTGCTGAAATCCGGCAACGCTCTGACCATTGCGCTCGATAGCGGCACGATCCACGCGCACATCGAAGGGCAATTGACGCTGACGGTATACACCGCGCAAATTCAAGCGCATGCCGTCTCTATCGGCAATGGCGCGCAAGATATGTTGGTGGGCCTGGATGCCTCCGGAACGATGTGTATCCATCCTAGCCGGGGCGCGGTGCGTATTGAACAACAATTGACCGGGCAAAGCTTGCTGATCCCGCAGAGCGGAGAGGTTTCGCTTTCGAACGGGCAACTGGAAACGCTGCACAATTCCACCGGGCAGTGCGCCTGTGAACTGCAGTTGAGCGCCAAGCCGCCCGAAATTTCCACACAGGTCAGCGCGTTGGCGTCCACGGAAGAGTTGAAACAAAGAAGCGAAGCGAAAGCCACCGACCCGCCCGCGAAGACGCCTGCGGCGCCTAAGGAAGAACCCATCTATCAGGTATTCATGCCGCCATTGAAGTACGACGCCAACGCCAAGGTACAGCAGGATTATGATCCGAACCTGATTGTGCTAGTGCGGCGAGCCCGCGTGCGGCCTACGCTGATTTTTCAGGGCAAGGTAGAGGGCGACCCGGTCGTGGCGCAAGCCGCATCCCCCGCGCCGCCCACTATGCAGAAGCCCGAAGCGGCGAAAAAAACTGCCGATGACACTACCTGGAATCGCGTGCGCACGTTCTTCCACAAGCTGTGGTCTCCGACGTCGTAACCTTCCGGTCATTTACCCCATAGCGCCATCGGCCAGGTATTTACCTGCGCCACCAACCAACTCGGCTTCCATAAAAGCTGATTGTCATTCTGAGGAGCGCTCTTTGCGACGAAGGATCTCAATCGCTGCGCGTCTTGCCCGCGAACCACTCCCCGCAGCTCCTAGCGCCTACATGCCTTCGTAATTCGGACCGCCGCCACCTTCCGGAACGGTCCAATTGATGATCTGGTAGGGATCGGCAATGTCGCACGTTTTGCAGTGCACGCAATTCGCTGCGTTAATCTTCAGTTTCAAGCCGTCGCCTTCTTTGGCCATTTCGTACACGGCCGCAGGGCAAAAGTACTGACAGGGGTTGCCGTACTCTTCCACACACTGCGTCGCGCAAATGTTCAGATCCAAAACTTTCAGATGGCACGGCTGATCTTCCTCGTGTCGCGTGCCCGAGTGATAGACGTCCGTCAAACGATCGAAGGTGAGCTTCCCATCGCCCTTGAAGCGCTCCGGCGCGGGCCGCCCGTGGATCTGCTGATAGGCCTTATAACCTGGCTCCGCGTGCATCGGGTCGACAATGCCGTGGCCGCCGCTAATCTGCTGCAGTCCCGAAAGCACAAATCCATCGAGAAGACCGTTGTGGAAGGATTGATGGAAGTTTCGCACCTTCCACAGCTCTTCCTTGATGTAGCTCTTATCGATTTTTTCTTTGTACAGCTTCAGCGTTTTTGCCGAGGTGTCGCCGGACTTCAACGCTTCGAAAATCGTTTCGGCGGCCAGCATGCCGCTTTTCATCGCCAGATGCACACCTTTGAGCCTTTGCGAATCCAAAAAGCTTCCGGAATCCCCGACAATCAATGCGCCATCCACATAATTGCGCGGCATGGCATACCAGCCGCCATAAGGCAGCGATTTCGCGCCATAGCGCACGAGCTTTCCGCCATCGAGCAGGTTGCGCACAAAGGGATGGGTCTTCCAGGTTTGAAATGCGGCGTGAGGATCGAAGCGGGGATCCGCGTATTCCAAGGCAATCACCAGGCCGAGAGATACGCGGTTATTCGAAAGCCCGTAAATCCAGCCTCCGCCGTACATCTTTGTGGAGAGCGGCCAGCCCAGTGTGTGCGCCACATATCCGGGCTTGATCTTTCCTGGCTGCACATCCCATAGCTCTTTGATGCCGATGCCGTAGGTTTGCGGGTTGATATTGTCCAACGCTTGTTTGGCAACGAGTTGTTTGGTCAACGATCCCCGCGGGCCTTCCGCCAATACCGTCACTTTCGCGCGCAACTCATACCCGGGGGTGTAGTTGTCCTTGGGTTTGCCGTCCTTATCCAGTCCTTTGTCCTCAGTGATGACGCCTGCAATTCCCGCGCCCTCATGAATCAGCTCTGCTCCACCAAATTCCTTGAAGAGGTTGACTCCGGCCGCTTCCACCAGCCCGCCCATCCATTTCACGAGCCTGCTGAGGGAAATGACGTAGTTCCCTTTGTTATTGAACGGAGGCGGCGTGATCGGAAAACGATACGAAGACTTTTGCGTGAACAGCAACGCGGCTGAATCGGTGACTGGTGTGTCGAGAGGAGCGCTCTTTTCAAAATCCGGCACCAACTCCGCAAGCGCTTTGGGATTCATAATCGCGCCAGAAAGTTGGTGCGCGCCGATTTCGCGGCCTTTTTCCAGCACGTAAATGTTCTCAGCAGACAGTTCGGGCTTGGCGCCGCTCGCGTTGTGATTCTTGATGAGATTGGCCAGATGCAAAGCGCAGCTGAGCCCGGCTGGCCCCGCGCCTACAATGAGGACATCCGCTTCCAGTTGCTCTCGTTCGATGGACATGCCGTAATTTTACCAAACAAGTGTTTGGGAAGCTTAGCGGACCTTATATTCTTCCGCAATGAGCGCAAAAACTTTCGGCAATTCTGCTAATGATTCTTCACGAGACGGCATCAGTGCGTAGCAGCCAGGGATTGCAGGTATCTCAGCTACCCAGCAGCCATCGTCCTGCCGG
>Ga0335072_10014758_pt1 | contig 11094 bp, 7 predicted proteins | sample Lox_Sample_21_FD_206725 | JGI IMG/M metagenome (GOLD analysis project Ga0335072, IMG submission 206725) | Soil microbial communities from Loxahatchee National Wildlife Refuge, Florida, United States - Lox_Sample_2.1 | ecosystem: Environmental > Terrestrial > Soil > Wetlands | place: USA: Florida... | reverse complement strand
TCCGTCCGCTTGCTGGAAGGCCTCGAAGATCAGGTTCAGCTTGTCGTCGGGAATGCCGACGCCGGTGTCGGTGACCATGAATGCGATCACCCGCTCGGCGCCGCGCAGCGTCTCGTTGCGCAGGGCGGTGCGGTCCACCGGGTACCCGATCGACAGGGTGACCCCACCGTCGTGCGTGAACTTGAATGCGTTCGAGAGCAGGTTCTTGAGGACTTGGCCGAGACGCTGCTCGTCGGACACGATCGACGCGGGGAGCGAGGGATCGATCTCGACCTCGAACGACAGCCCTTTCTGCTCAGCGACGTGCCGGAACGCACGCTCGGCGTCCTGGTAGACCTCCGACAGCGCGAGCGGAGCCAGGTCGAGCTCCATACGCCCGGCCTCGATCTTGGTCAGGTCGAGGATGTCGTTGATGAGCGACAGCAGGTCGTTGCCGGCGGAATGGATCGTCCGGGCGAACTCGACCTCGCGATCGGACAGCGTGTCTTCCTCGTTCTCGGCCAGCAGCCGGCTGAGGATCAGCATCGAGTTCAGCGGCGTGCGCAACTCGTGGGACATGTTGGCCAGGAACTCCGACTTGTACTTCGAGGCGAGCGCGAGCTGCGCCGCCTTCTCCTCCAGGCCGCGCCCCGCCATCTCGATCTCCTCGTTCTTGATCTCGATGTCGCGGTTCTGCTCGGACAGCAGCCGCGCCTTCTCCTGGAGCTCGTCGTTGGTCTCGCGGAGCTCCTCGGATTGCTTCTGGAGCTCCTGGGTCAGGCCCTGTGACTGCGACAGCAGCTCCTCCGTCCGCATGTTGGCGCGGATCGTGTTGAGCACGACGCCGATCGTCTCGGAGATCCGGGCCAGGAAGTCGCGGTGGACCTCGGAGAACGGGCGCAGCGAGGCGAGCTCGATCACCCCGAGGACCTGGTCCTCGAATAGCACCGGCATCACGAGTACGTCGGCCGGCGTTGCGTCGCCCAGGCCTGACCCGACCTTGATGTAGCCGGGTGGCACGTCGGTGATCGCGATCGTCTTGCGCTCGAACGCGGCCTGGCCGACGAGTCCCTCGCCGATCCCGAACCGGCTGGCCAGCTCGCTGCCGCGCGGCGTGTACCCGTAGGAAGCGGCGAGGGCCAGCTCGGGCGAGCCATCGAGCGTGGCCTCGGCCAGGAAGAACCCCCCGTGCTGCGCGTTCACCATCGGAGTGACCTCGCTCATGATCAGCTGGGTCACCGCGAGCAGATCGCGCTGGCCCTGGAGCATCCCGGAGATGCTGGCCAGGTTCGTCTTCAGCCAGTCCTGCTCGGCGTTGCGCTGGGTGGTCTCGCGCAGGTTGGCGATCATCTGGTTGATGTTGTCCTTGAGCTCGGCGACCTCGCCCTGAGCCTCGACCGAGATCGACCGGGTCAGGTCACCCTGGGTCACCGCGGTCGACACCTCGGCGATCGCTCGCAGCTGCGTGGTCAGGGTGACGGCCAGCTGGTTGACGTTCTCGGTCAGTCGCCGCCACGTGCCGGACACGCCCTCGACCTCGGCCTGGCCGCCCAGCTTGCCCTCGGTTCCCACCTCGCGCGCGACGCGGGTCACCTCGGCCGCGAAGCTCGACAGCTGCGCCACCATGCGGTTCAACGTCTGCTTGAGCTCGAGGATCTCGCCGCGAGCATCGACGGTGATCGTCTGGGTCATGTCGCCGTTGGCGACCGCGGTGGCCACCTGGGCGATGTTTCTCACCTGGTCGGTGAGGTTGCGGGCCATGAAGTTGACGTTGTCGGTCAGGTCCTTCCAGGTGCCGGCGACGCCAGGGACCTGGGCCTGGCCGCCGAGGATGCCCTCGGTCCCGACCTCGCGCGCGACGCGGGTCACCTCGGCCGCGAACGACCGCAGCTGATCGACCATGCGGTTGATCGTCTCGGCCAGCGCCGCGACCTCGCCCTTCGCGTCGACGTTGATCTTGCGGCTGAGGTCACCATTGGCCACGGCGGTCGTGACCGTGGCGATCGACCGGACCTGGGTGGTCAGGTTCGACGCCATCTGGTTGACGTTCTCGGTCAGGCCCTTCCACGTGCCGGACACGCCCTCGACCTCGGCCTGCCCGCCGAGCTCACCCTCGGTTCCGACCTCGCGGGCGACGCGGGTCACCTCGGCGGCGAACGACCGCAACTGGTCGACCATCGTGTTGATGGTCTCCTTGAGCTCGAGGATCTCGCCGCGAGCATCGACGGTGATCTTCTTCGACAGGTCGCCCTGCGCCACCGCGGTGGTCACCTGGGCGATGTTGCGAACCTGGTCGGTCAGGTTCGAGGCCATGAAGTTGACGTTCTCGGTCAGGCCTTTCCACGTGCCGGACACGCCCTCGACCTTGGCCTGCCCGCCGAGCTTGCCGTCGGTTCCGACCTCGCGCGCGACGCGGGTCACCTCGTCGGCGAACGCGGACAGCTGGTCGACCATCGTGTTGACCGTTCGCTTGAGCTCGAGTACCTCGCCCTTCACGTCGACGGTGATCTTCTGGGACAGGTCGCCGTTGGCCACCGCGGTGGTCACCTGGGCGATGTTTCTCACCTGGTCGGTGAGGTTGCGGGCCATGAAGTTGACGTTGTCGGTCAGGTCCTTCCAGGTGCCGGCGACGCCGGGGACCTGCGCCTGGCCGCCGAGGATGCCCTCGGTGCCGACCTCGCGCGCGACGCGGGTCACCTCGTCGGCGAAGCTGCGCAGCTGGTCGACCATCGTGTTGATGGTGTTCTTGAGCTCGAGGATCTCGCCCTTCACGTCGACGGTGATCTTCTGGGACAGGTCGCCGTTGGCCACCGCGGTGGTGACCTGGGCGATGTTGCGGACCTGGTCGGTCAGGTTCGAGGCCATGAAGTTGACCGAGTCGGTCAGGTCCTTCCAGGTGCCGGCCACACCGGGGACCTGGGCCTGCCCGCCGAGCTTGCCGTCGGTGCCGACCTCGCGGGCGACGCGCGTCACCTCGTCGGCGAAGCTCGAGAGCTGGTCGACCATCGAGTTCACGGTGGTGCCGATGCGGGCGAACTCGCCCTTCACGGGACGGCCCTGGATCTCGAGCGCCATCTTCTGATTCAGGTCGCCCTCGGCGACGGCCACGATCACGCGCGCGACCTCGGTGGTGGGGCGTACGAGGTCGTCGATCAGGCCGTTGACGGAGTCGATCGACGTCGCCCAGGCGCCGCCGGCGCCGTGTAGGCGGGCGCGCTCGGTCATGCGGCCCTCGCGACCGATGATCTCGGCGACGCGGACGAGCTCGGCCTCCAGCGCGGCGTTGCGGGCGGCCATCTGGTTGTAGGCGGCCTCGAGGCGACCGATGTCATCCTTGCGCCGCGCCGGCAGGCGAACTCCGAAGTCGCCGGCCGCGGCCGCGTGCAGCGCACTCTCCAGGCGGGCGAGTGCGGGGTCGTCGAGCCCGGCCCGCCCGTTGCGGGCCGAGGGGGGCGCCCCGTTCGGGGTCTTGGCCGCCGTTCCGTTCGTCGACTTGCGGGTTGCCCCGTTGGTCGACTTCCGCGAGGTGCCCGACTTGAGCGAGTCGCTCTGTCGTACCGCTGCCGTCTTGGCCATGCTTGCGCCTCCGATCAGTTGCCCAGCCGGTGCCCCCTGCACGGCCACCCGACTGGATTGCCCGTAACCGTCCCACAGGTTACCGCCCGATCGCCGTCGAATCGACGGTGGCGTTGCTTTTGTCGCGGGCTACCAGCCGCCGCGCCAGTCGGCGTTCTTGGCCCGGGCCTTGGCGGCTTCCAGCCGCGCGTGCCTGCGCTTGTCGAACCGCCACTGGATCAGCGAAAAAATGATGATGATGGTCGGGAAGAAGATGATCGTCAGGAACATCGCGTTCGTGACGTTCACATCGGTTGTCTCCCCGAACCAGCCTTCGCCTGAGTGCGAGGCGGCGAACGCCGGCGCGGCAAACGTCAGTAGTAGGACGCCGGCCATGACGAAAGCGGTGATGACGCGGGCTCTACGCATCGCGACGTTAATCCTACCGCCGGTCGCGGCTCTACGCCGCCACGGTTTCGCGCCCGCCGACGGCGGACAAGGCGCGCAGCAGCACGGGGTTGTAGGTCGGCCCGTCGGTCGTGATCTGGAGGTGGCTGATCGGCGCCTCGAACACCGCCGCCCCGAGCGCGGCGGCGAGCCCGCGCTGCTTGGTCGGCGCCACCAGTTCGTCGCGGGTGGTGAGGACCAGGGCCGTGGGGATCTCGAGCGGGCGCAACCAGGGACGGGAGTCGAAGCGGCCGAGCTCGCGTCCGGCCTCGACGATGTCGGGGACCGAGTGGCGCATCATCTCCGACAGGGCCCAGGCGGCCTCCGGCGAGTCGCGCAGGCCGGCGCGGCGCAGCCCAGTCCGCCACGTCCACCGCGGCGCAAGCGACAGCATCAGCCCTACCACTCCTAGCGCTCTGAACGCGCGGCGCGTCTCGGGGTCCTGCCAGTGCTGAGCCGTCCCGCTCAGGACCAGTCCGCTCACGGCGTCAGCTTGGTCGCGCGCCATCAGCTGGGCGATCGCGCCGCCCATCGAGTAGCCGACGACGATCGCCGGCGCGGCGTCGAGCGCGCGTAGCGCCGCGGCCGCGTCGCCCGCGCAGTCGCTCAGGCGGAACGGTTCGAGCGGCCTGAGGCCGCGGCCGTGGCCGCGGTGATCGATCGCCACCACCCGGTAGCCGGCCGCCGCCAGCGCGTCGTAAGCCCCGCACCAGTTGAGATCGGCGGTCGCCACCCAGCCGTGCAAGAGCATCACGACCTGACCGTCCCCGCCGCTGTCGCGGAGGAAGAACTCGCCGCGGTTCGCGATTCTCACCGTGCGCGCGGGCGGCATGTCAAACGGGGGAACCGGAGGCCAGGGGGATCGGCGCATGCCGAAGATCCTAAAGCGGTTGCCTCCTACCATCTGGCGGCGTGGCCGTAGTAATCGCATCCGACCTGGGCAAGGACATCGCCGGCGAGCCGCTCCTGCGCGGGATCTCATTCAAGCTCGAGCGGCGTGACCGGATGACCTTGTCCGGGCGCAACGGCGCCGGCAAGACGACGCTGCTGCGCATGCTCTCGGGCGAGGCTTCAGTCGACTTCGGCGAGCTCGTGCTGGCCAAGGACACCAAGATCGCGCTCCACGACCAGCGGCCACCCCGGGATCTCGACCTCACCTTGCGTGAGTACGTGCTCACCGGGGCTCGCGAGCTGGTGGCGATCGAGCAGGAGCTGGCGGCGCTCGAGGCGGCGATGGCGGACGGGGCCCACGACGACGCAACCCTGGGTCGCTACGCCCAGGCGCAGGCGAGGCTCGAGCACGCGGGCGGGTACGGCTGGCGTGAGCGCGCCCTGTCGTCCCTGAACGGTCTCGGCTTCCGGGACGTCGCCGATCTCGATCGGTCACTCAAGACGTTCTCAGGTGGCGAGCTGACACGCGCCTCGCTCGGGCGTGCGCTGGCCGGTGGTCCCGATCTGCTGCTGCTCGACGAGCCGACAAACCACCTTGACATCGAGTCGCTTGAATGGCTCGAGCAGCATCTGGCCAGCCTCGATGCGGCGGTCGTGCTCGTCGCCCACGACCGCTGGTTCCTCGAGGCCGTCGGCACCTCCGTGCTCGAGCTCGAGGCCGGCCGCGGCAAGTTCTTCAAAGGCCCGTGGCACGCCTGGCGTCGCGAGAAGGCAGCCCAGGATCTGGCCCTGGGTCGCGCGATCGAGCGCCAGCAGGCCGAGATCGAGCGGCTCGAGCGGTTCGTGACCCGGTTCCGGGCTGGGACCCGGGCCCGGCAGGCGCAGTCTCGGGCCAAGAAGCTGGCCAAGATGGACCGGATTAATCAGTCCCGCCTCGCCCCGAACGGCGGCGCGGCACTCGAGTTCGCCTTCAAGCCGCCCGAGCGCAGCGGCCGCGTGGTGTTCGAGCTCGAGAACGGACACGTGCAGGTCGGCGAGCGCGTCCTGCTCGACGACGCAGAGCTGTGGCTCGAGCGCGGCGAGCACGTGACGCTGGTGGGACCAAACGGTGCCGGCAAGACGACGCTGATCGAGACGCTGGCTGGGCTCCGTGAGCTGAATGACGGCCTCGCTCGCTCCGCGAGCTCCGGGCCGGTTGTCACCGGGAAGCTCCGCACCGGGCACAACGTCAAGGTCGGCTTCCTGTCCCAGCACGCCGAGGAGCTGTCGGCCGGGACGGCCCGGACGGTGCTCGAGGCCACCACGCATCTGACCAGGCTCACTCCCAATCAGGCGCGTGGCCTGCTCGGGCGCTTCATGTTCTCCGGGGAGGAGGCCGAGAAGCCGCTCGAGGCGCTCTCCGGTGGCGAGCGCCGGCGACTGTCGCTGGCGATCCTCGTCCAGTCGGGCGCGAACCTGCTGATCCTCGACGAGCCGACCAACCATCTCGACCTCGAGAGCCGGGAGGCGCTCGAGCAGGCGCTGAACGAGTTCACAGGGTCGCTGCTCCTCGTCTCGCACGACCGGGCGCTGCTCGACGCCGTCGGCAGGCGCACGGTGGCGATCGAAGACCGGACACTCCACAGCTATCTGGGGGGCTGGCCCGAGTACGTACGGGTCCGCGAGGAGAGCGAGCGCGCGGCGGCCGCGAAGAAGACAGGGCAGAAAAACGCGGTTGCCGCGCCGGCCGCCAAGGCGTCAACACGCTCGGCCCAGCCTGCCAAGACGGCGCGGACCGCGCCGCCCGCCAACCCGCGCGAGCAACAGCGCCTCGAGAGCGAGATCGAGGCGGCCGAGGCAGCCCTGAAGGCGGTCGAGGACGAGCTAGCCGATCCAGCGGCGTGGTCGAGCCCCGGCCGTAACGCGCGCGCGACCGCGCGCCACGAGGAGGCCAAGCGCGCGGTCGAGGAGTTGTACGAGCGCTGGGAGCGGATCGCGGGGTGATTACCCGGCCGGCGCTTGGGCCGCCGCGCCGCCACCGCCGAAGCCGCATTCTTTCGATGCGGCCTGGAATGCCGGTGAGCTCGGGTCGATTCCGCTGCTGTTGCTGATTCTGATTCCGACCCCGACGCCTCCGTTCGGACCCGTCTGGAATGTCGGGTCGGGGAAGTTCGGCACGCCGTGCGAGCGCATGCACCGCGACATCGCGAGCGCCTGAGCCTTGACCTTGGCGGTCTGTGCCGCCGTGGGGGTACCGCCGCCTGGCATGTAGGACCTGCAGTCCTTCATGGCCGACTGGAAGGCCGGGCCGTTGACCTCGACGCCGTTCACCTTGGTGCTGGTCGGGGTCTGCTGGACCTGGAGGTTGAAGCGCCCCCCGGTCGGGTCGGGGAAGTTGGGTACGCCGTGCGAGCGCATGCACGTCGCGAACTCGAGCGCCTTGTTGCTGCTGGCGTCCGAGCTCTGACCCCCTGACGCGTTCGTGGCCGGGCCGCTCGGGTCCGACGAGCCGCACGCCGCGACGCCGAGGGCGACGACGAGGAGGCTGAGGGTGATGATCGTGAATCGCATGCCCGAGTAGTACGAAATCGGCGGTAACAGGGGCGAAACGGGTGCTGTTACCGCTGCGTTACCTGCCCAGGGCGATCCTGTCTGGCCGAGGGTGCCGACCCGCCACACTTACCTTGAGGGCGAATGCGCGTGCTGGTAATCGAGGATCATGCCGAGCTGGCCGAGACGGTCGCGCTCGGGCTGCAACGCGAGGGAATGGCCGTGGATGTCGCCCTCGATGGGGCGGCGGGTCTGCGGCAGGCCGCGGTCTACGACTACGACGTGATCGTGCTCGACCGCGATCTGCCCGGGGTGCACGGCGACCGCGTATGCCAGACGCTGGTCGAGCACGGCGGCCGGGCGCGCGTCCTAATGCTGACCGCGTCGGCCGGCATCGAGGACCGCGTGGCGGGATTGAGCCTGGGGGCCGACGACTATCTGCCCAAGCCGTTCGCGTTCGCGGAGCTGATCGCACGGATCCGGGCGCTCGCTCGCCGGTCCCAGCCGGCGCTCGCGCCGGTCATGCGCAGCGGCGACTTGACCCTCGACACCGGCCGCCGGATCGCGCATCGGGCCGGCCGGCGCCTGGATTTGAGCACCAAGGAGCTGGCGGTGCTGGAGCTCCTGCTCGCCGCTCAGAACAGCGTGGTCTCGCCCGAGGAGCTGCTGGCGCGGGCCTGGGACGAGGCCGTCGATCCGTTCTCGGCGGTCGTGAAGGTGACGATCAGCCGCCTGCGCCGTAAGCTCGGCAATCCCCCGATCATCGAGACGGTGCCCGGTGCCGGCTACCGGATCTAGCGGAGCCGCACGGCGCCGCCTCCCGCGCCGGACGATCCGGTTGCGGCTCACCCTGCTCTATGGCGGTCTGTTTCTCCTCGCTGGGGCCGGGCTGCTCGCGATTACCTACGCGCTCGTCGCTGGCGGCGGCTCCGAATCGAGGTCTGTATTTGTGGGCAGCGCGGTGGGCGCCGACGGCCCGCAGCTGCCGGCCGTCCCCGCGGGCTTCGGCGCCGCCAAGCCCGGCATTGCCCAGGCCTCCGGCACCGTCATCTACCAGCAGAAGACACCATCTGGCGCCGTGGTCGATTTCCGGGCGTACGAGGGCAAGGTGAATGCGACCTTCAAGCAGGTGAGTTCGGCGCTGCGCTCGGTAACGGCCAAGGCCAACGAAAGCATCGCCGAGGTCAAAGGCGCTCAGCTGTCGACGCTGCTCACGGAGTCCGCGATCGCGCTGGGGATCATGGCGCTCGCCTCGATCGGGTTGGGCTGGCTGATGGCCGGTCGCGCGCTGCGACCCGTGCGCACGATGAGCACACGCGCCCGCGGTATCTCCGAACGCAACCTGCACGAACGGCTATCCCTCGACGGGCCCGACGACGAGCTCAAGGAGCTCGCCACCACCTTCGACGGGCTGCTCGGGCGATTGGAGGCCGCGTTTGAGTCCCAGCGCCGGTTCGTGGCGAACGCATCGCACGAGCTGCGCACGCCGATCACGCTCGAGCGTGCGCTCGTCGAGGTCGCGCTGGCCGACCCCGATCCGACGATCGACTCCCTGCGCGACACGTGTCAGCGCGTGTTGACGGCGAGCGAGCAGCAGGAGCGGTTGATCGAGGCGCTGCTGACGCTGGCCCGCAGCCAGCGCGGCCTGGAGTCGCGCGAGCCGGTCGACCTCCATGAGGTCACGGCCGAGGTCGTGCGCGCCGTGCCGAGCAACGGACTGCGCGTCGACACCGAGCTCGGCGAGGCGAGCGCGACCGGCGATCCGGCGATGATCGAGCGGCTGGTGGCGAACCTGGTCGAGAACGCGGTGCGCTACAACCAGCCGGACGGCTGGATCACGGCGTGGACGGGGGCACGCGACGGGCGACCGACGGTCGAGGTCGCCAATGCCGGGGCGCCGCTCGAAGACGTTCAGCTGAACGAGTTGCTCAAGCCATTCGTCCGTGCCAATGGGAACGGCGACGGCAACGGACGCGCGCATGACGGCCATGGCCTCGGTCTTGGCCTGTCGATCGTGCAGGCGATCTCCGACGCGCACGGCGCTCGGCTCAGCATGACCGCGCCACCGGAGGGTGGGCTTCGGATCGCGGTCGCGTTCCCTACGTAGGGCAGGCTTCGCCGTCGCGACCCTGCTCCGCGACGATCCGTGGACTGTCGACGATGATCCCGCGCCGGCGCAGGCCGGCGAGCAGCGACTCCTGGTCGGGGAAGCTCACCATCGTGGCCACGTCGGGGCGTAACCCGATCTTGAGCCAGCGAACCCGCTCGCCGGCGATCTGGCCGTCGATCTCGAGTCGCCCTCCCCCGAATCCCGACTCGACCTCGAGCTCGAGTTCCGAGCTTGGTCCGACCACGAGCGGAGGGGAGTAGCCGCCGTGCTTCGGTAGCGGGGTGAAGAGGAAGCCTTTCAGTCCATCGGCGAGCAGCGGCCCGCCGGCGGATATCGCATAGCCGCTCGACCCGATCGCGGTACTCACGACCGCTCCATCGCCCGCGATCCGGGCATACAGGCTCCCGTCGGCGGTGACGGTCATCCGTACCTGGCCACCGCTGGAACGCACCACGGAGACGTCGTTGAGGGCGAACAGATCGCGACTCTCGTCCTGGCCGCGAGAGACCGACAATGCAGGAAAGCGCCGGGGCTGCCAATCGCCGCGGCAGAAGCGGTCGAGCGAGCGCGCTAGATCGACAACCGACACGGTGGCGAGTGCCCCCAGGCTGCCGCAGGCGATCCCCATCACCGGCCGGCCCGCCACGGCGCCCGTGCGGAGCGCGGCAAGCGTCGTGCCATCGCCGCCGATCGAGATGATCAGATCGGTTTGGTGCGGATCCCCCGGCTCAACGACGTGCCGCTGGTTGTAATTCGCAGGGGCTTGCACGAGCTCGACTCCGTGCCGTTGCGCCCACTCGCGGACCAGCCGCAACGGTCCGTCGACGCTGCGACTCGGGTGTACGACGAGACCGACCCTTCCGGGGATCTGTTCCCGAGGCGTCGTCAGCTCGAGGTCCGGCTCGGGTAGATGGAGGGTGGTGACGTCCGACACGGCCTGATCAAATCTACCTTGGCCATCTAAGTTGTTCTGAGCGATTGGATCCCGGGATGGCGGGTAGCGACGTGCCGATGAGCCTCGCCGAGACCCGGCGCGCCCCCGCGCCAACCGGATCGAAGCGGATCGACGCGGCGCGGCTGGCCGCGCTGGCCGCACGGGTGACGACGGCCGGCGGCGAACGCGAGGACCTCGAGATCGAAAACCCGGCGCTCGGCCGGCCGCTCGGCACGGTGCCGCGATGCACGGCGCAAGACGTGGAGCTAGCCGTGGAGCGGGCGGGGGCGGCCCAGGCGGCATGGGCCGGAACCGATTGGAGGGCCCGCGAGGCCCTGCTGATGCGCGTCCACGACCTGGTTCTCGACCGCCAGGACGAGCTGCTCGACGTGATCCAGCTCGAGTCGGGCAAGGCCCGCCGCCACGCCTTCGAGGAGATCCTCGACGTCGCACTCGTGGCCCGCTACTACGGCCGGTCGGCGCGCCGGCTACTGCGCACGCGGCGCCGGCGGGGAGCGCTGCCGCTCTTGACCGCCACCTGGGAGCACCAGCACCCGGTCGGGGTGGTGGGCGTGATCTCGCCCTGGAATTACCCGCTGACCCTGTCGATCAGCGACGCGATTCCGGCCATCGCCGCCGGCAACGCCGT
>Ga0335072_10014756_pt1 | contig 11097 bp, 11 predicted proteins | sample Lox_Sample_21_FD_206725 | JGI IMG/M metagenome (GOLD analysis project Ga0335072, IMG submission 206725) | Soil microbial communities from Loxahatchee National Wildlife Refuge, Florida, United States - Lox_Sample_2.1 | ecosystem: Environmental > Terrestrial > Soil > Wetlands | place: USA... | reverse complement strand
CTGAAGTAGTGGCCTGCGCCGACCGGCTGGTCGCGAATACCGACGACGAGGCTCAGCAGCTCATCGGGCACTATGCCGCCGACCCGGCCAGGGTTGCCACCATCAATCCCGGCGTAGACCTGTCGGTCTTCAAGCCTGGCTCGCAGCGGCAAGCCCGCCGGCAGCTCGGCTTGCCCGAGGACGGAGTGATTCTGGTCTTCGCCGGGCGGGTGCAGCCGCTGAAGGCACCGGATGTGGTGCTCCATGCGGCGGCTCAGCTGATTGCCGACGATCCGGGGCTGGCCGGCAGGCTGACGGTCGCGTTTGTCGGCGGCCCGAGCGGCACCGGCCGGAAAGACCCTGACGGGCTGGAACAGCTCGCTGCGCGGCTCGGGCTGTCCGGGGTCGTGCGCCTGGAGCCGCCATGCCCGCAGCCCGAGCTTGCCCAGTGGTACCGGGCGGCCACGCTGGTCATGGTGCCGTCTTACACGGAATCGTTCGGCCTGGTAGCGATGGAGGCTCAGGCATGCGGCACGCCGGTAGTGGCAGCTGCCGTCGGCGGGCTGCGCATCGCGGTCCGGCACGGGTATTCAGGTGTCCTGGTTGACTCCCGCGACCCCGGTCACTACGCCAGGGCCGTGCGCGATCTGATCACCGCCCCGGCAAGTCTTGCCAGGCTCGCCCGCGGCGCGCGTGAGCATGCCTCAAGGTTCGGCTGGTCCGCGACGGTTGACGCACTGCTGCAGCTGTATGTGGCCGTCGCCGCCGAGGCAGCTGCACCGGTCGACGCGTGAGCTCACCGGATTACGACTCGGCCCTGCGGGCCGCGCTTGCCGCGCTCGAGGTCAGCTATGAGTCGCCTCAGCCGGGCAGCTACCTGGTCACGCTGCCCGGGCAGCACAAGCTGAAGACCATGACGTGGCTCATCGCAGGCACGCATAGCCTGCTGGCCGAGGCATTCTTCTGCCGGCAGCCAGACGAGAACCATGCAGAGTTCTACCGGTTCCTGCTCGAGCACAATGCCCGGATGTACGGGGTGCACTTCGCGCTCGATCCGGTGGGCGACGTCTATCTCGTCGGGCGGCTGCCGCTCGACTCGATCAGCCCGGATGAGATCGACCGGCTACTTGGCTGCGTGCTCAGCTATGCCGATGACACCTTCGATCAGGCACTGATGATCGGCTTCGCGACGGCTATCAGGAAGGAGTACGCCTGGCGCGTCAAGCGCGGCGAGAGCCTGGCTAACCTGCAGGCGTTCGGCCGGATTACGCAGGAGGGGCAAGACCCGGATGGCCCGCGATTCGGCGAGGATCGCGGCTAACCTGCCGGTCCGCCGTGCCGAGCGCAAGCTGCAACAGCATCACCGCCCATCACCGCTAGCCTCAGGGCCCGCGGCTCCAGCGCGAGGCCTCCGAGCCCGACCGGTCTGCTGCGCCAGCTGCACTCAGCACCCGATGCGGCCCTCCCAAGCCGGATTTATTCTCGTATAGCTCCCCCGCAGCGGGCACTTACGGGTGCTAGGTGGTTCGCTGGGCTCATCAGGGAAGGCGTAAACCCGGCAAATAGTCAGGATTTGACGAGTCGGGAGACGGCGTCAGCCGCCTCCTTGACCTTCGCCTGCGCTTCCGGGCCGCCTTGCTCGATGGCCTGGGTCACGCAATGTCCCAGGTGATCTTCCAGCAGGCCGATCGCCACCGCCTGGAGCGCCCGGGTCGCCGCCGAGATCTGGGTGAGCACGTCGATGCAGTAGGTGTCGTCCTCCACCATCCGCGGCAGGCCGCGGACCTGGCCCTCGATCCTGCGCAGTCGCTTGAGGTAGGCATCCTTGTCCTGCGTGTAGCCGTGCATAGTCAGACGGTACACGGCCGCCCGCCAGACCGGCAGAGTACGCGGCGGCTCTGCAGCCGGACCCTGCCTGAACCCAGAGCCCGAGTTCACCGATCCTCAAGGCGATGGCACGACTTTAGACTTGGTAGCTAAGCCGGGCACTCGCATAGCGGCGATCGCGGGAGGGCGCCTACCTTACGGCGGGTTTCCCGACAGCACGCGTGGCCTTCGACGGCGCCGGGATCAGGAAGGACGGTGTCATGCCGCAGCACGACATCCGTACCGCTGTGCGCGACCGCGAAGCCGGCCTGGCCAAGATCACCGCGCTGAGCTGGCGGGCTGGCGCGGCCGCGGTGGCAGTCGCCGGACTGCTGACAGCCGCGCTCGGCCACCACTCAAGCGCCCGCGCCGCCCCCGCGGAGCACCGAGACAATCACGGCAGCATCGTTATCCCGGCTCAGCCCCCGGGTCAGGCTGCAGGCACCGGCCAGGTAACGTCCGGCGCGTCATGACAGCCGGTGCGCGGTGACGACCAGTGAGATGACCAGGGACACGTTCGAGGTGTTCGGCACCACGGCGGTCCTGCTCGTCACTCGTCCGGGTGCGATCGGCCAGGCCCGCAGCATCGCCGACCGGTTGCTTGCGGAGATCGACCTCGCCTGCAGCCGGTTCCGGCCGGACTCCGAGCTCTCCAGGCTGAATGCCGCTGGCGGCGAGCCGACTCCTGTCAGTGCCATATTCGCCGACCTCCTGGCAGTCGCCCTGCGCGCGGCCCGGCTAACCGGCGGCGACGTCGATCCCACCTGCGGACGTGCGCTGGCCGGCCTGGGCTACGACCAGGACTTCGCTGACGTACGCGCGGCCGGCGGTGCGCCGCCACGGCTCACCGGCCCGGTCGGTCCGGTGCCTGGCTGGGCCAGGGTGCAGCTGGACCGCGGGGGCCGCCGGGTCCGGCTTGAGCACGGTGCTCAGCTCGATCTGGGTGCGACAGCCAAGGCGCGGGCGGCTGACAAGTGCGCTGAACAGATAGCCGACCGGGTCGACTGTGGCGTCCTGATCAGTCTCGGCGGCGATGTTGGGGTAGCTGGCCAGCCGCCGCCGGACGGCTGGCCGATCAGAGTCACCGACGACCACGCCGCACCGGCATGGGCGGCCGGCCAGACCGTGACCATCACTTCCGGCGGCCTGGCAACGTCGAGCACCACGGTGCGCACCTGGACGGTAGGCGGCCGCCAGGTCCATCACATCATCGATCCCGCAACCGGCGAGCCCGCCAGGTCGTGCTGGCGCACGGTGAGTGTCGCGGCCGGGACCTGCGTCGACGCAAACACTGCCAGCACCGCCGCGATCATCCGCGGGGCGGCTGCCCTGGACTGGCTCCACGCTATTGGCTTGCCGGCCCGGCTGGTCCGGCATGACGGGACGGTGGAAACGACCGCAGGCTGGCCATACGACGACCCCGGCGATGCGGCGTGACCGGAGGCGGGCACGTCGACGCCATCGTCATCACGTCCTCGACGCCGCTGTGGTACGCGACGAGGGCGACCGGCCTGGTTGCCCTGGTCCTGCTGACCGCGAGCATGGCGCTCGGCCTGCTGTCATCGGTGCGTTTCCAGCGGCCGGCCTGGCCCCGGTTCGTTACGTTGGGTCTGCACCGCAACCTGGCCCTGCTCGCGCTCGGGTTCACCGCGGTGCACGTGCTGACGACGGTCCTGGACAGTTTCGTGTCCATCCCGCTGCAAGATGCGTTCATCCCGTTTATCTCGTCGTACCGGCCAATCTGGGTTGGCCTCGGCGCGATCGCCCTCGACCTGATGCTCGCGCTGATCGTCACCAGCCTGCTGCGGACCAGGATGGGCCTGCGGAGCTGGCGCATCGTGCACTGGACGGCCTACCTGTGCTGGCCGGTGGCAGTACTGCACGGACTCGGCACCGGGACTGACACCCCCGTCCGCTGGGTGCTCGCCCTGACCGCGTGCTGCCTGCTCGCCGTTACCGCGCTGACACTCTGGCGGCTCGCACTGGCCTGGCCTGATCGCCCGGTAGCGAGCACCGCGGGCGTTGTCCTGATCGCAATGACGCTGATCGCAGGCGGAGCGTGGCTGCTGGCCGGTCCGCTCGCGCCGCACTGGAGCGCCCGGTCCGGCACGCGGACTACGCCGCCTGCAGGAGCAGCACGGGCCGATCACCGGTCTAGTCGGTGACAACCCACAGCTCCGCGGTGCCGAGCGCGGGTCAGCCGGCCGGGCCGGCGCCCGGCGAGCTACGGCTGATCATCCGCGACCAGCCGCTGTCCCTCGCCGAGCACATTGACCAGTACGGTCCGCTGCCAGCAGGGCAGCTTGACTGCGCGACGCTGATCGCCGAGGTCGAGCGCTCCGGGCTGACCGGCCGGGGCGGCGGCGCCTTCCCGGCCGGCCTTAAGATCCGCGCGGTCGCGGAAGCAACTACACGGACGCGCGGCATCCGCGCCGTCGGCGCCAGTGCCGCACGAGGCAGTGTCACAAAAGGCAGCGTCACAAAAGGCAGCGTCACAAAAGGCAGCGTCACAAAAGGCAGCGTCATCGTCGCCAACGGCTCGGAATCCGAGCCCGCCAGCAGCAAGGACGGCGTGCTGCTCAGTCATGCCCCGCACCTCGTGCTGGACGGAATCGCGGTGTGCGCCCGCGCTGTCGGCGCCGCCCAGGCGTATCTCTGCGTCGGCCACGATGCCGCGCCGGTCGCGCAGTTCCTGACGGGAGCAGTCGCTGAACGAAACCGGGACGGGCTGGACACAGTGCCGGTCGAGGTGATCAGGGCTCCCGCGGGATACCTGGCAGGCCAGGAGAACGCGCTGATCAGCGCATTGAATGGCAACGCGCCGCTGCCGACGTTCGTCCCGCCGCGACCCGCCGAGCGCGGCGCGCACCGGCGGCCGACTCTTGTGCTCAACATCGAGACGCTTGCCCATATCGCGTTGATTGCCCGCTTCGGCAGCCACTGGTTCCGCACCGCCGGGACACCCGGAGCGCCTGGCTCCGCGCTGGTGACGGTTACCGGAGCGGTCGACAGGCCGGGCGTGCGGGAGATTCCGCTCGGTACCGCACTCGGCGAAGTACTGCAGCGGTCGGGCCTGAGCCAGCCAGCACAAGCGGTGCTCACTGGCGGCTACTTCGGGACCTGGCTGCCGTTGCCAGCCGCGCTGGCTGTACCGGTTAGCCACGAGGGCATGCGGACGGCTGGCGCCACACTCGGCCCGGGCGTGCTGGCGGTGCTGCCTGAGGCAGCCTGCGGGCTAGCCGAGACGGCGAGGATAGCCAGGTTCCTGGCCGCTGAGAGCGCAGGGCAGTGCGGGCCGTGCCGGAACGGCCTGCCGGCGCTGGCGGACGCCTTGAACTTGATCGCGTTCGGTCGGGCCGGCCCGGACATCGTCGGCTGGGTGCAGCAGCTGGCCGGCCTCGTCACCGGCCGGGGTGCCTGTCATCTGCCAGATGGCACTGCAGGCCTGGCCAGAAGTGCGCTCACCGTGTTTGCCGCCGATGTGCAAGCGCACCTTGCGACAGGGCCGTGCGCCTGGGCCGGCGGACCGCCGGCCTTGCCGGTCCCGGTCAGGGGCACATCGTGAAAGCGGAGCGCGATGGCGGGACAGGGCACCAGGACCCATGGCCGGAGCCGCGGCTTCTCCTCAACCCGATCGCGTGCGATGCCCGCGGGCTCTGCATCGAGTTGCTGCCCGAGCTGATCTCGGCCGATCCATGGGGCTACCCGATCATCTCGCCTGGTGCGGTGCCGCTGCACTTGCAGCCACTGGCCCGGCGGGCGGTTGCCGCCTGCCCGACACTCGCGCTGATGCTGACCAGCCCGCCGGGGTAGATGTCATCGAGCCCGCGGGTCTGCGGGGCGCATAGCGGCGCCCCGCAGAGCGAGCTTCTCCTTGACGGACACCTTGTTGCCGGAATTCGATGCGTGTGCAGTTGCCCGGCGTGCTGTGACCACGCATCTGTAAGTGGACGAGCCCACGCTGATGCTCGCCTCAAGGGAGAGCGGCTTAGTCCGGGACCTGCCGGCGATCGCGACCGGGAATCCCTTAGCCGAACCGATCGTCACGTCGTAGGGCAGGTTGAGCGCCTTGATGCCGTTCAGGGTGATGCCAGTGCCCGACGCTCCGGTCAGCGCGCAGCCACCAAAAGCCTCACCGGTGAGGGACAGCGTGGCCGTCCCGGCCCGGGCCGGGTTGCCAGTGACCTTCGCCTTCAGCGTAGATGACTTGCAGGTCGCGTTGAACGAGCCGCTGGAGGTGTTGAGCGCGAACGTGGCACTCCTGCCTTTTGGCAGGCTAGCCTTCAGCACGGCCCGCTTCCTGACCGCGGGTCCTTGCTTAACACGTGTGCTTGTCAGGTAAAACAATCCTTTGGTGGCATAAAGGTGAACTGCCCGTCCTCCGGCCAGGAGCCGGCGATGGCTACTATCGCTAGACCGGCGACGCGGACAGGCCGTCCGCGGTCAGGGCGGTGACATCGGAGGGCGTGCGATGGGTCCACTCAGCGGCGTGCGGGTTATCGAGATTGCCAGCCTGGCCCCTGCCCCCTTCGGCTGCATGATCCTTGCTGACCTCGGCGCCGAAGTGCTCCGCGTCGACCGGGCCGAACGATGCGGTCCGCAGGCACGAAGGCCCAACGATCCGCTTGGCCGGGGCCGTCGTTCGATCGGGCTGAACCTTAAGGACCCGGCGGCTGTCGACTTGCTGCTGCGCCTTGCCGGCAATGCCGATGTGCTGGTCGAAGGGTTCAGACCCGGCGTAGCTGAGCGGCTCGGATTTGGGCCGCAGGTGTGCGCGGAGCGCAACCCCGGCCTTGTCTTCGCCCGGATGACAGGCTGGGGTCAGGACGGCCCGCTCGCGCCGACGGCCGGACATGACATCGACTACATCGCCATCTCCGGCGCGCTCAGCATGATCGGCCGGGCCGGGGAGTCTCCGGTGCCGCCGGTTAACCTGATCGGCGACTTCGGCGGCGGCGGCATGTTGCTGGCGCTCGGCATTCTCGCCGCCCTGGTCGAGCGGGCGCATAGCGGTCTCGGCCAGGTAGTCGACGCCGCGATGGTCGACGGTTCGGCGCTGCTCACCTCGTTCGTGTACGGCATGCGCGCTTCCGGTACCTGGCAGGACAAGCGCGGCAGCAACCTGCTCGACGGCGGAGCACCGTTCTATGACACCTACGCCACCGCCGACAGCCAGTACGTCGCCGTTGGCGCGCTTGAGCCGCAGTTCTACGCGGCATTGCTGCACGGGCTCGGACTTACCGGCGCGGAGCTGCCTGAGCAGCACGATCGGGACGGCTGGCCGGTGCTGCGAGAGCGGTTCGCTGCCGCCTTCGCCGCCCGCACCCGGGCGGAATGGGAGCAGGTGTTCGCCGGTACCGACGCCTGTGTCGCGCCAGTCTTGACCGCGGCCGAGGCCCCCGTGCACCCGCACGCAGCGGCCAGGGGCGCGTTCGTCGAGACCGGCGGGATCACCCAGCCAGCTCCGGCGCCACGATTCGGGCGAACGGCAGCGGCTGAGCCCGCACCACCGCCGCGTGCTGGCCAGGACACTGATGCGGTACTGGCAGGGCTTGGCCTGACGGCAGCCGACGTCGCAGGCTTGCGCGCCAGGGGCGTGGTTGGCTGACAACGGCCAGCCGCGCCGGCGGGGCAGGCAAGCCGGGTTCCTCGCCGGGCTGCGTAGCCCGCAGGACGCCGAAATCGTGCGGCTTGCGGTTCCCGCGTTCGGCGCGCTGGTTGCTGAGCCGTTGTTCCTGCTGGCTGACTCGGCGATCGTCGGCCGGCTGGGCACGGTTCCGCTTGGTGGTCTCGGCATCGCCAGCCAGGTGCTCGCCACGCTCGTCGGCGTGTCGATCTTCCTGGCCTACGGCACTACGGCCGCCGTCTCGCGCCAGCTCGGGGCCGGTCGCCGGGAGGCCGCGATCCGGCACGGTATCGACGGGCTCTGGCTCGCGGCAGCCATCGGCGTCGCAGTCTTCGTGGTGGGCTGGCCGCTTGCGCCGCGCATCATCGGCGCCTTCGGCGGCACCCCGGCTGTAAGCCACCAGGCGGTCAGCTACCTGCGGATCAGCCTGCTCGGGGCGCCAGCGATGCTAGCGGTGCTGGCCGGCACGGGCGTGCTGCGAGGGCTTCAGGACACCAGGACACCGCTGCTCGTCGCCGTCGTCGCGAATGCCGTCAACATCGCGCTCAACGCGGCCTTCGTCCTCGGCCTGCACTGGGGCATCGCTGGCTCGGCCTGGGGCACGTTCATAGCGCAGACCGGCGCGGGGGCTGCCTACCTTTTCGTCGTCAGCCGCGGCGCCCGGCGCGCGGGCATCAGTCTCCGGCCGGACCGCCACGGCCTCATGACCGCTGCCGTCGCCGGGGCCGCGCTGGTCCTCCGCACGCTCGCGCTACAGGCGGTGCTCGTCTTGATGACCGCGATCGCGGCCCGGCAGTCGGATGCTGCGATCGCTGCAAGCCAGGTCGCCATGCGGGTCTGGAATCTCTTCGTCTACGCACTGGACGCGATAGCCATCGCTGCGCAGGCAATCACCGGCCGGTACCTCGGGGCCGGCGATGTGTCGGGTGCGAGAGTTGCCACGCGGCGGATGATCAGCTGGGGTGCTGTCTACGGCGTGATCTTCTCGCTGCTGCTGCTCGCGCTTCGGCCCGCCATACCCGGCCTGTTCGGCGTCACGCCTGCAGTGCGCAGCCTGCTGCTGGCCGTCCTGCTCGTGATCATCGTGCAGCAGCCGGTAGCCGGCGTCGTCTTCGTCCTGGACGGGGTGCTGATCGGCGCCGGCGACCAGGACTACCTGGCGCTGGCCGGACTAGTGACCCTTGCCGTGTTCGGCGCGGCGGCTGCCGCCGTAGTCGATGCAGGCGCGGGCCTTGTCGCGCTCTGGCTCGCGTACTCCGCCTGGATGCTGGCCAGGTTCGCCACCCTCACGCTGCGCAGCCGGACGTCACGCTGGCTCGTGACTGGCGCGGTGCGCTAGCTGCGCCTGACCTGTGCTGTCCCGGGCGGCGACCTCCGGACCCCCGCTTGCGGCGACACCAGGCAGCGTTCTGCGTGGCCGATCGCCGCCAACGCCAGTCCTCAGTGGCCGATCGCCGCCTCGGCGATCCGGAAAACTACTGCCGTCATCGCGATAACCAGATAAATCCACATACCGGCGAGGCAGAGCCGCCGGCTGACGGACATCGGGGCCGGGGCGAGCATGGTCAGGGCCGGCATCCGCCAGTTTTCCTTACTCAAGGTGTCCGGCCGGGTGAGCCGGTCAGGTTCAGCCCGGCGAGATTCAGCACGGTCAGCCGGGCTGGTCTGCACGTCCGCTTCCGGGCCCCGGCTGCGGGCCAGGATGGCGGCCACCGCGATCAGCGCGAGACCGGCGAACGCGATCATGATCATCAGAATCTGCCGGGAGCTGATGTGCGGGAAGGTCACCGACGCCACCAAGATCAGCGACAGCATGACCAGCAGCGCGATCACCGCCCCGGTAAAGGCATTAGTGAACCGCCCGTTCACCCACGGGCCTAGCACCGCTCTGTCGTTGCACAGCATCAGCAGGAAGACCGTGGCGCTTGGCAGCAGTACGCCTGCCAGCACCTGCACTCCCTCGGTGAACAGGCCGAGAGGAGAGCCGGGAATCAGCACGATCGTCGCGGCACCAGCGATGAGCGCCGCGTACATGACGTAGAAGCCCTTAGCCTGCGAAACCCCCCGGTGCAGCGAGTGCTTGAGGCCGAGTACGTCGCCGAGCGCGTAGGCAGTGGACAGCGAGACCGCGAACGCACCGATCATCGCAGCGTCAAGCAAGGCCACCGCGAACAGAGCGCCGGCGACCTTCCCGGCGGACGCGGCGATCCCGGCAGCCAGTCCGGCGGCGTCAGTGAAGTGCCCGGCTGCCGGGGTGCCGGCGAACGCCGCCGCAGAAGCACCCATCAGGGCGGCACCGCCCACGATGACTACGGCAATGCCGATGACCAGGTCAGCCTTCTCGTACGGGATGAACCGCGGGGTGATGCGCTTATCGATGACGTACGACTGCTGGAAGAACAGCTGCCACGGCGCGACAGTCGTGCCGACGATCCCGATGATCAGCAGCATCACCGTGCCCAGCTGCCCGCCGCCGCCCGGCAAGCTCGGCAGGACGAATCCGGTAGCGATCTGGCCCGCAGGCGGATGCGACAGCACATAAAGCGGGATCAGCAGCAGCGAGCCCGCGCAGAAGGCAATCGCGATGCGCTCGAACCTGCGGAAGCTACCGGTCATCGCGGAGGCCACGATGACCAGCGCGGCCAGCAGCACGGCGACGATCTTCGGCACGCCGAAATAGCCAGCCGCCAGCGTGATCCCGATGAACTCGGTAATGATGGTCAGGGCATTGAGCAGGAACAAGTCGATGACGCTGAACGCGCCCCAGAACCTGCCGAACCGCTCCAGGATCAGCCTGGCGTGCCCGACGCCGGACACCGCGCCCAGCCTCAGCACCATTTCCTGGTTGACGTAAAGGACCGGGATCAACAGCACGAACGTCCAGAGCAGGTGCGTGCCATAGTTCTGGCCAGCCTGGCCGTAAGTGGAGAACGCACCTGCGTCGTTGTCGCCGACCATCACGATCAGGCCAGGCCCGACGATCGCCAGTAGCGTCTTGAGCTTGGCAGTGGCCGAACTGCGCGCCGCCAGGTCGTCGACGGAGATCGTGCCCAGCGCGCCACGAATGTCGCCTACATGCGCGCTGTCAAGTGCGGCGCTGTCTCGTACGGCACCTGGCAGGTCTGAGGCAGCCGAGGTCACGGCGGATCACCCCTTTCACCGCCGTCGTCGGCGGCGGTTTTCGGGGGGCACGCACAGCCCGGTGCGGCAGCCTTAGGCTGGCCGGCTGCGGGCCAAGACCGGGATTACGCGCGCGTGCCCGGGGCAGGCAGGACTAGCGGCGAGGGGCCATTTTCGGCCCGGACTATCGGAGTCCATTGCTCGCCTCCCTCCCGCCGCGGCTGCAACCGCGCCATGCTCAGTCACCCGCCAGTAGCGGCGGACGTGTCGGATCAGGCACCTTACGAGGAGATCGACCGCCGGGCGGGGCCGGCCAGGCACCCCCTCGTTAGAGCTTTGGCACTCCACGGCGTAGCGCACCAGAAACCGCGCAGCCACTTGGCCTCACCCCTTACTCCGGGGAGAGGTGTCCTGATCCGGAGCGTCTCTCGACGGGTGGGATCAGTGGCCTATGTCCGTGAAGACGCCTCACCGAACAAGGTGTCCGTATTACACAGCGTCTTGAG
>Ga0335072_10014755_pt1 | contig 11097 bp, 6 predicted proteins | sample Lox_Sample_21_FD_206725 | JGI IMG/M metagenome (GOLD analysis project Ga0335072, IMG submission 206725) | Soil microbial communities from Loxahatchee National Wildlife Refuge, Florida, United States - Lox_Sample_2.1 | ecosystem: Environmental > Terrestrial > Soil > Wetlands | place: USA: Florida... | reverse complement strand
CCACGGAATAGGTATCGGTTTGTACCCCTACGTCGACTTCCTTCAGGAGCTCAATTCCGCTTCCGGTATCGAAAGTGGACTCGATGAACAAGTTGGTATTGTTGCCATCGAGATTATGCCCGTAAGCTTCCGCATCACACACCAGGCCCTCGGCAAAGAAGAGATTTGTGAAGAGATACAAACCATCGTCGAACACCATGGCTTCAGCAAATATGTCTTGACAGCGCATTCCTATGGCACCGCAGTGGCAACGTACATGCTCAAATCTGAGCGAACGTCAAACAACATAGAATCTGTCGTGCTTATTGACCCGATCACGATCCTTTTACATCTTCCAGACGTGGCATATAACTTCACGCGACGACGACCCACCAAGGCGAACGAACATCAACTCTACTATTTTGCAAGTATGGATATGGGCGTCTCACACACTCTTGCTCGGTCATTCTTCTGGTCGGACGCAATCCTGTGGAAGAATGACTTTGGTGGTCGCCGTGTGACTTGCAGTCTGGCGCAGAGAGACTTGATTGTTAACACTGAAGCTGTGGGTAGGTACCTTACTTCATCAGATTACGACTCCACAAATCATGCGAATAAAAATGATGCTTGCAATGGCTTTATGGAGAGTAAGGGTAATGACTATAGAGAAAGTCACGGCGACGGTCATGTCAAGAGCAATAGCAACGCCTACAGAGAGAGCAATGGCTTCGCGATGACTTACAGGCATATCCACAGGGGTCACGATGCCGCCGCAAACGGCCATGCGAAAGCACATAGGAAAGAAGATGACTACCTGCCCACTGCCGGAGACTGGAAATCCCGACCGTGGCGTGGCCAGGGCCTTGAGATCCTCTGGCAAAATGGTCTTGACCACGCGCAAGTCTTCGATTCGGCCAATAGGAGGAAAGGCCTGATCAGTGCGATCAAGACCTACAGTGCACAGCGTGCTGATTGAGTACATTGATAGAGACGCTCGTGTTGAATGACTACGTCCTTACTCGCCGTTCCTGGAGCACATTGCGGGCCTCACTGCTGGGGACATCATCATGCCTTGAGACTCATGGACCCATCGCCACGGCGCTGTAATCAGACGAGGTAACGTAGATACACGGCAGCGATGTCGCGAGTCGTGTTTTTCTCCAATCATCTCGCCCGTTTCACGGGTTAACTAACTTCCCTTTCTCCTTTAAAGGCGGATGTTAAGAATGCGCTAGAAATGCGTGCCTTCTGCTCCCGGTATAGCATCTTGATAGAGGTAATTCAATTCAGTTCAGCGCCTTTTGGCCGAGAGATATGGGCCGATGGTGGAGTTCGGGGATGGTGGAGACTGAAAACAGAGTGCAGAAATAGTCGGAGAAAGGCGGCTAGCCCCCATTCCCAGTCATCCAGCACCAAAGCTGACTCTTCGTCTTCCCGCTACAAGTCCCCCAAAATGACTAGCAATCTTGATCACCTTTCCTTCAACTCCAACCTCTTCATTTGCCAATCCTTCAAATCAAACTCTCCTTCCTTCAACTCATCCTGTTCCCCTTTCCAGACGAATGTCCTTCCTGTCATCTCATCCTCGTCACCCTTCAGGTAGATGATGCATGCGGCATTTCTGTAACGGTCCGTCTCGTACGCTTCCAGCCTCTTCACCTCCTCTGGAGTATGGACCTCAAATGTCATTCCATACACAGTGTTGTTTGGCTTATCGAGTAGGACTGGGTACTGACCCCACATCATGGTTTTGTACCCGATGACTTTCGCTGGTAGTAGATCCGGGGTTTCAGCACGACCGAGGACTTTTGCAAGTGTTTTCGGATCCATCAGAGATCCATAGACAAAGTAATGCTGCTTCCGGAACCCCCTCGAGGGCTTCGACACGTATACCCCATCACCGCCTTTGAGGTATTTACGCGACGCTGCTGAAAGCCAAGAAAGATCTTGTGTTGTCTTCGCCATCTGTAGCGTACGGGTTGCAGTGATCGAGTGGCAACCTTCCTTTCTGACTGGAACGGGGCGACTTCTTGTACTTGGCTTACGACGACCCAGTCAGCTCGAGTAGCCAACTGCTATTGTCAAATTGTGTCGAATTTCCACCGAGTGGGTGTTTTCACTACATGAAACAAGATACATGTAGGATGCTCAGGTTGTAGACGTGAATGTTGAACCGTATGCCCTGCTGAGAATATTTAGAGCCACGCCACAGCAATGAAAAAGTTAGGCTGGCGCCTAAAATTTATAGGTGCCCCCCACACCCTAGCCGCCGGAGGAGGAGTCACTCCTCTCTGATAAGCTTCAGCATGCACGCTGTCAAAGACGGCACTTGGTTCCAGTGTCGCCAGGATGCTTTACTACGACGAACTTAGGAGAAGGACAGGAAGGAGCCCTGAATCTCAATCAATTTAAGTGTGATTTCCCCAAGAATGTGGTCTAGCCTAATTTAAACTGGTCTGAAAAGTATGCCGAGCCTAGGCTCTTGTGGACGCCAACACGTCAAGCCAGACGGTGTTGCTTTCCGCACAGAGCTTATTTGTCCTCCGTTGCCTTAAGGATCTTCTTGACCATGATGTTCTTTCTTTCGTCCTCCTTTGCCTTCTTCTCCACCTCCTCTCGCTCGCTCGGACTGAGAGTACCAACAGGAATTGGGTCAACCGCCCCAGAGATGTCCCCAAAGATTCGCTTCAGTCGTTGAGGCTCATTCAATTTTTCAACCAAGCCGTTATTGATGAACTCCTTGAGACCTCCAACATCTTGGCTATAGTCTTTCAGCTCGTCAACAGTGCCAAACCTCATCGCCGATCCAGCGAATGCAATAACGAGTTCCACCCAGTCTAGGTACGTCTCCGGGTCGGCAACACCAGGACCCCTGCGCCATTCGACCGTACACCTGTGTGAGTATTGGAGGTTGGTGAAGTTCCATGCAAAGTAACGGTCGCCACCGTTGTTCATCAGGTCCATAATGTCAACGTGGTGTTTGCATTGGTCGATGAGGTCAAAGCATTCCCGTCCTGTCTTGTTCTTCAGCTTTGGATTATCCAGGCGATTGCTTTTGGCCCATTTATTCCCTCTGCGGGACTCAGGACACAGAGCTTCAAGAGCTCTCTCGAACCAGCAAGCGCTTCGGGAGAGCCGTTGCAGGCGATCTATGGGCCAATTCTGGTCGTCGGGGACCGAAAGATGAACATGTAGTCCACAAGACTTGTTCGTCTCGACGGTAAAGATCTCTTCAGTCACCTCCCAGAGGAACTTCACGTCCTCTCGCCAGTTGCTATCAGGAACGCAATCAAAGACCGGTGATGTGATTTCAAGGGGCCCTGTTCGTGGAATCAGCCCTCGTCGAGAAAAAGTGGAAGGCAAGGCCAAATATCAAAGATGTCCTCAGGATGCTCACACTGTTTCTTAGCGCCTGGATTGGTCCGGATGGTACAATCATCAATAAGTGTCCATTCCTTGTTGATATTGTCTCCTTCGTAACTGTCATCAACGTCGTTGTGCATTAATGGGTCTGTCGGCGGTCAGCGTATGGAATTCGAACGCTCAATGCGTCAGGATAATGGTCAGACTCATTTTCCAGTGTGAATTCGGGTGGTTTCTAATAGACATACGGTATTCTCCTGCCTCCTTATTGTACCTCTTTACGAAGGCGTTCGCCAATACTCTCAGTTCCTCAATTTCTTTGCTGGGCTCTCTGCGCAGAGTGAGAAGCAGCTCCACCTCAATGCCAACCCTGAAGCCAGGCATGTTGTTTTGAGATAGGAGGGGTTGGGCTGGTCGGAGGAAACTGTTTAAGTCTTCTGAAGTGTGTCGGGTCAGAACTCAGTCTGCGCCTGGAGCCAAAAAGTGGGAGCTTTGTCGAAACTCGTACCGTTTTGTTGCAGCTGGTCGAGACTTTGCCACAAAGGTTTTGGCAATTTCTGCAATGCGCTCGAAGACCTCACGAAGTGGACATGCAGCTTAACCTAGGACTTCTTGCAGACTACAAGTTGTGGGCGTGAAAACTTTTTGGAGTAGCGCTAAAGATATGCCAGGCAGCTTCCAAGGTCCTCTCTCGAGGACCTTGGCGCTTCCCCGGTGCATGTGCGCCAAAATGAAAGATTCTGGTACGCCGTCGTTGACTCCCGCAGCCTAAAAAAAACTTTCGAATCCACAAGTACCAGATTGTAACCTGGGGGCTGTTCTATAGGAGTCTGCTGCGTCTTGCTGCCGAACAGAGCGCCATTTTACCCCTATTCCCCGCGGTATTAATATCCTTATTACGGCAGAGGTAGTTAAGGCAGCGGTAGCGATTTTCCGAAGTGGCTCTCAAGTAACGGAATCACTACTCGACCGATACGTTACTGATATCCCCATTGTGGCAGAGGTGGTCAAGGCAGCGGTAGCGAATTCCTGAAGTGGCTTTCAGATAGCGCAGTTACTACTCGATCTGTTGCAGAGCAAAAGTTGATCAACCACTGGTATTTACGCGTGCAGCTCATATATAGTCACAAATCGTACTCACAACACGATCAACGTGGTATCAATATACCTATTACGGCAGAAGTCATCTGAAGGTCAACCAAATCACTCTTGGCGATTCCTGTTGTTCAGATTAGCCACCGCAGGCATGGGCATTTCCTTCGTACCTCAATTTCTATTGTTCATAAAGCTCCGCGTCCTCATGGAACATTGATCAATCTTGTTCCGTGTAGCCTTGTTCAAACCATATTTCGAGCTCTTCTAAATGTTAAGATTTCGAAATAAGAGCGTCTCGACCTTCTTGGCTGCGGCGGTCTCCTCCAATCTGGCGCCACTAACAACAAACCCGATAGTACATGAATACCTTCCAAAACATATCCAACCATTCAACTCATGCACTCAGTCATCCATCTCAGCCTAGTTTATAGCTTCGACATCTCCTTAGCCCTCAACGCCACATCCCTTTCCTCCTGTCTCACCGCCAGATCTAGCATAATCTCCTCGCTCCCGCCACCTACAACATGCACCCGAACGTCTCTGCTGATTTGCTCTATCCGAGCCCCTTTGCCGCTCTTGCTATAACCCGCTCCGCCCATTATTTGCTGGCTTTCCCGACATACCTTCTCTAACGCCCGCGTACTCATTACCTTTAGCAGTGCCGTCATACCACCAACATTAACCTCCTTTCCTGTCACTCTAGCTTCCTCAATGATGAATATAAGCTGCTCGAGAAATGCATGCGCCGGTTCAATCAACAATCCGAAAGAAGCAATCTTCGAGCGGATGCCTGGGTGCTGAATGAGTGGCTTCCCGAAGGTGTGGCGTTCGCACGCGTAATTGTAGGCGTCCTCAGCGCAGACGCGAGCGAGGCGGAGGGAAGCAGTGGCAAGGCCAAGGCGCTCAGGGTTGAAATTCGACATTATGAGGGCAAATCCGCCGTTTAAGGGCCCAATGAGATTGTCGAGAGGAACATGAACGTCTTCAAAGGTTATAAATGTGGAGCCTGTGACAAGTCGAGGTGAGTAAGGAGCATTTAGGAATGGGCATAGGGAAACATTGAAGGGGGCGAACTTACCACTTGCGTGCACTCCAGTGTTGTACATCCGTCGGGTAGTGACTCCTTTTACCTTCAGGGGCACGACGAGCAAGCTAATACCGCCGTGTTGTGGTCCTCCGGTTCTCACTGCAGCTGTGCAGTAGTCACACCAAATGCCATTTGTGATCCACTTCTTCGCCCCATTGACTACCCAATAATCTCCCTTCCTCGTCGCCGTAGTCTGTATGTTCGCAACATCACTGCCGGCCTCTGGTTCCGTGATACCAAGACAGAACCTCAATTCTCCTCTAGCTACACCAGGTAGCCATCGCTGGCGCTGCTCTTTCGTCCCGAATCTAGCAATTGGCGGACAGCCAATACTGTTTCCACCTCCAAGACCCCATCCCACGCCACACCAGCCCATGCGGCTCATCTCGTCCCCGACGATCATGTTGCACCATGTGTCCCATTTTTCAAAAGGGACTCCATTAGGAAGCTTTATGCCACCGGCGTCGGCTGGGTCTTGGACAGGGTGGGTGATTGCGAAGCCGCGCTGGCAGTGTCGAATGCGAACTTCTTCGGGGACCTGGCCGGCAGTTTCCCATTCTTGGGCGTATGGCAGGAGCTCTGAGGAGATGTAGTTTCGACAGTACGCACGGAGGTCGTGGTGCAGTTGTGTATAATATGGGTTGTGAGACAGTCCCAATTGAGGGAGAAGCGGGTCGCTGAAGGGGGTAGGGCCTTGATTGGGAGGCATTTTTGTCGGATCTGTGAAGAAAGATTGTGTATGGACCTGGCCGGTCCTTTTAATGTACAGCTACATGTTAAGGCCTGAACAATAACGAACGTTGAGGGGAAGGTCGAGCAGGAAGATTGAGCCTCGGCGAAAGGGCCTTGGCAATTGCCAGCCATCTTTCCATTTCTGGATAGCTCCTTGGTTTTCTCGTGTTCCACGTGCGGTGTTTTTTTCTGCGTCATTCTCAACAAGGGTAGACTGCTTTCAATCGCGATATTCTACAAATTCCTCTTGGGTTGATCGGAACACATATTGATTGGATCCTGGGCTAGAGCAAGATGAAGTCCAGAATAATTCTTTTGCTGACGTGCCATCCTCCTGGGCCATGCGTCCTGGAAAGCTTGGAGTGAGCACAGTATTGTGTCGGACTCCCCAATGGCACCTACTGGGGAAACGGCAAAGAGCCATGACGCTGATCCCGCGAGTAATGGCTCCGGGACACACCAGACTGGAAGAGATGATAGCATTCAGGAGGGACCTTGGCAAGAAGTGGCGAAGCAAAGTCATGCTGAGGAAGCAAGCCGAGAAGTAACTCAGAACTCTCAACGAAGCGGCACCAGTGCAGCTGAGCATGCTGAGCCAAATTCAACCCGCTCCCCACAACCCTCCCGCACCTTGCCCACCCATTTCTGGCCATACGCACTGATCGAGGATCGACTTGCTAAAGCCGATGACGACGAAGCGACTGCCGAATGTTTTGATCGTACAGACTCCCCAACTCTTGCACTGAAGCGTAACAGGGGCGCTGTCGTGGAGAAGGTAGGCGAAGACGGTGTGTTGAGAATGCACAAATTTTCCTTGTACGAGACTGCTATCTATTTCTACATTGTTGGTGGTGATCTTCTGGACCGGCGTTTCCGGATACTGAAGATTGAGCGGTCAGAGTCGGGGGATCTTAACATCCAAGAAGATGAAATTGTGTACACCAAGAGAGAGACGAACCAGATCTTGAATGCAATCGATGAGGGCAACAGAACTTCTGGCGGGCTTAAGCTAAAAGCAACCTTCTGGGGTTTGCTAGGTTTCATCAGGTTCACTGGCCCATATTACATGCTCTTCGTTACGAAAAGAAAACAAGTGGCAATGATCGGAGGTCACTACATTTACCAGGTTGATGGAACCGAGATGTTGCCACTGACACCAGCATCGTCAGTACGATCCAAGGCTGACAAGCATCCAGAAGAGCCTCGCTTTGTGGGGATACTCAACAACCTTGATCTAACACGCTCCTTCTACTTCAGCTACTCCTACGGCGTGACACGGACATTGCAGCAAAACATAATGCGTGAACGACAGGCTCTCCAAGATGGGTTAGTTGAGCCTCTACCGCGCGATCACAACGACATGTTTGTATGGAACCACTATCTTCTGGAACCTGCGAAGAAAGCAATTACCAATACCTACGACTGGTGTCTGTCGATCATCCATGGCTACGTCGACCAGGCTGCATTGTCGGTATATTCGGGAAGGGTGGTCTACATTACCATCATTGCTCGCCGGTCTCGCTTCTTTGCCGGCGCCAGATACCTGAAGCGTGGAGCCAACGATCTTGGCTACGTTGCAAATGACGTGGAAACCGAGCAGATAGTGTCAGAGATGCTGACAACCTCCTTTCACGCCCCAGGTCCGACCTTGTTCGCGAACCCGAATTATACCTCCTACGTGCAGCATCGTGGAAGCATTCCACTTTTCTGGACACAAGACAGTACAGGAGTATCACCAAAGCCAGATATCGAGCTCTACCTTGTGGATCCATTCTACAGCGCGGCTGCAATGCACTTTGACAATCTCTTTGAGAGATACGGCGCACCTATATATGTGCTCAACCTTGTGAAAGCCAAGGAGCGTGTGCCGCGGGAGTCAAAACTACTCAAAGAGTACACAAATGCCATGACCTACCTCAACCAGTTTCTTCCCGACGGCAAGAAGATCGAGCATCATGAGTTTGATATGAGCAGAGCTTCAAAAAGCCGAGATCAAGATGTCATCGGCAGTCTGGAGGCAATCGCAGACGACTTTGTGCCCAAGACTGGAATTTTCCGGAACGGCAATTATGCTGACGAGCTGGAGATTCAGCAGGGAATTGTGAGGACCAATTGCATCGACTGCCTCGACAGGACCAATGCAGCACAATTCGTGATCGGCAAGAAGGCATTTGGTCACCAGCTGTATGCACTGGGCGTCATCGATGATACGAATGTTGAGTACGACTCAGATGCTGTGAATCTTTTCACACACATGTGGCATGACCATGGCGACACTATTGCTATTCAGTACGGTGGATCACACCTTGTCAACACCATGGCAACCTATCGAAAGATCAACCAATGGACGAGCCACTCTCGAGATATGGTCGAGAGCTTCAAGCGCTATTACAACAACTCTTTCATGGACGCTCAGCGGCAAGAAGCATACAATCTCTTCCTCGGTAACTACATTTTCTCACATGGGCAACCGTTGTTATGGGATCTATCCACAGATTACTATCTCCACCATTCTAACCCACGCTCTTGGTCTGGCAAGAGAAGACCCAGTTATAAGAAATGGTTCACGCCAGAGCATCTAGATCAGCCGGGCATTCCTCCCGCCATTTGGCCAAAGGATCTTGCCAAAAAGCCACTTCAGTACTTCGACGACTATTGGTTCGAATACTACAGACCTCTAGCTCTGTCCTCGTTCAAGAAAGTCTTTACCTTCAAAATGCACTCGAACTTGCGTTACACACCTATCCTCTCAACACAAGAAGGAAGGTACGACCTGAGCCCATTCAAGGTCCGCAAAGCCAACGACACCGACACACACAAACAAGCCAAAGACAAACGAAAGGGTGTCAGAATCGTTGATCCCTCCGACGCAAGCACGATAAACACTGACGATGCCTCAATTGACGCTCGCTTTGCCTCTCCCATGGAAGCCACCCCGGTACCAAAGCCCAATACCCTTGGTCACTGGCTTGATGCTCAACAGCTCCAATACAGACATTCCGCCACTCGACGCTATACCGGTTTGATCAAAGATGCATCGTTCGAAAAGTCGACATCGACGTCAATTCCGCCTTTGCCGAGCTCCGCTACCTTGCTTCCAGAGCCATTGACGAAAGCCGAGCAAGAGGTCCTAAACTTTACGCAGCTAGTCGCAAATTCCCTCGATCCAACAGTCCCAGAAACAGACGAGTACGAACGCTACGTTGCACACCCGCTTGCTTTACCCTTAGTCGTGTCATCGAAGGTCGAGGATAAGAAGGCGCCGGAGGTGGCGGAGTTCGCGGCCTACCTGGGCAGAGCGCAGGAAGTCATAAAACCGTCGTCTACCTACAACACACATTATTCGGACAGGAATGACAGGGAGGCAGGCGAAGCGGAGACAGAAGCCGAATTGAGGTTGGAAGAGAAGATGGAAATCTTCAAGGAATTTTTGAAAGTGAAGAAGGAAGGACTTTCCGTGTTGGAGGAAGATGGAGCGCAGAAGAGGTACAAAGTTTACCGGAAGTGGCTAAGGGGGAAGCTTGTTTTCAAGCCGAGGCTTATTAGCGGAGAGCTTGGCTAATCGTGGAGGCTCGCAAGGTCGCGGCAGGCCTTGCGTTTTATGTGAGCATGCACTACGACTATGATGCAAGTATCCAGAATACGGTCAATGCAGCCCTCAGCCCGGGCACAAACGAGAAGCCAGGACGTCCACATCTATTCTCTCCCCCCTCCAGATGGCTCTACGGAAGTTGTTCTCAAGCTCGTGCGACGTTAGGCAAAGAACAATACCCAGAAAACTCCGTGACTGAATGCTGAGGAAGTGAAAGCTGTTCACAAAGCTTCAACGCTTTGAACAGGCTGCGGCCTTGGCAGATCTCGGCATTGCATGACATTATCTACTATATTGTGGTTGCAACGTACGGACCTTACATAAGAGGCTAACAATACATTACTCAACACACTCACCTTCCCTTTGTAGTTAGCTCTCTCTCGTCGTGACAAGAGTATACCCAGGTGACAACCCAACTCTGTACGGAGACCGACGAGGTACCGCCGAAGACATGGTTAGATCCTGCTGGCCTGGCGAAGATTTCATTCCCAGCGTTTGGCCGAACTCAATCAGATCACCCTTCGACGTATGAGTGGTAACGATAAGGTAGAAGAGCACGATAGCGGCGGCGGCGGGTGGGACGATAAAGGCAAATGAAAAGGATTTGCCGCTTCCGACGATAGTTGCTGTGACGACTGCCGTGCCATCAACGGCTACTGTTGAGGAGTTGATCCTCAACGTCACGAGCGCACTGATCAGGCCGAGGATGTCCTCAAGGGCGTTTGCGGAGTGATTGAATGCGTAAGGTGGAGGTCTGTCGACATCCAGTAGGTCGGAACAGTACTAAGCCGGGGACTTGACTGCACGGGCAAAATGCTACTCTCGGCGAGAGAACGACCTGGCATTGGAGACAGTACGCTTGATCATGCTTTTTGTATAGGAGTGATTGTGGAGTCTACTTTAAGTCGGAAGGGCCACTCCACATTGGTTCAATTCAATATAGCGTCGCACCCCATTAAAATCTCGAAATTGGAAAGCTACCACAGGTGTTTTCCCGCGCTAGAGCGAAGCAGGGGCGAATAATTAAGGGGGAAAAAGTGATTTCCCTTTAGAAATAGGGATATACAGGGCGGACAGGACGGACAGGACAGGCAGGGTAAACAGGACGGACAGGACAGGCAGGACAGGCAGGGCAGGCAGGGCAGGCAGGGCAGGCAGGGCAGGCAGGGCAGGCAGGGCAGGCAAGACAGGCAGGACAGGCAGGACAGGGCAGACAGGGCAGACAGGGCAGACAGGGATGGACCAGATA
>Ga0335072_10014754_pt1 | contig 11098 bp, 13 predicted proteins | sample Lox_Sample_21_FD_206725 | JGI IMG/M metagenome (GOLD analysis project Ga0335072, IMG submission 206725) | Soil microbial communities from Loxahatchee National Wildlife Refuge, Florida, United States - Lox_Sample_2.1 | ecosystem: Environmental > Terrestrial > Soil > Wetlands | place: USA... | reverse complement strand
TGCCGGCTTCCATTGAGCAAGCGGCGGAATATATGACGTGGTTCGTCAATCGCCGCGCCTACACCCGCCAAACCGATTGGCCGGATGAAAAGTCGGGGAAATACTTCTTCTACCAGGCGCGGGATCGGCAGACAAAACAGCGTCTGGATCTCGAGGAACAAGTGGTCCGCAAGCACCTGGCTGGAGAACTAACGATCGGGCTGTATGCCATTAACCCGGTGACGCAATCCTCGAAATGGGTCGCGATCGACGCCGATTACGAAGGCGCCTACCGCGATCTCCGGACGCTCAAATGGGAGCTTGAACAGGACGGAGTGCACGCCATCGTGGAGATGTCCCGTCGCGGGGCGCACCTGTGGATTCTCTGTGCCGAGCCGCTGCCGGCGAAGCTCTGCCGTATCTATATATATAACCTCGCCCTCCGGCTGGACGTTCCGATCAAAGGAGCATTCAAGCAGGTCGACGGAATTGAGGTCTTTCCCCGCCAAGACGAGGTCGGCGCTGAGGAGTTCGGGAACGCGATCCGAGCTCCCCTCGGCATTCATCGAGCCAACATGCACCGGTATTGGTTTGAGGATGCTGCAAGCGGTCTCGTGGAACAGCTTGAGTACCTGCGCACGGTGAAGCGCCTCAGCGCGTCAGAACTTGAGAGCTTTACCGAAGGTCTGTCGATTCCCGAGTCCGTCACGGGCAGGCCGATCATTCAGCGCCCACAGTACGACACCAACCACAATGGTTTTCAAATCCTTCAACACATCAAGGTTCGAGCCAAACGAAGCGGCAACTACTGGGCGCAATGTCCGTCCTGCGCCAGCCAGGGTCGTGATCGGGCGATGGACAATTTAGCCATCTCGATTGCGGACACTCGCTACTACAAGTGCTGGGCCGGTTGCACGCGGGAGATGATCCGCGAGGCACTGGGCCAGCCCATCCCCATACGCACACACCGCTAAAAGAGGAGGGAGCGTGAAAGACAGTCGGCTTACAACCATGGCACGTCGCGGGCTCACTTTCCCCGCTGAAACCCGAGAGCAGATTCGAAAGACAGGGATTCGCTGCAGGCCGCAGCTCGAGATCGTCTACCAGCAACGTGCCAATGAATGGAAGTTGCGTGGCGAGGAATCAGGCGGCGCCGTGGCGGACCTTGGTCACTATGTTGGGTTCGTTGGAAAGGATGGAGAGGCGCTGCCCTGGCTGCAGCGCGTACAGAACTTTCTTCCGAACGGCGTTCACGCTGTTGTGTTTGAGGCAGCACTCGTCCGAGTGGAAATGTTTCGTTACGAGCAAACCTACGACCTGTTGATCACGCATCACTCGCTCGAGGGTGCGGAACGAAAGCGCCCCGAGCTGAAGAGCCAAATTCTCTTTCTGGGGCGCAACGGTTCGCTCGAAACTGAACTGTGGGGGAAAGACGCAGCGTTTCGTGGTGGCGCCATGCCTCACTTCTTTACCCGAAGCGGCGAACAGGGCCTGCCGGATAATCCTTGGACCGATGCAGCTCTCAAAGTCACCGAGGCGGTCTGCTGCACAGGCTGCCGCCATTGTCATCTGCTGGAGGCGGGGGCAGTAAAACACCCGATCGAGCTGCCAGCATGATTGATTGGCATCATCCCCGCATCTACGAGCGCCTGCGTTGCTTTGGCTTATGTCTATTCACATTGGGAGTTCCCTCACACAATGTTGACAATCCGCCGGCGGCGCTGGCAGCCATCGTGGTAACCGTGCTGCTTATCGTGCGGCGAAGATAGAGCTCGATATCAAACGCGACGAAGAAGAGCACAGCCTGGAACGAAGGTTCATCGCATTCGGCAGATCAACACCATGGCCTCAGTGCCAGCCTTCGTGGGACTCATGGCTCTTGTAGGGCAAATGGCGGGTGAAGAGATGACCGCACCTTTTCTCAATTGAAGTGCGCGAACGAGAGATAAGGGGAGAATGCGAGTTTCAGAAGTGTCAACATCGTCTTCCGTTAGAGAGGAGCAAAAATATGCACGTCGTTCAGAGGTCATTTGTAGAGATGGTGGTGCAGGAATGGTATGTGCTCGCCGCTTATTTTGGAACGTTTGTCCTTCTTGAAATCCGTAAGTACGGTGAGCGCATCGCAATGCACCGCATAGCTCGTCATGTGTTGTGGGCGGCTTCCGTCGTGGTGGTGTTGCATTCGATCGTTGCGTCGGCAGCGATGATACGGAGGTCCGGCCTTGATTTCGTAGTCATCGACTACGCACTGGTGATGACTCTTACAGGCACCCTTGTGTACCTGCTGGGCTGCATGTTCGAAGAATCTCCGCAGCCGGCGTTTGCGCGGTCACTGAGGCGCTCATGAACACCGATCGGCTACCCGTGGAACGGACGCTTGGTGCTCTTCTCTGTGTCGACTTTATGTTCATGGGCCGCTCCGGACAGATTCATCTTTACAAGCACAGAGACACGAGACGGTATCTCAACACTACTCCGGATGGAACCTGCTTTCGCTACTCAGCTCAGGGCTATCAGCCAATCAGCATCGAGGAGGCGATCGAGCACGTTTTCCGTTGAGGATCACTAAGGCTTCACGCCGGAATGACAAGGGCGTGAGAAAAGGAGAAAAGCAATCATGGCAAAGACTGTTAACAAGGTAATCCTGCTCGGAAATGTGGGGAAGGATCCAGAGATCAAATCGACGGCGGGCGGTACGCTCGTCGCAAATCTGTCTTTAGCAACTAGCGACCGTTACAAAGACAAAGGTGGCGAGTGGCAGGAGCGGACGGAGTGGCACAACCTTGTGGGTTATGCGCGAGGCGCCGAAATTCTTCGCGACTATGTGAAGAAGGGTTCCAAACTATATGTCGAGGGACGCATCACGACGCGCTCCTGGGATGACAAAGAAACTGGCAAGAAGGTTTATCGCACCGAGATCGTCGTCAGTGAGATCAGCTTGCTGTCACCGGCAGAAGGTTCCAGTGGCCATGCAATGAGTAACACTGGTTTATCAACTCGGAGCAGTGGCCATAATGACGCTGCCGAAGACTACGGTGAGCTGGGCATTCTGGACAGTGACGTGCCATTTTAAAACGGGGTTTACGATGGGTGTTCAGTTTCCTATTCGTTACCTCTCTCGCGGCCGGTCGGTTGAATCGATCGCTCCGAATCGTCCAGGAAGCTGGGATGCGGCGTGGGCATCGGCGGGACTGATGGTCGCCGTCGAGGTATGGCTACGGGAGGGTAAGCAGAACGTGCATGCAGCACTTCCTGGGTTGGAGTTGAAAGACGTGAAGGTAGAAGTAGAGAATGATGCCCTCGTGATCCAGGGAGAACGCGGGTCGGAACACGAGGAGAAAGATGACGGAGTGCGGCGGACGGAGCGCCAGTATGGGTTCTGCCGCAGCGTTTCTCTGCCGGAAGGTGCAAAGGTGGAACAAGCGTAGGCGAAGTTTCACAATGGCGTACTAGAAATAACAATTCCGGTTCCGGAGCAGCCAAGCAACCAGCGCGCCATTCCTATTGAAGGAGAAAGCGTTACTTCTAAACCGGCTAAGAGTCAAGCTGCAGCATAAGTGCAGGGCTTTGCTACGGCATCCGGCGCAGCAAAGGCCCCTTTCTTGCAGGTACGATTTGCCTAAAGGGAGAATCTCATAATCCATGACTCAGCATGCGTCTCCTCGCCTGGCTCTCCTCTTCGATCTTGACGGCACACTCGTCGACAGCGTCTATCAACATGTACTGGCCTGGCATGAGGCACTCGAAGAGATGGGGCTGTCGCTGGCGGTGTGGCGCATTCATCGCCGCATCGGTATGAGTGGCGGCCTCCTGATTCAGGCACTTGGGCGCGAGATCGGTCACCACTTGACGCGAGAACAGGCGCAAATACTTCAGGAGAAACATTCGGCAGCCTTCGAACGCTATAAGGGAGCCATTCAGCCCCTTCCGGGCGCGTGCGAACTCCTCCGGCAGCTGAGTGACGCTGGCGTCGCCTATGCAATTGCAACTAGCGGACGGCGAGAGGGTGCGCAGCCGGCCATCGACAAACTGGAGGTGAGGCCAGAGGTTCCGATCATCACTCGAAACGAAGTCGAACGCGCAAAGCCGGATCCGGACCTCTTTCTGGCTGCGGCGCAAAGAGTCAATGTTCCCATCTCCCATGCGATGGTCGTCGGAGACAGTGTCTGGGACCTGTTGGCCGCCCGGAGAGCCGGCTGTCTCGCGATTGGGCTGCTTTCGGGAGGGTATGGAAGAGAGGAGTTGCAACAAGTAGGAGCCTATAGGGTGTATCAGACCCGGCTGACCTGCTAGCTCATCTCGATGAAGTAGGCATCAGGATCAGTGACCGGATGGGGGAGAGCCAAAGCGTTGAGGAGGATTAATGGCGAACAAGATACTCACTCTAGCAACGGAATTCAGGGATTTGCGGTCCAAGTGGCAAACACTGTCTATTTATGAGAGATTCGAGCAGTCAGTTGTTGGGGTGCTCACGCTGGTTATTGCCGTGATTGTCGCCCTGGCCACTTGGCAGTTACTCCTTCACACTCTCAAACTGATGGAGAGCCATATCGTCGACCCTGCCGATCCCCAGGTTTTTCAGGCCCTCTTCGGAATGGTGCTCACCGTTCTCATCGCGCTTGAATTCAAGCACACGCTGTTGGTAGTCAGGCATCATCGCCGTGCCATCGTTCAGGTGCGGGCCGTTGTCTTGATCGCACTGTTAGCCCTGGTTCGCAGATTTGTCATTCTTGATCTTTATGAGACTCCGCCGAGCATAATAGCGGCGCTCGCCGGCGCGGTCCTGGCTCTCGGAATCGTATTTTCGCTGGTTGGCAATGACGAGCAGCAGCAGGAAGACGAGATCTCCGAGTGATTGCGACACTTAGCTTCCTCACGAAATGGCTTCTCGTCAGAAATCGGCCCACGCACGTTTTAATTTCACGTACGGCACTCTGCCCCCTACCGTGCCCTATCTCGAATTGTGCAGAGAACTCCGCCGAAGCTGGATAGAGTTCATAGGTCGTCTACGTGCTCAAGTCGGAGAAGCGTATACAAAGCCGGAATTTCTGTGGGTTGAGCTGTGGGCTGGCTCTCAGTGGTCCAAAATAACTGGATTGCAATCCGTCACTTACAACACCAGAACCTAGAATCCAATCATGTCAATTTTCAGCTACTAGGTTTTTGGGTTGCCTCCCTTGCTTCCACAGTTTTGCATGCTGGAGATCCGGATTAAGGGGATAGGCGAGGCAGCGATAAATATGAGCGTAACATCATCATGTCTCGACCTTGGGATGAACTGTGGGGAGCATAATAAATTACTGATTAAATAAGACTTATGCTAATACTCAGAATATGAGTGTATTGCACTCATATTTTTAGCAACTTTTCCCAAGGTTCGGCGTCAGAAGCGAGTGGATAGACCGAGATGAAAGGACTCGGAGAATCCAAAGACAGTCGCTCGCAAAGCGGGTGTCACAAAAGGACTTTATGTGGAGGAAACGATGCTCTGTTTAGGTCGCTTTTCTACTCAATCGTCTCAATGGCGCCATCTTGCCGACCGTCATGACGGTCGGTCCCTTTTCACCCGGCTGCTGGTTCTGGGTCTCACGGCGGTTTTAGTTGCCCAAACGGGGAACCTGGTGGCACAGCCAGTTCTTCTCCCGCCGCCGCAGCTAAACCAGCTCGTCCAGCGGATTGCGCTCTATCCTGATCCGCTGTTGGCACAGATTCTAACGGCTTCGACCTATTGGGATCAGATTCCCGATGCTGCGTCCTGGGCCGATCAGCACAGCTACCTCAAGGGCGATGCGCTGTCATCGGCCATCCAGGCTGACCATCTGCAATGGGATCCCAGCGTACTGGGACTGCTGCCGTTCCCTTCGGTGCTGGACATGATGGCGCAGGATCGGGCATGGACCGAGCAGCTCGGCAATGCTGTTCTGAACCAGCGACCTGAAGTGATGGACGCGGTGCAGCGGATGCGCCGGCTAGCCAGACAGTATGGCTATCTGGCGCCGAATGGGTATGTGAATGTCGTGGATTCGGGCGGTTATATTGAGGTGCTACCCCTGAATCCGGCAGTGATTTACGTGCCCTGGTACGACCCGTACGTCGTCTTTGCTCCACCGCGTCCCGGCGTCGTCGTGACGACTGCGATTCGCTTCGGCCCCGCCATCACGATTGGAGCAACCTTCGGGACGTGGGGCTGGTGGATTGGTTCGGGATTCGTGTGGCCGGCCCACACGATTCTCATCGACCACCGTCCGTGGGTCCGGGCGTGGGGGAACCGGTTCGGCTATGTGCATCCCTATGCCCATCCGTGGGTGCGTCCGGTTGGACCTCGCGTAGAGGTGCATCACCCGGGACGGTAACCATAAGGGCGCCTGCACGAATGATGATCGTGCAGGCAAGCCCTTCAGAAACGGACCCTGACTAACGAGAAGAGGAAAGGAGGATGTCACTATGAGTGTTCTAAGGAAGTTTTCCTTAATTGCTGCAATGCTGGCCGCCTTCGCTTCGCTTCCTGCGGCGGCTCAGAAGGTGGAGACCGATTACGATCATTCGGTAAACTTCTCGCAGTTACACACCTATTCCTGGGGCCATGTCCACTCCTCCGATCCTTTCGCCGAAGCGCGGATCCGTGAGGATGTCGACCGCGTCCTTCAGGCGCGCGGGTGGCAGAAGGTACTCATGGGAGGAGATGTAACACTGACGGCGGTCGCCGTGCGCAGAAATCGTGCCGAATACGACACGTTCTACGAAGGTCTCGGACCCGGCTGGCGTTGGCACGGGTGGGGCGGCATATCCACGACCACCGTTGAAACCGTTCCGGTGGGCACGCTGGTGATTGATGTCTACCAGACGGGTTCGCACCATCTGGTCTGGCGCGGCATGGCGCACGACACCTTAAGCGGTAATGCGGAAAAGAATGCGAAGAAACTTGCAAAAGTGATCGACAAGATGCTTAGCGAATTCCCCAGACAGATGGCGTAATTGCGTGTTGGAACGGCCGGCGGCCGACTGCTTCCGGGGGCGCGGGATCCTGTCCCGCCGCCACGGGTTGCACCGTAGCCGGCCAAAGTGCATTCCGAAACTGCATTGCTGGCGGTTCTGCGGACCCGATCTAAAGATCGGGTCCGACTTGTATCGCTTCGTTTCAAGCCTGTCCCAATCCCTCCGAATCTGAAACCTCTTTCCTCAAAAGGTGAATTATGGAACAAACGCAAAACAATGCGGAAGCTCTGCTGCGTCTAGAAGAGCCGTTTTCTCCGAAGGACGTGAAATGGCTTGTTGCCGCAACAAGCCGCGACGGCAGGAAGGGCCGCGTCACACCGTATGCCGATCCGCGTGCGTATACGGACCGGCTGAACGAAGTAGTCACTGCGAGTGGCTGGACCCGGCAGTATGCTGTCCACACCATCTCGCCGGTGATCAGGCTGAAGAAAGACAAGGCTATCCAAACGGGCAAGGTGCTGGTGACCTGCATCGTGACCATCGCCGGAGTGGGAAGCCACAGCGGCAGTGGTGAAGAGTGGGCTGATGATGAAAACGCAATGACCAGTGCGGAGGCCCAGGCCTTTAAGCGGGCCTGTAGCTGTTTTGGTCTCGGCCGTTACTTCTATGACTTCGCTGAGATGTGGGTCGAACTGAACGAGAATAAGCAGCCGAAGAGTATTCCGACACTGCCATCCTGGGCACTACCGAAAGGGCATAAAGCAGCCATGCCTCCACGGATGAGCGAGACGTTAGGCAAGGAAAGCAAGACCAAGCTCCCTGTGCAAAAGGGTCCTCTCGATGCGAGTGTTACCACGAAGATCGAGGGCCTTCGGCGAGAGCTTGGCGACGCGCTCTTTGGAAGCATCCTGGCGATGGCCCAGGTCGGTTCTGCCCGGGAGATTCCCAATCAGCATGTGCAGCAGAATGTGCTGAAGTGGATGGAAAGCGGCGTCCGCGGTATGGCTCGGGTACGTGAGATCGCGGCCGAACTTCCTGAGACGAAGTTCTACGCCATTCTCGATGACCACGGCGTGGAATCGCTGACCAGGGTACCGAACTTCAGTGTTCTGGAGAAACTGGTCAACGCGATGACACAAGCTGCCCGGCAACTGTCCGTCGCCTGAGAAACCATACCTATTCGGACCTAAGGGATGTGAGCGATCGCATCCCTTTTCGTTTTCTGAGGTGAACCATGACATTCATCCAGTGCTCGATGTGCAGGCGGGCAGCGGCCTGGGTGATCGACAAAGAAGTGTTTTGTGAGGGCCACAAAGAGACGATCATCGAGACCTTCGGAGTCGATCACTTTCCTATCCATCGGCTCACGAACGAAGAAGAGGCTTTCGTTGTCTGTGGCCGCCTCTCAAAGCCAAACCCCATAAAGAAAAAAGGCGACAACGCCTCCCCAAGGTGACGCTCGATGGCGAAAGTGATAGAAATTCGTACAGAACCAGCGATCTGCAGTATTCCGCTGCATCAGGCGGTTTATTGCGAAAACTGCAACACGATCTCGAACTCCCGGCCCTATCGTTGTGGTGTTTGTGGCAGTGAAGCTGTTCTGCGGGTAGAACCGATCCTCAACCGTGACCCCGACCCTCCGGGCCGCGCTTCATTTCCGATACAGCTCTCTCGATTGCGCGCTGTAGGAGCCTAGACGGCCGGGTAGCGTTCAACCGAGAACGCACGTCAACCTGCTAGGCTGCACCTATGCCTCTATATGCCGTCCCGGTACCACGCCGTCGTGGCAATGGTTTCCGAGTCGATTGATAACGCTAAGTCAGGTTGCGTTCACAAAATTTGTGGAATCTGACGCTGAAGACAAAATCCAACGCCTGACGAGTGAGGTCGTGTTCGATATCTGAATGGCTCCACTCAAGTCAACAGCTGGCGTTGATTGCGACCCAACTATTGATCAGGACACGGGCACCGGTTTCGGCTTCTGCCACGTACCGTCGATGATTTCCTTCGATGGGCCGTAGCAGCGAAGAACCACCCAGAAGGGGCCGCTCGGTGCGGGTAGCCAGTTGCTCTCCCTTTCCTTGCCGGGTGATTTTGGCGAGAAGTAGATGGTCACCGAGCCGTCGTTGTACTTCACCCCGGGCGTAGCACTTCCGATTGAATAGCGGTCGATCGGGTTTGCCACGAGCAGGCGCTGGGGAAGGTTGTACATGGTCATCGACCAGAAGTACTTCACAGAGGGGGCCTGGCCCTTGGGGAAGGTGATGGTATAGCTGCTCTTGCTGCCGTCAAGAGGCTGTCCATTCGAGTCCTGGAGTACGGAGTAGTAGACCGAGATATCCGTTACGTTGCCGAAGATGCCCATGTACACGCCCATGGCGCGATTCAAATAGTCCGCCCCCAGACGCTCACGGTTGCCGAAGAGCTTACCTGCGTCGGCGATGATTTCACTTTGCTTCTTCATCTCCGCACGAGCGTCTTCGGATCCTTTATCGACTGCAGACCGAATTGCCGGGTCAAGGTCTTCCAGCTTAAAGTCGGGCTTGATGCCGATGGAGGCCATCTTGTCGTAGATCGCACTGTCCGCAGGATTCGGCGTGGTGTAGGGGAGCAGGAACGAGACGTAGGACCAGTATTTGGAGTTTGTCTCATCTCCTTCGGCCCACTTTGGCCAATCAATCGTTGGCGCTGGCGATGGCGCATTAGTCTTGAGGTATTGGCTGAGAGGCTGAAGCTTGTAGCCGGCTTGAATCTCTTTGACGCGTGGAAGGTCCGCTTTTCCACCGATCAGTTGTGTCCGCGTGAGCGAGCCGAGAAAATCGCTCTCCCCGCGTATGACGCGATTGACGCCCTTAGGCAGATCGCCCTTCCAGTTTGGTGAGGCCAGCAAAACGGTAGTTCCGTTGTTGCCATCGAGGATGGATCCCGGGTTGTCGAGGACATATCCCCACATGTCGTCCCACTGGCTGGTGTAGAAGCGCTTTGGTTCGATCTTTGGCAGCGTGAGGACCCAGGGTTCAGCGCGAAGATCCAGCCATGCATAGGAGTAGGGTGTGTCGTTGTTTGGAGTGACGATGTCAGTGTCTGACGGCGAAGAAATGCCAAGGTTGAGCCATTTGCCGAAAGCATGGTCGCCCTCAATCGCCTGCTTATACATGGTGCGATAGTTCATCACCAGCGGATAGGTGAAGATGTAAGCGTCTTTGGCGATGGCCTGTGCTTGAGCGGGATCGATTTTGCCGGAAGTTGGCGTATTCGTTGCCTGTTTGCAACCTGCGGAGAGAACGAGAAGCAGACAACTTGCTGCGAGAAGTGTGGCCTTCATATTTTCTCCGGAAGTTATTCTACGACCTCAAAATCAGGTAGCTTAAACGACTTGTCGAAAAATGGCTGGAGTGGTGCGTAGAGACGGAAGTATACAAACCACCCATCGGTGCCTACCGTCTCCATGTAATTGGTCTCGAATCCAGCGGGTGCCTTCGCGCCGACATAAAGATCGACCGAGCCATCGGGATTTCTTCTCAGATCCGGCAGCCGGCTGTCCAGGTTGGCAGAGCGAAGTGTGCCTCCACCATTCTCATAAGCCCTCCGCGTATTTTCACTATAGAGAGTAAGCGCCCAGAACTGGCCTACAGGAACATTTGCAGGCACGTGAAGACGATAAGTCTTATCCGCACGCAGGAGATCCCCTTTGCTGTCGCGCTTGGTGGTCATATAGACCTGCCCGGCACCGACCACTGGATTGACCATGCCCTTGGTGCTGGTAACAGCCTCATAGAACCACGTCGCGCGCTGGTCGAGCTCTACTATCGTATTTGTCTCCTGCGGGATGGAGAAATCAAAGCTCTTGTACCACTGTGTCCCTGCCCAATATGGCTCGGTATAGCGCAGATTAATCTGCAGATTCCGCGTCATCAGTTCGCCTAGAGCGCCACCTTCTTTGAGGATGTTGGTCTGCCTTTCATCTGGCGAGAACGGCTTGCCCTTGACGATGCCGAGCGGTTCGAGCATGGCCATCCACGCCTTATCCTGCTCGCGCACTGGCTCGTCATTAATGATTTCCGCTAAAGTCTTCCAATAGTCGATGCCACGTGGCGCTGTCGCCGACCATGGCTTGTTCTCGCCCTCGATAAACTTGATGGCGACAGGGCTTCCACCGACTGCCGAGATCTTTAACTCTGAT
>Ga0335072_10014753_pt1 | contig 11099 bp, 10 predicted proteins | sample Lox_Sample_21_FD_206725 | JGI IMG/M metagenome (GOLD analysis project Ga0335072, IMG submission 206725) | Soil microbial communities from Loxahatchee National Wildlife Refuge, Florida, United States - Lox_Sample_2.1 | ecosystem: Environmental > Terrestrial > Soil > Wetlands | place: USA... | reverse complement strand
GTTCGCGGGTTTTGCTATGCTGCCGACGCAGTCGCCTGAGGACGCGGCCAGCGAGCTTGAACGCACCGTCACGCAATTCGGATTCAAGGGAGCCCTGATCAATGGCCACACGCATGGCCGCTACTTGGACGATGCAGCTTTCTCTCCAATCTTCGAGCGCGCACAGGCGCTGAATGTTCCCATCTACATTCACCCCACCGATCCTCCCGAGGCTGTCACCGAGATCTATTACCGGCCCTACCCGGCAATGGTGCAGGGATGGGGATGGCAGGTTGAGACTGGGACTCACCTGCTCAGGTTGATGTGCGGAGGCGTGTTCGACCGCTACCCCCGCCTGAAGGTGATTGTCGGGCATATGGGCGAGCTGATCCCGTTTTGTCTTGAGCGTGTCAACCTCGCTCTGACCTTTGGCGACTGGATTCTCGCCAATCAGAATCGGGCTTCCGGGCAGAGCGCACGGAATGGAATGGAAAAGAGCGTCAATTACTACATGCGCGAAAACGTGTTTGTCACCACCAGCGGCGTTTTCGATCACCCCGTTCTTTATTGCGTGCTTGCCAAGCTGGGAATCGACAACCTCCTGTTCTCGGTGGACGATCCGTTCCGAGACAACTTCGCTGCCGTGGATTTTCTGAATACCGCTGAATTATCGCAAGAGGACAAGGAGAAACTGGCCCACGGAAACGCTGAGCGTGTCCTCGGACTGTCGCTCGCGACGGATTCGAGTGGTGGCCGAAACCAATCGTTTCTCTCAAGTGCCACGTATTCCGTCAGAACGTTTGAGGCAAGGACGAAAGCAAGAATGGCACGTGCGATGTTGTCCTTTCTGGTGAAGTGAGGATCATCGCTCTGGCAAAGACGAGCGGGTGCTGCGATCTGCAGCATTGAGCTGATGGCCACTCTTTCCAAGTCCCCGATGCACTACCATGGTGTTGCCATGAAGGTGCTATCCGCTGCTGAGATGCAGGCGTGCGATCGCGCAACAACCGAGAGGTTCGGTGTGCCGTCGACCGAGCTGATGCGCAACGCGGCAGCGGCGGTGGCAGAGTTCGCGCGAGAGGTGTTTCCGCAGGCGCGGCGGATCACGGTGCTGTGCGGTCGCGGCAACAACGGCGGCGACGGGATGATGGCGGCGCGGTTGCTGGCGGATGCAGGGTCTGCTGTATCCGTGCTGATGCTCGGCGATCCAGCGGGACTGAAGGGCGATGCAGCGGTGGCTTGGCAGGAATTGAAAGCTGCCAAAAACTGCAACACGCGCGTGACGACCGCCGCAGAGGAACTGGCACATTGCGCAGACGAACTCAAGGCTGACCTTTTTATCGATGCGGTGCTGGGCACGGGTTTCAAGCCGCCGATGAAGGGATTGGCGCTGGCGGCGCTTGCGTGGTTAAAGGCAAGCGAAGCGCCGGTGCTTGCCGTGGATCTGCCGTCGGGCTGGGCAGCCGATGAGACGGCGATGCGCGCGCAGGGTCCGGTCTATCCTGCTGACGCGGTGGTGACGTTCACCGCTCCCAAGCCGGCACACGTCTTTGGACAATTGACGCGGGCATGGGATCAGCCGATCGTGGTGGCGCAGATCGGTTCGCCTCACGAGGCAATCGTTTCCCAGCTGAAATTGAATTGGGCGGGGGCGGCGCATGCCCTCACGAGCGCGAAGCGAACGGCCGATGCGAACAAAGGGAGATTCGGCCACGTGCTGGTCGTGGGCGGATCGCTCGGAAAAGCGGGAGGCAAAGCCGGCGCTCCTGCCATGACCGCATTGGCGGCGCTCCGCTCCGGAGCCGGCCTGGTAACCGCGGCAGTGCCCGCGCCGGCGCTACCGCTGGTTGCGGCCATTACCCCGGAATTAATGAGCTGGCCGCTCGCAGCCACTCCAGTGGGGCAACTTGCAGCGAAGAATTCCGCACCCAACACTATGAAGGCAATCACGGCCGGCAAAACGGTGCTGGCTGTAGGCCCGGGAATGGGGCAGAGCGCGCAGACAGCGAAGTTCCTCGGTGGTTTGCTGGCCGCGACGGAAATGCCGGTGGTGATCGACGCCGACGCATTGAATATGCTGGCCGCGGAACCCGGCTTGATGAAGAAACTGACCAGGAGCGCGAAAGCCGGACGAACCGTGGTGTTGACGCCGCATCCCGGCGAAATGGCGCGCCTGGCGAGCACGACGACTGCAAAGGTCCAGGCGGATCGACTCGGCGTGGCGCGCAGCTTTGCGCTCGAGCATGCAGTGACGCTGGTGCTGAAGGGATGGCGAACCCTCGTGGCTCATCGAGATGGGAGCGTCGCAGTGAACACAACCGGTAATCCGGGTATGGCAAAGGGTGGCAGCGGTGACCTGCTGACCGGCATGGTGGCGGGCATTCTTGCGCAATTCCCCGATGAGCCGGCGCGGGCTGTCGAGGCGGCTGTCTATCTGCACGGGCTGGCTGCTGACATGGCAGTGCTTGCGGCCGATGAGCACACCCTGCTGGCCACCGATTCCCTCGAGGTGCTGCTGCGCGCCTTTCGTTTTCAGGCTTTTCACTTTCGCAAGGGCAGCCGGAACGGTTATGTTTGGTTGCAGGGGTTGCCGAAGGGCGAACGACGAACCCAGCTGTCCCACGAGGATGCAGAATGAGCAAGGAAGCCTTGGCCGCAGCGGGCAAGACACACGAGTTCACGACCCACAGCGACGCGGACACCATTGAAGTGGGACGCAAGCTGGCCCACCTGCTGAAGCCGCCCCAACTGCTGCTGCTTCGCGGCGACCTGGGAACCGGCAAGACCACGCTGGTGAAGGGCATTGCCCAGGCGCTCGACGCGGCCGAGCCCGATGAGGTAACCAGCCCCACCTTCACGCTGATCCATGAATATGACGGCTCGCGCGACGGCAAGCCGGTAAAGCTGTTTCACCTGGATGTGTATCGCCTGGAAGGCGAGCGCCAACTCGACACCCTGGGACTGGACGACCTGCTGACTCCCGATGCGCTGGTGCTGGTTGAGTGGGGCGAAAAGTTTGCCAGCATTCGCAAGCGCGCAACCGGCCAGATCGCCATCACGACCGAAGGCGGCGATGCGCGCAAGATCACGGTGACGGTGAAAGACTAGCAGCAGCTTGAACCGGACGCGATCTTCGGTCGCCTCCTCTTTCCGGTTACATTGAAATTATGAATCGCATTCCGGCTGATGAAGTGCAGCGAGTGCTGGAGCGCATCCTGAGCGGGCTCGGCATGATGGAGGCGCGTGCGCGGCGCTGTGCACGCCTGTTTGTGGAGACAACCTGCGATGGCGTGTACACGCACGGGGTGAGCCGGTTTCCGCGTTTCGTCGCGACGATCCGCAACGGGTGCGTCGATGTGGCGGCCGAGGCGCGGCGCGTTACAGGAACCGGTGCTGTTGAGCGGTGGGACGGACAGATGGGCCCGGGCAATCTGAACGCCTACGCATGCATGGAGCGCGCGATGGAGATGAGCCGCGTGCATGGCATAGGCTGCGTGAGCCTGGGCAATACGAACCACTGGATGCGCGGAGGCACCTACGGTTGGCAGGCTGCTGAAGCGGGTTTGATCGCGATCTGCTGGACGAATACGATGCCGAACTTGCCGCCATGGGGCGCGACAGAACCGTGCATCGGGAATAATCCGCTGGTGATCGCGGTGCCGCGAGTGAACGGAGCGGTGGTGCTCGACATGGCCATGTCGCAATTTTCGTACGGTGCACTCGAGAGCTACCGAAAGCGCGGAGAAATGCTGCCGGTGGGCGGCGGATTCGACACCACAGGCAGGCTCACGCGCGATCCAGGAGCCATTGAGGCCTCGCAGAGAGCATTGCCGGTTGGCTACTGGAAAGGCTCAGGCCTATCCATCGTGCTGGACATGATGGCTGCGGCGCTTTCGTTGGGGCGCGCCACGCATCAAATACAGAGGGATTCACTGCGGGAAGCAGGAGTCTCGCAGGTGTTCGTGGCGATGGATCCCGCTGCGTTTGGCGCGCAGTCGGAAGCCGGCCTTATCGTGGATGGAATCGTCGATTCGCTTCACGCGTGCGGACCGGCGCAACCGCAAGAAAAGGTTCGGTATCCTGGCGAGAGGACGCTGCGCACCAGGGCGGAGAATCGCCGCCTCGGCCTGCCGGTGGATCCTGCGCTTTGGAACGAGATCCGGGCGCTTGAGCAGGTTCGGGGTGGTCAGGAACGAACTGGTCAGGAACGAACGTAATCCTGAATGATTCGGAATTCAGTCTATGGACCAAGCGGTTCGATATACTTTGGGGCACGGAGCGGCATGATGGGTCGATTCTGGGGTTGCGCAAGTGTGGTCCTCGTTCTCGCCTCAAGCATGCTGCTGGCACAGCAGCCGGCCGGCGGATCGCAGCCACAAACCTCGCACACAAATGTGGCCGCGAAGCGGCTGGTTCGAAGCAATTCGCGTTCTCACGCCAAAGCGAACCCTGCTCCCGCGCAGATTCCCGTGCAGGTGGTCACTGGCGGAGAAGTGCGGACGCAGATGTTCGATGCATGGCCGGCGGGCAGCGCCAAAACGCAACCCGCAGGTAGCCCGCAAAAACGCCCAGGACGCACGACCGTGGAAGAGATCAACGGGGGGCAAAAGAGCACGCGCGTCTTCGCTGCCGAAGAACAGAATGAAGCTGGAGTAAACAAGAGCCGCTCCCGCAGCAAGCGCACGACGAAAACCGCCAAGACCGGGCCGGCGACTGAGACTGTGGAGGTTTTCAACGGGAAAACCTCCTACACGACTACATTTCGCCAGGCGCCAGGCGGGAAGGAATCCGAGGAACTGGCAAATCAGCGCGTTGTCACTGGGATCGAGTCGGGCAGGATGCGCGCGGGGGTCAAGAAATCCCAGCCGGTTGTCATCGGTGTTTCTTCGAACGAGCAGGACAACGCGAGTGCGAAGCCTGTGGTGGTTGCGGTCGCATCCAGTGGCGTGGAAAGCAACCGGCCGGTTGAAGAAGCGGCACACAAGGTGCAAAGGCATTCGAAGCGGCGTCCTTACGCTCCGAATCCGCCGAGCCGATAACGAACTTTAAAATCCCATGATGTTATAGCCGCAGTCCACGTAGACGGTTTCGCCGGTGATGGCGCCGGAGAGGTCGCTGGCGAGGAAGACTGCGAGCCCTCCCACTTCAAGCTGATCGACGTTGCGATGCAACGGAGCGCGCTCGGCGTGAGCCCTCAACATTTCGCTCAGGTCGCCGATGCCGCGCGCGGCCAGCGTCTTGATCGGCCCGGCAGAGATGGCGTTGACGCGGATGTTTTTTGGACCGAGGTTCCAGGAGAGATACCGCACCGCGGACTCGAGGCCGGCCTTGGCGACAGCCATCACGTTGTAGTTGGGAACGACTTTTTCTGCCGCGTAATAGGTGAGGGTCATGATGCTGCCGCCTTCGGTCATCAGGGGCGCGGCGGCGCGGCTCACGGCAATGAGCGAGTAGACGCTGACTTCCATCGCGGTGCGGAATCCGTCGCGGCTGGTGTTGATGAATTCGCCTTTGAGGTCGGCCGCAGGGGCGAAGGCCACGGCGTGGACGAGGATGTCGAGCTTGCCGTACTTCTCTTTGAGCGCGGCGAAGAGTGCGTCGATTTCGCCGTCGATCGAGACGTCGCACTGAAAACCGGATGCGCCTGGAAGCTCGTGGATCAGTTCTTCCGCTTCGAGCTTCATGCGCTCGTTTTGATAACAGATGGCAAGGGTGGCCCCGGCTGCGTGGAGTTTCTGGGCGATGCCCCAGGCGATCGAACGCTTGTTGGCGAGGCCGAATACCACGGCCGTCTTGCCCGCCAGATTGATCATGCGATTGGTATTCCTCCGATGTGATTACTCAGTGCGGGGAAGTGTGAAATCAGCTGTTTTCTAGAATATCAGCCGGTGATCGGGCGCCCTCAGCCGCCAAGATCGACGAGTTCGACGGCGCCCACGGGATGGCCGAGGAAGCGGGACCCGAGCCGCTCGAATTTGTCGACGGAGTCGGTGGCGAAGCAGTGAATTTCAGTGGATGGGACAGCGTTTGCATCCGCCGATAACGATGCACTGCCGTTGATCAGATGAAAGGCAGCTTCGGCAGTCGATTCGGCAGAGTCGATGACCCGCATGCCTGCGGGAACCGCATGCTGGATGAGAGAACGCAGCAACGGATAGTGGGTGCAGCCGAGTACCAGGGTATCGGGATGGAGCCCATCGGCAGCCGCCTGGCCGTTGAGTTCATCGAGATAGATGCGAATCACCTCGCTGGTGACCGGGTGGCTTGTCCAGCCTTCCTCAACGAGCGGAACCAGCAGAGGGCACGCCTTTTCGAGCGCGCGAAGGCCTTTCGACCGGCAGGCCGCGAAATACGCGTGGCTTTGCACGGTGGCGTCCGTGGCAATGACAAGAACGTCACCACTGCGCGAGGCGGCGCGAGCAGCAGCCGCACCGGGTTCGATGACGCCGAGGACGGGCACGGAGACTGCATCCTGAATGGCATCCAGTGCGAGGGCGCTGGCTGTATTGCAGGCGATGACGAGGAATTGCGCGCCCTGACGATCGACGAGGAACCGTGCGCTTTCGGCCGCATAGCGCGCGATGGTGCGGCGCGACTTGGAGCCGTAGGGCAGGCGCGCGGTGTCGCCCAGGAACGCGTAGCGAGCACGAGGCAGGCGTGCGATGAGCGCGCGAAGGACGGTGAGGCCGCCGAAGCCGGAATCAAAAACGCCGATGGTGGGCGCAGCGGAATTACTCATGGGCAGTTCCTGCAACCGGCACTGCATCGGCGGTCAGGTAGGTGCGAGTGAGGTCTGCGTGCCCCGCCAGCGTGGCGCGCGGCTGGCCGTCGATGAGGAATCGCACCTCGGTGACTTCAGGCAGATTGGCGCGCAAGGTGCCACAGATGGAAAGGATGGTCAGCGACTCGGTTTCAATTCCGGAAGGATGCGTGGAAGCAAAAGAGCTGGTCAAGTTGACGACAGCAAGTTCGCCGGCGGCCTTGTGGGCATCCGCCGGAATCGGGAGCAGAAAAACCTGGGCGAGACCGGACGCGCCCCCCGCAAGATGATGCGCGGCGTCGGGCGCGGCATACAAATCAAGCAGCTGGCCCAATACGGCGCGAGCGCGTGCGCCGGGATCAGAGGGAAGCGGCAGCGAGCGAGCCTGCGGGGTCAACGATCCGTCGGCATCGTTGGCAACAAGCAACGTCGCCTGTTCGGCGGGGGCGATCACGGGGGCCTTGGTCGGCGCAGAGTTTTCGCCGGCCAGCAAGCGTTGATGAGCACGCTCGCGCAAGTGCCACAGTTCGGCGCCCATCGCGAGCGAGGCCACGAGCAACAGGAGGAACAGGATCTTCTGGTAGCGCGGAATCATGGCTGGCGCGCCTCCATGTGCGAGGCTTCAGAACGCCATTCGAGAAGAGCCGTGGCCAGGGTTGTAGCGATCCGCGCCTGATAATCCGGATCGTCGGGTTGTGCAGTGATCTGGTTGTCTGATCCGCGCTGCGGCGCGAGCTCGACGGCAACGGCCGGGCAGGTCATGCTGTCCACCGTGATCAACGCGGTTCGGCCGAGTGTGACATTGACACCGGCGTGCAGAAGGGCCGCGTTCAGAGCGCCGGCCAACGCAATGCTGCTGGTGATGGCGGTCGCCTGCGCGGTTTTCCAGGGCACGAATCGCTCGGGCGGCGAAGGAGCAAGCGACGACACAAAAAGATGAACGCCAGAGCCTGTCTCGCTGGCGTGAAGATTGAGGCAGACTTGCGCGTTGGCGTGATTGGCGATGGCGGCGCGGTCGTTGGGCAGGACGTCGGTGTCGGATTCCCGGGTGGTGACCACGGCGATGCCGCGCGCGGCAAGCAGAGAGCGCAGGCGAACGCTCAAGGCCAGAGTGGCCGCTTTTTCAGGCTGACCGCTGCTCAGGGTGCCACCGGGATCGGAGCCGCCGTGGGCCGCATCGAGGACGACGACGAAACGGGCTGCGGGCTGTGCCGTCTGTCCGAAAGAAGCAAGTCCCGAAAAGATGACCACGGCCACAATCCGCTCCGCCCAACCCGTCCGCCGGACCGAACCCAGGTGCACCCGGTTTGCGGGAAAGCGAAGCGTGCGTTCGCCGCGGCTACTCCAGCGCATAGATGGTGAGACCGCTCAGGAGCTTGGGATAGAAGTCAGTGGATTTCTGCGGCATCACGGATCCGGCGAAAGCTACTTCGCGAAGCTGCTCCATGGTGACGGGCTTGGTGAGAAATGCGACATTGGCTTCGCCGCGCGCGACCTGCTCGATGGCTTCGCCTGCGTCGCGCAGATAGCGGATGTTGGTTTGTTCGCGGACTTTTTCGGCGTCGAGGTGGAGCAGCTTGTCGAGGATGACGGTGTGCAGATGGCTGAGATCGAGTTGGCGCTGGTGTTCGGGCACCTCGGCCATCACCGAAGCGACTGCGTCGCACTTTTCGCGCATCAGGAAGGCCTTGTCGCTTGTCACAGCGACGAAGGCGATCCCGGGGCAGGCGCTGAGAGCATCGAGATAAGAAACCGCGTCCCCCGCCGGAAGCTCTTCGAGCGTGAACCACTTCCCGGCGGACTGGGCGAAGGCCGACGGATCGAAGTGTTCGAGACTGTGCACCACGCGGTGCGTCGGCAGGATCACGAGGCCGTCGGAGTCCATATTGACGAAGGTCATCATGACCGCTGCTTCAGGGAATGCGGGCTGGGGAAGTTGATCGGTGCGGTGCTCTGCGTGAGGCGTGGTCGAGGGCGCGTGGTCTTTTGCGTATTGGAGGGCCGTTTCGTAGCGATGGTGGCCATCGGCAATGATGAGTTTCTTGTCGGCCATGGCGGCCACCAGGAGGCGAAGGGCTGCCGGATCGCTGATGCGCCAAATCCGGTGCAAAACGCCGTACTCGTCGGTGATTTCAGCCTCCGCGGGCGCATTGTCGTCGTAGAGAATCTTCTCCACGCTGCCCGCGGGGTCAGAGTAGAGCATGAAGATCTGGCCAAAATGGGCGCGCGTGGCCCGAAGCAGATTCAGGCGGTCGCTCTTGGGTTTTGACAAGGTGTGCTCATGCCTGAAAACCACCTTGTCGCCATAGTCATGCAGTTTTCCCAAGGCGATGAAGCCGCGCCGCTCCTTGACGGTCTGCGTGCCCGGGACCTGAAATTGCTGTGAATAGGCGAAAACGCAAGGATCCTTCTCTTGCACCAGGATGCCCTGTTGGCGCCATGCACGAAAATCACGGGCGGCGCGGGAGTATACGCTTTCGCTTCTTTCCGCGTCAAAGAGTTCAGGTAGGCCCAGGATAATGCGGACCAGGTTGTATGGGCTTTGCTGGTAATAGGCTTGTTGCATGGCCGGTGAGATTTTGTCGTAGGGCTGCGTGACCACCTCGCTCAGCCTGACGAGGGAAGAGTTGTAGCGCCAGGCGCGAAATGGATAGATGGCGGCCATGCTTGCGAGATCAATCCCCGAAAAAGCAGTGGAATCTGCGTTTGAGAGCCCTGCACAGCGAGGGTGCGGGGCGGGTTGCGCACAAACTCGATTGTACCCCAGCACCAACGATCGGCAGGAGTTCCGGCCAGAGCGAACGATGGCTTAGAGGGGCGGCCGCGGCTCAAAACAAACGTGGGTGAACCGTGCTAATATCGCCTTCAATCTCAGGTATCCGGGCATGAGGACGAAATCCGATCGGCGCGTGGCTTCAAGGTTTAGACGCAGGAGCTTTGGCGCGCCGAAGTGGCTGTCTCTGGTCGGCCTCATAGCCATTGCTTTCTGCGCGGCCAGCGCAGGGGCGCAGGACGATCCCCTGAACAAGGTGCATACGACCACCCCCGCGGACGCTCCGGCGACGGGTGCGCCAAAAGGCGCCGAGGCTCCTGCGCTGACTGGACCGGCAGCGCTGAAAGCCCGGCCCGGTTCGCTCATTCGCATGAATGTCGACCTGGTGCTCGTTCCGGTCACCGTGACCGACCCGATGAACCGCCTGGTGACCGGTCTTGAGAAGGAGGATTTCCAGGTTTACGAGAACAGCTCCGAGCAGAAAATCACCAGTTTTGTTTCGGAGGATGCGCCGGTTTCGATCGGCATCATCTTCGACCTTTCTGGATCGATGACCTCCAAGCTGGTGAGGGCGCGCGATTCAATCCTGCAGTTCATCAAGACCGCAAATCCAGAAGATGAATTCTTCGTGATCGGGTTCAACGACCGGCCAGAGCTGATTGAAGACTTTACCAGTTCGGTGGAAGACATCGAGTCAAGGCTGGCGACAGTGCGCAGCGGGCACCGCACGGCATTGCTGGACGCGATCTACTATGGCGTTGAAAAAATGAAAGAGGCCAAGCACCAGCGCAAGGCTCTCCTGGTGGTTTCAGACGGGGGTGACAACCGCTCGCGGTACACCGAGGGCGAGGTGCGCGCGCAGGTCCGGGAATCGGACGTAGAGATTTACTCGATCGGTATTTTCGATCCCTACGCGGCCACACCCGAGGAGCGAATGGGCCCCCAGCTGCTCAATGACCTGTCGGAAGAGACAGGCGGAAGAATGTACCGCGTGGACGATATCGCGGAGATGGGTGATATCGCCGAGAAGATTTCGACCGAACTTCGCAACCAATATGTGATCGGCTATACCCCTAAGGATCTGAATCGGGATGGAAAGTGGCGTAAAGTGAAAGTGAAGCTAAATCCGCCGTCGGGACTGCCTCCGCTCACCGTTCATGCTCGTACCGGTTACTATGCGCCTTTGCAATAGAGCTCTCTTAGCGATATTCCTTTTTTCAGTGATCGCCCTGTCGCTCGGAGCCCAGCAAAATCAGCCATCATCCGTCCCGGCACAGGCTCCTCCGCTCACGGTGGATCGCGACCCCGTGCGTTCTCCCGATCCTGAGACACCCCCACCCACTACGGGGCCGTTGAAGAAGGAAGGCGAGGGCTACATTCTGCGCACCGACGTCGAGGAAGTGGTTCTCAATGCCACCGTGCTCGAAGGGTCTCAGATCGTCCAGAACCTGACAAAGAACGACTTCCAGGTCTATGAAGACGGCGTGAAGCAGAACATCATCAGCTTTCAGCACACCGATCTGCCGGTTTCGATGGGCTTGGTGGTCGACAATTCAGGGTCGATGTACCGAAAGCGCCCGGCAGTGA
>Ga0335072_10014752_pt1 | contig 11099 bp, 10 predicted proteins | sample Lox_Sample_21_FD_206725 | JGI IMG/M metagenome (GOLD analysis project Ga0335072, IMG submission 206725) | Soil microbial communities from Loxahatchee National Wildlife Refuge, Florida, United States - Lox_Sample_2.1 | ecosystem: Environmental > Terrestrial > Soil > Wetlands | place: USA... | reverse complement strand
CAGTCTATCATCCTCATCACATTGACATTTATCTCTGAAACAATCATCGTCTGAATCGTCTTTTCTGCGAACTCGGGACAGGGCGAAATCTATCAGGAATAGCTTGTACTTTGTATCAGAGTCTGATGTTGTCCTGATAACAATGCAGTTTTCAGGTTTAACGTCTTCATTAAGCACACCATGGTCACCGACAAGATTAACAAGAGCAACTGCCTGATTGCCAGTATTCTGCCAGTCTTCTTTTGGTGTGTTGTGTGTTAGACGGCTGAGATTGAATAAATGATAGTTGCAAATTTGGTGCCACATAAGAGGTAAGGGTGACATTATCTAACATGTTTTCATGTGCTATTGGAGTCCTTGTCAGTACCTGTATGTTTATTTCAAGGGGGCGTCACGTACTACCGAGTATTTGACCAGGTCGCGACGGTCCGGGAGCTGCTGCTATGAATTCACAATAGTTTGAGGGAAACATTACCCTACGTCCATTAACTTCATCAATGAGCCAACCGGATGAGAGACTTTTGTCGTTTGGTACATCTATGATTTGAATCAGGTCGCCCGTAGACAAGTGCAGATCGCCCTCATATTGTCGGTCGAAGTCATACAGCGCTGTCATCCATACTGTCTTTAAGCAGTAATTAGCGGGAAATGTGCATTTGCATCCATTTACCTCGCCGACAAGCCAACCGTCAAGAGTCTTCTCATTCTGACCGTCGAGGACTCGAATCATGTCGCCTTTCGAAATCCGCAAATTGCCCTTGTGCTGCGAGGCGAAGTTGTATACTCGTTCGGCTAGCCAGCCCTCCTCACCCAATGTCGCTTCGCTTATTGGGTGAGGGCCAACACAACACCATACAAATACGAAGGACGTAAGTCTGGGTAATATAGCGTATCCGAGCCTATAGGAGCCTGTAGAGCCCTGTAGGCCCACTATAATGTCAGTGCGCAACACTTTAGCGAACGCCCCCTATATTCTAGTGGATGACCCACTATAATCCACTAAAATTATAAGTCCGTAGCCCTTGTAGCTGCAGCGCTATGTTCAGTAGTTTTAGGGCTGCGCTGCTTGATTAGGGCTAAAAATTGAGGGTATTCACATCTTCGCACATTCCCACTTTCTTTTTAGGGTATTTAGCTTTCTGCTATGGATCCCCCTTCTGCTGTGGATCCTCTTAAAGAGTTTGGTATTATCTTAGATGATTTGGAGTCAGATTCTAACTTTAAGGCTGATATAGGACCTCCAAGTGACTCTGAGACAGAAAATGAAGAGTCTAAGGTTCCTAATAAAAGCTGAGGGAACTCTATTAGAGCTAGAGTTCAAGCTTTAACTATATTTGAGCTCTAAGTCCCTTATGAAAAGATCACAGCTCAGATAGGTATCTTAAGGAGTGGTTTGTATAAGTTGAGGTCTAAGGCTATTTCACGTAGATGGGATCCTCTAGGGATTCTTGAGACTTGGCATGTCGACGATGCTCCTCGTTCTGAAAGGCCAAAGATCTCTACAGCTCTTGCATTGTTTATTATACAAACAATAACCAAAAATTCAACAACAAGAGGCTGGCCGACTTGGCGGATTGCAGCAGAGGCTTCAAACACTCCTAGTGTGACGGCACGTACGGAATGCTATTCAGCAAAAGATGAAGGGAGCTCTGTAGATTGAACTTATCGAGGATACTAAGCTAAGGAAAGAAGAAGGGAGACTTTGGGGGGCCGTAAGGCCTTATATACACATAGTACTACAGCCGCTAAGGGCCGTAACCCTGGTCGGAAGCGATGGTTGCTGTGTACATATGACGACCCGTCACACCTAGTTGGCAACCTGTCTCTCGAGCTACAGTCTATAGGGTCTTGATAGACAATGGATATAGTTCTTTTAAAAGAACTGTAAAGCAAGGCTTAACAAACGAACAAAAGGCAGCACGCTTAAGATGGTATTTGATTTACAAACATTAGACAATTAAGGACTGAAAGAATGTCATCTTTACAGATAAGACAAGTGTTCAAATAGGATCTGTACGAGGCAAACGACGTATATAGAGGAAGAAAGAGGAAACTTTTCACCCACATGTTGTTACAAGAAGATGGAAAGGTTTCTCTAAGTTTATGTGGTAGAGCTGTTTCTTATATGATGAGAAGGGTCCTTACCATGTCTAGGAGGACGAGACTCCAGCTGAAAAGCGGATGTGTAAGGCTGATCTAGCTACACAGAATGCAAAGAGATATGAGAAGGATAAGGAAAAGTAAGAGATGGCCTATTCTATTCATCAGCTCTATGTAACACGCGCTCAGTTTGGACCAAGGGCTCAATTTAAGCACATTAAGAAGACTAAAGCATATGTGTTAGATAAAGGCAAGGGGGGGGTCAATTAGTATCGATATTAAGAGAAAATCTTAAAGCCACTCATCCTACCTTTTGCAAAGAAGTGTTTTGAAAAGAGGCTTAGGACCTTGGTGTAGGAAGATAAGGCTCTTGCTCACGTATCACAATACCAACAAGAGGTCTTTGATATATAAGAGATTGATTCGACAAGAGCTGTGCCCTAAATAGAAATAGACTTAATTTTACTAGTTAGGTGACTTAGGGGTTTTGATTTGTTTGCTAGTGCAATCGCGGTCGCGGCCGTAGTGGCTGTGGTACTAAGGTCCTTGTTACGGCCCTGAACCGCACGTTACGGTCGACCCTAACAGACCGTTAGCTAACCTAGTATGGGCAGTTTGCTATAGGTGTTACGGACTGAGCTCGGACCTTACGGTTAGCTACGGTTAGCTAACGGGTAGCCTCACGGGCCGACATTGACCTGTAAAGACTTGTATATTAGACTTCGAGCACAACGCTCCTTCTCTTCTTCTTTCTTCTTTTCTTTAGCTTTAGATCCTCGTCTTTAGGACTACCAATTGTATAGGTTGTCGCCCATTTTATGTGTGACTCATACCTCGATTGACTGAGCCCGTGACACTTACCTAATTCTCTTGCAACATAGTTGACAGCTGTGAAGAAGCTAGGCTTAGTCAACGACGAGGGGAAATCGAAAGCTCTAATTGGGAATCCACATCAAAAATTAATAAGGCATAGTTTCTAGTTCTTAGAGTTCTGTGTTACGCAGAGAAATAGCAGAGCCTGGAAGGAGGACTTAAAGGGTGTTTATGATGGGGACTTTATTTTTGGCGATTAAGGATGAAAATGAGAAGATTAGAGGAACAGAGCAGAGGAATAGAGCGGAGGAACAGAGCGTGGTTTCGGATAGTAGAGGGTTGGATGGTCGTGAATAAGTAATGGACTGAGTATTTAAAAGCGGGCAATGAATACAAAATGCAATTACAGAGGAATGAAAGACGAATAGAAGGCGAAAATATAACCTATACGTTCAGTCAAACATAATCGAAGAGACGCTGTCTTTCAAATTTACATCTAGGCTGGGCAAGGCATTATGGTCAAGATCTTTCAAATAATAATTAGAATCAAGTCCAACACGGCCAGAGCCATCCCTTTTCACAGTGCAACCCGATGGTGAGAGTACCTCCTGAGATGTTCTTTCGAGCGCAAGTGCTTCCAACAGGCTCCGTGCAAAATCACGAACATTTCCAGTGCCCTGGGAGAAAGCAAAAGTAGAATCATATCCAAAGGTATAGATCCTGGCTCCCGGTAATTGCTGGGGGGCAATGTCTCGTAGCCAAAGTGTACCATTTTCATGCGTCCAAGTCTTGTAGGGATCTCCACCAAGCCCATGAACAGCCACTATGTCTACGTTGTGATCCTCTATATCGATTCTGGATGACTGGCCTTCTTTAAAGGTGCTGGATGATGGGTCAGGCTTTAGCGTGAGTGGAATCACCTCTCGTTAGGCACTTCCAGTGATGTACTGGGCCTCGAATGGCTTGAGAAGCGTTGCCGTAGGGAAAGGCTAGATAGCTTTTCCATACCTGCAACGGTACGCAGACCAGGGCCTGCGAGCTTGACTTTTTCGCATGTGTGGGGTTATGAAAGGTGTTGTTTCGCATATGATCGCTTGGCATCTATACTAAAAATAGACTGCCTTGGCATTCGAAAAGGGTTCTTTTTGATTCTGTTCACGATCATCGTCACTTCTCTTCCTATCACGCATATGAAAATGGCCTCTATAGCAGCCCGAATCATTGATCGTATGCGGAGCACGTCGTGCTATACTTGCGGAGAATCGTATTGCTGATACCGACGACGCTCTACTTGAGCAGTTAGTGAGTGACGTTCATAGGCAATTGCATCCCAACTAATCATCTTGAGCGCATTCACATCGAATCAAGCTGGGGCCGGCCAGGCGACTTTGCTGATTGCCTGGTGATTATCGACGACGATGACGACAACGGCAAGTAAGTTTACTTAAGCGAGGTTAGACCGTCCGATCGCATCAGCTGCAACAATTACATGATCCGAGTCCCATCACCTCAAACTGTCTTCTGCCCCTATTCTGGCGTCCGTAAGGCCAATCCCACGATGAATTTGCCCAATCAGGGCTATTCATCCGATTCTAGTCATGTACAAAGAGCCCTTGAAACCAATCTCGGCGATCAATCCTTTGGTTGGGTAAACTCTTCCCCACAAGACGAAGTGGCCCTGCCGCAACAAGCCGTGAACACGCGAGTTTGCGACCGATGCATTTTGTCTGTCCTCTCCATTCCAGATCTGAGACTCGATCAGCTTAGCTAACATTATGGTATGAAGAAAGAAAGTCAAGTGTACGGAGCTCTTGTTACATGAATATATCGTGCTCACGTGATATCTCTAGGCGATTTGAAACGGCCAGCATGCTCTCGCTGCTTAGAAGGAGACTGGCCCTGCGTCTACTCCAGCGCCAAGAGAAAGCCTGGGCCGCTAAAAGGTTCCCGTCGAAATGCGTCAACCGGCGCGTCGATTACAACAAACACCGGTTGGTCAAGATCTTTTCCAATCACGTTATGCTAGCTGACAAGTTTTGCTCAAGGACTTCCTACACATGCTTCAGGCTCATCTGCGCACAGTGGCGATTATTCGCATATGCCAATTGTCACCGACGAGGCAAGACTTCTTCAACATGGCTTTCAACAGTTGGACGACTCAACCATCCAACATCTGCCTACTTCAGAAAGTCCCTGGCGCTTCGTCCTGTCAAATAATCCTCCAGTCTCCATCCATCCGCAGTTGACACCGGAGCAGGAGAAAGAACTGTAAGTTATACTGCGAATCCCTTGATACTAATCTGATATGTGGACAATCAGGATCCATAATTTTTTTAGGCACATTCATCCATCCATACCCATGTTCCAGAAAGAAAAGTTTCTCCAGCAATATGACTATGGAGCCCTGAGCCGTGATCTGCTTTTCACAATATTCGTCATGTCCGCGAAGATTATAGGACCACCCAGCTTTTGGGCGGACAGTAGCTTGGAGGATTGTGTAAAATATCTCATGGGCACAAGCGTCATTGACGACGAAAATCCGAGCAAACGCCTGTCACTGGATAACTTTAGACAAGAATGTTTACTTGCCTTCTATTCGTTTCATCAATACCCAAGGGAAAATGCGTGGATGAGAATCGGACAGCTGACGCGAAAAGCTTATCAATGCGGACTTCACCAATTGGATAATCGCGAACAGTTTCCGATGTTTGATCATAATCCCGTAAGCGACAGCGAGGTCGAAGAGTGGCGATACGTTTGGTGGTGTATTTACTGCCTAGATTCATACTCAAACATCACGGCCGCGACTCCTTTTGTTGTGGAAGTTGAAAGTATCAAAACGGCTCTGGCGACAAGCTCTTTGGCTGCTGATCATTCTTCAGATCATAAATCTGCAATATTTCTACCCGCTGAGATAGGAATGCTGTGGAAGACAATCAAGGAGATCAGTACTCACAAAGGGGATTTCAATTTCAATATGCACATAGTCACAACTACGATCCTCCGGGAAGCCGCAACCATCCATCGCCTGCGGACGCAAAACCCTTCTGAGCGCTTACAGGCGCGCCGTGCAGCTCTCGAAGATAATCTTTCCGCTGTACGACTTGCTTTGCCAGCGCGGTATCTCAATGGTGCACGCAATATCTTGATCAATGAATCCGGCTCTGAACATCATGCTAGGCTCATTTGTGTGCTCCATCTCCATGCTGCCCGGGTCCTGGTATCGATTCCCTTAAATCCGCAGGCGGATGAGACAGATTGGTTGTACCGTTGGCAACAAAGCCTCGAATATTGCGAAGACATTGTGTCAATTGTTAAGCAATGGGATAGCCAGTTCTCTTCGACTGTCGACCCGGCAGTCTGTTTCATTATCCTAGCCGCGCTGTTATTGTTACATATACATTGCATCAGCGGGCTAAACTCTCAGCCGGACTTCGAAGCACGGCTTGTGGCTTACAAGGATATACTTCTGCTCTTCTTGCAGCATTTTGCATCTGCTTGGAGTTTACCCCGATTTTTGTTAAGTAAGTAAATTTAGCTCTGTCGTCAAGATTTATCTGACAGTATTAACCCAGCGTCATTCGAAAAATTCTCACAACTCATATCCGGTCCATTGGCAGCGCAGGATATAGACTGGATAATTAAACTCTCGCAAGGATCGTTGAACCAAAGGTGGCTGAGTTTCCTGTCCCTCTCTTCAAATTCGATGAGTTCGCAGGACTCGGAGGATATCGCCCAAAGCCTAGCCTCCGGGGAGTGGGATTTCAATAATTGGGAAGCGGTGGTTGGGTTTTCGAGCTTGGATGATATGATGGGACCTCTGTAGGCAAGCATCCTGATTCAAGATGCATATGAAATAGTCCACAAAATGTTGAGGCAGAAAAATTGCGATGTTTGGATCTCCGGGTATGGTGATACATGAAAGTCCAGCTTGTGCAACTCCTTCAAATGACGAGATGTTGCGTGTTTGTATAAAGTCGACCGGAGTAACGCAGTGCACAGCTGATCTATGAAATGTTCCACTGCAACCATACCCCCGATTCCGCGAACACAAAGGAGCGGGCACGTGACCCGGATCAATTACCCCGCACTTGTGCGAGGAGGGGCCAGTGTCAGCTCCGATCTGGCTCCGGAGGAATCATCAGATTACGGAATAATTCCGAAAAGGGCTTAGACTTCTTCTCCAGGTAAAACTCATTCATGCTACGATCTTTTCTTGGCATCTCGGTTGCGGATTTTCACATCTTTAAAGTACAAAACTTAACACTTGACTAATCTATTCTATATACGCTTAATATAAATGTTGTTAAGTGCTTCTTAAAGCTTGAGAAGTGCGCTATAAGGCATACTTAAGATTTAGTTAATGTAATTTGCATGTTTTAGGACACACATGTTGTTCAAGATTTTAGTGCATATACGTTGTAAGTTTAGTGAATACTGTATGCCCTAAAGATTAGTGACTTAGCACCTAAAGACTTAGCGATTATATGTGCTGAAATAATCGTCAAAAAATTAGCGATCTAAGTCCCTAGAATTCTAGTGAGGTCACTGCCGAAATTTAGCGATGAATACCTAACTGCATAGCAATCAATCCGCTAAATAGTCGCAACACTTCCTTCTAAACCTCCAAATGTAATTCTAGTGGAGAATAAGCTTAGAATCCTGTAAGCAATCAAAATTTATCCATGCGCATGCAGTAATAAAACTTTGTATTCTATTTATAAATGGCTATCGGTCTTGTACGTCAAACTACATGAAGATCCGTGGTATGGAAGAGTGTCCGTGGTATTCGAGATGCCAAGCAAAAAAAGTCCTTGTTCTCCATATAACAATAGTCATGGTTGACGCAAAAGTGGAAAGAAAGAAAAGAAAAAGCATAATTCTATAACATTTATGATTTCAATCTAGCCGACAGCAGCTAATTACTATCTACCGTGAAAAGGTGAGGAATGACCATGTGCTCTATCATACAGTTGTACGCGTAGTTGCCAATTCCGCTTGTCTTGATGAACGAAACACAATCGCATGCATACCAAGCATCAGAACTCGAGCCAGCTCTCACAGAAGCCAGCTCAGACGGTACCGCAACATTCCAACAATAACTCGCAGATATGTCAATCTTGTCCGAAGCCATCAGCAAGTCGTCCAAAACTCCCTGGGCTGGAATCGCGTCTCACAGAGTTGATTGTTTGCCTTCGGGAAACACAATCTTGTTCCTTAGGACCCCAACATTCGTAACCTCCACCTCCACAACCTCATTGTGAGCGAGAAATCGCCGCGGCTTTTTGAAAGCTCCGACTCCAGATGGAGTGCCGGACATGATGGCTGTGAATGCTGGTATGGTTGTGCCTGTTTCAGTCAGTGACTCGCGATTGATACGGAGAGTTGTGATGCCCTGCCCGCAGAGACGATGACCGACAAATGTCGAGAGGCAAATCAATTACTCACTTTGACTCATGAAACTCAAAATTCTCGCAGGTGAAAAGATCATATCCTGTGTCATCTCCGCTTCCTGCATGACTTCGCCATTGACACGTGTTGTAAGCTTGACTCCTTTACCGTCCTTGAAGATGTCCGGGCTGACAAGGACCGGTCCCATGGGAGCGAATTTGTCAAACGCCTTAGCATAATAGAATTGACCTCCATTCTGTTCTGGCATTTGGAAAACACGACACGTAAGGTCGTTGCCGGCTGTGTAGCCTAGAATATATGACTCTGCTTGCTCTGGTAATACGTCACGACATTCTTTCGAGGTTACAAAAACGATTTCGCCCTATTGATGCGGTGCCAATTAGCATATATGCAGTTGCCCATGAAAGTAAAGTTCCCTACCTCCCAATCTGGAAAGTTTGATGCGCAGAAGTTACTCATTCTGATGTCCTCGCCTGGCGCAGCAAGTGCTGCAGCAGGCTTTGGCCACAGTGGAGGATTGGCGGGTACTTTGAGCTGTACGAGAAACATAGTCAGAATCTTGACTATAGTACATCAGCTTTAAGTCGGCTTACCCCTGCCTCTTGTGCATGACTTCTATAATTGAGGCCAACGCAATAAATGGGTAAGTCGTTCCGGGGAAGCGGAGCGAGCAGCTAAGGTTGAGGAGAATGTTTAGCAAAGAAAGTTTGACGACTGGTGATATGAAGACGGGTACCTTGTCTATTGTGACAGACACTTGTTGTCTGCCATTGGCGAGGTCGTCGAAAGATTTGTAGGCAGATATCGAGGATCCCAGTGCTGGAACTTTAGATGAATTGGCGCCCAAGTCAGCAAAATATGCCTCGCCACTGGCCGACTCAAAGCGAATCAAGCGTGAAAAGGATTTCATCTTGAACTGTTGGGAAAATGCTCGTATAGAATGGGAAGAGGTGGGAGCAAATGTTCTTGAATTGAGCAACACCCTATAATAACCTGAGATACCGCGGAACGTGTTGGGCCCTCATCCTCAGTGTAGCAGCTGCCCATCAATTATTCTTATAAGAAAACAACAGCGGCGTACAATCCGACCGAGTCCCGCGCAGCCGGATGAGGAACGTCGTCGTTGTCCCGAGACCGAGGTATCGATTGGCTCCTATTCCATCTTGGGAAAACAAATGTGTAACGTCCGACTCTTTTGGCTCGCAAATGATTAGAATAGGTGCGCTTAAGTGTTTTGGTGGCGCCTTGATTCGTCTAAAGAGACCCTAATTATAGAATCTTGGAGGGACGTTCCTCCGCGGACAAACTCTAATTCTAATCCACTACGGTAGATGCATTTCTTCCTTCCGTTCCGTATCCTTATGGACTTGGCGTTTCCTGATGCCACTCTGATGTGTCGGCAGCTGTTCGGCATCGTTGACGTTGTTCTCGTCGCGACTAGCAGCAGCGTCATTTATGCGTCTTGGTTGCATCGAATCCACTCAAGGTGACTAGATTCAATATTTCGTGCATATGGGGCGCCGAACTTCCCGAGCCAGTGAGATTCCCAAGCCAGTGAGATCTTATGTACGCACATGGCATGACTTCTGGAGACAGCCCCCACGTCACTTCAGCCGAAAACGCAAGTCAGTACAGGTTGCACTAAGTCATGTCGAATGCCAGCGCCTGACGCAACTTCCTCATATTGCAACGCCAATCTATTGCGTGAAATCGAAATTCAAACCCATGTGAAAGAAGTTAAATTTGATACGCAACATATAATCTTATAAAACAATGCAATAGTTTAATCTCTAATATGTGGTACTAGCTTGTAAGCCAATCCCCCTCTAGAGACCCAGCTTTCCAGCTCCGGTAACCCTTTTGACGATATTCGCATCACAGAAATTGTGCTTTGATCCTCCCACTTTACTCGCATGTGTTCCACACCCTGCTGAAACATCCCTCAGATTGAAGTATCATCTGGTTTGGCCGATGGTTGACTCGCTGCTCGGGAAGCTCTTGCGATCGTCAACTGTGCAGCAATTTCACGACCACTCTCCAAAATCCCAAAGCTGCTAGGCAAGCCGACCCTGGAGCAACATAAAACATTGCTCAAGTTCCGGCAAGGTCCTTGCAACCGAGAAAATGATGTAGTCAGACCTGAGGATGGCATATTTGGTCGTCCACCCAAGACGCCTCAGATAGGCACTCTCATCGTATCCAGGTCGTATTGTCTTCTCAAGAAGATCTTTCCTCGGCGAAGGATAAAAGACCTCGTGAGATTCATTCTCGGTCGTAGATTCTACCTTTGCATCGCCCTGATCTGGCGATATGAATATGATTGACTTTTCTGAAATTATCAATGAATGCATGTTGACGGCACGAAGAATGGCTTTGACATTGGCCTCTTCTCTGGCACAGTCGTTGCTGATGATAAGTAATGTCATGATTGTTTGTCCACGAGTCAATAACTGGTCCGACAGCAGAGGTCTTGTGGTGCGCGACTGGAGATAGATCTGTGCCAACTTGCCACCTCCTCCGTACTCCAAAAGAAAGAATCCGGCCTTGGTCGACTTGTAGCCCGAACGTTCGACATTGGCCAATTGGGAAGGAGGTTCAGGAAAGAGAGACATAATTGTACGGAAAAGGAAGAATTTAAGCGTTTCCTGCTCGTTGGTTAACTTGCCGTTTTGCATGGTAAGTCGAGTTGAATCGTCCACTCCCTGTCGTCGCTCGAGGGCCCAGGCTGTCAGGATCCTGTCAGCCAGAGGCTTTTCGACGATTGGCATGCGCAG
>Ga0335072_10014749_pt1 | contig 11100 bp, 9 predicted proteins | sample Lox_Sample_21_FD_206725 | JGI IMG/M metagenome (GOLD analysis project Ga0335072, IMG submission 206725) | Soil microbial communities from Loxahatchee National Wildlife Refuge, Florida, United States - Lox_Sample_2.1 | ecosystem: Environmental > Terrestrial > Soil > Wetlands | place: USA: Florida... | reverse complement strand
GGAAGATGACGTTGCTTCGCGGTGCTGTTAGCTGGTGCAATAGGGCAATGCTGGTCAGGAAATAGAGGCGATGGACAGGGCAGACGACGCGATCGGCGACAACATTGAGGTCGTGCCTGTCGTCGTGGTGTCGCAGACCTTCCCAGCCAGGCCGTCGTCGATCCCCGACATCCGTGACTTCGTCCGGCGTTGCCTGGCCGACTCGCCGCTGTCCGAGCAGGACAACCGCGAGGTAGGCGAGACCGTCTCCCGCGCCCTGCTGGACGCGGCCGGGCCGACCGGGGCGATTAGCGTGTCTTTTCGCATCTTCCCCGACCACGTCGAGGTCGACGTGCTCAAGTCCGGCGTGCAGGCCGGCTCGACGGCCGGGCTGGACGCACTGACATCGATGATGCGCGGGCAGGGCCGGCTGCCGGCGGCGCTCCAGAACCTGGCCGAGGGCGGCGAGGCCCGCGCCGACGGCGTCTCCGTGGAGGACCCCGAGACGTTCGCCGAGTGGATGTCAGGCGTGCTGCGCCGCGAAGGCATGACGATGGAGGCCGCCGCGCGCCAGTTGGGCGTGTCGGTGAAGACCGTGAGCCGCTGGGTCGGCGGGACTACCGAGCCCCGCCTGCGTGACCTGCGGCGCATACGCGAGCTGTTCGGCGAGATCCCGCTCACCTAGCCAGCCGCCACCACGCCGCGACTGCGCCATCGCGTAGCTGTAGGGCACCGCAACTACGCCTTCGCGTGGCTCTGGGGCACCGCAACTGCGCCTTCGCGTGGCTCTGGGGCACCGCAATGGCGCCTTCGCGTAAGCATGCTGGACCTATCCAGGGGCCGGTGCGTACGGTTGTGCCGTGGCGGACTTCACGGGAACATACGAACTTGGCCCCAGTGCCGGCCGGGTGCTGGTCAAGACAGGGCGCGCGGGGCTGGCCGCCAAGGTCGGCCACGACCTGACGATGGAGATCACCCGGTGGTCGGCACGGGTCACGGTCCCGGACGGCGGGATCGCGGCGGCGACGCTGAGCGCGGATCTCGATCTCGGCTCGCTGGCCGTCCGCGAGGGCACGGGCGGTGCCAAGCCGCTGACCGACCGGGACAGGCGCGACATCCTGAATTCCGCGACCAAGATCCTGGGCGCGTCGGCGACGGCCAGTTTCGCCTCCACCGCGGTAATCCCGGCGCCGGGCGGTGGTGCGATCGAGGGGACGCTCACGCTGCAGGGCTCCTCCCGGCCCGTCCGGCTCCAGGTCATCAGCCCCGCCCAGGGCCACTACCGGGGGACGGCGCAGGTGCGGCAGTCCGACTTCGGCATCACGCCGTACTCGGGGTTCTTCGGCGCGCTGAAGCTACGGGACGAGGTGACCGTCGAGTTCGAGGTGCAGTTCGCTCCATGACCACGGCGACCGCGGTGATCAGGACCGCCGTCCGCGTCGAGGGCATCGTCCAGGGCGTCGGCTTCCGGCCGTTCGTCTACGCGCTGGCGACCCGCCTCGGGCTTAGCGGCCTGGTCGGCAACGACGTCAACGGGGTGTTCGCGGAGATCGAGGGCCAGCCGGCGGCGGTAGGCGAGTTCCTGCGGGTCATCGAGGAGCAGGCGCCTCCGCTAGCCAGGATCGACCGGGTCACCACGACCCCGATGGCCCCCATGGGGACGACCTCCTTCGCGATCGTCGCCAGCGACGCGCCCGCCCGCGACGCTGGGGTCTCAGGCAACACTGCGGTTCCAGGCAGCCCGGGGGGCTCACGCCATGCCCTGATCGCCACGGACACCGCGACCTGCGCGGACTGCCTGCGCGAGCTGGCCGACCCAGCCGACCGGCGGTACCGGTACCCGTTCATCAACTGCACCAACTGCGGTCCCCGGTTCACCATCGTCAAGGACGTTCCCTACGACCGGCCGCTGACGACCATGGCGGCCTTCCGCATGTGCGAGCAGTGCGCTGCCGAGTACCGCGACCCCGCCAACCGCCGCTTCCACGCCCAGCCGACCTGCTGCCCGGCCTGCGGTCCGCGCCTGGCGCTGCTCGACGCCGCGGGCCAGCCGGCCGAGGAGCCAGAACTGTCCGGGACACAACTGTCCGGCCCCGAACTGTCCGGCCAGGTGGTGGCGGTAGCGGCGGCCCTGCTGAGAGCGGGCCAGATCGTCGCGGTGAAGGGGCTGGGCGGCTATCACCTCGCGGCGGATGCCGCCAGCGAGCAGGCCGTCGCGGCGCTGCGAGCCCGCAAGCACCGCGAGGACAAGCCGTTCGCCATCCTGGTCGCCGGCATCGCCGCGGCCCGGCGGCTCAGCCAGGTCAGCGACGCCGAGGCTAGCCTGCTGCAGAGCCCGGCCAGGCCGATCGTGCTGCTGGCCCGGCGGCCGGACGCGGATGTCGCGGCCGCGGCGGCACCCGGCAGCCGTCAGCTCGGCCTCATGCTGCCCTACACGCCGCTGCACCACCTGCTGCTCGCCGCCGTGGCCCGCCCGCTCGTGCTGACCAGCGGCAACGTCTCCGACGAGCCGATCGCCTACCGGGATGGCGACGCCCTTGAACGGCTGGGCGGGATCGCCGGCGCGTTTCTCACCCACGACCGGGCCATCCACATCCGGACGGACGACTCCGTGGCCCGCTCGGTCTCCGGGCGTCCGCTGCTGATCAGGCGATCGCGCGGATACGTGCCCGAGCCCATCCCGGTGCGGGCCGGCTTCCCCCGCCCGGTACTGGCCTGCGGCGGCGAGCTCAAGAACACCTTCTGCCTCGCTAAAGAACGGCACGCCTTCATCTCTCACCACATAGGTGACCTGGAGAACGCCGAAACGCTCCGCTCTTTCACCGAGGGCATCGAGCACTTCCGCCGGCTCTTCGACACGACCCCCCGCGTCGTGGCCCATGACCTGCACCCGGAGTACCTGTCGACGAAGTACGCGGTCGACCTGGACGACGTTGACCTCGTCGGCGTGCAGCACCACCACGCCCACATCGCGTCCTGCCTGGCCGACAACGGAATGACCGGAGACGGAACCGCCGCCGACGGGACGGGCGGCCCGGTGATCGGGGTCGCGTTCGACGGCACCGGTTATGGCACGGACGGCACGATCTGGGGCGGCGAGTTCCTCATCGCCGACCTGGCGGGCTTCCAGCGGGCCGGGCACCTCGCGCCGGTGCCGATGCCCGGCGGCGCGGCCGCGGTCAGGCAGCCCTGGCGAATGGCCGCAGCCTACCTCGACGCGGCCTGCGGGGACGCCCCCGTGCCTCTCGCCGTGGCCCGCCGCAACGCCAGCCGCTGGGACGCGGTCGTCGCGATGGCGCGACGGCAGGTCAACGCGCCCCGCACCTCCAGCGCGGGCCGGCTGTTCGACGCCGTCGCGGCGATCCTCGGCGTCCGCGACGAGATCAGCTACGAAGGCCAGGCCGCGATCGAACTTGAGCAGCTCGCCAACCCGGGCGAGGTGAACGCTTACCATGCCGGCATCAGCCCGGGGGGCCAGCCAGGCAGCGCGCCGGCTGGGCCGTTCCTGGCCAGCGGCCCGGACCTGGTCCGCGCGGCCGTCGAGGACCTCGCCGCCGACGTACCCAGGGAGCTCATCGCCGCCCGTTTCCACAATGGCCTCGCCGCCCTGATCGAGGACGGCTGCGTGCTACTGCGCGACCAGCATGGCGTGGGGACCGTCGCCCTGTCCGGCGGCGTCTTCCAGAACATGCTGCTCCTGCGGCAGGCCGTGAGCCGCCTGGAGGCGCGCGGGTTCCGCGTGCTCGTGCACTCCCGCGTCCCCTGCAACGACGGCGGCATCAGCCTTGGCCAGGCGGTCGTGGCCGCCGCCCGCGACCGGCTCGGCAACGTCGGCGCGTGACGGCACTGCACCCCCGCGGCCAGCGGCGCTCACGTGCTGGGCGGCGATGCTCGCCCGGGGCATTACGAGGTGATATTTTCATTGACCGTTGGTGGCGGCTTCTAGGTCATCCATAAAGGTCGCGACAGCGGTTTTCTGAACGGGAGGAAAGCGCTGATATATGCAGTATCAGTGCAGGTAAGACGCGGTGTGCCCTGGTTCGATAATGTCGCCAAGCGGAACGGTACGAGATTAGGCACGAGAATCCCCCGCACATAGATATCTGGCACACCCCACCGGCCACGGTGGGGCCATCATCGCGTGGCACGCAATTCACCCGCCTGTCAGGGGAGGGAACGCTGCCAACGCCAGATCAGTAGCGAGGACATGCCATGACCAGAAACCAGCAAACTACCAAACGGGGGCGGGGGCGCAGGGCCCTCTTGCTGGGCCTAGCCAGCTTCGGGATCGCGCTCATCGCCATGACCGGGGCGCCCGCCATCGCGGCCACGGCATCACCGGGCAAACCATCCCCGTCCGCGACCGCCGCCTCGGCCATCGCTCCCGCCGGCACCGCGGTACCGCGCAAGCCCTCGGGCATTCACGCGGACGCCACCAGTTGCGCCGACGAGTTCGTGATCCTGTGGAGCTTCACGAGCAGCGCCACCACCGTTCCCACCGGGTCGTACGTGCGGCTGACCGCCACGATGACCTGTGACATTGGGCCTACCCCGTACTTCGTGCAGATCTTCGATACCACGACCCGTCAGCCTGTCGCCACCTGTGGTGCAGGCACCTCCTGCAGCGTGACGCTTACCCAGAGCGCGGCCAGCACCCATAACTACGTCGCCTATCTCGACTATTACAGCAGTACCTATCCGCCCCTCATCGCCCCCGAGCAGTCCCTGAACACCTACGTCACCTGGGAGGCGCCGCAGAACGGGTTCACCATCTCGCTTTCCGGGCCGGCCAGTGTCCAGGGCTCGGGCACCTACACCGCGTACGTCAACCAGGACGTGGGACCCACGCAATACTGGATCGAGATCTTCAACGAGACGACCGGCCGGCGGCTCGGGAGCTGCATCAAGGGGACCCAGTGCTCCGTCACCTTCGATCCGGCCGGGAACCCCGGTGATGACCTGGTGGCCTTCGTCTGCGACCTCGACACCGGGCTCCCGCCCGCGGCAACTCAGGCGTCCTCCAATGTCCTGGTCACCGTCCAGCAACCGAATTTCTAGTAACCGCGGACGCGATGGCGCGGCTCCGGCGACCCGGAGCCGCGCTGTCGCACCGCACTGGCGGTTCCGCGAACCTTCGGGTGCCCCGCTCAGCAGATCCTCGGCAACGGATCGCCGACGAGCAGGTCGACGATCCGGGTGCCGCCGAATGCCGTCTTCAGCCGCACGATCCCGGGCTGGTCACCGGTCACTGAGCCGATGACGCACGCCTGCGTGCCGAGCGGGTGGCCGCGCATCGCCCGCACGGCGGCCTGCGCGTGGTCGCCCGGCACCACCGCGACGAGGCGGCCCTCGCACGCCACGTACATGGGGTCGATGCCCAGCAGTTCGCAGGCCCCGCGGACCTCGGGCCCCACCGGGATGTCGGCCTCGTTCACCAGTACTCCCACGTCGGCCGCCCGGGCGATCTCGTTGAGGATGGTCGCCACGCCGCCCCGGGTGGCGTCACGCATCGCCCGCACCCCGGGGACCGCGTCCAGCAGCGCCGTGACCAGCCCGTTCAGCGGGGCGGTGTCGGAGCGGACGTCGGCCTCGATGTCGAGCTCGCCGCGAGCCAGCATGATGGTGACGCCATGGTCGCCGACCGGCCCGGACACGATGACCGCGTCACCCGGCCGGGCCCGCGCGACGCCCAGGGTGACGCCCCGCTCGATGACCCCGACCCCGGCGGTGGTGATGTAGCAGCCGTCGGCCTTGCCCCGCTGCACGACCTTCGTGTCCCCGGTGACGATGTGAACCCCAGCCGCCAGGGCGGCGTCCCGCATGGCCTGGGCGATCCGGGTCAGGTCGGCGACGGGGAAGCCCTCCTCGAGGATGAAGCCGGCCGACAGGTACTGCGGGGTCGCGCCGGCCACCGACAGGTCGTTGACGGTACCGTTGACGGCCAGGTCGCCGATTGAGCCGCCCGGGAAGAACAGCGGGGACACGACGTAGGAGTCGGTGGTAAACGCCATCCGGCCGCCGCCCGCCGGCAACGAGGCAGCGTCCTCAAGCGGCTCAAGCAGCGGGTTGCGGAACATCTCCAGGAAGATCGCCTCGACCAGCGTCTGCGTCGCCTTGCCGCCGGAGCCGTGCGACATGGTGATGCGCTCTTCCCTGACCCGCGGGCGCCGCCGGCGGGCACGGTCGATCCGGTCGAGCACCAGCTGCTCGCGATCGGTGACCGGCTCAGTCACTGATGGCAACTTCAACGATACGGTCGCGCTGCATCCGGCCGTAGTTGTAGTAGGCGGCGCAGGCCCCCTCGGGGGAAACCATGCACGTCCCGATCGGCGTCTCGGGCGTGCACGCGGTGCCGAACACCTTGCACTCCCACGGCTTCAGGACGCCCTTGAGCACCTCACCGCACTGGCAGGCCTTCGGGTCGGCGACTCGCACCCCGGGCACCGGGAACAGGTTCTCCGCGTCCATCGCGGCGAACGAGTCGCGCACCCGGAGCGCGGAGTGCGAGATGAAGCCGAGGCCTCGCCACTCGAAGTAGGGCCGCAACTCCATCGTCTCGGCTATCACCTTCAGCGCGACTGGGTTCCCGTCCCAGGGAACCACCCGCGAGTACTGGTTCTCTACCTGGTAGCGGCCCTGCGAAAGCTGGAGCATGAGCATGTAGATGGACTGCAGGATGTCCAGGGGCTCGAACCCGGCCACGACCACCGGCTTGCCGTATACCCGCGCGATGAACTCGTACGGCCGGCAGCCGATCACCGTGGACACGTGCCCCGGGCCGATGAACCCGTCGAGCCGCAGGTCGGGGGAGTCGAGGATGGCCTTGATGGCCGGGATGATCGTGACGTGGTTGCAGAAGACCGAGAAGTTAGACAGCCCCTCCGCGGCGGCCCGCTTCATTGTCATCGCGGTGGACGGCGCGGTGGTCTCGAACCCGATGGCCATGAACACGACCTGGCGGTCCGGGTTCTGCCGGGCGATCTTCAGCGAGTCAAGCGGCGAGTACACCATGCGGATGTCGGTGCCGCTCGCCTTGGCGTCGAAGAACGACCCGTCGCTGCCTGGCACCCGCATCATGTCGCCAAATGAGGTCATGATCACGTCCGGCCGCGATGCCAGGTGGATGGCGTCATCGACGCGTCCCATCGGGATCACGCACACCGGGCAGCCCGGCCCGTGCACCAGGGTGATGGCCTCCGGCAGGTAGTCCTCGATGCCGTGCTTGTAGATCGTGTGGGTGTGCCCGCCGCACACCTCCATGAACTTGTACTCGCGACCCGGCTCGCACAACGCCGCGATCTTCACGGCGAGCGCGCGAGCTTTATCCGCGTCGCGGAATTCATCGACGAACCGCATCGCCCGCTCCTACTCGATCAGTGACTCTCGCAGTGCCGCTATCTCATCCTCATACGCCTGGCCGATGCTCTCCAGGAATTCCATGGCCGCCGCCGCCTCGGCCTCGTCGATCTTGGACAGCGCGAAACCGACGTGGATCAGCACCCACTCGCCAGGCTTTGGCGGGTCGTCGGACAACAGGCCGATATTGATCAGCCGCCGCACGCCGCTCACGTTGACCTTGGCGAGGTCGGGCTGCTCGGGGTGCAGCTCGATAACCTCACCCGGTATCCCGAGGCACATGTGCCACCTGCCTTACGGTGAGTTCCCAGAGCACCTGATAGATCGTGGTCTGGGCTTCCTGAATACGGTGGACAGAATCAGAACGGACGACGAAAAGGTAGTCAAGGCTCGCTATCTCGGCCATCTTCCCGCCGTCGTAGCCCGCGAGGCCGACGGTGAGCAGCCCGCGCCGCCCCGCCTCGCTGAAGGCACGTAGAAGGTTGGCGGAGTTGCCGCTCGTCGACAGCCCCACGGCGATGTCAGCGGGACGCGCCAGCGCGCTGAGTTGCCGGGCGAACGCCACCTCGAGGCCGACGTCGTTGCACAGGGCGGTCACCACGGCAGGGTCGCTGGACAGCCCGAACGCGGGCAGCGGGCACTCGCTGCTAGCAAGAAACAAATTAACCAGTTGCGCCGCGTCGGTCGCGCTGCCGCCGTTGCCGAAGGCGAACAGCCGCCCGCCGGCCGCGAACCTGGCCGCCATCTCCCGCGCGCACTCGGCCATCCGCGCCCCGTCTTGCCGGGCGATCATCCGCCGAAGCAGGAGGATCTCCTCCGCCTTGGCGATCGTCGAGGCCTTTACCTGCGCTCGGACAGCCTGCTCGCCATGCGCCCCGTCGCCAGGCCGCTCCCTCTCGGCGTACAGGAACGGGTACAGCGACTCCATGGCCGGCGACGCTGCCGCGGAGACCGGCGGGGCGAGGCCGTCGCCCTGTCGTTCTGTCACCGGGCCACCTCCGTGACGACGGCGATCGCCTCGCCTGCGTGCACCAGGATCGTGTCGCCGACCGCGACGGACACTAGGGCAACGCTGACTGTCTCGATCGCCCCGCCCCGGCCGACGTCCACGACGGCCAGCTCATCCGGCAGCAGCCGCACCACCCTGACCGGCACCGCGACATCGCCGCAGGTCACGCAGTGATCACCGTCGCACGTCATCGCGCCACCCCGGGCTCGAGCACCCCTGGCTGCTCGAGGAACACGTGCACCAGCTCCCAGAGGACGTGGTACATGGTCACGTGCACCTCCTTGACCACGCGCGGGTCGGCCGAGGCAGCCGTGAGCAGGTGGTCAGCGACGATCCGGCCGCCGGGTGCCGCGACGGCGCCTCCCGCGACAGCACTGCCCACGAGGGCGATGGTCAGCAGGCCAAGCTCCCCGGCGGTCAGCAAGCCGGCTCGCACGCTGTCGCCGTCGCTGTCGCCGTCGGTGCAGATACCGAGGGCGATATCGTCGGGGCCGGCCAGGAAGCGCAGCTGGTGATCGAAGACCCTGGCCATGCCCGCGCGTCCGGCGATCCCGGTCACCGTGGCCACGTCGGTGGTGAGCGCGACGGCGGGCAGCGCGCGCTTGCCGACGATCACCGGGTGGATGAACTCGACGGCCACGTGCTGCGCGTCAGTGCTGGCGCCGCCGGCGCCGAACACCACCAGCTTGCCTCCGCGATGGAACCGGACGGCCATCGCGTGGCAGGCTTCAGCGACCGCGTCGGCCTGCCCGGCCAGATCGCGGACGGGATCGCTCCGCAGCTCGAATAGCCGGGTGACCTCCGGGCTTTCACGGGGACCCTGGCCGGCCACGGTCACCCTCAGCGGCCTAGCCGGGCTGCAGGCGTCACCATTGAGGCCATGGCAGCACGGTAGGACAGTTATGGGGGGTTGTCCAGTTAATCAGGACAGTTATGGGCAGGCCTCATCGCCAGCTTCGGCCATAAGCAACGGAGCATTCGCCCATCCCTAGGTCACTAAAGGCAAGCATGAGGACCCTGCGGCGCCCGCTGAAAACCCAGTGGCCATTGTGACCACTCAGGCCCCGGCGTCGCGTCGCCCGGCTAGGGCGCGCGCTGTGGGAGGGCTGTCGCACAAGCCTCCCGCGGCGCCTCGCGTACGCGACTGCGCCATCGCTGCTGCTCGCGAACGACCCCATTGAGCGCATCGGTGTCGCCAGGGCGACACCATCTGCGCAGAAGGGGTGGCCTTCCGGGAGCACCAACTGCGCCATCGCTGCTGCACCAGCCGGTCGCTCGAGTTTCGCGACACGCCCGGGAGCTGCACCCCGGCGCCGGCCCGGAAAGCGGACGGAATGACCGTCGTGCCGCGGGGCCCGCGCGGCCTCGCGTCATAGCGGGGGGGCCGCCACATCACAGGGATCCTGCCCTGGCGCACGGGCAACAGCGTTGCCGTGTCCCGCGAAGTGAGCGACCGCGACCATCCCGGCACCTCCGCGCGGCACGGGAGACAAGCGGCGTGCGCAATAGGCCGGGGCCGCCGTCGCGTGGCGACGGCGGCCCCGGTGGTGCCTGCGTAACTCGTGCGAACGAGGTCAGGACTCCGTTGAACTGGTGTCCGGCCGCTTGAGCTCCTGGGTAGCCGGCTCGCTGGCCGGCGCCTCGGCCCCGTTGGCCTCGCTCGGCGTGGCCAGGACCACCGTGGACTCGTGGGCCGGCGCGTCGGCCTCCTGCTGCTGCGGCTTGATCACCTGCGTCGCCTGCTCGGGCGCTGGTGCCTCGGCCGCCGCGGAAGCCGGCGGCTTGATCGCCTGCGTGGCCTGCTCGGGGGCCGGCGGCTGCGCCACTACGGCCTCAGCCGCCGGCGCCTCAGCCGCCGGCGCCTCGGCCTGCTGCAGCTCGATGGCCAGCGGCTCGGCCAGGACAGCCTCGTTCACCGGCCCCTCGGCCACCGCTGCCACGCCGAACACGGCCTCTTCGACGATGCCGCCCTTGGCCGGCGTGCGGCCCGCCTGCAAGACGACGGCGAGGATGATGAGGATCAGGCCGGCGCTGCACCCGATCAGCAGGTACATCTCGGAGAAGGCGTTGTTGGTGTACACCTGCGGGATGGGGCTGACCACCTGCTTGCTGCCGTCCTGGGCGACCAGCTCGTAGGGGTGAGCGGCCAGGATCGGCGTGGCTAGCGCGACGGCCAGGGCGCTGCCGATGGAGCCGAAGGCCGCGTACATCGACGCGCTGATGCCCTGCCGCCAGGCCGGGATCTTGTCGATGAGCACGTTGGGGCCGCCAGCGTAGAAGAACCCGAAGCCGACCCCCCAGGCCATGCCGATGAGGGCCTGGTCGGCCCATGCCCCGTGCCAGACCGTCCACAGCTCGAACGCGATGAGGAGCGCGACGCCGCTGAGGATCAGCGCCAGCCGGGCGCCATAACGGCGAGCGAGGAAGCCGCCTATCGGGCCGACAATCATCCCGGTGACCGACGTGACGATGGTGATGTGCGTGGCGATCTGGAAGACCGAGAAGCCGGCCGCGTAGTTGATGTCGCCGCGGAACGTGACGAAGGGCTCGATGAGCTTCACCGTGACGTGCTCCTTGGCCGCGATCCCCGCGAGGATCTGGGCCCGCAGCGAGTTAGGCTTCGGCGTCTCGAACATGTAGGGGATGGCGAGCTGCGGCAAGGCAACCGCCAGGGTCGCGAAGGTGGAGATGGCCATGACGATGGCGACCGAGGGCTCGCGCAGCATGGACAGCTCCATCAGCGGGTAGCTGATGCG
>Ga0335072_10014748_pt1 | contig 11100 bp, 7 predicted proteins | sample Lox_Sample_21_FD_206725 | JGI IMG/M metagenome (GOLD analysis project Ga0335072, IMG submission 206725) | Soil microbial communities from Loxahatchee National Wildlife Refuge, Florida, United States - Lox_Sample_2.1 | ecosystem: Environmental > Terrestrial > Soil > Wetlands | place: USA: Florida... | reverse complement strand
GGGTTCACCAACCCGTCCAAGTCCGGGGACGGTGGCCAGACCGGGGCGGCTGGCCTCGAACTCCAGTACAACTCGCTGCTCGCTGGCCGGGACGGCAGCGAGGAAGTCCAAGAGGGAGTGGACCGCGAGCCGATACCGCTGACCGAGACGAAGCTCACTCCGGCTGTCCAGGCCCGGAGCCTGCGGCTGACCATTCAGTCCGATATCCAGTGGAAGGCGGAGCAGGTCTGCAAGCTTCGGGTTGAGCAGACTCATGCGCGCAACTGCTCAATCGTGGTGATGCAACCGAAGACCGGCGCGATCCTCGCGATGGCGCAGTGGCCGACCTACAACCCGGCGAGCGTCACGGATTACGCCGCTACCACGAACATCAGCGTCGCGAACGTCTTCGCGCCCGGCAGCACGCTTAAGCCGATCACCGTCGCTGCCGCTCTCGAGAAGGGCGGCCAGACGCCGATGAGCGCGTACACGATCCCGTACTCCATCACGCTGGACGGCCGGTACACGTTCCACGACGCCGAGTTCCATCCGACGGTCAGGTACACGATCGCGGGCATTCTGGCCAACTCGAGCAACGTGGGAATGGTGCAGGTCGCCCAGCACATCACGCCCGAGCAGCAGTATGACTACCTGCGTGCGTTCGGGCTCGGCTCGGTCAGCGGCCTGGGCGCGCCAGGGGAGAGCGCGGGACTCATTCCCGAGCCCGGATCGCCGGGCTACTACCCCGACAATCGCTATGAATACGCGTTCGGGCAGGGCGTGGGGGTGACTGCCGTCCAGATGGCCAGCGTCTACGCCACCATCGCCAACGACGGCGTCCGAGTCCAGCCGAGGCTGGTGGCCGGGACGATCGGCGCGGGCGGGCACTTCACCCCGGCGCCAGAGCCGGCCAGGCGGCGGGTGATCCAGGCGAGGACCGCCCACGCGCTGATGACCATGCTGCAGCAGGTCCCCAAGGTCGACGCCGAGGCAGGCGAGCCGTGGGGATTCATCGACGGATACCCCGTGGCCGCCAAGACCGGAACCGCCCAGGTCTCCGACCCTGGCCTGAGCAGGTGCCTCTGCCAGTATGGTTCCAGCTACATCGGTATCGTCCCGGCAAATAACCCGCAGCTGGTCGTTGCCGTCAACATCCAGGATCCGCGGGGCAAGTACTACGGTGACGAAGTCGCGGGGCCCGCATTCTTCGCCGTCACCAAGTTCGCCCTGCAGACGATGAAGATCGCGCCTGACTATGCCAGGGCGCCCTATATCCGGCTCACTGCGCCGTGATGGGAGGTAACCTCTGCCCGTGCCAGCGGCAATCCGCCCAGAACACGTTCGCGCGCGCCCCCTCGCCGGCCTCGCGGCGCTCCTTGGGCTGCGGCCGGCCGGAAGGTACCCGGTAGACCAGGACGCCGGGCCTGGGATCACCGGCGTCACTCACGATTCGCGCTCCGTGCGGCTTGGCGATCTGTACGCGGCCCTGCCCGGCAGCACAGTGCACGGTGCCCGGTTCAGCGCTGCTGCCGCCGCGGCAGGTGCGGCGGCCGTGCTGACGGACCCGGCCGGGCGCGAGGCTGCGATCGCGGCCGGGCTTCCGGTGCTGGTCGTGGCCGACCCGCGAGCCCGCCTGGGCGAGATCGCTGCCTGGATTTACGGCGACCCGTCGGCCAGCCTGCTGCTGATCGGCGTCACCGGCACCGCGGGCAAAAGCACTACGAGCTACCTGCTGGAATCCGGGCTCAGGGCGGCTGGCTACCGGACCGGGCTGATCGGCGGGGTTCAGACCCGTATTGGCGACAGCGCGCAGGCAAGCACGCTGACCACGCCAGAGGCTACCGACCTGCAGGCACTGTTCGCGGCGATGAGGGAGCGCCGGATCGACGCCGTGGCGATGGAAGTATCCAGTCACGCGCTGGCTCAGGGCCGCGTGGCCGGAACGCACTATGACGTCGCCGTGTTTACCAACCTGTCCCAGGACCACCTGGACTTCCACGCGAACATGGACGAGTACTTCGCCGTCAAGGCCGAGCTCTTCACGCCGAAGTACGCCCGAGCGGGCGTGGTGAACATCGATGACGCTCGGGGACGAGAGCTCGCCGCCCAGGCGCCGATCCCGATCACCACGTTCTCGGCTGAGGGCAGGCGCGCAGCGGACTGGCGGGCCGTGGACGTGCGGTCAGGCGCGGATGGCTCCACGTTCCGGGTGATCGGGCCAGGCGGCGTGGAGGCTGACGCCGCTGTGGCGCTGCCCGGCGAGTTCAACGTGGCCAACGCGATGGCGGCCATCGTCTCGCTGGTAGAGGCGGGCGTGGGGCTGGCGGCGGCAGTCTCAGGCGTCGCGGCGTGCCCGGGCCCGCCTGGCCGGCTGGAACGGGTGGATCGCGGCCAGGATTTCACTGTCTTCGTCGACTACGCGCACAAGCCAGGTGCGGTGGAGGCCCTGCTGAGCGTGATGCGCGAGGTCACGCAAGGCAGCCTGGTGATCGTGCTCGGCTGCGGAGGCGACCGAGACCGGGGTAAGCGGCCGCTGATGGGTGCCGCGGCGGCCCGGCTGGCCGATGTGGCGATCCTCACTAACGACAACCCGAGATCGGAAGACCCGCTGGCCATCCTCGCCGAGATGCTCGCAGGCGCGATCGAGGTGCCGGAGCGAGACAGGGCGCAGGTGGTGGTGCAGCCAGACCGCGCGGCCGCCATCGGCCTGGCGATCGCGAGCGCCGGTAAGGGCGATGTCGTGCTGGTTGCGGGCAAGGGCCACGAGCAGGGCCAGTATGTGGCCGGCGCGGTGATCCCGTTCGATGACCGTGAGGTCGCTTCAGAGGCCCTCCTGCGCCGCCGATCGAGCGAGGATGCGACTGTCACCGGCGGCTCGGCTAGTTCGTTCCCGGAGGACATGTGATCCCGCTGTCTGTGGCGCAGATCGCTGAGGCCACCGGCGCGAGGCTGGCGTCTGTGCCGGATCCGGAGGTACTCGTCACCGGGCCGGTGGTGATCGATTCCCGTGACGCGACGCCGGGCAGCTTGTTCGCTGCGCTGCCTGGCGCGCGGACTGACGGGCACGAGTTCGCAGCCCAGGCGCTGGCGGCCGGTGCCGTGGCCGTGCTGGCCACTCGCCCGGTCAGTGGCCCGGCGCTGATCGTGCCCGACGTCCAGGCGGCGCTCGCCAAGCTTGCCAGGGCCGTCATCGACCGGGCACCTGACCTAACCGTGGTCGGCATCACCGGGTCGGCTGGCAAGACCACGACCAAGGATCTCGCTGCTCAGCTGATCGAGACGCTCGGGCCGACGGTGGCGCCGCGCGAGTCGTTCAACAACGAGATTGGCCACCCGCTCACGGTGCTGAAGATCACTGGCCAGACTCGGTACCTCATCTCGGAGCTGGCAGCGCGCGGCCTCGGCCACATCACCGAGCTCTGCCGGATCGCGCCGCCTCGGCTCGGCGCGGTGCTCTGCGTCGGCTACGCGCACGCCGGCGAATTCGGCAGCCTGGAGCGGATCGCGCAGGCCAAGGGCGAGCTTCCGGCCGCGCTTCCGGCCGACGGGGTGGCCGTGCTCAACGCCGACGACCACCGGGTCGCTGCGATGGCGGCCAGGACACTGGCCAGGGTCGTGACCTTTGGCCGGTCGCCACAGGCCGACGTACGGGCCGAGCTCGTTGCCGTCGACGACCTCGGCCGGGCCGGGTTCACCCTGGTCATGGAGTCCGGCTCGGCACCGGTCCAGCTGCAACTGCATGGCGAGCATCACGTCTATAACGCGCTGGCTGCCGCCGCGCTGGCTGCCGAGCTCGGCATGCCGGCGGCCGACATCGCCGCCGGGCTGTCAGCAGCGGTTGCGCGGAGCCGCTGGCGGATGGAGGTGACGCATCGCCCGGACGGCGTAACAGTCGTCAACGACGCCTATAACGCCAACCCCGACTCGGTGCGGGCAGCCATCGCCGCGCTGGCCACCATGGCTCGTGGGGGCCGCGGGCTCGCCGTACTCGGGCACATGACCGAGCTTGGTGACGCTGCCGATCAGCTGCACGAGGAGATCGGCGCCGCGGCCGCCAGGGCCGGTGTCGCCGCGCTGATCGTGGTCGGGGAGCAGGCGGCTCCCATGCTGGCGGGCGCCAAGGCGGTTCCGTCCTGGCAGGGTGAGCTGCTGGCCGTCCCGGATGCCGCGGCGGCCGTGCGAGCGGTGTCGGACCGGCTGCGCAGCGGTGATGTGGTGCTGGTCAAGGCGTCCCACTCGATCGGCCTTGAGCGAGTCGCGCTGGCACTGACAGGCGAGCGCCCGCTCACCGATGACAACGAGGGGCCGCGCAGTTGAAGACGATCCTCGTGACCGGGGCCGTATCGCTGTTTATTGCCCTTTTCGGCACGCCAGTAGTCATCAGGGTGCTGCGGCGCCAGGGTTACGGGCAGCCGATCAGGGTCGAGGGCCCCAAGACGCACGAGACCAAGCGCGGCACGCCGACCATGGGCGGGGCTGTGATGGTGATGGCCACCCTCGTCGGCTACGTGGTTGGGCACGTAGTCACGGACGATCCGATGAGCGCGTCCGGCCTGCTCATCCTCTTCCTGATGGCGGGCCTTGGCCTGGTCGGCTTCATCGACGACTTCATCAAGATCTCCCGGCAAACCAGCCTGGGCCTGCGCAGCGGCGCGAAGCTAGCCGGCCAGATGGTAGTCGGCGCCGTTTTTGCGCTCGAGGTTCTGCAGCACCCCGACGGCTTCGACCTCACCCCGGCCGACGCGCACCTTTCCTTCCTGCGCGATTTCGGGCCGACGATCGGCGTGCTGCCGTTCGTGATCTGGGTAGTGTTCCTGATCGCGGGGACATCGAACGCCGTGAATCTCACCGACGGCCTCGACGGGCTGGCCACCGGATCGACGGTCCTAGTGCTCGCCGCGTATGTGCTGATCGGCATCTGGCAGGAGCGCAACGACTGCACGACCTTCTTCTCCGTGGCCTGCTACCAGGTCAGGGACCCGCTGGACATCGCGGTGGTAGCGGCGGCTGTGCTCGGCTCGTGCTTCGGCTTCCTGTGGTGGAACGCCCCACCCGCCAAGATCTACATGGGCGACACGGGCTCCCTGGCACTCGGGGGCGTGCTGGCTGGCCTGGCCGTCTGCTCCAAGACTCAGCTGCTTCTCGGCATACTCGGCGGGCTCTTCGTGATCATCACGCTGTCCGTGGTGATCCAGGTCGGCTTCTACAAGATGACCGGCCGGCGAGTCTTCCGGATGGCGCCACTGCATCATCACTTCGAGATGCTCGGCTGGGCGGAGACGACCGTGGTGATCAGGTTCTGGCTGGTCTGCGGCCTGTGCGTCGCCCTCGGGCTCAGCATTTTCTATGCCGCCTGGCTGACAACCTAGACCGATGCCTCCTGACGACCGCCCCACGGAACCTGACCTGGCAGGCCAGTCCGTGGTCGTGGCGGGCCTTGGCATCACCGGCCAGTCAGCGTGCATGCTGCTTGTCGGCAGGGGCGCCCAGGTGACCGCCGTCGACTCCAGGGATGACGCCGAGCGTCGGGAGGTGGCTGACCGGCTGGCCAAGGAGGGCGTGGCCGTCCGGCTCGGGCCCGAGCAGCTCGGTCCTGGTGCAGCGGTGCCGAAAGGTACCGGACTGGTCGTCACCTCGCCCGGCCTGCGGCCCGGCACGCCGTTGCTTGCCAGCGCGGCTGGGGCCGGGATCGAGGTGATCGGCGACGTGGAACTGGCCTGGCGGCTCAGGCCGACTCTGCCTGGCGGCGGACGGCAGCAGTGGCTCGCGATCACCGGAACGAACGGCAAGACGACCACCGTGCGCATGCTGGCGGCGATGCTCGCCGCTGCGGGCCACCGCAGCATCGCGGCCGGGAACGTGGGCACGCCGATCCTGGACGTGGTGACCGATCCCGAGCCCTACCCAGTCGTGGCCGTGGAACTGTCCAGCTTCCAGCTCTTCTGGAGTGCCACCATCACCCCGCAGGCCGCCGTGGTACTCAACCTGGCCGCCCACCATCTCGACTGGCACGACGACATCGAGTCGTACGCGGCCGCCAAGGCAAAGATCTTCGCGCCCGGCACGGTAGCCATCTGCAATGCCGATGATCCGCGCACGGTAGCGATGGCCGACGCGGCGCGCGGGGTCGCCCGCCGGGTCGCCTTCCGCCTCGGGCCGCCGGCTCCGGGCGAGCTCGGCGTTGCGGGCGGCTGGCTGACTGACCGGGCCTTTGGCCCAGCCTCCGGACCTCCTGGCGTCCGGCTGGCACCCGCCAGCGCAGTCCAGCCACCCGCCCCGCACAACGTGGCTGACGCCCTGGCGGCTGCGGCGCTGGCGCGGGCCTACGGCGACCAGCCGGACTCCGTTGCCGCCGGACTGGCGAACTTCGTTCCGGAAGCGCACCGCATCGCGCTGGTCGCCGAGCTCGACGGCGTGGCCTTCATCGACGACTCCAAGGCCAGCAATCCGGCGGCCGCGGCTGCCTCTCTTGCCTCGTTCCGCTCGATCGTCTGGGTGGCCGGAGGGCTGTTCCGCGGGACCGATGCGGACCTGGACGCCATCGTCACCGCGGCGGCGGGGCGGCTGCGGGCCGCCGTCCTGATCGGCACCGACCGGGCCCGATTCGCGCGCGCACTGGCGCGACACGCCCCGGATGTCCCAGTCGCGGAGCTGGGCAGCACCGACACTGGAGTCATGGATCAGGCGGTAGCACAGGCGGCGGCCTTTGCTCAGCGCGGGGATACCGTGCTTCTTGCGCCGGCCGCGCAGTCGTTCGACATGTTCCGCGATTACCCGGCCCGCGGCGACGCGTTCGCGACAGCGGTACGGCAGCTCGCGGATTCCCGGTGAGCCCGAATTGGCCGAGCACTGAGTGGACCGCTAGCGAGCAGGCCGGGCTGCCGGCAGACGGCCTAGCTGGGGCCGGGCGCCGGGGCGGGCCGGGAGCCGCCGTGGCTGAGGCACGCGAGCGGGCGGCGCGCTTGCGTGACGGCGCGCTCGGCCTCAAGGCCCTGCTCGACCGGCCGCTAGCGTCGTATTACCTTGTTCTCGGCTGCACGCTGCTGCTGCTCGCAGTCGGGCTCATGATGGTGCTGTCCACCTCGACCGCGTACGACCTGGATAACGGCGCGCCCCCGTATTCGATGTTCGAGAAGCAGGCGCTCGGTGCGGTGGCCGGCCTGGTGATCATGTGGCTCGCGGCCAAGGCGCCGCCACGAGTGTTTCGCCTCTTCGCCTACCCGCTGCTGCTGGCGTCGCTGCTTGGCCTCGTCCTTGTGCTGCTGTTCGGCCCCGAGGTGCAGGGCGTGCAGCGGTGGCTGATCGTGGGCGGCAACGAGGTGCAGCCGTCGGAGTTCGCCAAGCTGGCGCTCGTGGTGTGGGGCGCAGACCTCCTCGCCCGCAAGGACCGGCTCGGCCAGCTCACCGACTGGCGGCACCTGCTCGTTCCGCTGCTGCCCGGCGCCGCCCTGATGTGCCTGCTGGTGATGATCGGAAAGGACCTCGGAACGACGTTCCTTCTGCTGGTTATCTTCATGGCATTGCTGTGGATCATCGGAGCGCCGGCCAGGCTGCTCATCGGCCTGCTGGCGCTGCTGGTGTTCGCGCTCGCGATGCTGGTGGCCGTGCACTCCTACGAGTGGACCCGGCTGGTCGGGTTCGTGTCCTCCCAGTCATCGGCCAACTGCGCAAGCATGAGCTGCTACCAGCTCACCCAAGGCAAGGACGCGCTCGGCTCGGGCGGCTGGTTCGGCGTGGGTCTCGGGGCGAGCACGGCCAAGTGGGGCTATCTGCCGCTCGCCTATGCCGACTTCATCTTCGCCGACCTCGGCGAGGAGCTCGGACTCGTTGGCGCGATTTGCATCATCGTGCTTTACGGCGCGCTCGCCTTCGCCGGGCTCCGCATCGCCCGCCGGGTGCCCGATACGTTCTCGCGCCTGGCCGCAGGCTCGATCACGGTCTGGCTGATCACACAGGCCGTGGTGAACATTGGCGCTGTGCTTGGGCTGCTGCCGATTACCGGCGTGCCGCTCCCGCTGATCTCGGCGGGGGTGTCGTCACTAATCGCGACGCTGGCCGCGCTCGGCATGCTGCTTTCGTTCGCCCGGACCGAGCCGGGTGCCGCACGGGCGCTGGCTGCAGCCGGACCTGGCCTGCCCCGGCGCCTGCTCGGCTGGCTCGGCATCGCACGCCGGCTGTCTTGACCGGCAGATGCGGCAGGTGAGGTGAGCGCGGTGGAAGTAAGGTGGCTCGGTCGGAGAAGGTGAGGCATGGATGGGTGTAAGCGTCGTTATCGCAGGCGGCGGCACCGGCGGGCATATCTTGCCCGCCCTAGCCCTTGCGGACGCACTGCGCCGGGCCGACCCTGACGTCGCCATCACCTGCCTCGGCACGGACCGGGGGATGGAGACCAGGCTGGTGCCGATGCGCGGCTACGAGCTGGCACTGATCCCGCCAGTGCCCTTGCCGCGCAAGGTCACCCCGGCGCTGCTGTCAGTGCCGGCCCGGATGCTCGGTGCCGTCGGCGCGGCCGCCCAGATCCTGGAGCGGACCCAGGCTGACGTGCTGGTCGGATTCGGCGGCTACGTCGCAACCCCTGCCTACCTGGCCGCGCGCCGCCGCAAGGTGCCGATCGTCGTGCATGAGGCTAACTACATGCCAGGCCTGGCCAACCGGATCGGCGCCCGGCTGACCACGCATGTGTGCACCGGCCAGGCGGGAACGAAGCTGCCGCATGCACGGCACGTAGGTATCCCGATCCGGCAGGAGATCTCGGAACTGGACCGGCTCGCGCTGGCCGATAAGGCGCGCACGCACTTCGGACTCCGGCCAGATCTGCCGGTCCTGCTTGTCACCGGAGGCTCGCAGGGCGCGGCCTCGCTGAACCAGGCGGCGCTAGGGGCAGCCGAGGGGCTGCGGGCGGCCGGGATCCAGGTGCTGCACGTGATCGGACCGAAGGCAGCTGAGGTGGCGTTGCCGCCCGGGCCGGTGCCGTATGTGGTGGTGCCGTACCTTGACCGGATGGACCTGGGCTACGCCGCGGCGGACTTTGTCCTGTGCCGGGCCGGAGCGATGACGTGCGCCGAGCTCACGGCGGTAGGCTTGCCCGCCGCGTACGTGCCCCTGCCGCACGGCAACGGGGAGCAGCGGCTGAACGCCGAGCCGATCGAGCAGGCGGGCGGCGGTCTCATCGTCGCCGACGCCGATCTATCGCCGGAATGGATCATGACTACGTTGCTGCCGATCATGCAGGATGGTGAGCTCGTCGCGGCGATGGCTCAGGCCGCGGCCGCGAGCGGTAACCGGTCGGCCGACACCGACCTGGCCGCGCTTGTGCTGCGGGTCGGGCGGCGGCGTCCTGGCCACCGGCGGAAGAGATAGCACATGGGCCTGATCACCCCGGCCGACCCGGTGCCGCTCCGCGAACTTGGCAAGGTGCATTTCACGGCCATCGGCGGCGCAGGCATGTCCGGGGTTGCCAGGATCATGTTGTCTCGCGGGGTGACGGTGTCGGGAAGCGATGCCGCGGATTCGGCGCTGCTCGGTGAGCTGGCGGCGGCCGGCGCTCGGGTCAGCGTCGGGCACGCGGCGGACCAGCTTGGCGACGCTGACACCCTGGTCGTCTCGTCGGCGATCCGGCCCGGCAACCCGGAGCTGGTCGAGGCCCAGCGGCGCGGGCTGCGCATTCTGCACCGGGCGGCAGCCCTGGCCAGCCTGATGCTGGATCACCAGAGCATCGCGGTGGCCGGCACGCATGGTAAGACCACGACGACTTCCATGATCACGACAGTGCTGCTGCACAGCGGCGCGGATCCGTCGTACGTCATCGGCGGGATCCTGGCCGAGACCGGCGTTGGGGCGGCGCTCGGGCAGGGCCCGGCATTCGTTGCGGAGGCGGACGAGAGCGACGGCTCGTTCCTGATGTACTCGCCGGACGCGGCGGTCGTCACCTCGGTCGAGGCCGATCACCTGGACAACTACGGTACGCTCGCGGCGGTTGAGGCCGCGTTCGCGGACTTCGCTAGCCGGATTACCGCCGGCGGCCTGCTCCTGGCCTGCGCCGATAACCCGGGTGCGCGAGCTCTAGCCGGCGCAGTCCAGCCGGGTGTAGCCGCGCTCACCTACGGCACAGCCCCAGACGCTTCGTACCGGATCACCGGCATCCAATCGCGCGGCATGCGAACGGCGCTGACGGTCACTGGCGGACCGGACACCGTGCTGGCCGACGCCGACCCGGTCTACCTGGAACTCGCGGTGCCCGGCCGGCACAATGCGCTGAACGCGGCTGCCGCGTTCGGATTGACAGTGCAACTGGGCGTCCCTGTCGCCGATGCCGTCCGAGGCCTCGCCGCCTACCGCGGTGCCCGACGCCGGATGGAGCTCAAGGGCGAGGCTGACGGCGTTCAGGTGATCGACAGTTACGCCCATCACCCAACCGAGCTGGCCGCGGATCTGGCCGCTGCGCGCGACGTAGCGGCCGGGGGCCGGGTGATCGCGATCTTCCAGCCGCACCTGTTCAGCCGGACTAGGCTGTTCGCGGCCGAGTTTGGTGCCGCTCTTGGCGCGGCTGACGAGGTGCTGGTGCTCGATGTGTATGCGGCACGTGAGGACCCTGAGCCAGGTGTCACTGGCAAGCTGATCAGCGACGCGGTGCCCGGCGGTGGCGCAGTGTTCCTGCCGGATCGCGCTGCTGCGCCTGCTGCGGCGGTCAGCCTGGCTAAGCCCGGTGACCTGGTGCTGACCATGGGCGCCGGCGACATTACGCAGATCGGCCCGCTCATTGTCGCGGCTCTGCGTGAGCGGGCTGGCGGGCTGTGAGCCAGCGGCAGCCCTCGTCCGGCGAGGCTGTCATTGACGACAACCGGGTCATATCCGGCAGCGCCAATCGGGGCCGTCGGCCCGCCGATCCGCGGCGGGCCGCGCTCGTCGGTGTCCTGATCCTGGCCGTACTTGGCGGGGCTTGCTGGGCGCTGCTTGGCTCCAGCTTGCTTGTCGTGCGACACGTCGAGGTAGTCGGCGAGCGGCTGGTGACGGCCGCGCAGGTGCGCGAGGCGGCGAGGATCAAGCCGGGGACGCCGCTGGCAAGCGTGAACACGGAAGCGGCCGCTGCGAGGGTTGACGAACTCGCGCCGGTCCTTTCGG
>Ga0335072_10014747_pt1 | contig 11100 bp, 10 predicted proteins | sample Lox_Sample_21_FD_206725 | JGI IMG/M metagenome (GOLD analysis project Ga0335072, IMG submission 206725) | Soil microbial communities from Loxahatchee National Wildlife Refuge, Florida, United States - Lox_Sample_2.1 | ecosystem: Environmental > Terrestrial > Soil > Wetlands | place: USA... | reverse complement strand
CCGGGAACTCCGCGCAACACACTACTACCGCTCAAGGGCCCACCAGTCATACACCAACGCCCCCATTTCCATCTACAAACTACATAGATCCAATGGGCAGATCTGTTCAGATCTCTACACGCGATAATAGGGAGTGGTATATTAAGCCTCATGACGCCAAACTTGCTGAACTATCTGTCCAAAGTGATCTGAATTACCAAAAAGATTTAGCCAATTGGAACTGGGTGCCATTAGAAAACAAAACGCCATTAGCAACTAGACTCAACATGTTCGTCTGGGAATCTATGCCAAATATGATAGGATCACTCAGGAAGGAAGATGATGAGGACGTGGATGCCACCGCCACGGAACCACGTCAAAATGAGCCTGCAGAGCAGAGCTTGCGGAGGGTGTCGAAAGAGTCGAACGAGGCGAACGATTTACTCAAACTACGTTTTCCAAGAAATCCAAAATTGCAGCTATGCACCCGGTGGGTTTTCGCAACCATCGTCATATTGCCTATTGTAAGTCTCTATACGGTTGAAAATTTAGTTTGCTGTGCTGCTTGGATTATCTGACAAAACCCAGTTATTTGATCCGAGATCTATAGAAGGTCGTCTTGATAACAACGGCTATTATGATCCTGTGCGTTACCGAGACTGGGGTTATACAAGATCAGCCAGAAACCCTCAAGAGAATGATGGAGACGAGGTTGCGCGCTCCACACGACCTCAATTCGACCCGCCAAACGACGCTAGTCTAGAGGGGAAAGTGGAAGAGATCTTGGGCACTTCTAAGGACATGGAAAAGTATAAGGAAGGACAGTTTAACTTACAACAGGAGAAAGCCGCAAGGGGCGATCATTATGACGATAGATTTTACAATCTTCCGTCACGGCACCTACGTCCTAGGCTGCTTTGCTTTAGGTCCGACTACATTCCTGATCCTCATAGACCCGGGCGAGAGCTAGAACACTCTGCTGCTGATGGAACTAGTGCCGGACCATCAACCGCAGGTCCATCCACTGCTGATCAATCCAATACTAGACAGCAAGGATATAGAGTCCGAAGCCCAGATGAATGGGTGAAGGAGTATGGGCAAGACGCCAGCACAGAATATGTGTTCGTGTCATACTCTCGTGAACAGTTTACCGTCGCTACCGATGAGCAAATTGACAGCTGGTGGAAGGTTCCCGATAAGGAGCCTTATAGTACTGAAGAGAAACGTAGCATCAAGGATCAAGCAAAAGATGACAGGCAGCATCTCATAGAGCACGGTGAACTGGCTGCAAGAGCAGCAGGAGTACCGGCTTTCTGGATTGACTTTTTGTGTCTTCCGCCCAATCAACCACTTGGTTATAAGCTCTCGAATAAAGTCAAGGAGGATAAGGAAGAGTGGATCGAAGATGTTTACCGGATCTGTGATGTTTCTCGAGCAGCCCACTCTATGATTATTGTTCTCGGTCCTCCAAACATCCAGCGAGATGGTAAAAAACCAGAGCGTATCCCGTTGGGGAACATGTCCTTCAACACAGCCGATGATGAAACGAAGACTAGATGGCTTCGTCAGTGGGGCAGGCGACTTTGGACATTGCCAGAGCTTTTACTTTGCCCAACAGAGCATAGGATTGCCATCTACTATCTGGATTCCAACTCTCCAAAGCCCGAAAAGTTGGAAAATCCACTGTATGGCCAGCCTGAAAAGTTGGCCAAACGAAACTTTGCAATCCGTGCATACGAGGACGGACAGGTTGTGAGGGAACTTGTCGATCACTACGAAGGATCATTGATCCTGACACCTCTCGAACTCGTCACTAAGGCCTTCGAGTGTCTATGGAGACGCGACACAAACTTACCTCGGAATGGTGATCAGTCATATGCCTTGATGGGTCTTCTAAGACGCAGACCCGATGTCAACTACAACGACTCTGCTTTCGAAGCTTTTGCCAGACTATCCCTGGCTAATGATAGTAATTTGCTGCTGGAACGGCTAATGTGCATGTTGCCTAAGAAGCGTGAACAGCAATGGCATGTGATGGTAGACGCTTGGGATGTGAACCTTTGGGATATCGAGCCAACATGCCAAGTCGCAGGAATTGTCGACAGCCGAACAGTATTACTTGACGGAGCCTTTGGAGCAACAATTCAATGGCATGCTCTGAAGCCGGTCTCTTACGTTAAAAGAAAAAATTTCTGGCGGGAAGCTGGAAAGTTTGGTCTCCGGCTGACGCCCGGCTGGTTCATTATAGGAGTTGTGACTATAGCGTCTCTTCCAAAGAGTTCCAACTACGTGAATCCAGGAGTTGGTATTGGCGGTTTCTTCCTTGGTGTCACGCTGATCCTCATCCTCACGTCGCCATATCTCTTCCTTACTCTCTATAAGGGAAAGTTCTGGCGTACCCAAGCCTGCTTCTTTGGCATTGAAGGCCCTGTCGAGTTGCCAACTATTGAAAAGATGCTCTTTGGCTTCGACCATGGTCGTCTAAAGTGGAGCACTAATGGAAGTATGCTTTCCCATCACAGGCTTAACACAACGACTAAAAAGTGCGTACCTCTTTTACCGAGCGACACTGGAATCGGCAATGAGCATGGCAGACTATTCACTATCGTTGATACCTACACCATGACAGCAACAAGATTCCGAGCGGAGCGACCACCAGTTGCAGTCCTAATCTGCGGCCGAGAAGGTGGTATGCAGCGCGCCATTCTATGTTCCTATGATTGGCGGACTAACACTTTCTGCCGTGAAACTGTCCTGCGCATGAAAACCATTATCTTAGAGAGAATGTTTCGAGTTGATCGTTTCCGCTTTGCTCTATCTAGAGATGCACTTCCAGAACATCAGGGTGCTGAGGTTAGTCCAATTTTTGAATCATCACTATTGTAATTATGTGCTTGTGCTAATTGACTTTCTTTCAAGGTTTGTGGAGCTAATGAACATCTCCGAAAGGACGCCGTACGGGATGAGAGGGATCGGAAGCAGGTCGGCAGGTTTGAAACTGCTCTTGGAGTCGTGGGACAAACTGTCTCTGGTGCTATAGAGGTATGATGATGAGATGCGTCGGGTTTCATTGTTCCTATTAATGCTTACTTTTCTTACTATCATCTTTTCTCCTGGGGGTCTGGAAAACTGGACTGGGAATAATGATGGAGTCAGCAAAGGCTCTCGGCATTGGATGTCTGTTGGATGGACGGCTCAAGCTTTTGCGGAATTGGGGTGAATGGGCATAATGTGTAATACAAGGCGATACGGCTGTAATCTTCTCGGAATAGAGATTGAGTTAAATTGTTTCTATTAGTATGTCTCAACTTGAAATGTGCAGATTTTCCGCGATGCATCATTCGGAGACAACAGTGAGGCGACATATTGTGGTCTAAAAGTATAGTCTAAGTAGATGGAATAGACTGTGAAAAGGCTAATTAATTGATTATAAGCAGATATAAAGCTTCCCGTTCCAGAGACTCACATTTTGGGAAATAAATGAACTAGGTATCTAGGTGTTAGTGGGTATTATGGAGCGGGCATTTTGAGCCTATCACAGGCAACTACTCTGGAGTCTATTGTGCCTACAGAAGAGTCACTGAGCGTTGACTCACTTAGGGTGTTGCCCGCTGGGAATAGTCAACGATTAGGGGACCTTTAGCGTATGAACACTGGGCCTTAAGCCCAGTATAGTGATCTAATTTAACAGTCCTTTAGGGAGCTAGCAATGGTCGTTACATCTTTCGTAATTCGCCTGCCTGTCAGCTACATCTCTAACACTACGCAGTTTAGGAATTTGAAGCAAGCACATAAAATATCGATGAACATTCCCTCTAAGAAACCCCACAAAACATCTCCACTGCTCTTAATTTCAGAGATTGCTTGGCAACACAACACGAGGACTCCATTGACCACACCTTAGCGTGATTACACGCTTAGCTTACAACCTTGCATTCTCTCTTATTGCCCGGTGATCCTTCTGTATAACTAGAAACCTACGCGCCAGCCCCCTGCAACTTCCATACCCTCTTTAATCAACTTCACGCTAGTCTCATAATCCTTCTCGCTGCTGATTCTTGTGCCTTCCATTGTACTCTTGCGATCTATGTAGCAACTGTCATCGAAAAACAGGCTATGGTTAAGGCTGCCTAACGAAGAGCACCAGGTAAATTCTGCGTCAGTGGTCTTGTTGAGCTCGTGTTCAGAGCCTAGAGCAGCTATGTCGGCCTTGAGCAGCAGATATCAGACCTGGAAGAAAGAAGGGTACATAGATTACTGTGTTAGCAGGTTAGGCGGATTACGTAAGATGTAACGACTATTGATGGCTCCTTAAAAGACTGCTGAATTAGATCACTATGCTGGGCTTAAGGCCCAGTATTCATACTGTCAAGATTTACAGGCGGAGCACATGAACATAAGGATTATTGATTGTATTGATTCTATTGCTCTCATGGAAGAGGGACCAGCCCATAGATTTATAATAGTGCTCCACCTTCTCGGTGCAGATCAGGGGTAAGCCAGCTATCAAACAACCCCTTGAAAGGGTTATATCGTGACACATACGCTAAAGATCCCCTAACCGTTGACTATTCCTAGCGGGCAACACCCTAAATGAGTTAGCTCTCAGTGACTCCTCTGTAGGCACAATAGGCTCTAGAGTAGTTGCCGGCTCAAGGTGCCCGCTTACTAATACCGATTAACATGCTGAGGGGCTGAGGCCCATTGCAGCAACCAAGGCTATGAGATCTGATCCGGGTGCGGTAATGCCAGTGGAGGTAGGAAGTGCGAAGACATGCTAGAGATAGTGCCGACTGGGAGAGCAAGCGCAGTGGTGAATATATTGAGGGCATGTATCTTGAAAATGTAGACTTATAAGTTGTTCTAGATCGCGAGATACTCTCGGAAACGGAGATGAAATCGGAGTGATACCTTTATGAATTATATATACGGCAAATGTCTAACTTACTCCCCAGAAAAACTATTATTACTACCCTACCTCCTTATTTTTCAAAATATCTATGTTCCCCCCTGATTTCTAGAAATCAGCAAAATATACACAACTATGGGTTCCTGGCACGTGACTTCTAGAATAGGTTAGATCGCATGCAGGATTCTCAGTTTATAGAGGACTGGGCAAATGCATCATAGTTGAATAGACATCATCAATTCCATCAATTGGTTCTAGTGATAATTGAACCAATAACAACCACCTTGCAAGGATATATCACGTGATTAGCTTTCGATCAGCGCCTACTAATTGGGGATAGCGGCTTCCAGACCGCGACCCCACCAAAAACCCCGAAATCGTCTGTACAGCATTAAATCCATTAAATTAACTACAAAAGCTCCTTAATCGGGGCAGGAATGAAATTTCCAAAGGCATTCCCTATTGAATAGGACTCTGCAGTGACTACAACTTATTTGGGTTTGTGGCACCTGATTTGAAAGGGTAATAATTTAGTGATTATTGCTTTTCTTACTTTGCCAGCATCACCAACAGTACAGGCATGCTGCTTGCTTTGCTGGAATGTTGGTGGATTCCAATTGGGGCTGTATGCCGTATTTGAGGGAGCGTAGTAGTTGATTTTATAATATACGTTGGTTTTGCAATGTTTAAGTCTTTAAGTATGTCCAAAACTAATTTCTCTCGAAAAGACCGATGCTTACTGTGAAGGGAATGAATGGGTGTGCCGTCAAAGTGCACGATCGTCAGGGCAACGAGTAGGTCAGCATACGAGCTCGAAGCAAAACACACAAAAGGAACAACTGTTTTCTGTGTTCGTAAAGAAATCTCTGTCCAAAGGTCCGTATATCGTCCGTAAATCCAGTCTGTATCCCTAATACCCGTAAAACACCTGTAAAACCTGTCCTGCTCGTAAAAGATAACTGTAAAGGAATGATTATGCTCGAAGGTAGTCTACGAGCTAGCTAAATACATCGATACCCTAGTGCGGGCTCTAATCATGTGATTTTATAGGGGACCACGGAACCCACCACACTGAGAGCCTCCTCTACAACTAGATGGGTGACAGTGAGGTCACGTTACTTGGTATTATAGGCTACGAGTGAATGCAGATGCAGTATAACGGCCGGCAAGGTTTTTATCCTGCTTTCGGAGTAGGGTTTCCTTGACTTCAAGTATAGATGTACTGCATAGCCTCTAGCTAGCTCAGCGGAAGAGATATTAATAATAATAAGAATAATGAGAATAAGAATGAGAATAATATATTTAGAGCATGTTGTGTTACTATTGGAAATGGTTTTGTGTGTTGCTTGCAATTTAGGTGAGATCACGTGTGTAGATAGTTACGCTTTCAACCCTCTTAAGAAGAGATGCACTACTTATAAATTACTAATATAGTGTTGTATAGCATCTTACATAAATATTTTGTGTGTTGCTTGCAATTTAGGTGAGATCACGTGTGTAGATAGTTACGCTTTTTAGCTTTGCGCCTTCAAATTGCGACCTCTTACAGCATTACTTAAAACAACCCCCTTAAGAGGAGATGTACTACTTATAAATCGCTAGCATGGTGTCGCATAGCATCTTATATAAATTATATGCCATTGCAATATATTTAGAGCATGTTGTGTTACTGTTAGAAATGGTTTTATGTGTGTGTTGCTTGTAATTTAGGTGAGATCACGTGTGTACGAGGTAGAATGGTAATGCCTTTTAGCTGAGCGCCTTAAAATTGCGACTTCTCACAATATTACTTAAAACAACCCTCTTAAGAAGAGATGCACGGCTTGTAAATTGTTGGAATGCTGTTGCATAGTATCTTATATGAACTATATGCGATTATATTGCATTTAGAGCTTGTATTGTTGTGTTATTGTGGTTAGAAAAGGTTGGGTGTTGCTTGGCGATTTTTGGCCTCGCTCAACTTTCCCGCTTCGGGCCGCTTGTGCATGGGACTAACGCGCGGGAGACCAGGAATGTTTGGACCCACTGCGGGGAGATGTACTGTATTTATCGACCGGCATCTAAACCACACACAATGCAAAATCCTTCCCCAAAAAAAATCACTATTTCGTGTGATGTTGGACTTTCGAATGGCCAAAGTTGTTAGCAATATTTCAGCTCTTTTCTTCAGCCTAGCGCTGCTGAACTTGATCCAAAGGGGGGCTAATTTTTAAGGGACTTTTTGCTTCAATTAGTCTTTTGCTCCCCCTCCCTTCCCATGTGTGAATGGCTGCAAATGTGATGGTGCACGAAACAATTCCGGAAAAAAGCCCGATCACGCAGGCGAACTATCAATTTGGTGGGTTCGCCAACAAAAGATGTAGTGCTCATGCACCGTCGCTAGAAGGAGGGACGGGAGGAACGCCTACTGGAACGCAGTAGCGTTCCGTGGGTGTTCCAGGCGATCCCCACAGTTAGAGATTCGTCGCATAAGTCTCCCTGAGCTCGTGTGTCGACATTTAAAGATCATGGCCCATGGGGAAGGACCACGTGGCCGTTGTATGGCTCCCAAGACAGGGGCTTTGTGATATAATTTTTTTATCTTAAAGAAAACCAGAGACAGGGTTCAGCTGGGACTTGAGTGTGGCTGAGCCAACTTGTCTCTGATGCAGCGACGCTATTTGCCTGAATATTTAGCATGGAAGTGCAGTCGATCTTTCCTCTGCATACGGAGGTTCCGGTTAAAATTCGTGGAAATACAGGGTATGAGCCCTGTAGTCCACTACTCTGTAATGGCCCTGTTCCTGTTGGTTCGCTAAGGTCGCTGTAGCTACAGGGTCCAAGCACGATGAACCACACTGAACCTAAACGGGTCCTAAGCGAACCAACGGTTACACCGAGTGCAGGGCTTATATACCCTGTATTCTGACGAGTTTTGACCGGAACCTCCGTACGTAGTATACCTGCGCAGTCACGGACTGGGTTCTTTCCGGGGGCCCAAGCGGAGAGGTTGCCATTAAGTGTTTCGGATTCCACTTTTTGGCTTTTCTCTACTGGCATGGGGCCACGTCCGGGTACCGCGCTCTTTTACCGAAGTAGCACAGGTGAGATCTGACATGTCAAAGGCCTACTCCTGGCAGGTCGGTTCGCTTCTCATGCTCCTGTTATTTAAGGCGCCGTCCACTGCTAGTTTTGATCACGGATGAGAGCAGCTTTGTGATTTTCAAGTACTCGTTTCTCCGCAAAGACATTGAGAAGGAATAAAGAAATAACACCTTTGCTTGGAACCCTTTGGCTGCGCCAAATCATGTCCGCCACTGATAATGCCATGTCGATTGCGTACTCTATAGGAGAGTCCCGCCAGGCCGCCCTTGTCGGATTGCAAATATTTCTATTCTCGTTGGCCTTTATATCCTGCACTCTTCGAATTTACTCACGTGTGTTGATTGTGCGCTCGTTTGGCGTTGACGACTATGTGATGATATTAGCGACAGTGAGTTTTAAGATTCGCGCGATCTGCTATGGCCCTCTATGATATAGTTATACTCATTATCGTCAGGTGCTCTCTCTTGGAGGAACGATTAATTCATGCATTGGGGCTGGTTTCGGGTGGGGAAAGCACATTACTGACGTCCCAAAGGAAGACTTCTCAAATGCACTTTTGTCTGGATGGCTCGCTGAAGTCTTCATCACTTTCACGACAGCTACGGTGAAGATATCAATTTTGATCTTCTATCTTAGGCTGGCAGTAACAAAGACATATGCGACAATCATATATCTTAGCATTGCTTGGATAACAATGTGGATGATTGCATTCCTTGCCGTTATTATCTTCGTATGTCAAAATGGATCAATGTATTAGGGCCTGATTTGCTAACTTGACACAGCAATGTCATCCTATAGATGCATTCTGGCATCCAAGCGTTGATGGGTTGCAGAACCCTGCGTGCTTTGACGCCGAAGCTCCCCTCTTTGTATGTGGCATCACAAATATGGCGAATGATTTATTTGTTTTTTTCTTGCCAATGCCAGTATTGTGGAAGGTTCAACTACCAAGGAAGCAAAGAATTGGTTTAATGGCCTTGTTTGGTATTGGTGCTCTGTAAGTTTCGTCGGGACTTCCCTACTCTTCGTTTCTCTGTATTGTTGAGATAAACTTCTCTAACAGCTCAATTACAGTGTCTGTGTTGCAGGTGCATTAAGGTTATATTATACAATCCTGTCACTCTCTTCAACGGACGTTACTTGGCTGGGATATCAGATGTGGACGTGGTCGTCTGCAGAAGTCAACCTTGGAATTGTTTGCGCCTGTGTGCCAGCTTTAAAGCCTCTCCTGGTTCGTTGGTTCCCGAGAATTATGGACTGCCCTTTTGGGCGGAGTGGACACGAGACTCATTCCAGGCCTACAAAAGGAGGTCAAGGAACATTAATTGCCATGAACTCTAACGCCAATAATGCCGGGTCGCGAGATTGCCCCAAGAAACCAAATGCGGAGACTTGTGTTTATGGGAACTGGAGTGACTATGAGGCGGGGCATACATCAAATAAGGATTTAAATAAAACGAAGGATAGCGAGAGCACGAAAAGTCTAGTCTAGCTAGCATTGCTCATTTATGAATGTAATAATGGAAATATTGTGATAGACCATATCTTCAAGACAGGAGAGGACTTTCTCATTGGTTTATGTAGTGTAGGATAATGTGGTGCTGCATGTAGAGGTTTTATTCTACGTTCTTTTTCCTACGTCTACTGAAGAGCACGCTGTGCGCGATCTTCTGATGAGATTGACCCCTGCCATTGCCATCGCATGGAAGAAGCCCTTGACTTCTGTTTGCTTTTTGTACCTGTACCTTGAGTTTATTTCCACGTTCGTGGCTGTGAAACACTTCGATGACATATCCATCACATCGCCCGACTTTACGGAAATTGGCAAAAAAGTCACAGAAAGTCACCCAAATCCTCTAATCATACATGACTACAATCACAATATTGATCATGTTGATTTTGCGGATCAATTACGGGGCTGCGATCCATGGCTCCGGCGAATCAGAAGAGGAGGCCGGAGAGCGCTATGGGGGTTTCTTTACAATATAGTACTGACCACTTCATATTTGTTGACTAGCCCGCATGGATATGTAGGTTCAAGGACAGAGAAGCAGCATAAGAAGGGGCAGCTAAAACTCTGGAGTAAATCGATATCAAAGCTATTTGAACTTGCAAAAGGAAGTATCGTAACAGCACAAACACTCCTATCCCAGTGCATAAACGTAACTCTCATCTGCATAGCACCACCTGAACGAATATAGAGGCAAAGAAAGCAGGGTTATAAGGACGAGAACCTAGCATTTACATAGTGCTTCGCTGGATACTCCCCAGTGCAGCGCTTGCTGCTCGTAACTTTAGTACATCAAGTGAGTGTGTTTTATGAGGGTTCGCATGCCTCTCACGTGGTGGTTTTCTGTTGTGTGGCCAACAAAGATCAGCCTTGGCAGCAGAAAAGGGGTATTTCCCTAATGAAATCCCTAACTCTTGCTGACACCTTTCATCTTCCTTATCCATCAAAATTAAAGTTACCATAACCCCCCCTCCCCCTTTCCCCCCCACCATCCTGCCACCCTTATACGATATTTTCCAATAATTTAGATTTGTACTTAATTAAATGCCTTCTAAGTAGACACAGCCTAAAATGGATGCGTACACCTTTATTTGTAGCTATATATAACTCCTTCTTGCATCCCCTTAACAGAAAGGGATACGCTAGCTCAGGAGGCCAGATAGCGCTACAAAGAGCCGCAATTCAAGTGACGCTGGGCTTTATATTACCGTAATAAAGACCTACTTCCTATTTGTGCACTGAGAACCGAGCATAAAAATCGCTTAGCTTTTACAAGCAGAAAGATCTTCACGTGACCGCACCATTAAACTTACAAGAAAGAGAATTCGGAAATAGACCTTGAATGACTGGGAAAATTATAAAGGCATTGCCGCAAAGCTGATAAATAGCGCCCAAGGCCAGATTCACATTGCAATGTATGTGTGCTCTCCTCGCAACCTGTTTAGCCTTTTGCGGACTTTTCCATTTTATAGACGGCAATGGTAATCTACAGAATTTCCTCCTCAGCATTCCAGCGCTTATAGACACAATACCCAGGAAACATATGATCTTTGTCTCCGATAATATTACGTGTTGAAATTCAGCTTGGGGTATGACTGTATGAGCTATCGAACTTCGC
>Ga0335072_10014746_pt1 | contig 11101 bp, 9 predicted proteins | sample Lox_Sample_21_FD_206725 | JGI IMG/M metagenome (GOLD analysis project Ga0335072, IMG submission 206725) | Soil microbial communities from Loxahatchee National Wildlife Refuge, Florida, United States - Lox_Sample_2.1 | ecosystem: Environmental > Terrestrial > Soil > Wetlands | place: USA: Florida... | reverse complement strand
GGATGCGAAGCCGGTGGCCACGCGGACCGCAGGCAACACCGTGATGAATGCCTTCGCGAAGGATGTGCCGGAGCTGATCGGCGGCGCGGCCGATCTTTCCACTTCGACGAAAACGCTGATCAAGGACTCGAAAAACTTCCATCTCGACGCGACCGGTCAGAACGTCTTCTTCGGCGTGCGGGAGTTTGGCATGTGCGCGATTGTGAACGGCATGGCGGCGCATGGCGGCGTGATTCCGTACGGCTCGACATTCTTTGTGTTTACGGATTACTGCAAACCTGCGCTGCGGCTGGCCGCGCTGATGCAGGTGCATTCCACCTTCGTCTTCACCCACGATTCGATTGGACTGGGCGAAGATGGGCCGACGCATCAGCCGGTCGAGCACCTGACCATGCTGCGGGCGGTTCCGCATCTCACCGATTTTCGGCCGGCGGACGGCAATGAGACGAGCGCCGCGTGGGGCCTGGCGCTGGAGCGCAAGGGCGCATCGTTCATGGCGCTGTCGCGGCAGGATCTGCCGCTGCTCGATCCGGTGAAGCACGGCGTATTTGAGGGTGTGCGGCGCGGGGCGTACATCGTCGAGAAAGGCGGCGATGCTCCCGATCTGCTGATCGTCGGCACGGGTGCGGAGTTGTGGCCGGCCCTGCGCGCAGCGGAACAGCTGAAGAAGGACGGCATTACGGCGCGCGTGGTGTCGATGCCGAGCACGCACATCTTCGAGGAACAGCCGGAGAGCTATAAGGCGGAGATTTTTCCCGACCACTTGCCGAAACTCGCGATTGAAGCTGGCGCGACGCTGGGCTGGTGGAAGTACGTCGGCAAAGACGGCGACGTGATCGGGATCGACCGCTTTGGCGCCTCGGCGCCGGGAACCACGGTGCTGGAGAAGCTGGGCTTCGGCACAGAGAATGTCGTGGCGCGGGCGAAGGCGCTGGTGGAGCGGTCGCGGCGGAACGCTGAATCGAAAGGCGAGCCGGCGCTGGCGGGGACGCGGCGATGAAGCTGGCGATTGGTGCCGATCACGCGGGCTATCCGCTGAAGGAAGATGTGCGCGGCTACCTGGAGCGCCTGGGTCACGAGGTGATCGACCTCGGAGCGTTCAACGCGGAGCCGTCGGACTATCCCGACTTCGCCGAAGCCGTGGGCCGCGCGCTGATTGCGGGCCGCGCCGAGCGCGGCATTCTGATTTGCGGCAGCGGCGTGGGCGTATGCGTGGCGGCGAACAAGATGCCGGGCATTCGCGCCTGCATGTGCCACGACCATTACTCTGCGCATCAGGGCGTGGAGCACGACAACATGAATGTGCTGGTGCTGGGCGCGCGCATTATCGGGCGCGAGACAGCGTTCGACCTGATCCCTTCCTTCCTCGACGCGAAATTCCAGTCACAGGAAGAGCGGTTTGTGCGCCGGCTGAACAAAGTGATGGCGATTGAAGCGCGTAACATGCGCGAAACAGGAAAGACGTAGCATCGTTCGGCCGGGCTTCCCGGAAACTGCGCCCGGCAAAACCAGTTGTCGATTTCCGGAGAAGCGGCGCCGGATTCCTCGGGCAAGGAGCTGCCATGGGCGGCATCAGCACCATTCTCTTTGACGTGGGCGGGGTGCTGCTCACGAACGGCTGGGATCGGCAGCAGCGCGATCCGATTGTGGCGCAGTTCGGGCTGGATGTGGCGGACTTTGAGCGTCGGCACGCCGAAGTGGACGCGGCCTGGGAAAAAGACGAGATCACGGCGGATGAGTATTTGCGGCGAACGGTCTTCTACCAGCCCCGCAACTTCACGCCGGCGGTGTTTCTGGACGCGATGCGTGCGCAGTCAAAGTTGTTGGCCGACAGCGCGATTGGAATCCTCGGCGAACTTGCGGCATCGGAACAGTATGTGCTGGCGACGGTGAACAACGAGTGCCGCGTTCTGAACGAATACCGGCTGGCAAATTTTGGCCTGATCGACCGCTTCGACGCGTTCTTCAGCTCCTGCTATCTGGGACTGCGCAAGCCCGACCGGAAGATCTACCAGGTGGCGCTCGATGTGCTGGAGCGCGATCCGGAGGAGACGGTGTTTATCGACGACCGCCCGGAGAATGCGGAAGCCGCGGCAGCGCTGGGGATTCACGCGATCCGCTACACCGGAGCGGAGAAGCTGCGCGAGGAACTGGCGAAGCTGGGTGTGGATTTGGGCGAGGACCGCTTTGCCGAACAGCTGCTGCGCGAGGCGTAACGCGGAATTTGTAACGTGAACTGCGACAGATTGACGAGGGGAATGCCTATGGAACTCGGCATCATTGGACTGGGCAGGATGGGCGGCAACATGGCGGAGCGCCTGCGTCTGGGCGGGCACAAAGTGGTCGGGTTCGACTTCAGCGCAGACGCGGTGCGGCGGCTCAGCGAGGCCGGATCAACGGGCGTGACCACGCTCGAGGACCTGGTGAAGAATCTCAGCGCGCCCCGCGCCATCTGGATCATGGTGCCGCAGGGCAAGCCGGTCGACGACACGATCGCGAAACTGAAGCCGCTTCTCGAGAAGGGCGACACGCTCATCGACGGCGGCAATTCGAACTACCAGGACACGCAGCGCCGCTACCGCGAACTGAAGCCGGAAGGTTTTAACTTTGTCGATGTGGGGACGTCGGGCGGCATCTGGGGCCTGAAAGAGGGCTATAGCATGATGATCGGCGGGGATGACGCGCCGGTGGAGCGGCTGTATCCCATCTTCGAGACTCTGGCGCCGGCCGCGGACAAGGGCTGGGGCCACGTGGGTCCCGCGGGCGCCGGGCATTTTGTGAAGATGGTGCACAACGGCATCGAGTACGGCATGATGCAGGCCTTTGCCGAGGGCTTCACCATCATGGAACACAAGCACGAGTTGGATCTGGATCTGGCGCAGATTGCTCAGATCTGGCGCTACGGCAGCGTGGTGCGGTCGTGGCTGCTCGACCTGACCGCCGATGCGCTGGGAAAAAATCCCAGTCTCGAGGGCCTGGAGCCCTGGGTGGAGGATTCCGGCGAGGGGCGCTGGACGGTTTTCGAGGCCATCAACCTGAATGTGACGGCGCCCGTGATTACGGAAGCGCTGCTGCGGCGCATTCGTAGCCGTGAAGAGAACAATTTCACCGACCGGATGCTGGCGATCCTGCGCAGCGAGTTCGGCGGCCATGCGGTCAAGGCCGAAAAAGAAGCGGCGGCCTAAGCAACGCTGCGGATATCCGGTGCCGGTTGCCAAAAGCCGGAAGCCCGGAACCGGTAGCCGGCAACAATGCGGAGGAAAGATGGCAACGACGGAACTGAGAATCTCGCCGGAAGATGTGAAGCAGGCCGCGGCGCAGGTAAAGGAGCGAATTCCCGAGCCGGGCGTGATCGTGATCTTCGGTGCGTCGGGAGATTTAACCAAGCGCAAGCTGCTGCCGGCGCTGTTCCATCTGGAGCAGTCCAATTTGTTACCGCCGCAGTTTCGTATTGTGGGCGTGGCGCGGCGCGACCTTGGCCAGTCGTTTGCCGAGGACATGAAAGAAGGGATCGTCGAGTTCGGCGGCGTGAAAGAAGGCGCGGAGAAGCTGGACGATTTCGTCGGTAAAATCGGCTACCACGCCATGAATTTCGACGATGATGGCGGATACGCGAAACTGAAGTCGCTGCTCGAGAGCTACGACCGTCAGTACGGCACGCGCGGCAACCGGCTTTTCTATCTGGCGACAGCGCCGGAGTATTTTGCCGACATCGTGCACCGGCTGGGCTCGCATGGCATGGCTAAGCCGGAGGTGGGGACCGCGCGGGTGATTATCGAGAAGCCGTTCGGGCACGACCTCGAAAGCGCGCGCGAGCTGAACGACGATGTGAATACCGTCTTCAGCGAAAACCAGATTTTCCGCATCGATCATTATCTGGGCAAAGAGACGGTGCAGAACGTCCTGGTCTTCCGCTTTGCCAACGGGATCTTCGAGCCCATCTGGAATCGCAATTTCGTCGAGCACGTGCAGATCACGGCGGCGGAGAGCATTGGCATCGAGGGGCGCGGACCGTTCTACGAGAAGGCGGGCGCGCTGCGCGACGTGGTGCAGAACCACATGATGGAGCTGCTGTCGTTCATCACCATGGAACCGCCGGCGAGTTTTGCCGCGGAGGCGGTGCGGCGCGAGAAGATCAAGGTGTGGAGCTCGATCAAGCCGCTGAATATTTTCGACTGCGTGCGCGGCCAATACGGGCCGGGCATGGTCGGCAATCAGGTGGTGAAGGGCTATCGCGAAGAGGATCGCGTCGACCCCGATTCGCACACCGAGACCTACGCCGCAATCCGGCTGGAGATTGAAAGCTGGCGGTGGGCCGGGGTTCCTTTCTATTTGCGGGCGGGGAAACGGCTGGCGGCGCGGGCCACGGAGATCACCATCCAATTTAAGCAACCGCCGATGTTACTTTTTAGCGCGGACATGCACGCCGGGTGCAGCGAGATTCAGCCGAACATCATCACCATGCGCATTCAGCCGGACGAGGGAATTTCGCTGCGCTTCGGGGCGAAGGTTCCGGGGCCGCAGATGGCGGTTTGTCCGGTGGTGATGGATTTCAGCTACGCGCATGCCTTCGGGGCCTCATCGGCGAATGGCTACGAGCGTCTGCTGTTGGATGCGATGCTGGGTGACGCCACGCTGTTCGCCCACCGCGACGGCGTAGAGACGACGTGGGCGCTGTATACCCCGGTCATCGATGCGTGGGCGAAGAAGGTTCCGCAGACGTTTCCGAATTATGCCGCGGGAACCTGGGGTCCGCAGTGCGGCGACGAGTTGATTGGGCGCGACGGCTACACCTGGCACACGATTGCACCGCCGGTGGCGAAGGCGGCAGAGTAACCGCGGCGCACCGTATGCCGTAAAATGCGGCTTTGACTCCGCAGAGCCGGCAAATTACGGCGAACGCGGAGATTTGCGCCCGAAGCGGGTTTATGCCCAGATCCATCAGCGTTGAGTATCGTGTCTTTGCCGAGCAGGAGGCGCTTTCGCGCGCCACGGCCCAGGTTTTCACCGACAAGATCGTCGCGGCCGTCGCCGCCCGCGGCATCGCGCGCATGGCGATTTCCGGCGGAGGCAGTCCGAGGCCGGTGTTTGCGCTGCTGGCTGATGAAAAGGAGCCGTACCGCTCGGCCATTGCCTGGGACAAGCTGCGCATCTTCTGGGTCGACGAGCGATGCGTGCCGCCCGATCATCCTGACAGCAATTACGGCGCCGCAAAGGCGCTGCTGCTGGACAAGGTGCCCCTCAGGCCCGAGCAGATCTTCCGCATTGAAGGCGAGTACGAGCCGGAGGAAGCGGCGGCGCGGTATGAATCGGCGATTCGCGGGCATTTCCGGCTGGAGGGCGCAGAGGTTCCCATTTTTGACGTCATTCATCTGGGCATGGGCGATGACGGGCACACGGCTTCGCTGTTTCCCCACACTGAGGGCTTGAACGAGATGGGGCGCGTGGCGATTGCGAACCATGTGCCGCAGCAGAAGCAGAGCTGGCGCGTGACGCTGACCTGGCCGGTAATCAATGCGGGGCGCGACGTGTTCTTTCTCATTGACGGCGCGAAGAAGGCCGATCCGCTGGGGCGCGTGCTCGAGGGCCCGTACGATCCGGAGACGCTGCCGTCGCAGTTGATCCAGCCGCAGAATCGGCGGCTGCTGTTTCTGCTGGACAGCGCGGCGGCGGCACATCTGCCCGCGCCGGATGCAACGGGCACAGGAAGACTGGAGATCGCACGATGATTCTCGCCGGGGACGTGGGCGGCACCAAGGTTCACCTTGCGCTGTATGGGTTCGATCGCGGCCAGCTGGTGCATGTGCGCGACGAGCGCTTTCCGGCGCACGAATACAGCGGCCTCGAAGAGATCGTGCGGAAGTTTCTGGAAGAAAGCGGCACTCCGGAGATTACGGCCGCGTGCTTCGGCGTGCCGGGTCCGGTGCGCGGCGGGCGGTTGCGGTTGACGAATCTGCCGTGGGTGCTCGACAGCCGCGAGCTTTCGGCCAGCCTGAACATCGTCCATCTGTTTCTGATCAACGATCTGGAGGCGAATGGCTATGGCATTCCCGAGCTCACGCCTGAGCAAATTTTCACGCTGAACACCGGCGATCCGGCGGGTGTGGGCAATCGCGCGCTGGTGAGCGCGGGCACGGGCCTGGGTGAGGGCGTGCTTGTGTGGAATGGCAAGACGCATGTGCCCATGGCCTCCGAGGGCGGCCATTGCGATTTCGCTGCGCGGACGGCTGTTGAGGTGGAGCTGCTGGCGTGGCTGATGAAGAAGCTGAACGGCCGGGTAAGCTTCGAGCGCGTGGTCTCCGGGCCGGGCGTGACGAACATCTATACGTTTTTGCGCGACGTGAAGGGAATGGAAGAGCCGGCGTGGCTGCGCGAGCGGATGCAGACGGAGGATCCGAACGCGGTGATCGGCGAAGTGGGCGAGGCGGGAACGAGTGAGCTGTGTGCGAAAACGCTGGAGATGTTTGTTGCATCCTATGGAGCCGAGTCTGGAAATATGGTGCTGAAGGTGCTGGCGACAGGGGGATTGTACGTGGGCGGCGGAATCGCTCCAAAGATTCTGAAAACGATGCGCGGCGGCGCCTTCATGCAGGCGTTTGCCGACAAGGGACGGCTGAGCGAGCTGCTGATCCACACGCCGGTGCATGTGATCCTGGAGAGCCGCGCGGCGCTGATGGGCGCGGCGGCGTTCGCCGAGGCCCGGGCGGCGGAGATCAGCGGTAAATCGGTGCGGGCGGCGTCGCGCTGACGGCCGCGGAGAGAATCCATCCATTTCGTTACGCTTTTTGTTTTGCTGATCGCAGGCATCGCCACGCTGGTCCGGTCCACTTTCGGATTCGGCGAGGCGATGGTGGCCGTGCCCTTGCTGGCGTTTGTGGTCCCGCTCACCGTTGCTACGCCGCTTGCGGTCTTGCTGTCGGTGACAGTCGCGCTGATCGTGGTGATCCAGGATCACCAGAGCATTCACATGAGCAGCGCGCTCTGGCTGCTGGCGGCAACGCTGCCGGGGTTGCCGGTGGGGCTGTTGCTGCTGAAGTTTGGCCACCAGGCGCCGCTCAAAGGCGCGCTGGGTGTGGTCATCTTCGGGATTTCGGTGTTCTCGCTGAGCGGGCGCATGCCCACGCATCCGCGGTTTGAGCGGCGAGGTTGGCTGATGGGGTTCGGATTCTGCGCCGGTGTTCTGGGCGGAGCCTTCGGGATGAATGGCCCCTCGCTGGCCATGTATGGCGCGATGCGCGGTTGGACGCCGCAGCAATTTCGCGCCACGCTGCAGGCGTACTTCCTGCCGGCGAGCTTGCTCGCCCTCTTTGGCTTTGGCGCGGTGGGCGTTTGGGGACACGACGTGACGCGCTACTATTTGCTCTCGCTGCCGGTGGTTTTGCCCGCGGTTTTTCTGGGGCGCGCCATCAACCGGCGGCTGCGCGGCGTCGCGTTTCGCAAATACGTGTTCTCGGGGCTGGGGCTGATCGGATTGCTGCTGCTGGCGCGATCGCTGCGCGCGGCGTTCTGACAATTTTTTGATTCGAGAGTGCTATTTTGATGGTTGACCCGCGATCTTCGGCGCCGTTGGTGCATGCGTCAACGGCCCACAGGATGAGAACCGTGACCGCAAAACGAGTTTTCCCCGCGCTCCTTGCCGCTCTCGTGATTCTGGTTATGCCCCGCCTGGCTTTTGCGCATGCGCTGCTTGTGTCGAGCACGCCGGCGGCGAACGCGACGGTGCATGGCGGCAGCGTGGCCATTGAACTGCGCTTTAACTCGCGGGTCGACGGGCAACGGTCGATGCTGGCGATCGAGGTAGCCGGCGGCACCGGGAAGGCCGCGATCGTCCGCGACGCGCAGCACAGCGAAACCACGCTGAACGCGCATGCCAGCCTGCAGCCGGGACACTACGTAATCCGCTGGCAGGCGCTCGCCCCGGACGGGCACATCACGCGCGGCGAGATTCCGTTCAGCGTTGAATAGGCTGCCTTGATCTGGTTCGTCCGCGATTTCGATCTGCTGGCTCTGTTGCTGCGGGGGCTTTCGTTCGCGCTGGAAGCCGCCGCGCTCGGCTCGATCTTTTTTCTGGTGCTGGTGGCGCGGCCCGCGGGGCTGGCGGCTGAGGCGCAGACACGGCTGCGACGCCGGGGCGCATGGTTTGCTCTGGCGCTGGCCGTAACGCAGGTGGTGTTGCTCGCGACCACCTCGCTGGAACTGATGGGCAGCATGGGGCTGGGTATCCGCGAGGTTGCAAGCGCGGCGTTTTTTGTCTCGGGCTGCATTTTTGCGGGATCGGCGCTGGCATTGTTCGTGCTGCTGCGCGCGACGGCGCGGCTGTGGCCGGCTCTGATTGCGGCGGCGACCGCCCTGGGCGCGTCGGTATCTCTCAGCCACGCGGCCTCGCGCATGGAGCATCGTCCGCTGCTGCTGGCGCTGACGGCGGCGCACCACCTGGGCATGGCAGCATGGATGGGCGGGCTTCTGTTCCTGCTGTTCGCTCTCAAGCGAAGCGATGGCGCCGTGGCGCGGGCGATGGCCCGGCGCTTTTCGGCCATGGCGGTTTGGGCGATGGGCGCGCTGGTGCTCGCTGGCGTGGGATTGGCCTGTTTCTATGCGGGATCGTTCCCGGCGCTGGTCGAGACCTCGTACGGAATTCTCCTTTCCGCCAAGATTGCGCTGACCGCGGCGATTCTGGCGCTGGCGGCGGGCAATTTTGTCACCGTGCGCGGCACAAATGGTGAGAAGGAGCCGCTCCTGTTCCGGCTGCGGCGGTTCAGCGAAGTGGAACTGGGGCTCGCGCTGACGGTGCTGGTGGCCGCGGCGTCGCTCACCGCGCAATCGGCAGCGGTGGATGAGGTGCCGCAGAACACGCTGGCCGGCCAGGGGGTGGTGCAGCGGATGGAATGGCGGTGGCCGAGCTTCCGGACGCCGGCCTTCGGGCAACTGGCTCCGCCCACGCCGCTGAGCGTCGCGGTGCCGGAGGCGGCGTTTACCGGCGGGAGCGCCAGCGATGCGAACGACCGGGCGTGGTCGGAATACAACCACCACTGGGCAGGGCTGATTGTGCTGGCGGCGGGGCTGCTGGCGCTGCTGGCACGGGTGCCGGGGCCCGGATGGTTGCGGACGGTAGGGCAGCAGTGGCCGCTTTTGTTTATCGGGCTGGCGGCGTTCATTTTGCTGCGCGCCGATCCGGAATGCTGGCCGCTGGGGCCGCGTCCGTTTTGGAAGAGTTTTACCGAGCCCGATGTACTGGAGCATCGCGTGTTCGCCCTCCTGATTGTGGCGTTCGCCCTGTTCGAGTGGGGCGTGCGGACCGGGCATTTGCGCTGGCGACGGGCACAATTTGTCTTTCCCGTGCTGTGCGCTGCCGGCGGCGCGCTGCTGCTGACGCATACCCATGCGCTCGGCGAGGGAACCGACGAGGTGTACGCCGAGCTGAGCCACACGCCGATGGCGGTTCTGGGCGCGTGCGCCGGGTGGTCGCGGTGGCTGGAGCTGCGGCTGGGCGCGCAAGATTCGCGGGCGCGGCGGCTGGCGGCGCTGGCGTGGCCGGTGTGTCTGGCGCTGGTGGGGATGCTGCTGCTGAACTATCGGGAAATGTGACTGCCGGAACCAGGGCGTGACGAAAGGGAACTGCAGCGCGGGTACGTGCGTTATCTTAGGGAGTTCCCTATTTCTGCTTCGAGGTCCTCCATGTCTGTTTTGCGGCTCCGTTCGGCGGTTGTCTGTCTGGCTCTGGTTGCGGCGGTTACGGCGTATGGCCAGCGTCTTCCCGACAATGTGGTTCCCGAGCACTACACGCTGACGCTGACGCCGAACCTGCAGGCGGCCAGTTTTGTGGGCGACGAGAAGATCGACGTCCAGGTGAAAGAGCCGACGGATACGATCACGCTGAACGCCGCTGAGATCACCTTCGGCACAGTCACCGCCTCGTTCGAAGGGCGCGAGCTTGAAGGAACGGTGACCACCGACGCGCAGAAAGAGCAGGCGACATTTCATTTTGGACGGACGATTCCGGCGGGAGCCGTGACGCTCGGAATTATGTATCACGGCATCCTGAACAACGAGCTGCGCGGGTTTTATCTGTCGAAGACGGACAAGCGGAATTACGCGGTGACGCAGTTCGAGCCGACCGATGCGCGACGCGCGTTTCCCAGCTTTGACGAGCCAGCCTTCAAGGCGACGTTTGACGTGACGCTGGTGGTTCCCGCAGGGGATACGGCGATTGCGAACACCAACATCGTGAGCGATTCGCCGGGGCCGGAAGAAGATCAGCACACTGTCCACTTTGCGACCACGCCGAAAATGTCGACGTATCTGGTGGCGTTTCTGGTGGGGGATTTCCAGTGCATCAAGGGGCAAAGCGACGGCACGCCGATCCGCGTGTGCGGCCCGCCCGAGCAGATGCAGTACGGCAAGTTTGCGCTGTCGGCGGCGGAGTACGTTCTGCACTACTACAACAGCTATTTCGGCATTCGCTATCCGATGCCGAAGCTCGACCTGATCGGGATTCCCGACTTTGAAGCGGGAGCGATGGAGAACTTCGGAGCCATCACCTATCGCGAGACCGATCTGTTTATCGACGATGCGAACGCGACCGTCGGCGAACGCAAGAACGTCGCCGAAGTGGTGGCGCACGAGATGGCGCACCAGTGGTTCGGCGATATGGTGACCATGAAGTGGTGGGACAACATCTGGCTGAACGAGGGCTTCGCGACGTGGATGGAGAACAAGCCGGTGGCGGCATGGCATCCCGAGTGGCACATCTCGCAGGATGTGGCGTCCGGGCTGAACGGCACGCTGGACTACGATTCGCAGAAAATTACGCGGGCGATCCGCGCCAGGGCCGACACGCCGGACCAGATCAACCAGATGTTCGACGCCATCAGCTACGGCAAGGCCGCAGCGGTGCTGCTGATGACCGAGCAATTTGAAGGCCCGGAGGTCTTCCGCAAGGGGGTGCACAATTACCTCTCGGCGCACATGTTTTCGAATGCGACCGCTGAGGATTTCTGGACGGCGCAGGCCGAAGCCAGCCATCTGCCGGTTGACAAGATTCTGTCGAGCTACGTGACTGAGCCGGGCGTGCCCGCGCTGATGTTCTCCGCGCCGGCGAACG
>Ga0335072_10014745_pt1 | contig 11101 bp, 10 predicted proteins | sample Lox_Sample_21_FD_206725 | JGI IMG/M metagenome (GOLD analysis project Ga0335072, IMG submission 206725) | Soil microbial communities from Loxahatchee National Wildlife Refuge, Florida, United States - Lox_Sample_2.1 | ecosystem: Environmental > Terrestrial > Soil > Wetlands | place: USA... | reverse complement strand
TGAGTTTACTTGTGGCATAATCAGATCTGCACAATGACACAGGAGCCTCGCTAATCCGCCAGAACAGCACGAGGGAAGAGAAGTCACAGACGGAGAGAAGTGGGTTATACGAAGTGATCTGTGTATCAAAAGATAGACGTTATTTAAATAGAGTAAATCAGGTCGTAAATTATTTGCCGGGAAACTTCTCCCTTCGTTCTTCACACCCTGTCTTCAAGTATCCCTTTCTCTGAACTGAGAACCACAAATGGTGTATTGAAAATATTAGTCGCATCACCTTCCCATAGGCAACCACAAAATCATCTAAATTTTAACGTCCCTCCCTCCACTCTTCCCCTGCACCAAGTCCAGAGGGCTCAATTCTGGGTGTGTTCCCGTTGGTATTTGTGTTATTCGCCGGGACCTCCGCATCTGCTATATCTCCAGAATTGGGCTCGTCATGATATTCCTGCTGTACCTCGCCTCCGTCGATCAGACGTCTCTCGGCCACAACTTCGCCTGCTGTAAGACGATTATAGAGGCTCGATCGAAACCATGAAGTTTTTGTGGCAGTGGTTGAAGTCGTGAAGAAGGCAATAATTGCAAAGAGCTGATTTTGGTCATTATGGAAGGGTGTAAGACGGCAGAAACATTCATACCTTCGTCACAAATATTACAGCAGCAACTATCAAGAACAAACCTGCATTGATCTGCTCTGCTTGTCTCCAAGGACCAGCACAGGATTGCGTTCGACCGAACTTCGTTTGGCATGCTCCGGCAGAGACCCCCTTAGCTGGAAACGGCCACGCACGATCTAACACGCTCTTGAACCCACAACAATCATACCTGTCCTGTATTCTTCTGATCGTGGTCTCATCCTTGTTGCTATATAGACGCTGCCATTGTTCATCGAGCCGGCAGTTCAGGTTGGACGGCGGGACCATGTAGGTAAGGGCAAGGGTCGCGATGACAGTTTCGTAAATGAATTGGAATGCTAGAACCAAAAGGAGGCATAGAGTCGGTCTTGTTCGTCCCAGATTATTTACGTGGAAGCACAGAATGTTGTAGACAGCCTTGACTGATAGGCCAGTCACAATGGGAAGAATTAAAGCGAAGATGGCGACGATCTGGGAAATTGGAAGCGACAAAAGGCGGATTTGGTAAAAGGCGTAGCTAATTGTGTTAGCGAACGTCAACAATTCCTCAAGAGTGGAAGATAATTCTTCAAGAATCAGTTGATACTCAGGTCAACGATCCGCAGTACAATAACGCTGTCTTGCCCACGCTGTCTTGTGAAAGAGACAGTGCCTATGCATGCCATAGCCTTGTCTTATGCCGTTCTGAAGCTCTTGCAAGAATGACAATGAAGCAGAGCATGCTTACCCAGCAATGGCCGTGAGAATTAGAAGCAGCTGTGAAGCTCAGCACTGGTCTTATCGAGGGGAAATCATCATCATACGATGGGAGCCCCAAACAGCAGAACCTTACCAAGAAAAGCCATTATTCTCGGTGATCAAGATGCCCAGATCAAAATAGATAACAGTGGGAAGATGAGAACTGTATTTATACGCGCGAAGAGCTAGGTTGAACATGGAAAGAATCGCAGATGAAGCCAGGAGACTGACGACAGCCCCCTCTTTTTACTCGTGTCACGTTCGCACGTGCTTCTTCACTATTCCTCATCTGGGTAAGCAAACAGCGCAAACGCCAGCTCAGAGACTTGCACGTGATTACTCTTCCAACCCCGCCATTCGCTCCACATGGACATCTTCTAGAAGGTGAAGAACGGTGGTCTGCCTCACGGTCTGCCTCGCCCTCCCTTCTTTCTGCGTGACCTGCGTCATATATTCAACAACTACCGTCGTTACCTTTGCACTTCACAAGGTAGACAAACCTCTTCACTTGCAAGCACCAGACGCTAGAGCAAGCTCGAAACTACATCCCATCCCGTTCTCTTGTATTTGTGCCACTGCGCTCAATCGTTGCAACCATGCAGGCCATCCCAGATGCGCGCCAGCAGAGCTTCGAGGAGATCTATGGCCCGCCTGAAAACTTCCTCGAGATAGAAGTATGTTCCTTTCCTCTCTCTCTCCTCTAACAAAACATTCAATCCCCCAAACCATCCCATTCCCCCTCTCCCGAGTTAAAACCCACCCACTAACGCGCCCTCCTCCGCAGGTCAAAAATCCCCGCACCCACGGCATCGGCCGCAGCATGTACACCGACTACGAGATCCTGTGCCGGACCAACATCCCCGCCTTCAAGCTGCGCCATTCCAGCGTGCGCCGTCGCTACAGCGACTTCGAATACTTCCGCGACATCCTGGAGCGCGAATCTGCCCGCGTCACCATCCCGCCGCTGCCCGGGAAGGTGTTTACGAACCGGTTTAGTGATGACGTGATTGAGCATCGCCGGGAAGGCTTGCAGCGATTTTTGCAGATTGTCGTTGGCCACCCGCTCTTGCAGACGGGGAGCAAGGTGCTGGCGAGTTTTGTGCAGGGTGAGTGAAGCCTCTCTTGTTTTCCTTTTGGATGGCAGAGGGGCGGCGGGGATGGGGAATCATATCTCAAATCACTAGCTGACAATCCACAGATCCGAACTGGGATCGCAACGCTTGGTGAAGGTCGGGAGGGGATGGCGGCTCGAGTCCCGGAGGGAGCAGTAGCAACAGCAGTAGCAGACGACCACGAAGGCTCCGAAAGCATCGTCCGGACATAAAGGAGACTGTCAAGCTGGGGAGTGTATGACGTGCTAGATATATATGGAAACGGCGGAGAAGAGGCATAAACTGTGAAGTCATAGGGTCTTGTCTCATTGTATGAATGGGTGTGGAGGAAATGGAATGGAATGGATTTCATGCTATCTCGATCAAAGGGTGGCTGTGATGCATTGTTGTGGTCATTGATTGATTGATTCATATTCATCACCTTGATTCTTTTTCTTCTGTGAGTGCCTTATACTCAGTGTCTTCTCTCGTGGTCGAAGCAATGGCGTATATTATTTCTCATACTCAGTTTGATAAAGCGCACTTATCCAAACCATACTCGAGTGGTTGATCATTTGGAGTCTTTTGAAATCTAAGGCTAATGCCCAACCTGTCTTCTACGTATCATACAAGTTATCTCTTGTTATCCTACATTTTTTGAGCTGAGCACTGAACGCCTCTAAGCCTGTACCAGGGTATCATCAAGAGCAAATGTATGCCCATCCACCCGCCAATTAGGTCCCTCTTTATGAATCATGAAGCTCGATCGAAAGATCCGAGCGGAGATGGTATCGCTCTCATTATTGCGAGCGGTTGTGCTGTAAGCCGAATTTTATTGTACAAAGAGATGTGAGCGGTTGAGCCCGTCAAAGTCTTATTGAAAGCCGGTGGCGGAGAACTTCTAGTCGGGATGTCGACTAAGATGGAGTGTCGAATAGTTTTAGAATCACTTCGTACATGCCGAACATGATGGCAGCGCTAGGCACTGTACGTAGGAGATGGGGTGTGAGACCGCCGTACATGGCGACCATGCCTTCTTCTTTCCATATCACCTTGAAGCATTGGATCAAGCCGGTGTATTTGAGTTGACCGTTCTTCATTGGTGCTTGGCGAAGGCGGGTACGGACAACCTACGGTGAGCCTTGTCAGTGCAAAGTTCACGGCCAATGGAGAAATAGGACAGATGGACAAGCAACTTACCTCATGAGGATATGTGATAACAGCAGCAAAGAACTTCGCGCTTCCTGCAGCGCCAACTCGGCCAGTCCACTCAACGGTGTTGTCCCAAGCGTTCTTCGGCCGTCCACTAATCTCGATCTTCTCTTCTCGTCGCTTGAGATAGCCTTTCATCTGTTCATAAAGCACCCATTGCAAAGCACTCTCCGACACTCCAAGATAGCTAGCACTCATACCCTTGTAGAGTCCCCGTACACCCTCGTTTCGAACAACTTGTTTTATGCAGTCCCAGCTATTCTTGTACTGCCTCATGACCACACCTCCGGCCTTGTCTGCCACAGACTTGTCAAGCTGTAGTCGGGTCTTCACCAGCCAGATTGGGTTGGTAGCGGTGCTAGTAACAATACCTGCTATGACTGCCGCAGAGAGATGGACCCATGCTTCCTCCTTGCCTTTGTTGAAGTTGTCCGCGATGATCCGCTTGCCATTGCCGTATGTGAAAAAGTTTATAGATCGGGCTGGAATAACCCCAATGAGATTTGGTCCCAAGCCTTTGAAAAGTGCACGCCAGCCTTCGACTTTGTGAACGGTGAAAAGAATTTGGAACGTTTCTTGGAAATGGAGGAGACCGGACCGGACTGGTGAAAGGTGTGCATGTGGAGAGATTCCAAGTCGAGATCGATTTGCGGCGAGTTGGCTCTGGTAGAAGTCGGATTGTAGGCGGGTTTTAAGGACGTCAAAAGGAGCTGTGAGTGTCGCAGCAGTCATGCCACCAACTCTGTGTTTCGTGAAGCATCGTTAGTTGAATCTCTTGTCACACTTTCACACACTTTCGCAAGATAGGACGGAGCCTTACCCCCCAGCAACGAAATGCGCCCATGACTTCGCGACTGGCGCAGGTTTCGATGCTATCGATCTTGCATCAAGCCGAGTACGTTTAACGATACCCTCTGCCTCACGCGATTCCATGAGCGGCGGCACTGCAGGTTCAAGGCGTGATGGGGCGTCGCTACCGGTCCCGGACGAAGTGAACCAGTTCATCGGTTCAGGAGTAAAATTGTCTCTTCGGAGTCAATGAAACATCGGAAACGATCTGTTAGTGACCTTGAAAACAATTATAAAATCATAACTGAAGTGAAAGAGTGTGTTCTGAAAAAGAAATCAATGCACAAAATCAACTCCAGGTTTTCTTCAATTATGTCCATGCTTTCCTATGACACGGAAGTTTGCAAGGCGCGGCTTCAGGAATATTAGCCGGTCGCGTCGTCTTTTTACGCTAGTTACGGCAGGTGATTTCGGACAGAAGCGAAGCGAGGCTGTCGAACATTGAGAAAACATCCAGTGACAGCTGTGCATTCGTGGTCACTAGCCTAAAACAATCTACAGACTTGAAATCTTTGATATTTAAGACTTACGACTTATAAGCATATATCGTTTCTCGTTTACTCGGGCAGAAAGATCCAAGCCTGGACTCCCTTTCAGCTGAAGCTTCCTTTTACTGGGTGTCTCTCTATTTAACTAAAATTTATCAAGATATCAAGGCAATGGCACTTCAAAACTCACTTTACCTGCAAATTTAAGTTTAAGAACTAATTTACAGCCGATATTTGGAAGGAGATAGGATTCTTCATTCCTTTCCTTCTTATTTATCTGCAATTCTTTGCATTTCTCAAAGTCCCCTAGCTTCAAAGACTCGTAAAGCAGGCATGAAATAGGCAACCTTTATATACGGAGGTCACGGTTCGAAGCCGTGATTGGAAAACAAATGAAACTATCTGGGCTGGAACAAGTGTTATTGCCGTTTTGCATTGGAATGATTCATTTATGACATTCGTCGAGATTGGATCAGACTAGTGACCTAAGTCTGTGGTCCCACGCCTACCAGTTAGTTACTGTACACCCTCTCGGACATCAACTGGAAAGTGATCTCTGAACCCCTAAGCCAGGCGTCAGTGGGCCGAACTGTGTACCTGAGCGATAAGGAATTCTGTTGCCGATAAGTGAACGGTGTTCCGCCTTATCGACGTCATGCTCAAGCCACAGCCAAATGGACTTCTAATTTAAGAGAACTGATTGGACAGCTACTGAGAACTTGGAAAGAGAAAACGAAAATTTAGATACAATGACAGAGAGCACATTGTTTCCAGGTGTAGCAATAGTAAATAGCTCAGCGAGGACCAGTGAGTCAAAAGGGAGCACAACACGCGTAGAAAAAGGAAATCAACAATAGCTAGGCATCGGAGCAGCAGTTACCAGGGCCTTCGCAGACGATAGTTGTGTCCGGATTGCAATCACTGATCTAAATAAGAAACTCTTACAGAATACCAAAGTGGCAACATTGGAAAACCATCCAAAAAAACGAGGTGTTGGCGGTAACTGGCGACATCAGTTCCGAAAGTTTTATGGACCCATTTATAAAAGGTGTTGTCCAGTTTTTCGGAAGAGTGGACTACTGTGTCAACTGCGCGGGAATCCTTGGAAACAGTTAGGCCTCTACAGAGACCTCCGCGGACGACTTTGACAAGATTAACAATGTCAACTATCGAGGATGCTGGTTCTCATTCTGTGCCAAGCTGAGAGCGATGCTCAACCAAGATCTACTCGCGAGTCATGGTGGGCAGCATTCTAACCAGAGAGGAAGTATTGTCAATATTGCAAACCAGCTCGCGCTCGTGGGGTCCAACCGCATGTGAGTTCGGCCTTTGAAGCAGTGCAAGCAAGATATTAGTTACTGAAACCCAAACAGTTGTGTACTGCACAACCAAAGCAGCAGTCAGAGCCATGACGCGCGTGGATACAGTTAACTATTCAAGCTCTGGGATTAGGGCGAAATGTATATGTTCAGGACTCATCGAAACACCAATGACAGCTAGTGATGCAAAAAGCATCGAAGGCAATAAACCTTATATCGAATGGCGCCCATGAAACGGATTGACCAGCCAATTGAAGCAGCTGAGTGTGCCCTGTTTCTCTCCTCAACTCGAATATCCTTCGTGCAGGGCCATGCTATGGTGGTTGACGGATGTTACACAATCGTTTAGAATGTAATAATAAGATGAGCAACTATGCGCCGCTGCTTGCTGCCCCAGATTCTACTATCCGCTCGCTGCGCTGGGCCATTCTTCGCAAAGCGTCTGCTTTGTCCGATAAACCTTCAGGTACTGAGTTTTGCCATAACTTGGATTCTGATGGTCCTTTGACAATATGGCCAAACAGTTTGTGTTCCTCCCCTTCCACTCCTGCACTACTTTACTATTGAGGAGTAGCTTCTGACAATCAAGCCTCATGGAAAGTACGTCACTATTCACTATTTGCACCGCTACATTCCAGACGCTCCAGTGTTCGATCTCGATCCCAGAGCTACACATGGTTTTCTCCGTGCCGAATTAAGTAGTGTAGACGCAGGCCACCCTCATCGCCTTGTCAAAGTGTGTGAGAAAGGCGACCCAGCACGACGTCTTGGGGTGCAAATCTCAGCATTCTCGAGAGATGGGCAGCCAATCAATTTCTGGGGGCAGAAGAGCGGTGAGAATGCAGCCCTCTACGCCAACTCAATCGTGGACTGGCTAGAAAGTATTCCTCCAGAAGATATCGCAAAAAAAAAAAGCCACGGCGGTACATTCATGTGAAATCTCGCAGGTTTCTTACCAAGGCAGAGGAGAAACGCAAGGAAAAGACGGAATCATGGGTAAATCGCAAGATAGAAGAGCCATACCAGGGCAATGTCAACGAAGGACTCTTTTCCTGTTTTTCTATCATAGCTGCAGCCGAGGAAGTAGTTGAAGATACCAATGTAGGACTTGAACCTGTAGGAAGCTCTGGAGTAGTCAGTATAAGCGAAACGGTTGACCATAATAGCTATACATTCCGGAGACTAAACGAAACCGAGTTTGAGATTGGAGAAAGAGAAACCTAGAAAGGAAAAAGAGAGCTTCGCCAATACTTACAATCACGACACCTTCCTCGAATTGTATTGCTCACCAAGTAGCTATACAGTGTCCCCCTTCCAAATCATTTGGTCTCAAACGGGAATAAGAAGATTGGGGTATATTAAGGAAAGAATGTACTCGTGTTCATAGGAGATTGTCCTGAATATCCCGTAGATAGGGAAAACACACTCATTATCACCTAGTTCAAAGGCTGTTATGTTCTAAAGCTTTTAGTTTCCAGCCTTATACAGCTCTACTCATCTAGTGCCTTCGCCCGTAGCGCCTGCTAGGGTGCCTTCACTTGCACTGTGATTCCAGTCGCGGAATCGAAGCCTTCTCCGTAGCCAGGGACAGAGGGGATGATGTTTATCTTTCCAGCACCGTTGTGCATGGTGGTCCCCGTGGCGCCATGTCTGAGGTTGCCTCCTTGGTGCGGGTCTTATGACATGTCGGGCGAGTTTGTAGATATGAAGGACACAGATGATAGGATAGTGTAATTAGATGAGAAGTCATATATGGGATAGGAGAAACTGAGATGGTAAGAGAAAATTAAAAGACGGCAACCTAGGAATAATTATGGCATTTTTGGAGCATGCTAGTCAGTCAGCTAAGATAGCCCATTGAATATTATTATCATTGACGCCTGATGTTATCATTTTGCGCTGGTCGAGTTAAGTGTGAACCTTTTCCGGATGAACTTCATGTGATATCCACAATTGTCATCTCACTACAATATTGATCTGTGAAAACTCCTCTATTGAATTGAGTTGCATGTGGTATCCGTGAGGCCATGCTATAGTCAGATGTCAAAACGGAAAGGAAATGGCCGTAGAGTAATGTGCCTACCCGCCTCCTGGTGCCTTGTTCACAGTTTTCGTACAGTCCCTGTATACCATTCCCGAACACCGTACAAGCAAGAATTTCTCAGAAGATGTCAAGTAGAAAACCATCCCAAACTCCGTCTCTTTCTATCTTGCCCGATCCTCCTGGGCTGGTCGGGAACTTTGCGAACTTGAGCCAAGGCTCCGAGCTAGGATACTTCGCCAACTACCTATCCGATCGTTCCTTGTTCTTGATGGTGTTGGTGAGACGATTCCATGCTCCAGATCATCCTCCCCCACATCTCCGGCCTCTCGTGGTATTATTATTGTAGGTGTGCGGGGATCGTCGTTCGCTTGGACTTGAGCCTCGTCATCACTATCATCGTGATACGCTTCGTAGCGCGGCCCAGATGGCGAGCCACGTGCCAGTGAGCGCACAACATCCCCCTTGCAAATCGGACAGGTTCGACGACGTCTGGTTAACCATGGCGTACTAAAGCACTTTCAGCTAGGAAACATGATGGAGAAGTGCTTAACTCACATGCAATCAACATGGAACTCGTGACCACATGGCAAACTCATTACCCGACTTACACCATCAACATATTCTTCTAAGCAAACCACACACTCTATCTGTCTACCCATGTATTTCTTCCATTCGTTAGCAACATTCGATCCCATCTCATGCTCATGACCACGAGAAGGGGTCCTCGAGGATTGCGAAGAGTCAGAGTTTGTGCGAAGAAGGACACCAGGCTCCGGTAGGCCTGACGTTGTACGTGATCTCGGACGTCTAGCCACAGAGTGCTGAAGTAATGGTGTCGTCGGTGATGAGCTTGTAGGCGATGGCAAGCGTGATTGATTTGTCGAAGTGACAGTTTGGTACGTTCTGACTGGTAACCTTTCAACGACTGACTTGGGTGCCCGCCAGCGACGTCGTCGTATCCTCGATCTCAGTAGAAGTAGAGCGTAAACTACCGTTAGGGTAACTAATGGACTTACGACCAAGACCAGTAAAGTATCAATAAAAGGACTGGCTCCGCTGGTCGGTGTTAAAGTAACCCATAGGCCTTCATGGATAGGCTCGTCTTCTTCTTCATCTTCATCATCAGGATCTTCCTCGTCCAAATTGCCCTCTTCCTCTATGATCCAATCACCCGTCGCAGCGCTCTCGTCCTCATCATCTCCGAAAATCTTTGTCAGAAGTCCAGACTTTTCAGACGTCTTATCACTAATAGACTCGCTCTTCGAAGCCTTGAGATCACCTTTCACAGCGGGCAAGCCACCTTCATACTCGCCACTCCCCGGTGTGATGCTGCCACCTTCCAGACCCGACTTCATCTTGGATGCATCCTGATGACCCTCACTAGGTTGCTTCTTTCCAGCGGCGCCTGTGTGCCGCGGCCCTTTCCTTTCTACCTTACCAGGTGCCGCTGCCTTAGTAGACTTGGTTGATGCTGGGCTGTCAACAAGATCGGGATCGCGCCAGTCTTGAACGCCAATAATAAAATCATCGCCTGATGTTGACTGACCACTCGAGCCCTTTATTTTCGTTTTAGGTGTGGCAGCCTTCGAGGAAGATTTCTTCGCTACATCCTCTGTGTCATCCCATTCATTTAGTACCCAGTCCAGTTTACCATTCTTAGCTGCGGCCGTATTATCCTGGCCCAGCTTTGGCTTCGAATATAGCCAACTGAACCAACCAGACTCGTGGACCTCTATAGGGGTCACTTTATCACCTCCAGCACTTGTACCCTTTACGGATGCCAACTTTGATGTCGGTCTCGGTGTCGCTGTTGCCTTGCCTGCTACATCTGTTGGAACTGCACCATGCTTGTCCTTCTTATGACCCTTTTTGGATTTGGATTGTTGCACCTTCACAACCGCCTTGCCGTTTTCATCAATCGTATCTTCAATGTAGCTCCCGGGTGGGATGAGCGAAGATAAAAGATGTGCGGTGGTATGTGATGTGAAAATCGATGGTATTGAAACGTTCGAGGTGTCACCTCTGGCATACATCTGTATCAAGGGCCCACCTCTTGTATTATCGCCAACAATCCACAACCGCCACGACTTAATAGGACAATCTTCCCAGCAATTTCAGCACCTTCTTGTATAGATTGGATATCTGCATGATCTGATTGACCTGAAGAAAGATCGTGCGTCGCTTGTCCGGGAGTCGATAGCTTAGAAACAGTCGAGCCTGGCAAAGGGTGATGAAGATAGTCGTCAGTGCCATCGTCTACAGATGGCTCCACGGGATTCACGCGCGCGGATTCAGGGCGTCCAGATATGGCAGTCCGATCGACAGCAGGCACTGTTCCGCCACCTCCCCGCCTCTGATTCTTCGCCTTGGCACCAGACACTGAAGATTTTCCACCTCCTGAGAGCTTTTGATTATCTGCACCTGAGCCAGTCTTCTTATTTCCGTCCACCCAACCAGGCACATCACTGCAGCCCAGTTCTCCCTCTGCACCAGCGACTATTGTCCCTTGCCTGAGACTGTCATCTCCGAAGCCGCTCCCAATCCACAGTTCTCCGCTTAGTCCTTTTGCTGGTAATAAAGGCCCAAAAGCTGCTGGGCGAGCTAGGAAAGAGGTTGTATTGTCATCTGTGAGACTGATGATGGCGTTGGGCGGAAAGAGGGAAAGCGGCGTGTGAAAGGAGAAGAAGCTTCGCAAACCGCCCCTGGACGACTCGGATCCGCTCGA
>Ga0335072_10014742_pt1 | contig 11103 bp, 10 predicted proteins | sample Lox_Sample_21_FD_206725 | JGI IMG/M metagenome (GOLD analysis project Ga0335072, IMG submission 206725) | Soil microbial communities from Loxahatchee National Wildlife Refuge, Florida, United States - Lox_Sample_2.1 | ecosystem: Environmental > Terrestrial > Soil > Wetlands | place: USA... | reverse complement strand
GCCGGCGGCTGCAGGCGTTGAGATGAACGCGCTGGCGGCGGAGTTCGACGCTGCCATGGCCCGTTCGCTTGCCCACGGTGCGCCGTGGCCCGGCGCTGTTGCCGTCTCCGGCGGCGGCGATTCCAAAGCGTTGATGCTTCTCCTCGCCGATTGGGCGCGCGCGCAATCGCGGACCTTGCCGGTCGTGCTGACCGTCGATCACGGACTTGTGTCCGGGGCCGCGCGCATCGCACAGAATGTCGTCAAAGACGCGCACCGCATCGGGCTCAAGGCGCATCGCCTCGTCTGGAAAGGCGCGAAGCCTTCGGCCGATATCGAGGCCGCGGCGCGGACCGCGCGCTATCGCCTGATGGGCGCGTGGTGCGAAGCCCATCGCGTGAAAGGTCTCTACCTGGCGCACACGCTCGAAGATCAGGCGGAGACGTTCCTGTTGCGGCTCGCGCGCGGCAGCGGGCTCGATGGTCTTGCGGCGATGCGCGTGCGCAGTGCCTTTCCGCTGGAGGGCTTCGAACGGCTTTGCGTCGTACGACCGCTTCTCGAGACTACGCGCGCACGCTTGCGCGCCTGGCTCGAGAGCCGCAACGAAAGCTGGATCGAAGACCCGATGAACACCGATCCGCGCTTTGCCCGCACGCGCATTCGCCGGGCCTGGCCCGCACTTGCCGATGCCGGTCTGACGCCGGCGCGCATTGCCGCCGCGGCCGAGCATCTGGGACGCGCGCGCGACGCGCTCGAAGATCAGACCGCGGAGCTTCTCGAGGCGGCTTGCCGTTTTGAAGGGCCTCGCGTCCTGGTCGACGGGGCGCGGCTTGCGGCGGCCTCGCCGGAGATCGGGCTGCGCGCGCTGGCCCATATTCTCTCGCATGTCTCAGGGCAGGCCTATCGGCCGCGCTTCGAACGGCTGGAGCGGCTCTATCGGACGATCCGGGAGGGCGACTTCAAAGCAGCGCGGACGCTGCATGGCTGTCGCGTCGGCCGTGCACCCAAGGCTGCATCGATTTTCGGCCCATTTACGTTGATTATCGTAAGAGAACCGGCCCGGCGCACAAACGCTCGGCCGGCCGTTGCCGTCCGCGACCAAATTTCTTAACGTTTTGATGGCTGGCAACGGGCTATGACACTTCCTATCTGATACGATAGGTCCGCGGCCCTCGGTCAAGGTCTCGGGGGCCCATTGAAAGGACGGCCGTGAACAATCTCCGCAATCTCATTCTCTGGATCATCATAGCGCTCCTCTTGGTGGCGCTCTTCAACATGTTCCAGGGGACGAGCCCGCACTCCAATACGAAGACGCTCAGCTACACTGAGTTCACGCAAAACGTGCAGGAGAACCAGGTCAAGGCGGTCACCATCCAGGGCGACCAGATCCGCGGCCAGCTGAACAACGACCAGCAGTTCACGACCTATGCGCCGGCCAACGACAACGAACTCATCCCCTCGCTGAAGGCCAAGAAGGTCAACATCACGGTCCAGCCGATCGATGACGGCGTGCCCTCGCTGATGGGCATCTTCATCAACTGGTTCCCGATGCTGCTCCTCATCGCCGTGTGGATCTTCTTCCTCAGGCAGATGCAGGCGGGCGGCGGCAAGGCCATGGGCTTCGGCAAGAGCAGAGCGAAGCTTCTGACCGAGCGCACGGGCCGCGTCACGTTCGAGGATGTCGCCGGCGTCGACGAGGCCAAGGAAGAGGTCAAGGAGATCGTCGAATTCCTCCGTGATCCGCAAAAATTCCAGCGGCTCGGCGGCCGCATCCCGAAGGGCGTGCTGCTCGTCGGTCCTCCGGGCACCGGCAAGACGCTGCTCGCCCGCGCCATCGCCGGCGAAGCCAATGTGCCGTTCTTCACGATCTCGGGTTCGGACTTCGTCGAAATGTTCGTCGGCGTCGGCGCCTCTCGCGTGCGCGATATGTTCGAGCAGGCGAAGAAGAACGCACCCTGCATCGTCTTCATCGATGAAATCGATGCGGTCGGCCGCCATCGCGGCGCCGGCCTCGGCGGCGGCAATGACGAGCGCGAGCAGACGCTCAACCAGCTGCTGGTCGAGATGGACGGCTTCGAGGCGAACGAAGGCGTGATCCTGATCGCCGCCACCAACCGTCCCGACGTGCTCGATCCGGCGCTGCTGCGTCCGGGCCGTTTCGACCGCGAAGTGGTCGTGCCCAATCCCGATCTCGGCGGCCGCGACAAGATCCTGCGCGTGCACCTGCGCAAGGTGCCGCTGGCGGCCGACGTCGACCCGCGCGTCATCGCGCGCGGCACGCCCGGCTTCTCCGGTGCCGATCTCGCCAACCTCGTCAACGAAGCAGCGTTGCTGGCGGCTCGCCGCGGCAAGCGCGTCGTGACGATGACCGAACTCGAAGACGCCAAAGACAAAGTCATGATGGGCGCGGAACGCCGCTCGCTCGCCATGACCGACGAAGAGCGCCGTCTCACCGCTTATCACGAAGGCGGCCATGCGCTCGTCGCGCTTTCCGTCGAAGGCTCCGATCCGATCCACAAGGCGACAATCATCCCGCGCGGCCGCGCGCTCGGCATGGTGATGCGTCTGCCGGAACAGGATCAGTTGTCCGTCACGCGCCAGAAGATGCTCGCCGATATCTGCGTCGCCTTCGGCGGCCGCACGGCGGAAGAGCTGATCTTCGGCTACGAGAAAGTCACGACCGGCGCCGTCTCCGACATCCGCATGGCGACGCGCATGGCCCGCGCGATGGTTACGCGTTACGGCTTCTCCGATGAGCTTGGGCCTATCGAGTTCGGCGAGAACCAGGAAGAAGTCTTCCTCGGCCATTCCGTCGCGCGCACGCAGAACGTCTCGGAAGCGACCGCACAGAAGATCGACCAGGAAATCCGCACGATCATCGACGCGTGCTATCAGCGGGCGAAGACCATCCTGTCGACGCGCACCAACGATCTGCACATCATCGCCAAGGGCCTTCTCGAATACGAGACGCTGACGGGCGACGAGATCGTGGCGCTGCTCAAGGGCATTCCGCCGGTGCGGGCGCCGTACGAAGAGCCCGAGCCGCAGCGCGGCCAGGGCCCGAGCGTCCCTGCCGCCGGCCGTCCGCGCGGCCCAGGCATCCTGCCAGAGCCCCAGCCGGGTCGTTAATATGCGGTAGGCGCAGCGAAGCTGGTGCGGCTAGGATATGGCCGCGCTGGAGGGCGTGCGCATGGGGCTTTTTTCATCGAAATCTAGCCGCAGCTTCTCGGGCGCTTGGACGATACTCGTTCTAGGCTTGGCCGCCGCCGCAAGCATGAGCGCGACGAGCGCGGCGCTGCATCCGTTGACACAAGGGCTTCGTGACCCGGAGCTTGTCGAGATTCCCACTTACATATTCCTGGTGTTCATCTGCATCGCGATTCATGAATTCGGTCACGTGGCGGCCGGCAAAATAGCGGGTTGGCGGATTCACAGCATCACCGTGGGTCTGCTGTCTTACGTGCCAGAAAAAAGGAAGTTTGTGGTGGTGAAGCGCGACGCTTTGCGACTGTTTTCGGGATTTGTGACGGCAACGCCTCCTCCCGATGCGCGATGGCAGGGAGCTGCGCTTTTTATCCTGGGCGGCTGCATCGCCAATTTCCTTCTCGCAGCGATGACATTGCCATTCATCGATCAGCTTCGCAAAAATTGGGATTCGAGCACGGTTTTGCCTGCGTTGCTTGGCAGCCTTGCAATCGTTTCAGCCACGATGGGGATTGCCAATCTCATTCCATTTAGTGGGTTCGCGGGCTTGCGCAGCGATGGAATGCGTCTTTGTGAGTTGATTGTACGAAGGCTCTCCCCGGCGCGGCGTCGAAAACGCAAACCGGCATGACTCTCAAACTCCTCGGCATCCTCAACATCACGGAGGACTCGTTCTCCGATGGCGGTCGCTATCTCGATCCGCAGAAGGCGATCGCGCGTGGCGAATATCTCGCGCAGAATGGCGCCGACATCATCGATCTCGGGGCTGCGTCTTCGAATCCCGACGGCAAACCGGTTGCACCCGACGTTGAGATCGCGCGGCTTGCACCCGTCGTCGCGGCGTTGCGCGCGAAAGGCGTGCCGGTGTCCGTCGACACGTTCTCGCCGGAGGTCCAGCTCTGGGCGGTCGGGCAGGGCGTTGACTACATCAACGACGTCCAGGGCTTCCGCCACCCCGAAATCTACGAGCGGCTGGCGGGCTCACAGGCGAAGCTGATCGTCATGCACGCGGTCCAGGACGGCGCCCGGGCCGAGCGGGTGGCGGTCAGCCCGGCGGACATCCTCGACCGGGTCCTGACCTTCTTCGGCCGCCGGCTGCCCCGCCTCGAGGCGGCAGGAATTGCCCGGGACCGGCTGATCCTGGACCCCGGCATGGGGTTCTTCCTGGGGTCCGACCCCGAGGCCTCCTACGAGGTCCTGAGGCACCTTGAGACGCTCAAAGGGGCCTTCTCGCTGCCCGTCCTCGTCTCAGTCTCCCGGAAGTCGTTCCTGCGAAAAATCACCGGGAAAGCGCCTCAGGAGGCCGGTGCGGCGACGCTGGCGGCGGAACTGTTTGCAGCCGCGAAGGGAGCCGATTATATCCGGACCCACGAGCCGGGAGCGCTGAAGGACGGCCTCCTCGTACACCGGGCGCTGGGCGGCCCGGGGTAGGCCCTGTTGGGCTTTGGGGCCAGACCCGTCCCGGCACGAAAGCTGCTAGAATTCATTTTGTCACCATGCCCCTGAGGGGCACTGCGCAGGGCATGTCACGATGAGTCGAAAGTTGTTTGGTACGGACGGCATCCGCGGTCGGGCCAATGTGTTTCCCGTCACGCCTGAGATCGCCATGAAGGCGGGCATGGCCGCCGGCCGCCTCTTCACCCGCGGCGATCATCTGCATCGCGTTGTGATCGGCAAGGACACGCGCCTTTCAGGCTACATGATCGAGAACGCGCTGGTTGCGGGCTTCACGTCGGTCGGCATGGACGTCTTCCAGTTCGGACCGCTGCCGACGCCCGCCGTCGCCATGCTGACGCGTTCGCTGCGCGCCGACCTCGGCGTGATGATCTCCGCCTCGCACAATCATTTCGAAGACAACGGCATCAAGTTCTTCGGACCCGACGGGCAGAAGCTGTCCGACGAGCACGAGCTGCAGATCGAAGCCCTGATGGAGAAGGGCCTCGAAGACGGGCTCGCCAAGCCCCGCAAGATCGGACGTGCCAAGCGCATCGACGACGCACAGGCGCGCTACATTGAATTCGCCAAGCGAACGTTCCCGAAGCAGCTGACACTCGACGGCCTGCGCGTGGTCATCGATTGCGCCAACGGGGCGGCTTACAAGGTGGCGCCGGCCATCCTCTGGGAACTCGGCGCGGAAGTGATCGCCATCGGCGATGAGCCGAACGGTCTCAACATCAACGATGAATGCGGCTCGACCAGCCCCGAAGCGATGCAGCGCAAGGTGCGCGAGCGCAGAGCCGATTTCGGCATCGCGCTCGACGGCGATGCGGACCGCGTCGTGATGTCGGACGAAGAAGGCAATCTCATCGACGGCGATCAGATCCTGGCGCTCATCGCGCGCTCCTGGTCGAAGGGCGGCAAGCTGAAAGGCTGCGGCGTCGTCGGCACGGTGATGTCGAATGCGGGGCTCGAGCGCTATCTCAAAGGCCTCGATCTCAAGCTCGCGCGGGCCGCGGTCGGCGATCGCTACGTCGTCGAGATGATGAACGGCGGCGGCTACAATGTCGGCGGCGAGCAATCCGGCCATATCATCCTCAACGATTTCGGCACTACGGGCGACGGCATCGTCGCCGCGCTCCAGGTCCTCGCCGTGCTCGCGGAAGACAACAAGCCCGCGAGCGAAGCGGCGCATGTCTTCGATCCGCTGCCGCAGGTGCTCGAGAATGTGCGCTTCAAGAACGGCTCGCCGCTCTCGGATGCGCGCGTGACGGATTGCATCAAGGCGGGCGAGGCGCGCCTCAACGGTGCGGGCCGCATCCTCGTGCGCAAATCGGGCACCGAGCCCGTCATCCGCGTGATGGCCGAAGGCGAGGACGAAAGCGTCGTGCGTCAGGTCGTCCACGACATCGTCAGCTCCATCGAGGAAGCGACGACGTAACGCGCATGCCGCAACCGCCGCGCATTCTTGCGATTGCCGGATCGGATTCGAGCGGCGGCGCCGGCATCCAGGCCGACATCAAGACAGCAACGGCGCTCGGCGCCTACGCCATGACCGCGATCACGGCCGTGACGGCGCAGGACACGACGGGCGTACACGCCGTCCATCTGATGCCCCCCGAACTGGTGCGCGCGCAGATCATTGCCTGCCTCGACGACATCGGCGCGGACGCCATCAAGACGGGTATGTTGGGTTCGGCGGCGATCGTCGAGATCGTCAGTGAAACACTGGCGACGCACGCGAAGGGAATCCCGCTGGTCGTCGATCCGGTGATGGTATCGACGAGCGGCACGGCGCTCCTCGATGAGGATGGCGTGGATGTCCTCAAACGCAAACTGATCCCGCTTGCGACGCTCGTGACGCCGAACGACATCGAGGTGCGAAAGCTGGTCCTGCCGGTTCCCGGCGTTTCGTTCCTGATCAAAGGCGGCCACCGCGAAGACGCGCGCGGCGTCGTCGACGGGCTCATCGGCGCGGACGGAAGCTACAAGGAATTCATCGCGCCCCGGATCGTCACCAATCATACTCACGGCACCGGCTGCACGCTGGCGATGGCCGTCGCGTGCGAGCTGGGACGGGGAGCGACGCTGCAAGACGCCGTCGCGCGCGCCTCCGCGTTCGTGCACGAAGCGATCAAGACCGCGCCCGGTTTCGGCCGCGGCCACGGCCCGCTCAATCACATGCATGGGCGCGAGCGCGGCTGATCGAGCCCGCCTCCGGACGTCGAGCCGACTGCCTTCGGCACGCTTACGCGAGCGCCTTGTCGAGACGGCCGCGGATGATTGCCTCGGCTTCCTTCATGATGCGGCTGACGAGCTCGGCACAGGACGGAATGTCGTGGATCAGGCCTTGCGTCTGCCCGGCCGACCAGATGCCCGCATCCATCTCGCCCTTGTCGAGCACGTCGGCGCCGCGCACGCCGGCGACGAGGTCCTTCACGTCGGCGAAGGTCGCGTTGCCGCGCTTTTCGATGGCGACGACTTCGTCGCTGATCGCGTTCTTTGCCACGCGGGCCGTGTTGTGCAGCGTGCGGAAGATGAGATTGGTGCCGCGCTCGTCATTGGCGACGATCTGCTCTTTGACCTGCTGATGGATCGGCGCTTCTTTCGTCGCCATGAAGCGCGTGCCCATGTTGACGCCGTCGCAGCCGAGCGCCAGCGCCGCCACAAGTCCGCGCGCATCGGCGATACCGCCGGACGCGATGATCGGGATCGTGAGCTTGTCGGCCGTGCAGGGGAACAGCACGAGGCCGCCGACATCGTCTTCGCCGGGATGGCCCGCGCATTCGAGCCCGTCGATCGACACGCAGTCGACGCCGATCGATTGCGCCTTCACCGCGTGGCGCACGCTCGTGCATTTGTGGATCACCTTCACGCCCGCTTCCTTGAAGCGCGGCAGATGCGGCTGCGGATTGTTGCCGGCGGTTTCGACGATCTTCACGCCGCCTTCGATGATGGCCTCGCGATATTCGTCATAAGGAATGGGCGTGATCGACGGCAGGATGGTGAGGTTCACGCCGAACGGCTTGTCGGTCATCTCGCGGCAGCGCTTGAGCTCCTTCGAAAGATCTTCGGGCTTGCCGGCCGAGTGCGCCGTGATGAAACCGAGCGCGCCGGCATTGGCGACGGCCGCGATCAGGTCGGCCTTGCCGACGCGGGTCATGCCGCCGCAGGTGATGGGCGCGGCGACGCCGAACATCTCCGTGAATCGGGTCTTCAACATGGGAGTCTCCTCTTTGGCGATAGCTTTGGGGGAAGCGTGGTCGTGCGGAGGAGAATTGGCAAGAGCGTCCACTTTCCTCCCCCGATGCGGAGCATTGGGGGAGGGGGACCGCGTTAGCGGTGGAGGGGGCTGGCCCGCTCGCTGATCGCCGAATTTTTCAATGAGACGCTGCGCGAACTTGCTTGAGGGCCCGCGTCTCGTTGCCCCCTCCACCGCTGCGCGGTCCCCCTCCCCCGAACTTCCTTCGGGGGAGGAATGTTTTTACCGATCCACGAACGGATCGCGGACGAGGATGGTGTCCTCCCGCTCCGGGCTGGTGGAAAGCAGCGCCACCGGCGCGCCGATCAGCTCTTCCACGCGGCGAATATATTTAACGGCCGTCGCGGGCAGCTGCGCCCAGGAGCGCGCGCCTTTGGTGGAGTCCTTCCAGCCTTCCATGGTCTCGTAGATCGGCACGCAACGCGCCTGCTCGACGGCATCGGCCGGCAGGTGATCGATCTCGCGGCCGTCCAGGCGATAGCCGACGCAGAGCTTGATCTCGTCGAACCCGTCCAGCACGTCGAGCTTGGTGAGCGCGATGCCGTCGATGCCGCCGGTGATCACGGTCTGGCGCACGAGCACGGAATCAAACCAGCCGCAGCGGCGCTTGCGGCCCGTCACGGTGCCGAACTCCGCGCCGCGCTGGCCTAACCGTTCGCCGATCGCATCGGTCAATTCGGTGGGGAAGGGACCTTCGCCGACGCGCGTCGTGTAGGCCTTCGCGATGCCGAGCACATAACCCACATCGCGCGGCCCGCAACCCGAGCCCGTCGCCGCCTGTCCTGCCACCGTGTTCGAGGAAGTGACAAAGGGATAAGTGCCGTGATCGACGTCGAGCAGCACGGCCTGCGCGCCTTCGAACAGCACGCGTTTGCCGGCGCGCCGCGCCTCATCAAGTCTGCGCCAGCTGCAGCCCGCGAAGGGCAGAATGCGCGGCGCGATGGCGAGCAGCTCTTTGACGAGCGGCTCCGCTTCGATCTCTTCGAGATTCATGCCGCGCCGAAGCGCGTTGTGATGCGCCAGGAGCCTGTCGACTTTCGCGGGCAATGTTTGCGGATCGGCCAGATCGATGACGCGGATGGCGCGCCGGCCGACCTTGTCCTCGTAAGCGGGGCCAATGCCGCGCTTGGTGGTGCCGATGCGCTGCAGGCTGTTGGAGGATTCGCGCGCGCCGTCGAGCTCGCGATGCAGCCCGAGAATGAGAACCGCGTTCTCCGCGACGAGCAGACTCTCGGGCGTGATCGCCACGCCTTCACTTTGGAGCTTTTCCATCTCGGCGACGAAGGCCCAGGGATCGACGACGACGCCGTTGCCGATGATGGCGAGCTTGCCTTTGCGCACAACACCGGAGGGCAAGAGACTCAGCTTGTAGGTCCTGCCGTCGATGACGAGCGTGTGGCCGGCATTGTGGCCGCCCTGGAAGCGGACGACGACGTCGGCGCGCGCCGACAGCCAGTCCACGATCTTGCCTTTGCCCTCGTCGCCCCATTGGGCGCCGATCACGGCGACGTTCGACATTACTCCGTACCCGGATCAATATATGGCCCGCTACGGTCCATTCCGCTGGGCACGGTGAGGGACTATAGCCGGTATCGGTTTCGGATGTCAGGCCGATTTGGGCCCGAAAGGCATGAGCATCGGCACCCTGCGACGATACGAATCATAAGCCTCCGCGCCCAATTGCTCGCGCAGGAACTTCTCCTCGAGGCGCGCCTTGATGAAGAAACCGAGCGTCATCACGCCGACGCCTGCGAAGGTCAGCAGCGAGCCGTCCTGCACGGCGATCGCGACGAGCGCGACGATGAGACCGCTGTAGATCGGGTGCCGTACTATTCCATAGGGCCCGGTATCGATGATCCGATGATCGACTTTGCGCGTCACACCGCTCGACCACAGGCGGCCCAGATGAAGCCTTGCCCACCAGGTGAACAGCAGGCCCGCGACCTCGACGCCGAAGAGCACCCATTTCGTGGCGCGGTCGAACTCCCAAAGCTGGAACCGGCTTTCGTCCGACAATTTCGGAACGACGCCGAAAGCGAGCGCTGCGCCTGCAAAGGTGAGCGCGCGATAGAGCCACTCCTCGCTCTCGGCGGGGCGGTTTGCGGGGGGATCGGCCCATCGCGAGGCCGCGAACCAGGACAGGACCCAAATGGCGAAGGCTGCGAAGGCGGCCTGATGCGGCGACATGGCGCTCTCCGAACGAAGCCGGCGGAGAGTAAAGGCGCGCAGGAATCGAAAAACAAGCGCCGCCGGTACGGCCGGCGGCGCTCGGGCGCTCCGATCTTCGTGTTTACCGGAACAGCGTGTAGTCCGTCTGGATCACTTCGCCGGTCGAACGATCGACGAGAAGCGCGTCGTTGCCGACGCGAATCCATTCAAGGCCGCGCGGCGGCGGCGTGAGCCGATAGGTGGCGTAGTCGCCGAGCACCAGGCCGTCGCTCGACAGGATCACCTGCGGCACGCGTTCGCCGACGGTGTAACGCGTGTAGGTGTAGCCTGCGGGCGCCTCGAAGCGGCCGGCGTCGAAATGATGCGTCGCCGTCACGGTCTTGCGATAGGTCGCATAGCCGTCATTGCGCTCGGTTGTGGTCGTGGTGGTCTGCGTGCCGTCGTCCGGCGACGTCTGCGTGGTCGTGGTTTTCTTTTCATAGGTTTGTGCCGAAGCCGTGCCCAGCGAAAGCGCGAGCGCGGAGGCGGCGAGAATGGTCCATTTATGATTCATCTCAACTCTCCCGATGCCCTCGACCCGGATGGTAATCCTGGAGGCGAACAATTGTTTCCCACCTCGCGCATTCGCGAACGGCCATTCTTCCTTGCAATGACGATATCGGACGTTGCGTGCGAAGATGCGTTCTCGCGCGCCGCAAAAATATCTTGGCTGTTAGACGCTTAAGTCTTTGGCCGGACAGGAACAGGCATATGCGGCGCACGTTCTCTTGTCTCAACGAAAGGAGCTGTCTCGCAATGGACAATCGCAACCAGCAGGACAAGCAGAAGATCAATCAGGACGATCGCGATCATCAGAAGGGCGATCACAAGCACGCCGGCACGCAGCAGGACAACATGCAGAAGAACGCGGGCAAGGATCAGAACAACCAGAACAAGAACCAGCAACAGAAGCACTGACACTCGCGTCTGAGAAAGAAAGCGGCGGCCCCGCACCGGAAACGGTGCGGGGCTTTTAGTTCGACGCTAGAACGAGAGCGCGTTTGCCTGCTTGA
>Ga0335072_10014741_pt1 | contig 11103 bp, 10 predicted proteins | sample Lox_Sample_21_FD_206725 | JGI IMG/M metagenome (GOLD analysis project Ga0335072, IMG submission 206725) | Soil microbial communities from Loxahatchee National Wildlife Refuge, Florida, United States - Lox_Sample_2.1 | ecosystem: Environmental > Terrestrial > Soil > Wetlands | place: USA... | reverse complement strand
AGACGGTAGTACCACGTGCGCTCTTCGTCCTTGGCCACGCCGTAGGCGTCGAGCAGCATGTCCTCCCAGCCTGGTCCGTAGTTCCACTCTGTGCTCCAGGTCGCGACCGCGAGGTCGGCCCAGCGGTCGGCGACACCGAGGCAGCCGAGATCGACGTGGCCCGACCAGCGGCCGTCCGAGGTCAGCAGGGTGTTGGGTGCGCATGCGTCGCCGTGGCACACAACCAGCTTGTCCGTTAGCGGTATATCGGCTGCTAGTTCGAGCGCTTGCGAGAGCGTGAGGTGCGCGTATTCTTCTTGCCATTCTTCGCCTGGGCCTTCCCAGCCGGCCTTCGCGGCCTTGACGCAGGCTTCGAGCCGTTCCTCCGCTGTCCAGGAGAACGGGCAGGAGCTGACGGGGAGAGCCTCGTGCATGGCGCGCAGCCCTTCGCCGATGGCGCGGACCGCGGGTTCCGGTCTGGCTGTCCAACGCGGCTCAACCGCGTTGGTGCCGTCAAGTGCGGCGGTGAGAAGCCAGGATCCGTGGTCGTCTTTGCCCTGGCCGAGAACCTCTGGGACCGGGGTGTACGTGGCGGCCCATTTCATCCGTGCTGCCTCGGCATCGAGGTCGAGCGAACTGCTCGCTGGTGACCACTTCACGAAGCAGCGGCCGGCGCCGGCGCCGAGTTCGTAGGTCGATGCGTCGTCGTTGTGCCAGACCAGCCTGAGGCCGCGGCCCCCGGCGAGGTCGAGTACCGCTTCAGGCGTGGTGTCCGGGAGTGCCCAAGGGCTCATGCTGGGAGGCATCGTTCCTCCTGCCGGGATGCCAGGGAAGCGATCCGGGCATAACGCCTATAGTGCCGTACCCAACAGCGTCGATGGCCTTCCGATGCTGGTCTCGGGCGGCGGGACGTAGCATCGATGGCTCTCCGATGCTACGCGAACAGCGTCGAGGGGCCACCGTTGTCGTCGGCCTTGGCTAGCCTTACCGCATCGGTGGCTCCTAGATGCTGTGTCCAGGACATCGCCGCCCGGCCCGAGCGGTCCCGCTGGCCACGATGGTCACTTTCGTCACGGCAGCGCCGCGCTCGGCGGGCAGCGGCGGGCGGCGATCCTGATCTTGTCGGCCGGGTACTCACCGGGGCGGGGCGGTCTGACCCTGGTCAGTTCCGGTGCGAAGCCGGCGGCACGCAGCCTGGCCGTGAGCTCGCCAGGTTCGTAGGTGCTTAGCACGATCTCGCCGCCCGCGCGGTCGATGCGCTCTTCGGCTGAGCCGCCGTGGGTGATGATCACCAGTATGCCGCCAGGGCTGAGCACGGTTCTGATGTGCTCGAGCGCCGCGGAAAGGCGTGCCTTCGGCAGGTGGTGCAACGAGTAGGACGCGACGACGGCGGCGCAGGTCGCCGGGCGGAATGGCAGTTCGAGCAGGTCGGCGCGGACCAGGCTGGCCTGCGGCACGAGTTCGGCAGCGGCGGCCAGCATGCCTGGCGCGAAGTCAAGGCCGATCGCCCGGCGGCCCATGCCGGTCATGTACCTGCTGATCTGCCCTGGGCCGCAGCCGAGGTCAAGCACGGGACCTGGAGGAAAGCGGTCAGTGGCGGCGGCGAGAAACTCAAGGTCGGGATCGGACGGATCGGCGTCGGCTAGCTCTGAGCCGAAGCTGACCGCGTAATCCGCCGCCATCTCCTCGTAGACCGAGCGCACGGCGGAGGGATCGTAGCCGTCGCTGGCCAAGGTTTGCCCCTATTCCCCGACGTATCGGTGCGACTAGCATCAAGCCATGGGAAAGCGGCACCGGGTAGGTGTTGGGCTTTTTATAGCTCTCTGCGGCATCGCGACCGCGGTCGGTTCCGAACTCGTCTGGGTCAAGGCCGGGCACGGACGATCGGCGACCGGGATCAATCACACGTCGCTGGCCGGCTTGCTGCACTGGTCGGATCAGCACACTAACTCGTTCGCGAAGTCTTTCGCGATCGTAATAGTCATCGCAGGCGTTCTTGTGGTCGTGGGTGGCCTGTTCGGCTGGGTTGTGCCTGCCGCCCTGTTCGCAGCGATCGCGTTCGTCGCCGGCGGCCTCTGGCTGGGGCTCTATGCGTCGAGCCACTCCACGAGCAGCATTCAGTTCTCCAACTTGGGACTCGGCGCGCTGGTCACGATCGGCGGCAGCCTGCTCGCCCTGATCTTCACGAGCGCCCTGCGACGGCGGGCCTGACTGTCAGATCGCGCTCGTATGGTGAGGCGATGACACGTCCGAAGATGACGCTTACCGCCGCGGTGCTCGGGGCGCCTGACGCTCGGGTGCTTGCGGAGTTCTACCGGGAACTGCTCGGCTGGCAGCAGGGTGCCGATGAGCCTGACTGGGTGACGCTGCGGCCCCCATCCGGCGGTGCCGGGCTGTCGTTCCAGACCGAGGACAGTCACGTCCCGCCGGTCTGGCCGGCCGGACCTGGTGATCAGCAGATGATGGTGCACCTCGACATTGAAGTCGATGACCTGGCTAAGGCCGGTGCCTACGCGGTCGCCTGCGGTGCGACGCTCGCCGGGTACCAGCCTCAGGAAGACGTCAGGGTCTACCTGGATCCGGCCGGGCACCCGTTCTGCTTGTGGATTAGGTCATCTAGCTGAGCGTGGCTATCGCCGTGCGCAGTTCGCCGAGTGCCTGGCGCGCGAGTTCGGTGAGCGTGTGCTGATTGCCGCGGCTGGCCGGATCGGCCCACTGCCGGAAGGCGCGGTCAAAGGCGCGCACACCTAGCTCGGCGGCGAGGCTGGCCGCCGGGTCAGGCACGTCACGTTTGCGTAGTGCCCCGGTCACGGCATCGGTGAGGGCCGCTTGCTTGGAGGCGGCGCGCTCGCGCAGTTCGCTGTTGTCGGCGACGACTTTCATGAGCCGTGCGCTGAACTCGCGGCGGTCGTCGGTGAAGGTAGCTGTAAGCGCATCGAGGGCGCAGGCGACCGCCTGGAGAGGCGTGGCTGAGACCGGTGCGGCGGCGATCGCATCGGACAGTAGCTGGCTGTGGAGTTCCTGCCCGGCGAACAGCACTTCCCGCTTGTCAGGGAAGTGACGGAAGAAAGTGGTTTTGGTCAGCCCGCCCGCCCGCTCGGCGATCTCCGTGACCGTGGTGGCGTCGTAGCCCTGTTCGGTGAACAGCTCAAGGGCGGCAAGCACCAGGCGCCTGCGCGCGTTCGGCTCCCAGCGGCTCATAAGGAAATCTTAAGTGATGTGACTTGGTAACATGACGTTGGTATGGTGACGTTACCAAGTCACATCACTTAGCCGCACCGAGGAGAACTGATCATGCGTGTCTTTGTTACCGGCGCAGGCGGTTACATCGCCTCTGCCGTGGTGCCCGAACTGATCAAGGGCGGGCATGAGGTGATCGGGCTGGCCAGGTCCGATGCCTCGGCCGCCGTCGTCAAGGCCATGGGCGCCGAAGTGCACCTTGGCGACCTCCGCGATCCGGCCAGCCTGCTCGAGGCCGCGAACTCCTCGGACGCGGTGATTCACCTGGCGTTTGATCACGCCGCTATGGTCGCCGGAGACTTTGCCGGTGCGGTCGCCACCGACCTGGCGGTCGTACAGGCACTCGGAGATGCGCTGGCAGGCACCGGCAAGACGTTCGTTGGCGTTGGCGTTGGGCCTACCGGCGACGCCGAGCGCGACGCGGCCATCAGCGCAAGTCCCCGTTCCGTCGTCTCGCGCGCGATCCGAGGGCTCGCCGAGCGTGACGTCCGTACTATCCTTGTCGCCGTAGCTTCGGTCACGCACGGCGTTAGCGACCGGCACGGATTCATCCCCATGCTGATCAAGATCGCCCGCGATACTGGGATGTCTGCCTACGTCGGCGCAGGCGCCAATCGCTGGCCTGCCGTCGACGTTCTTGACCTTGGCCGCCTCTACCGGCTGGCGCTTGACAAGGCTCCGGCCGGAGCGCAGCTTTTCGGCGCCGCCGAGGATGGCATCACCGTTCGCGAGATCGCCGAGACCATCGGGCGCCGCCTGGACCTGCCGGCCGTCAGCATCCCTGCCGGGGAGGCCGCGAGCCACTTCAATGGCTTCCCATTCATCACGCTCGACGTCACGATGCCCGGTGAAAATACGAGAAAGCTGCTTGGCTGGGAGCCGGTACGCCCTGGCCTGATCGCAGACCTCGAGCAGGATCACTACTTCAGCGGTGCCTAGCTCCCGGCTTGGGGCGGCGGCCCGGCCTGCGGCCACGGACGGAGCGGCCGGCCGATCTCCCAGTGGTGCCCGAACGGGTCGGCGATCCGGCCGAGCAGCCAGCCGTGCTGCTCGGCTGCCGGGTAGATCTGACGGGCACCGGCGCTGACCGCTTGAGCCCGCGCCGCACCGACAACTCGGGCATGATCTGCGTCCTGAAAAACACAAAGCTCAGCCTAGTCCGGCGATCAGGCCCCGCGCCGGCCCGGCGCTACCTCCAGCGGACGTGGACCTTGTCGCGGAACAGGTCGAGCACGCGGTGATCGCCTTCGACGGTGAGGACGTCGGTCGCCCGGCGGTTCCACAGCGCCAGGTACAGGTCCTCGGCTCTCCCCGTCACGACGCAGTCGGCGCTGTCCGCGGCTCCCCTGCTGGTGACCGGCGGGCCGTCAGGGCCGATCGCGACCAGCCAGTCTCCGGCGGCGTCGGTGCTGCTGATTCCAAGGCGCTGATTGGTCTGCGCCCGCAGCTTCGAGAACGGCCTGGTGATGAAGCATGTCAGCAACTCATCCACGCCGTCCGCCGCGAAATCCGCCGGAATAGCGGCGGGCTCCCAGCCTGCGGCTAGTTCGGCGTCGATGCCGTGCACCGTTGTCTCATGGGCTTGGCGCCTTGCCCACATCTGAAGCGGCGAAGGCGCGGCGAGGAAGGTCCAGCAGAGCAGGTCGGGGTCGGCGTCGGCCAAGGCCCCGACCAGGTTCGCGTGGCCCTCGGCGAACCAGCCGAGCAGGTCGGCGTCGGACGGCCAGGTGCCGACGATCTCGTCAAGATCCGCTTCCCACATTTCCCTGCGCGGGCCAGCCACGTAGCCGGTCGCCCACCGGTGGATACCGCCCTGGTGCCTGACCAAGTCACGGACTACCCACTCCGGGCAGCTCGGAACTGGCGCGTCCGGCCCGGCTGCCCCCGCGGCTCCAGCGAGCCGCGGCCCGGCGCTGGCGAGATTGTCCAGATGCTCACTGACGTTCAAGTGCGGCTCCCGGCGCGGACGATGCGGAGTAATGGAGATGGCTCGGGTGGACGAGGGCCGCCTTCCCGCCGAATACGGTCTTTGCTGGTGGCGTGATGACCGTCAGCAGCCCGGTCAGCATCAGGACGACCGCGAGGGTCGCGAGTTCCACCTTGGTGACGCGAGCCGGGCCGGTGCCGTTAGCGGCCGTGCCGCGGCTCAGCGCGACGCGCCCGGCGACGGCCAGGCCAGCAACAACGACGACCAGCGCGGACTTGATGATCAGGACGATCCCGTATTCGGTGGTCAGCAGGGAGCTAAGAGGCACGAGCAGCAGCGCCGACGCGATCCCGGTAATCACGACGACGGCGAACAGCCAGGCCGCCGCGTTGCCGTACAGCCTGATCAGCGCCTGTGCTGCGGCTGGCTCGGCACGCCAGGCGACGGCCGTGCGAAGTACGTAGGCCAGCATGCCGATCCACAGGACGGCAGGGAGCAGATGACAGATCGTCAGCAGCGCGCCGGCCAGCGGCAGCAAGCCCTCTGGGTGAGCCCGCAGCGACTCGGCGAGGACCACGACGAGCAGGAGTTGCACGGTGAAACCGGACCGCCCGAGCCGCTCGAGCAGGACGATGAGGCAGAAACAGGCGAACTCCGCGATCCCGATGTCCAGAGTCGCGGCCGATCGCGGTCCCATGACCGGCGGCTGAGCCAGGTCGGCGGCCAGGTGCGGGTCAGCGAGCGCGGTAACGATCAGCGCTGCCGACGCAACCAGGCCGAGCAGGCTGCCAGGCATCACCCACGGATCTGGCAGCGGTCCTGGATGCGTTCCCTTGTAGTTTCTAGCCAGTCCGCGTCCTGCTAGCCCGCCTAGCGCTACCGACAGCCCGATCAGCAGCAAGCCGCGTTCCACGCCGGTCACCCAGAGCAGAGGGGCGGCCAGCGAGACGGCGGGCGACGCGATAACGGGGGACATCACCGGCATGAGCGTAGCGCTCCGCCCGACCTCATCCGGCCTCAGGGGCACCGGCTAGCGTTGGCCGATGCACGGAGAATCCGCATGCGCGACAGCGAGCAAACCGGTCGAAGTTCATTCGACCGACGGGGCAACCGCGCGGAAATACGCAACCAAGGGATGCCGAATCATAAACGTGGCATCCGATACGCAATCGATCAGCCGGGGTGTGGTCGCCGAACTGTCGGCGGCGCGTCAATAGCGATTCCTGGCCCGCCTCCTGCGGATAATTAGGTTTCCGATCACGGGGGGCAGCGAATTGAGGTTCCTGGGGACAGCGGTCGCGGCGACGGCAATCTTCCTGGTTGGCCAGGGTTCCGCTGGTGGCACTACCTGGCCCGCCTACCTGGGCGGATCACTGCACACCTCGTACAGTAGCGCGGCGACGTCTATTACCCCTGCTAACGTTTCCAGACTCAAACAGATCTGGCATTTCACCGGAGACCGGCCCACGCTGCACGACCAGCCCGCTCCCGGTTTCCTTGCCAGCCCTGTCATCTACGATAACGCCGTTTACATCGGCTCGGACACCGGCTGGTTCTACAAGCTCAGCGCGACCACGGGAGCTGTTCTCGCGAAACGGTACATTGGCTTCATACCGGGTCTTGAATGCGGGAGCGCAGGAGCCGGCTTCATCGCCACCGCTACCGTGGCCGCCGATCCTTCGACGCATCAGCTCATGGTGTATGCGGCCGGCGCCGACGGCGTGCTGTTCGGTATGTACGCGTCGGATCTCGCCGTCAAGTGGCGAACAGTCGTTGCCAGCCCGTCGAAGAAAGTCAGCAGTTTCTACCAATGGTCATCACCGACAGTCGCTGACGGACGAATCTATATCGGCATCTCGTCCCACTGTGACAAGCCGATGATCAGAGGCGGAGTGGCGAGCTTCAATCAGGTGACCGGTCACCATATCGCCACGTTCTACTCGCTGCCCGCTGGGCAGGTCGGCGGCTCGGTCTGGTCGAGTTCCGCCGTCGGCAGCGGCGGTGATGTCTACGCCTCGACCGGCAATCCCCAGGGAAGCGGCGAACCCGGCTACACGGAATCCGTAGTGCGGCTCTCGCCCGCCACCCTGCGGCCGGTCGCCGCGTTCCAGGTCCCGGCCAGGCAGGCCGTTCCCGATGGTGACTTCGGTGCTTCGCCTGCCCTGTTCGGCCCCTACGTCTCGGCGTGCAACAAGAACGGGATCCTCTACGTACTGAGACGCTCGACCATGAAACTGGTCTGGCAGAAGCGGATCGGGGCCGGCTTCGGCAAGAACATCGGCATCGGCCGGTGCATCTCGGCGACCGCTTACGACGGCAGGAGCCTCTACATCGGCGCTGACCAGGTCAAGATCAACGGCAGGCTTTACCGCGGCTCGGTCACCGCGCTCAACCCGGCGACCGGCTACCGTCGCTGGATCACCGGCTTGCCCGACAGCGTGCTAGGTACGCCGAGCCTGGACGGCGCGGGGGTGATGGCTGTCGGTACCTACGACACGTCCAAGGTGCCGAACGCGGTTTACCTCATCAACGCCGCGACGGGGAAGATCCTTCGCACCTTGCTGACCGGCGGCTACGACTTCGCTCAGAGCGCGTTCGCGCAAGGAAGGCTGTATGTGGCCAACACCAACGGCTTGTACGCCTTCGGACTGGCTGAAGGCCGATAAGCTGGAATCGCACGTCGTTGGGGTGGAGGTGACTCGCGTGGGTCTCATGGACAAGGTCAAGGCGCAGGCGAACCAGATCGCGGTTCAGGCCAACGCCAGCGTGTCCAAGCTTGAGCCGGTCAACAGGCGAACTGACCTGTTGCTGCGCAATCTTGGCCTGGCGATCTACGCGGAACGGACCGGACGTGGCAGTCCGAACACGGCCGCGGAAGTTGACGCGCTGGTCGCTCAGATTCAGCAGCACGAGGCGCAGCAGCGCATCGATATCGTGCAGCAAGCCGCACAGGCAGCGGCTCAGGCTCAGGCCGCCGCCGCTGCGGTAGCCGCCGCCAACCAGCCGCCGCCGCCGCTCCCGCCCGGCGCCATGCCTGGCACTCCGGGCTACGGCACTCCTGGCTATGGTCCTCCCGGCGGCGCGCCTGGTTACGGTCCTCCCGGTACCCCCGCTGGCCAGCCAGGCTTCCCTGGCTTCCCTGGCACCCCGCCCCAGCCGGGCCCCTACCCGCCGCCTGGCCAAGCACCCTTCCCCGGCGCGGCCGGGTACCAGGCGCCAGGTGCGCCGGGTGCCCCCGCGCCCTACCCCCAGGCCCAGCCGGTTCCGCCAGCACCGGCGTCGCCAAGCCCGGTGCAGCAGTACGTGCCGACGGAGCTAAACACCGATCAGGAGGCCGCGCCCCCGACCGTGCTCGCCGCCGGCACCCCGGCTCCGCAAGATGGGCCGAGCCACGACGACTCCGGCGAACCTGAATCGGACATCATCCCCTAGCGGGTTGCTCACACCTTCGCCCCCAACGTCATCCCGCCCTGGCCGGCAGCGGTTCCGGCAACGCCGCAGTGCCCACGCCCGGCTCGTAACCACGCGCGGCCCGGCGGGCCTGCCGGCGTCGGCTGGCGCCGGGCGAGCCCTGAACCCGGCGTCGCGCCAGCGCGGGGCTCGCCAAGCGTCGTCGCGCCGGCACTGTAAGTGCAGAAATCCCGCCACGGAACGGTCAGACGGTGAGAATGGGCCTATGAGTCAGCAAGATCAGCCAGGTCAGGGCGACGACGCCGACAGCGAGCCTGGTAACGGTGACGCCGGGCATGCCGATTTCGTCGAGCATGCCGAGCGCGCGGAGTTTGCCGAGTACGCCGAGCACGCCGAATTCGCGGAGTTCGCCGAGCACGCGGAGCACGTAGATCAACCGGAGACCGATCCCCGGATGGCGATGGCGGCCGAAGCTATCCACGAAGAGCACCACATACTTCACCACTTGCTCGGCCGCCAGGCGGACGCCGGGTCGACCGACGCGTTGTGGAAGGGCGAGATGCTGCATCTGCTCGATGCGGCGAACCGGCTTTCCTCGGCAGGGCTGAGCCGGCTGCACCGGCAGGACAAGGCGGAGCCGAGGTTCCCCGTGTCGGCCGCCGTGATCTTCGCGATCGTGCTGCAGGCCCTTCTGCCTCCGATGCTTGAACTGAAGCCGCTTTGGCTGCATTACGCCTTGTTCGGGCTCGAGGGCGCGATGCTGCTGATGCTGTTCATCTCGAACCCGATCAGGATCGAGAAGATGTCGCGCCCGGTGCGGACGGCCAGCATCTTCCTGATCTTCCTGATCACTGTCTCGAACACGGCTTCTGCGGTATCGCTGGTCAACGAGATCGTGACCAACCATCTCCCCACCGCCAATGCCCAGCACGCGGCGGCCGAACTGTTCTTGTCTGGTGCCGCGATCTGGGGCACGAACGTCATCGCGTTCGCGCTCTGGTACTGGGAGTTTGACAGGGGCGGGCCCGTTGCCCGGCTTGAGGGCAGATCGCCCTATGTTGACCTGCTTTTTACGCAGATGAGCGAACCAGAGCTGACCAGGCCTGGCTGGGGGCCGCATTTCGTCGACTACCTGTACTTCTCCTTCACCAACGCTACGGCGTTCAGTCCGACCGATGTGCTCCCGTTTGCCCGGTGGGCGAAGCTGACCATGCTCGTGCAGTCCGCGGTCTCCCTGGTGCTTGGCGTGCTTGTCATTGCCCGGGCAGTGAACATCCTGCCGCTGAAGTAAAGCGCGGGCTTTCCCTTGTTACTGATCAGTAGTAGACTGATGTTACTGACCAGTAACTCCGGACGTCGAGAGTGCGCCACGGCGAAAGGACGGGGAGATGACCCATTTCAAGAACAACCTGCGCGACATCGAATTCAACCTGTTCGAGGTGTTCGGACGGCAGCGGCTGCTCGGTGCTGAGCCGCACGCTGACCTGGACGAAGAGACAGCACGCGGGATTCTTGATGAGGTCTGCAGGATGGCGGGCGGTCCGGTCGCCGAGTCGTTCGCTGAGGGCGACAGAAACCCTCCGGTCTTCGACCCGGCCACGCACTCGGTGCGAATGCCCGAGGCGTTTGCCAAGTCTTTCCGTACGTTCATGGACGCCGAGTGGTTCAGGCTCGAACTGCCCGAGGAGCTTGGCGGCAGTTCTGTGCCACGGTCGTTGTGGTGGGCTGTGGCTGAACTGGTGCTCGGGGCTAACCCGGCCGTCTGGATGTACGCGAGCGGTGCCGCCTTCGCGCGGGCGCTGTGGACGATCGGCACTCCTGAGCAGCAGGAATTTGCCAAGCATGCGGTCGAGCGGCGGTGGACGGCGACGATGGTGCTTACCGAGCCAGACGCGGGCTCGGACGTCGGTGCCGGCCGTACCAGGGCCATCGAGCAGCCGGATGGCACCTGGCATATCGAAGGCGTGAAGCGGTTCATCACCGGCGGAGAGCACGACATGGCCGAGAACATCTTCCACTTCGTGCTGGCCAGGCCTGAAGGGGCAGGCCCTGGTACCAAGGGACTCTCCATGTTCCTCGTGCCGAAGTTCCTCGTCGGTCCTGACGGCTCTCCCGGCGAGCGGAACGGGGTTTACGCGACGAACGTCGAGCACAAGATGGGCCTCAAGGCCTCGACCACCTGCGAGATGACGTTCGGCGCTGAGCACCCAGCGATCGGCACGCTGGTCGGCGGCGTGCATGACGGCATCAAGCAGATGTTCATGATCATCGAGTACGCGCGGATGATGGTCGGCACGAAGGCGATCGCGACCCTGTCCACCGGGTACCTCAACGCGCTTGACTACGCGAAGAACCGGGTTCAGGGCGGCGAGCTCAGCCAGATGACCAACAAGACCGCGCCCAGGGTCACGATCACGCATCACCCGGACGTGCGCCGCATCCTGATGATGCAGAAGGCCTACGCAGAGGGCATGCGGGCGCTGGTGCAGTACACGGCGACCTTCCAGGACGACGAGCAACTCGCCCAGGCAGCAGGCGGGCACGAC
>Ga0335072_10014739_pt1 | contig 11103 bp, 20 predicted proteins | sample Lox_Sample_21_FD_206725 | JGI IMG/M metagenome (GOLD analysis project Ga0335072, IMG submission 206725) | Soil microbial communities from Loxahatchee National Wildlife Refuge, Florida, United States - Lox_Sample_2.1 | ecosystem: Environmental > Terrestrial > Soil > Wetlands | place: USA... | reverse complement strand
AGCCTGGCCGAGTCAGCCTCCTCCATACGCTGCTCAAGGTCGATCTCGCCCGGCATGACGCGGCCACCGACGATGACGCGGTGCTTAAGCGAGGGCAGGCGGTCCGCGATTGAGGCCAGCACGGCCGAATACTCGTACCCGTCCCACGCCTGCATGGTCACGTGGGCCACTGGTTCCAGGCGGGACAGCATCAGCTCGAGCTCACGAGCGCGGATCGTCGTCACGAAGGGGGCGGCGATCGCGCCGAGCTGGGCGCAGGCCAGCACGACGGCGTGCAGCTGCCAGCAGTTAGGCAGCTGCACCGTCACCACGTTCCCCGACCCGACGCCCAGCTCGGCCAGCACTGCCGTCATCCGGTCGACCTGACCGGCGTACTCCCGGTAGGTCAACCGCCGCACCCCCGACCCGGCCTGGTGCGCGGTAATCGCGACTGTATCCGGCGTTTCCCTGGCCCAGCGCCGCAGGTCCGCCGCGGGCGTAAGATCCCGCCAGAAGCCAAGCTCGCGATACCGGCGAGCCAGGTCAGCAGAAGGACGCACATCGGTCCACAGCTTGGAGTCCGCCATTTGCAACCTTCTCCTTAAAAACTCGAAAAGTGCCCTCTACTCCGGAATTGGCGGGAACTGCCACCTCTTCGGTTAAAAGATAGACAGCTGCCATATACGGGCGATCAGCAGCCGATGAGCAGGCCGGTTGGCGGACGGCGGCACAGCTGTAGTACCAACCACCCATCGGATGTTTGGATGATCGGAGCGGCCGGGGGGACAACAGTGCCACTTGCTGGAGTGTCCAAGTCCACCCAGTTCGCGGAGGAACGCGGAGTCGTGCTGCCGCAGCCGGTGCTGCGGACGGGCAGTCCGCGCAACGTCACGCAACTGGCCGCGGCCGGGATGGGGGTGACGATCGCGCCATCATCAGCCCGGCTATTCAGCGGCCGGTGCTTCCCCGGCCGCGGCAACCGCGGACTCGCTGACGTCCACGCCCACGTACGACTGCAGGGCGCCCCGCGCGCGAACCGCGTTCAGCAGCAGCCGGGTTTCCCATGTCAACCCCAATCCCAGCTCGACCACCGCACGGGCACCCGTGAGTTAGGCGATCCGGGAAGCTATCGCGCTCAGAAGCGTTCGCTTGACAGGGGCCGGGTAGTACTCGGGACATTCCAGCAGTTGCTACTAATGCGCTCATGCGAGCCTGGCACATCGCTCACGCCGACAGCAAGGGGTCAACGGTTTCGAAGAATTAATAGCATAGATCGAAATCCGTCATGCCCCTGCCTGCCCTTTCGTCCTGCGAAGACGGTTAGCTAGCCGACGAGCCTCGACCGCGCGCCGGCTGCGGCAGAGAGCGGTATTATCGTGCCTTATCGCCCGCGCCCGCATGTCCCTGACGTGCTCTGCGGCCAGCATCTTAAGGATGACCGGATGCATGATTTCCCCTCCGTCCTCGCCTCGGTGCTAGCTTGTGCACAATGACCGCATCGCAAAGATGGCCGCATCCCGGTAAAGCCCTGGCAGTTGCCGCTCAGGCGACATTGCGGACAATCGCCCGTCGATGACTTCGGTGATTTCCCCCGACCCAAAACGAGGTATTTCCTCTATGCAGTTGAATTGCTGCACGATTTGCGTGGTGATGCGGTCCAGCTTCGGCCTGATCTCTGCCGCCAGGTTGGGAATCGAGGCAGGAATTTCTTGGGGATGCCGGTCCCAGCGGTGCAGCAGGCCGCACTGGATCATCTTGTTAGCCTCGATCTGATCGCGAAAGAACTGCACGCCCACCCCGTAGTCGACTCGTGTGGCGTTCAGCGTGCAGGCGGCCGACTGAAGTATCTGCTGCTCACGGATTGGGTCATCCACCGGCTCACCGCTGGCGTGCTTCGCCGTGGCGACATCCTGGGCCAATGCGAGGCGCTGGACGACCAGTTCAACGAACGTATCAAGTTGGGCAGCGGTGTTAGTTTGATTGCTCATGTTGCTTCTACACTGCCCGACTGACATGGATGTCTGATTTATGTTTGTTAAATCCCGACGGCGTCAAGGAATCGTCAATTTTCCAGTCAGCGGCCACGGATAGGTTTGCGAACACCAACAAGCCGCCACGTAGGAGACCGATGGCAACCGGCACCGCGATACGCGGTCAACGCCACCTCCCTGCCCCACACCACCGTCTGGCAGGACATCGAGGTCATCTCCGCCACCGGCGCCAGCGGCGTCCCCATCGGCCTGGAACTGCTCGCCGTGCGCCGCCGCTAGGCGATCCCAACGGTCCAGGGCATGGCCGAGGTCCTGGATCAGGTCGGCAGGGACAGCATCGGCATTATGTTCAGCGTGTTCCACAGCTGGGAGAAACCCGACCTGCCGGGTCACCTGCTGCGCCACGCCGACCGCATCAACAGCGTCCAGGTCTGCGACATCCGTGACTCCGAGCGCAGCTCCTTCGACCGGGAGCTGCCGGGCCGCGGCCACGGAGTCGCACCGGGCATTATGGGGTGGCTGCTGACGGCAGGTTACCGGGGCTGGTGGGAGCTGGAGATCTTCTCCGACGACGGTACCTTCGGCGCGGCCCTGCCCTCTCCTACTGGGCCATGCCCCCGACTTCCTGACCCAGGCTAAGGCCGCGTTCGACAGCAGCTACGCGCCGACACGGCGGCAGGCGGGCATCGCTGGGTAAAACCGCCGTAGGAGCGGGATCACCTTTGCGAACTCCGCCATGTGCGGTTCAAGCACGCCGAAGTAGTTCAAGCCGTATTTCTCGCGGTGACGCAGCAGCTTATCCGCGACCTGTTCAGCCGACCCGATCAGGACACCAGGCAAAGCGAGGATCTGCTCATCCGACATGCCGGGCAACACCTGGCGAGCCACCGTCAGGTCCGGCTCCCCGCTGGTAAGGGCCACCGAGAACACGAACAGGTTGAGCTCGAGCTGATCGAACCGGTCGCCCGCGGCGTCGCGCAAGAACTCGATACGGTCCGCGAGCAGCCGCCCCGGGTCGTCCTCGGCCGTGACGACCGTGAAACCGACTATGTCCGCCTCGCGCGCCGCCAGCCGCAGCATTCACTTGCCGCTGGCGGCCACGTCCGTCGAGCAGCCTGCTGGTCTCGGCGACGTCCCTGGCCAGCAGCGCCGACCGGTAGAAACCAGCGTTCAGCACGTGGTGCCCACGCGCAGGCCCGGCACGTTTCCCGCCGCCACCAGCCCCGGGAACGGTGCGGGCATGCCGAGGTGGTCGGCGACCTGCACGATGTCGTAGCCAAGGTCAACGGCGTGTTGGGCCCTTCCCAGCCAGTCCGGCTGTGTGCCCCAGTTGATCAGGCTGACGCCGAAGCGGAATGGACGAGCCGTCGTGTGATCCCCTGAATCGAGTAGTCATGTGATCCCTAGATGAGGTCGCGGAGGTTGTCGCTATTGGTCACGCGGGACATCTCCGTGTAGCTTTCCAGCTGGTCCGGCCCGAGCGGGGGCGGCACCTCGTCCGGCCGCGCGGGGGCGGCGTACCACAAGAACGCCTCCTCCGGGCCGCCGGGGGGAACAGGAGGATCATCCTCGCGACATGCACTGCCTTATTCGAGAACGCGTGCCGGATGCCCCGCGGCACGTGCACGAAATCGCCGACGCGGTGAAGGTCCGGTCCCCGTCCAGGAACTCCAGCTGTCCCGACAGCAGGTAGAACAGCTCGGCCTGGTCATTGTGCACGTGCGGCACCGGGCCGCCGCCGAGCGGCACCACCGACGCTTCCACGAAGCCGAGCAGGCTCTCGGTCTGCGACGCCGTCGCTGTGTACACGTCGCCGGCCGCCCAGATGGTCGGCCCCTGCAGCGCGGGAACAAAGCGGGCGGCGCCGCGCGTCGTGTACCGCGGGTCAGTCGGATCGACAACGGGCAATGGCAGACTCACTTACTTAGTCCTCCCGGATTGCCGGCCTTGTCCCTGGCACCGTCAGGCGTGCTCGCACCGTCAGGCATGCTCGCACCGTCAGGCGTGCGAGCTGCCACGGCGGAAAGGGGCCAGCCAGGACGGAAACGGGCCAGCCAGAACCATGCCGGCCGCCCCTGGTAATACGCCGGCGCGGTTGGCGGTCGCATACGCTGTGCCGCGCGATGGCAATCGTCGGGCACGGATGAGGACCGGGACGGCTCCGGGCGAGTACGCGGGGTGGTGCTGGTCGGTACCATGAGCTGCACTCCCTAATGTGCAGAACACACGCGTGAGCGGTGACGCGCGTGATCGTAGGACACCTGGAGTTAACCAGGGCCCGTTCAACGCGCCATCACCGTTTGGTCAACGCCCGTCCAGCTCAGGTGACGTTGATGAAGTTCGCGTCCGGGCTGGTGGCGAGGGACACGTACAGCGTCTTGCGTTCCGGTCCGCGCCGGCGAGTCGGTCGCGGGAGTGCTCGTCGCCCAGTTCTGCCAGCCGCCGGTGCCGTTGACGTCGATAGTCGCGAACGCGGTCGCGGTGCCCTCATCGACGTCGCCGTAAAGGGTCTCGCGGATCGCCGCGTGATGGCCCGGTCGCCGGGGTCTATGCGCAGCGTGCCGGCGATCGCCGGGTCGAGATTCGGGCGCTGCGGGTATACGGCCGGCATATCCGGGAGCTGACCGCGGACCGCCCAAGGTACTGGCAGCTGCTGGAGGAAGCCCTTTGCAAGCTGACGTCCGTGGTGTCCAGGCGGCCCGGCACCGATGACCGCCCGGCGGTCATCGAGGCGATGATCGACGGGGAGCGCTACCTGCGGCCGCTGGCGGCCTGGGCCAGGGGAGGATGCGGAACGAGAAGCTCCCCGCGCTCGCCGAGGCGCTGTCCGGCATGCGGTTCGGCCCGCGGCACGTGAATGCCGCCGCGGCCCTGCTACGCGCTATCGACCTCTTGGAGGCCGAGCTGCGGGAGCTGCAAGAGCGGGTTACCGCTCACCTGGCCGCGATTCCCGGCTCCTAGGGCGTGGACGCGGACGGCGTCACCGGGCCGGAGGCCGGACGGGCCGCTGACGCTGCCGCGCTGCCGCCTGCGGAGCGGCTGGATGAGATTCCCGGGCTGGGCCAAGGAAAAACGAGTAGCGGCGGAAGCACGACCGGAAACGATCATGTCTCGACTCGGCACGCCGGGGCGTTCGGGTGCCCGCTCTTTCGCGGTGCCTGCTGGGCTTGGGCGTTGCGGCTACCCTCGCGGCGAACAGCGCATGGCCTGGGGCATGGCCCGGTGGGTGCGGCGGTGGCCGCATGGTCGGCGTGCGCTGGTAGGTTCCTACGCGCTGTTGATGATGATCATTCGCGGGGCCCGGCGGCCCGGGGGCGAGGTGTCCCCCGAGATGGGACACGCATCGGCAGTGGTGCCGCACGCGCTACAGCCAAAGCCGCCGAGGAGGTCGCCGACGACGTGACGGCGGGTCGCATGCCATCGGTTCGCGCTATCCGTGCAAGGCTCCATGAGGGCCAGCCGCGCGCCCAGCTGATGCGCGCGTACCTTGGGCTAGGCCAGGGCCGGGGACGTGCAAGCGTCCCAGGCGCGCCTTTCTCGGCTGAGCGGGCATCCTCACGTGCCAGGGGACCGGCAGGTAGCGCAGCCGCTTCAAGACGACCGGGTCCGGAGGATCCTCCGGACCCGGTGACGACAGGACTCCATCCCGCCAGGTTCTAACTAACCTCCGGGATTCAGCTTTATCGGCGAGTTATGGCCCGGGAATTCGCTGCGTTTTGCTGACCTGGGGTTTGCTGGCGGTGCTGTGATGGCGGCCGCTCGGGGGGCGCACCCGGCGGGTGCGGAGCCGGCAGATCCCAGTGGGCCGGGGCAGCGGCCCGACGGCGGGTTGTGCCTGGTTTGCGCGCATGACAGGCGAAGAGCGCCCTAGTTCTGGTTGATTACGGGTTACCACACCATGTAATTCCAGGAACTGGAGCGCTCTTCGCCATGCATGATATGCCGTGGGATCACGGGCTGAGCGTGACCTGTGACGGGGAAGGACTGGTCGGGCATTGCGGCGGGATGATCCTGCGGGAGATGGCCGACCGGGCGGGGCTGACCTCGGCGCTGAAGGACGCGCTGGAACGAGAAGGACGGTTTCCCGAGGTCGACCGCGGGGTCGCGATGGTGTCGGCGGCGGTGATGATCGCGCTGGGCGGGACGTCGATGAGCGGGATCGCGGTCCTGGAGCACCTCTCCCTGGTGCTGGGCGAGCCGGTGGCCTGGCAGACCCTGCGCCGGACCTTGCACCTGGCCAGTCCGGGGACGCTGGAGAAGATCGCGCAGGCCAGGGCGAGGATCCGCGCGCATGTCTGGGAGCTGATCGCGGCGCGGGCGTCCGGGTTCCCGTGGCTGGAGATCGCGGGCCGGATACTGGAAGGCCGGACCGTCATCGACATGGATGCCACGCTGATCACCGCGTACTCGCGGAAGGAGAACGCGGCCGGCACGTATAAGTCCGGTTTCGGCTTCCACCCGCTCGGCTGCTGGTGCGCGAACACGGACGAGTCCCTGGCCATGGAACTGCGGCCGGGCAACGCGGGCTCGAACACCGCAGCCGATCACATTTCCGGCCTGTCGGCCGCGCTCGCCCAGGTCCCGGCCGCCTTCCGGCGCAAGGTCATCGTCCGGCTCGACGGCGCCGGCGCCGGCCACGACTTCGTCGAGCACATGACGGGCCTCGGAATCCCCGGTGTGACACTGCTGTTCACCTGCGGCTGGACCATCACGGAGACCGACGAGGGCGACATCGGGGAGACCCCGGAAGAGGCGTGGAAGCCCGGCGCCGCCCAGGACGGGCACGCCGACGACGACAGCGACGTCGCGGAGATCACCGGGCTGATGACCCGGTCCGGGAACTGGCCGGACGGGCTGCGCTGGATCGTCCAGCGGGTGAGGCCATCCCGCCGGCACCTGAAGAAGCTCACCGCCTACGAGAGGCAGGCCGGCTGGAAATACCCGATCATCTGCACGAACATCCCGGAAGAGGGCATCGAGGCAGTGGCGGGCAGCCGTCACGCCCAGTTCATCGACGTGCTGCACCGACAGCACGCCGTCGTCGAGGACGGCGTCCGCACCGGCAAGGCCGCCGGGCTGCGGAATCTCCCGTCACGGTCCTGGAGGGTCAACTGCGGCTGGACCGTCGCCGCGAACATCGCCGCTGACCTGCAGGCATGGTGCCGGCTCCTCGGCCTGCACGACATAGCGGACCTCAAGGACGCCGAGCCGGACACCCTGCGTCACCGATTGTGGCACGTTCCCGGCCGGCTCGTCCGCCATGCCCGCCGCCGCACCCTGAAGGTCAGCCGCCACTGGCGGTGGAAGGACGCGTTCGTCACCTGCTGGCAGCGGATCTGCGCCCTGCCAGCGCCCACGTGACCAGCACGAACCATCCCAGCGATGCGGAAGGAGGCCACCCGGCGCGGTCGGAGCCTGTGCGCACCCGGGCACACCGGGCCAGCCGTGCACCCCTCACCCGAACGGGAAACGGACAAGAAAATCAAAAACAGACACCGGCACGATCAGTAACCAAGCTCGCACCGCCCCTGAATGATCGAGGCTAAAGGGAAAAGGCATACCCCGAGGAGGCCTCGTCGTTGAAATCGCCCGATACGACTCCCCCCGGCTCGAAAATCCCGACAGACGTCAGATTGACCGTCTGGTGGGGGGCGATGATTACCGAGTTCCCTCCGTAGTCGGCGTTCTCGAACAAGACCAGATCATAATCACTGTTATTCTCCACTGACGAGACAGAGTCATTCAGGCTCTGGCCATTCGTGTAGTGGCTGTTCTGGAAGTTGCTGATGCCGTTCGGGTTGAACCCGGGGCTGTCCGGGTTCAGGCGGGGCTCGACGGCGACGCTGCCTGTTTCGTTGATGTTCTGGTAGAGGCAGATCTGCCCCTGCCCGCATAGGTACGCGGCGTTGGCCTCGTGTGGCGCGATGACAGCGGCGCCAGCGACTGCGAGGGACGCGATGACCGCCCCCCGCAGCATGTTTCGTTTCCTCACGCTTCAACCTCTCCTCGAAGGCTCGCCTGGCCACTTTGCTGCCCAGGTCCCTCTCAAAGCTAGCGGCGGGCATCTAAACGTCTGATCAACGCCGGATCAGCGAACGTGAAGCCGTCCCCTGGCCGGCACTTGACGGCTGAGTAGCAGGTCCAAACGAAAATGCTATTAAACTGGCACGATGAGGATCTGGTTGGGTTTTTCCGCGCTGGCCTGACCATTTTCAAGCTGGCCCCCAGAAACTTCGGCCTCTTGGGCTGTGAAACCAAGGCTCAGGGGCCGGAGTCTGAGGCGCCGTCCGCGTACCGCTCTAGGCCGAACTTACGGCTCGTTCCCAGTGTCGATCTGCGGTTTGACCTGCGGGTATATGTATGGCTCAGGGCTCTGGTTCTGGCTCCGTGAGCCTTGGTCAGGCAGATGATCCGAGCAGGTCGAAGGCGCGAGCTTGGACCCGGGTAGCAGGCCGTCGGACGTTTCCTTTGCCGCGTCCTTTGTAATGGCCTGCCGCGAGCGGATCGCGGGGGCGACCGGATCGGCGGCGGCTGGGATGTCCTCGTCGGTGAAAGTCTGCGGCGCGAATGCTTTCCGTAGATGCCAGGTGAGATATGCGGCGAGCATGTAGGTAAGCTGGTACGCCTGGACACGGCCGGCTAGGTAATGCCGGATCGGCCGGACATCCAGGTCGTCTATCTTGATAGTCCTGAAATCCCGTTCGCCGTACTTGAGGTTCTTGCAGATCTGGACGACTCCCGGTGCGTCCCCGATATCTGGGGCGATGGTCGCACGGATTACGTAGATCCCGTCGGGGGCGGCCTCGGCCACTATCTTCTCCTCGTCACGGCGAAAGCTGAAACTGCCGTCGCTGATCTCCCAGAGGAAATGTTTCCCGACCTTGTGACTCCCGATGACCTTCCCCCACCCGTATCCCGATCTTGTCCGGGTCTTTCAGCCGGCCCGCCGTGGGTGACGCCTTAATTTCTCCAGGTCTGCCTCGGTAGCGGCGAGCAGGCTCCCCCGTTTCAGCCGACGGGAAACGCCCAGCGCCGGGTTACTGCGCCAGCAGCCAGTCCATCGCGGCGTGCACATAATCCATCGTCGCGTTGGCGACGCCGAGATCAAATGCCAGCGTGGTATCGCCTCCGTTCCACCAGCGGACGGTGGACAGCTTCGATTTCGGGGGGGCAGGCCACCAGGACCCGCCGCATGCCCGGCGTCAGCGCCCGGGCCAGCGCCGGGCTGGCCGTCGCCGCGGCCCAGACCGGGCTCTTGCGCCAGCCCAGCAGCACCGGGTTCCTGCTGACCGCCTCCGCCCGGTCCCGCCTGCGGTAAAGCAGCTCGCGCAGCCCCGTGTCACCCGTCAGAGCCCGGGCCAGCCGCGGGGCCTCCAGGACCTCGCACAGCCAGTCATGCTCGCCGAGCTTGCCGGCGAACACCGGGTCGGCTGCCACCGCCCCCAGCAGCCCCGCGGCTCCCCAGCACCCTCGCCGCTGGGCGGTGGGCCTTGTCGGCAGGGTCGGTTTCGCGGCGCGCCGCGCGGCCTAGCTCGCCGTCGAACACGACCGTTATCTCGGGGAAAGTGGTCATCTCGTCGCGGACTGCGACACGCAGCAGTGCGAAGAAGATCACCGTGAGCGCGAGTGCTTTCAGGATGCCAAGGGGCGTGATGCCGTCGGGGCTGCTGGGGAGTTGCAGGGCGGCAGGCTGCTGGTATGGCCGTCCCGATGAGCGCATGCCATTCGCCTTGCTCGGCCGAGTCGAGGGCCTGCGACGGCCAGTACCGCGAGAGGCTCGACAGCGGCGCTGTCGGCGCCGGGAACTGACGCCATGCCGGTCAGGATCCAGTCAACGATCGCGGTGTACCAAGCGTCGCCGCCGATCTTGTGGCTCGCGGCATCCCGGACGCGCCGAAGTACCACCTCAGGCTCGCTGGCCTGCGTGTTCCAGTTGACCTGCGGGCTGTTGTCCGCCGGAATGAATCCGGACAGGAGAGCATGGACTGCGTTCCCGTCCCACGGGCCAGGCTGCGCGGCTATCCTCTCCTCCCTAACAGTGCTCACGAGCAGCGAGAGCGCCGCGTTGGAGGACGGCAAAGCGACGGGGTCCCGCTCGTCGATGTCCCAGAGGCGTGCTGAACGCTGGGACGACGGACCTCAGCGGCTTCAGGGTCCAGATCGCCGTTATCGACGATTGCACCGGCGAGACGCTGCTCGACGGCTGGCCGTCGCGATCCGTCTGCCGAAGTAGCGCGATCTCGGCCAGTACGTGTCTGTTCGGTCTGCGAGTTGCTGCCGCAGTCTCAGGCTGGGCGAGGCTTGCGATGGAGGGTCCCGGGGCGGAACTCATAGAAGCACACGCCCCGTTCACCACCCGCTACGAGTCCGGATCCGTCGGGTGTCCAAGCGCAAGCGGACAAGGTCCCGTCGGTGACAACCTGTTCTGATTCTAGCTCCCAGATCCGCGCTGTCCCGTCGAAGCGGACAGAAGCAAGCCAGGTCCCGTCCGGCGCGAAGGCCATCCCGTTCAGCATGTCGTCATACCTGCGGCGGGTCGTTTCGCCTGGGGGCTAATACCAGTAACAGTCTGCACGACGGCCGTTTCTCCGGCCGCCGCAAGCGCCATCAACGCCTCTTCCAGCACCGCTGACAGCGTCCATTACCAGTTGAAGTAGGCGCCTTCGCCGATCTGGCAGTCCAGCTGGACAGTCGACTCGACCTGGCCGCTCGCAGCGAGCGTCGTCGTGGCCACCGTCGTCGCTCCGTTGGGCGCCACGGTGTAGCGGATGAACTGGGTAATGCTCTGGTCCTGCGGGTCCAGCGTCGGGTGGGTGTCAGAGAACGCGATGAACTGCCCGGGGACAATCTGGAACGCGCTAATGTGCAGTCCGCCGATGACATCCGGGCCGGGCTGGCCGTTCGGTGACGTGCACTGCTGAAGCTCGGTAGTTATCTCCACATCCTTGCCCTGGGTCAGCGCCCTGGCGACAGCCGAGTAGCTTTCGGATGCGGTCGTGCCCTTGGTGAGCGTGGGCCGGGCCACTGGCGCAGCTGACGCACTGTGCCCCGTGCCGACCACGGCGAACGCCGCGCCCGCCACGACAAGCGCTGACCCCGCGGTGATTGCGATGCGTAGCATTTCAATTTCCTC
>Ga0335072_10014738_pt1 | contig 11104 bp, 10 predicted proteins | sample Lox_Sample_21_FD_206725 | JGI IMG/M metagenome (GOLD analysis project Ga0335072, IMG submission 206725) | Soil microbial communities from Loxahatchee National Wildlife Refuge, Florida, United States - Lox_Sample_2.1 | ecosystem: Environmental > Terrestrial > Soil > Wetlands | place: USA... | reverse complement strand
CCAGGTCTGGGTTCTGGTCCGTCGTCAGTCGCTGGCCCGCTTCGAACGCCTGGCGCTCGATTGGGGCGAACGGGCGAAGCCGCTGGTCGGCGAGCTGCCGACAGTGGACCTCTCCGAGCAGACCATCGCCGAGCTGGGCCGGGTCGACCATCTGGTGCACTGCGCGGCGATCTACGACATCACCGCCGGTGAGGCCGAGCAACGAGCCGCCAACGTCGAGGGCACCCGCGCCGTCGTCGAGCTGGCCCGCCGGCTCGATGCCACGATGCACCACGTGTCGTCGATCGCCGTGGCCGGCGACTTCGCCGGCGAGTACACCGAGGACGACTTCGACGTCGGCCAGCAACTGCCGACTCCGTATCACCGGACCAAGTTCGAGGCCGAGTCGCTGGTGCGCTCAACCCCCGGACTGCGCTACCGCATCTACCGCCCGGCGGTGGTGGTCGGCGATTCGCGCACCGGCGAGATGGACAAGATCGACGGGCCCTACTACTTCTTCGGCGTGCTGTCGAAGCTGGCCGTGCTCCCCCGGTTCACGCCGCTGATGCTGCCCGACACCGGGCGCACCAACATCGTCCCGGTCGACTACGTGGCCGACGCGCTCGTCGCGCTGATGCATGTCGCCGATTCCGACGGGCGGGTATTCCACCTGACCGCACCGAAAACCATCGGACTGCGCGGCATCTACCGCGGGATCGCCGGCGCGGCCGGACTGCCCCCGGTACGCGGGGCGCTGCCCCGCTCGGTGGCGGCGCCGGTGCTCAGGGTGCGCGGGCGCGCCAAGGTGCTGCGCAACATGGCCGCCACCCAGCTGGGGATTCCCGCCGAGATCTTCGACGTCGTCGACCTGGCCCCCACGTTCGTGTCCGAATCGACCCAAAAGGCGTTGCGCGGCACCGGGATTGAACACGTGCCCGAGTTCTCGAGCTACGCACCCAAGTTGTGGCGGTACTGGGCCGAGCACCTCGATCCCGATCGCGCGCGTCGTGACGATCCCAAGGAGCCGCTGCGCGGCCGCCACGTCATCATCACCGGCGCCTCCAGCGGCATCGGCCGGGCTTCGGCGATCGCGGTGGCCGAGCGCGGCGCGACGGTGTTCGCGCTGGCCCGCAACGGCGAAGCGCTCGACCACCTGATCGCCGAGATCCGCGCCAACGGTGGGCAGGCTTACGCATTTACCTGCGACGTCACCGATTCCACGTCGGTGGAGCACACCGTCAAAGACATCCTGGGCCGCTTCGACCACGTCGACTACCTGGTGAACAACGCCGGCCGGTCGATACGCCGGTCGGTGGTCAACGCGACGGACCGGATGCACGACTACGAGCGGGTGATGGCGGTCAACTACTTCGGCGCGGTGCGAATGGTGCTGGCGCTGCTGCCGCACTGGCGGGAACGCCGGTTCGGTCACGTCGTCAACGTGTCCAGTGCCGGCGTGCAGGCCCGCAATCCCAAGTACAGCTCGTATCTGCCCAGCAAGGCGGCGTTGGACGCGTTCTCCGACGTGGTCGCCTCCGAGACGCTGTCCGACCACATCACCTTCACCAACATCCACATGCCGTTGGTGCGCACACCCATGATCGCGCCGTCACACCGGCTCAACCCGGTGCCGGCCATCAGTCCCGAGCGCGCGGCAGCGATGGTGGTGCGCGGCCTGGTCGACAAGCCGGTGCGCATCGATACCCCGGTGGGCACCGTCGCCGAAGCCGGCAACTACTTCGCGCCACGGGTGTCGCGGCGCGTTCTGCATCAGCTTTATCTGGGCTACCCGGACTCGGCCGCGGCACGCGGAGTGGCCGACTCTGTTGTGACTCAACCGCTTCCTCGCCGTCCCAAGCGTCCGGCCCGGGCCGTCACGCGGATGGCGGTGCCCAAGCCGGTCAAGCGACTGGTGCGCCTGGTGCCCGGGGTGCACTGGTAGTCATTTCTCGCAGGTGAATTGGTTGACGTCGATGTACCCGATGCGGAACATCTCGGCGCACCCGGTCAGATACTTCATGTAGCGCTCGTAGACTTCCTCGGATTGCAGCGCGATGGCCTGGTCCTTATGGGCTTGCAGTGCGGCAGACCACAAGTCGAGGGTTTTCGCGTAGTGCGGCTGCAACGACTGAACCCGGGTCACGGTGAAGCCGTTTGCGGTGGCGTGCTCCTGCACCATCGGTATCGACGGCAGCCGCCCGCCCGGAAAGATCTCGGTGAGAATGAACTTCAGGAATCGGGCAAAGGTGAACGAGATCGGCAGGCCGCGCTCGTGTATTTCCTTGGGATGCAGCCCGGTGATGGTGTGCAGCAGCATGATTCCGGTATCAGGCAGCAATCGGTGTGCCAAGGTGAAGAACGCGTCGTAGCGCTCGTGGCCGAAATGCTCGAAGGCACCGATGCTGACGATCCGGTCGACCGGCTGGTCGAACTGCTCCCAGCCCTGCAGCAGAACCCTTATCGAGCGGGGGCTTTCGGACTTCGCGATCAGTTGCTCGACGTACTTGGCCTGGTTGCGGCTCAAGGTGAGGCCGACGACGTCGACGTCGTACTTTTCCGCCGCTCGCATCATGGTGGCGCCCCATCCGCAGCCGACGTCGAGCAGGGTCATGCCCGGCTGTAGTCCGAGCTTGCCCAGCGCCAGGTCTATCTTGGCGATCTGCCCCTCTTCCAGGGTCATGTCGTCGCGCTCGAAGTAGGAACAGCCGGAAGAAGTCGTCGGACAGGTCGTAATGGGCCTGCACGTCGTCGAAATGCGGCTTCAGGTCGTCGGGCATCATGCCAGCCTAGAGCCAGCGTATTGTGACGCCGGTGAACGCCGTGGTTGCCGACGTCGACACCGGTATCGACGACGCGATGGCGTTGATATTCCTGTTGGCCAGCCCGGACGCCGAGCTGGTCGGCATCGCCTCGACGGGCGGAAATATCGAGGTGGACCAGGTCTGCGCGAACAACCTCGGCCTATTGGAATTGTGCCGGGCCGCCGACATACCCGTTTCGAAAGGCGCCGACGAACCACTGAGCGGGAGCTGGCCCGATCACGCAAAGTTCCACGGCCCCAAGGGTTTAGGCTATGCCGAGCTGCCCCCGGCCGATCGCAGCCGGATCACCAGCCACGACGCGGTGGCCGGCTGGGTGAGCGCCGCGCACGCCCACCCCGGGGAGCTGATCGGACTGGTCACCGGACCGCTGACCAACCTGGCGCTGGCCCTGCGCGCCGAGCCCGCGCTGCCGTCGCTGTTGCGCCGGCTGGTGATCATGGGCGGCATGTTCGGCGCGAGCACTCGTGCCGCTCCGGCGGCCGAATGGAACATCCGGGTGGATCCCGAGGCGGCGGCCGAAGTTTTCGCGGCTTGGCAAGGGCAACAACAACTTCCGATCGTCTGCGGCCTGGACGTGACGCGCCGGGTGGCGATGACGCCGGAGATCCTGACCAGGCTGGTGTCCGACGCGGGCCCGTCCGCGTTGACCCGGTTGATCGAGGACGCGATGCGGTTCTACTTCGAGTCGCACCAGGTCCGCGGCCACGGGTATCTCGCATTCATGCATGACCCGCTGGCCGCCGCGGTCGCGCTGGACCCGGAGCTGATGGCGACCCGGCCGGCCACGGTGGACGTCGAGCTGGCGGATCCGCGCGGCATGACGAGGGCCGACTGGTCAGGGGATCGAGCGCCCAACGCGCACATTGGTATTGACGTCGATGCGGCGTCGTTCTTCGAACGGTACATCGAACGGGTCGGGCCGTTCGCACGGTGGCGAACTCGAACATCGCCATAACTTGGGTGTTTAGACACCGTTTTTGCGGGCAGTAATCCGTCATGAGCGCACGTCACATATTTCGTTCCCTTGGTCCTGCAGTCGTCACAGCGTCGTGCGTCAGCGCGGCCGTCCTAGCCGCCCCCGGCATCGCATCCGCCCAGCCCTGCCCCGACGTGCAGGTGGTGTTCGCCCGCGGTACCGGCGAACCTCCCGGTGTCGGGCCCACCGGACAGGCATTCGTCGACTCCCTGCGCACACGTGTCGGCGGCAGGCCGGTGGAGGTGTATCCGGTCAACTACCCCGCCACCGACCAGTGGCAGACGGGCCTGGACGGCATTAGAGACGCGGGCGCTCATGTCGTTTCGATGGCGGGCAGTTGTCCGCAGACCAAGATGGTGCTCGGCGGTTACTCCCAGGGCGCGGCGGTGATGGGTTTCGTCACGTCGAACGCGGTGCCGGATTCGGTCGACCCTGCAACCGTGCCAAAGCCGTTGGACCCGGCGGTGGCTGACCACGTCGCCGCGGTCGTCCTGTTCGGGACGCCGAACGTCCGGGCCATGGACTTCCTGGGCGAGCCGCCGATCGTCATCGGCCCGGCCTATCAGGCGAAGACCCTCAAGGTCTGCGCTACCGAGGACCCGGTTTGCTCGGACGGGCTGAATTTCGCCGCGCACGACACGTACGCGAACGACGGGGCCATCGTCGAGCAGGGGGCGGCTTTCGCCGCAAGCCAGCTGCAGGGAGGCCACGGCGCGCCACAGACGGTGGGAGCCCCACACCGAGGCTTTGGATCCTGACGGGTCACTCGTAGATTCCTTCGAGATACCACCTCCTTTGGCGGTAGCACAGCAACATCGCGCGCTCGCTCTCCAACAGCACCTGGGCACGGGCGGTGCGGCTGCGCCCTTGACCGTCCGCAGGCTGGTCATCCCACCACCGCTCGTCGACCGGCCACGGTCCGGTCCACCAGCTCAGCCGGTCCTCCCGGCCCCGGACGGTCAGTCGCGCAGGGTCGGCGGAGAACATCCCCCGGCTGGTCACCCGTATCGAATTTCCTTGGACGTCAAGCAATTCCACCGGGTCGTCGAGCAGCACCGCAGGCGACGGCCCGGGCAGTTGGCCGGGCCACGGCTGGCCCGGGTCGGCCTGCGGCACCGGCTCGTCACCCAGCGGAGTGAACGTGATGCGTTCGGCCGGCCCGCGACCGCCGGACAGCACCGGCACCTGCACCGCTTCCGGGCCGAGCAAGCCCTGTACCCGCACCAGCGCGCGCCGGGCCCGAAGCCTGTCCTCCTCTCCCAGGCCGCCCCAGAGCGGCAATTGCAGCGCCTCGGCGGATACCACCTCTACCGCCTGCAGCCGTAACAGCGTCACCGGCGACGTCGGCCGGTCCTTGGCCATCCGATTGCTCAACCACCCGTCCAGTTGCCAGCGCACCCGGTCTGCGGTGGCATCCTCGGTCAGCGGCTCGGCGCACCGCCACACCCGTTGCAGCTCTTCGCCGTTGGCAGTGACGGCGTGGATGGCCAGCCGGGTACATCCCACTCCGGCGGCCATCAGCATCTGATGCAGCGTGTCGGCCAGCGAGCGCCCGGCGAATGCCGCGGCATCAACCCGGTCGATCGGCGGGTCGCAGTCCAGCACCGCCTCGAGTTCCCGAGGCGGCTCACGACCGGAAGGCAGACGTTCGGATTCGCCGCGGGCGAACCGGTGCGCGGCCACCCCGTCGGCGCCGAACCTGGAAGCCACGTCGGTGCGGGACAGCGCGGCGAACTGACCGATGGTGCGAATCCCCATCCGCCACAACAGATCCGTCAGCTCTTCTCGCCCCGGACCGGACAGGCTCGGCTCGGTGGCGAGCTGCCGGATCGACAGCACCGACAGAAACCGTGCGTCCTGCCCCGGCTCCACGACACGGCCCGCACGCGCAGCGAAGACCGCGGTGGACAACTGGTCGGCGATCCCGACCTGACACTCGGCGCCGACCGCGGCCACCGCGTCGATCAGCCGCTCGGACGCCTGCTGCTCGGACCCGAAATAGCGGGCCGCTCCGCGCACCGGCAACACCAAAAGCCCGGGCCGCAGCACCTCGGCGCGGGGCACCAAGTCGTCCACCGCCGCGATCACGCCCTCGAAGAAGCGGGCGTCGCGGTCAGCGTCGGCGGTCGCGACGTGCAGTTGCGGGCAACGGGCAGCCGCCTCCCGGCGCCGCAGACCCCGTCGCACTCCCGCCGCACGGGCGGCCGACGAGCACGCGATCACCCGGTTGGCCAAAGTGACCGCGACCGGAGCCGTCGCGGGCTCGCCCGCGGCTGCCGCCGCCGCCACCGCGGGCCAGTCCATGCACCAGATCGCCAGCACTCGGGAAGCCATCAGACTCACCCCGTACGAACCCGGCCGATCACCCGTTCCCCCGCACACCCGCTGATCTGCAGCCGCACCCCACTGATCCGTCCGAACCCCGGGGCAGGCACCCCCCGATGAGCCGGTGTGATCTCATAACCGCAAACCCGGGCCTGAAGCCGCGTCGGCGCCCCTTGCCAGTCGCCGTCGGTGACCAGCAGAGTGCAACCTTTATGACGTGCACGCGCCGCCACAACCCGAGTCCGCGACCAGGGCACCCGGCGCCCGCCCAGACCGAGCACCACCAGGTCCATGCCATCGATGAGCACCGCGGCCACCTCGACCGGATCGGTCCCGGGATCCGGTATCACCGCGAGCCGGCTCAGATCCGCCCCCATCTCCACCGCGGCCAGCAACCCGATATCCGGCTGACCGACGATTGCCGCGTTGCCCCCGTCCGCCGTCACCGATGCCACCATGCTCAGCACCAGCGACCGGGCCCCCGTCAGCACCGCCACCGTCCCCCGCGGCAACAGCGCCTGCTCTGTCGGCTCCGGCAGCAGGTCGTCTGAGCGCGCGCGGCTCCCAGATATCGCAACCATCTTCTGACGCAGCAGTTTCAGCTGTTCAGCGCGGCTTTCCTGGCGCAGATCGGAGGCAGAAGCCGCAGTCATGCCAAGCCTCCTAACCGGGGATTGTTCGAATATATGTTCGATTGAACACCTGCCCTCCGACAAGCGTCAAGGCATGAGACGCTGCCTTGTGCGGCCGTGCAGAATCGTTCCGATACTGGTGTGGCTCGTGGTGATTTGTGGTGTTGGAGTGGCCCCATCGGCCGGCGGTGAAGGCCCGGCCTGCCGCGCGGCAGAGCTCTTCGCCAGCAATCCGATCGGCGACTCACAGCTGTTCGAACTACAAGCCGACGTGACCTTCGCACTCAACGGCACGGTGGTTACCGGCTCGACCCCGGTGGACGGGGTGTTCTGGTCAGAGCAGCTACAACAGACCACCGACGAGCGCTCGCGCGAGTTTCATCTGTGCGTTGTCGACGAGCCCACCTTGCACACCGCAGCCGAAGCGCTGCGCACCCAGTTCAACCAGGAGGCGGTGCTGACCTTCGACTACCTGCCGCGCAACGAAGCCAACGCGGTCACCATCACCGTGCCCGACATCGACATCGCACGCTTTCGCGAAGCGTTCGTGGCTGACGCAGCCGCACACCGCCGACTGCTGGGGGGCTCTGTCACGACCACCGACCACGCTTTGATCCTGGTCGCCGGAAGCGACGACCTCGATATCGCCCGCCGGCTCGTCGGCGCGGCCGGTGGTCGCTGGAGCGCCGCCACCATCGCGTACGGCAAACGCGAGTTAGTGACATAGCCGACGGCAGCCGAGCGCGCGCATTTGTACGGCGTTACCAGTCATCCCCGTACATTTGCGGCCGCTCGCGCGGCGGTACGGCTTTCAGTGTGAAGAGTCACGGCTTTCGTTGTGAAACCTTGGCTTTCGCTGCCCAGGCTTCACGTTCGGCGAGCCGAGGAGGGCGGCCGCGCCGACAGCTTCGCCGCAGGTCCGACCTCGTCGCCTAGCGTGCACTGGTTGCGAAAATCAGGCCGGATTTTCGCAGCAGTTACACGTTCGGCGAGAGGGGGAGGGACGGCCGCGCCGAATCTAGCGGAGCGAAAATACCGACCGCACCGCGTCGACGTCACGCTGGTCACCAGAGAAGTTGACTCGCCGCAGCGCCGCCTTGCGCTTGGCATCGGTAGGCCCCAGGCGCGCGGTGAAAAGATCTGCGGCACTTGCGGTTACCGTCACCGCAGGCGCGCCGCGAGCACCCGCGAGCCGGCTCTGGAGCACCGCGAACTCGAATCGGCGGTCATCGATCTCTACCCGGTACGTTGCATCCAGACCGGCGGCCTTGACCGGGTCGAACGCCAGCAGGATTCCGGCCAGGAACCCGTTCAGCGGCGATATCGGACCACCGTCGACCGGCTCGAGCCGGTCCAGGCCGAACCACGCGACGCTCTGCAGGACGGGCAGCACCCGCTGCCAGCCGGCATCGCTGAGGGTGTAGACGGTACGTCCGATCGGAGCCGGTAAGTCGGTACGCTCGACGATCCCGTCGTCCTGGAGCTCTTTGAGCCGCACTGCGAGCAGATTCGTTGCGATGCCGGGCAACTCGGCACGCAGGTCACTGTAGCGGCGGGCCCCTCCGACCAGCTCGCGCAGGATCAGCAGTGTCCATCGCTCACCCAGGATGTCCAGCCCGCGCGCGATGGGGCAGTTCTGGTTGTAGTTCCTGCGGGTGGACACGACGCCAGCCTAACACGCTAGAAATCTTTTTCCACCTACTGCTTGAAAATCTTGTCTAATAGATTTACGGTCTTGTCTATGGGTACCGTTCCACCATCTCCGATATTTCAAAATCGCCCCGTCCCTGCGCTCGCCGTCATCTGCCTCGGCGTCTTCGTCATCAGCGTCGACGCGACCATCGTCAACGTCGCATTGCCCACACTGTCGCGTCACCTCAACGCCGACACCTCGCAACTGCAATGGATCGTCGACGCTTACACTCTGGTCATGTCCGGCCTACTGCTATCGGCCGGCAGCCTGAGCGACCGCTACGGCAGGCGGGGCTGGCTCAATTCCGGGCTGGCGGTGTTCGCGATAACCTCCGGCATTGCCGCACAGGCGAATTCGGCCGATGCGCTGATCGCGGCTCGGGCGGCGATGGGAGTGGGGGCCGCGGTCATCTTCCCGACCACGTTGGGACTGATCACCAACATCTTCGCCGACCCGGTGGCTCGCGCCAAGGCAATCGGGCTGTGGGCCGCCATGGTCGGTGTCGGGGTGGCGGTCGGACCGATCAGTGGTGGCTGGCTGCTCGAACACTTCTGGTGGGGCGCCATTTTCCTGGTGAACATCCCGATCGCGGTGCTGGCGATCGTCGGCGGCATCCTATTCGTACCGACCTCCCGCGACCCGGCGGCGCCCGGCATCGATCTGCCCGGCCTGATCCTGTCCGCGGCCGGGATCACCACACTGATCTATACCGTCATCGAGGCGCCCACCTGGGGGTGGACCAGCACCCGGGCCGCGACCGGATTCGCCACAGCCGCAGTCGTTCTCGTCGCATTCGCGGCGTGGGAGCGGCGCAGCACCCATCCGATGCTGGACATCACGGTGTTCTTCAATCGTCGCTTCTCCGGCGGCAGCCTCGCGGTGACCGCGGGTTTCCTGACGCTGTTCGGGTTCATCTTCGTCATCACCCAGTATTTCCAGTTCATCAAGGGCTACACCGCATTTCAGTCCGGCGTGCGACTGCTGCCGGTCGCGGTGTCAATCGCGGTGGCCAGCATCCTGGGGCCCCGACTGGTGCAGCGAATCGGCAGCACGGCCGTCGTCGCCGGTGGACTGGCGGTGTTCGCGGCGGGTCTGGCATGGGCCTCTACCGCCGATGCGTCGACGCACTACGTCGAGATCGCGTTGCAGATGCTGCTGCTCGGCGGCGGCCTGGGCCTGACGACGGCCCCGGCCACCGAGGCGATCATGGGGTCACTGTCGGCCGACAAGGCCGGCATCGGCTCCGCCGTCAACGACACCACGCGGGAGCTGGGCGGCACCCTGGGAGTCGCCATCGTGGGCAGCGTCTTCGCCTCGGTGTACTCCGGACGTCTCGGCTCTGCGTCAGCGCTGGCCGGATTGCCCGACGGTGTCAGCTCCACGATGCGCCGCTCAATGGCTGTGGCGAACAACGTAATCGGGCAGTTGCCCGCCCGCCAGGCCGGCAGTGTCAAAGCCGCTGTGGATCACGCCTTCCTGGACGGCCTACAGGTCGGCTCGCTGGTCTGCGCGGGCATCGCACTGGGCGCCGCGATCGTCGTCAGCTGGCTGCTGCCAGCATGGGAACCCGCACATCAACTGGAAGGGGAAAACCGATGACCAACAACCGCGTATTGGTTACCGCAGCAACGGGCAAGGTCGGCAGCGCCGTCACCGCTCAACTGCTCGAGAAGGGCGTGCCGACCAGGGCCATGCTGCAGACCTGGTCGCTTTCCGGCGAATCCGCGGCGTGGCGACGCGAGCAGACCGCGGTGGCCGCATGAACGACACAATCGCGGCCCAGTACTCGACCGGGCTATCGCAGAGCAACATCGAGCGGGCTCTCACCAACGCCGGCAAGGACATTGACCGTCTGGCGCCCGCAGACCTCGGCCTGCTGGAGGACTTCCACACCATGGGCCGTATCGCCACCGGCCAACTCGTCGAGCTGCTCGGGATCGGCAGCCAGGACGAGGTGCTCGACGCGGGCAGCGGGATCGGCGGCACCGCCCGCTTTGTCGCCGACCGCTACGGCTGCCGGGTGACCGCCGTCGACCTCACCGACGAGTACTGCGAAACCAACCGCTGGCTCAACGGCCTCGTCGGGCTGGACGACCGGATATCGGTTCGCCAAGCAGACGTCACCGAACTGCCCTTCGACGACGCCGCCTTTTCGGTTGCGATCAGCCAGCACGTTCAGATGAACGTGGCCGACAAAGCCCGCCTCTACTCCGAAGCGCGCCGCGTGCTGACCGGCGCGGGCCGGCTTGGCCTGTGGGATATCACCATCGGCGAGGGCGGCCGGCTCGACTATCCGCTGCCGTGGGCCGACGCGCCGACCCGCAGCCACCTGGTTACGCCCGGCGAACTACGGGCCGTGATCGAGGCAAGCGGGTTCGCGATCGAGCACTGGAACGATCTCACCGAGCAGGCCGGCCCGGTGATGCAAGCACTGCTCAACCAGCCGCCAAACCCGTTGGGACTGCACGCCTTTGTCGCCGACTTCAGCTGCAAGGCCGAGAACCTCGCCGGTGCGCTGGCGGACGGGCGGCTGCGCGTCATCCAAGGCGTGGCACGAGCAAAGTGAACTACTCCCACTCGATGGTGCCGGGGGGTTTGCTGGTGACATCCAGCACCACCCGGTTCACCTCGGCCACCTCATTGGTGATGCGGGTCGAGATGCGCTCCAGCACCTCGT
>Ga0335072_10014737_pt1 | contig 11104 bp, 8 predicted proteins | sample Lox_Sample_21_FD_206725 | JGI IMG/M metagenome (GOLD analysis project Ga0335072, IMG submission 206725) | Soil microbial communities from Loxahatchee National Wildlife Refuge, Florida, United States - Lox_Sample_2.1 | ecosystem: Environmental > Terrestrial > Soil > Wetlands | place: USA: Florida... | reverse complement strand
AGACGTGGGAGTGGAAGCGTCTGGCCGACATCGCCCCCGGCGACCTGCTTCCGCTGCAGATGCGCACCTTGGTCGGCGAGCCGCGCAAGGTCCCGCTCCCGGTCCTCGACCAGGCCTGCTACACAGGTGACAGGCACGTCCGCGTCCCCGGCATCGTCACCGAAGACCTCGCCGAACTCGTCGGCTACTTCATGGGCGACGGCAGCCTGCATGCCAAGGGCATCAGGCTCTGCGTCGCGGACACCGACCTGGACGTGGTCGCTCACCTCTCCGTCCTGGCCAAGGACCTCTTCGGCATCGAACCCGTCGTCAGGCAGGACGAGGGCTACCAGGAGGTCACCCTCCAGTCAGTGCGCCTCGCTCGCTGGTGGCAGGCCGCTGGCTTCGCCAAGCTCCTGCCGGAAGGCCACGAGGACCACCAGGGCAAGGGCTGGGTCCCCCGAGTCCCGTCCGCGATCTTCGAGACCAACGACGCCCTCGTCTACAGCGCGTTCCTGCGCGGCCTGTTCGAGGCGGACGGGACCGTTCTCGAAGGCGTCCCCAGCGTCACCACGGCCCATGAGTCCTTCGCAGCCGAGATCCGGACCATGCTCCTCACCAAGGGCCTGGCCACGACCACGCGCGCCACCACCAGTGGCTGGGGCGGGACCATGTACCAGGTCCGGCTCCGCAATGTCGACCACGCGCTGAACTACGCGGAGCTCATCGGCTTCATCGGCAAGCGCAAGGACGGACTCGTCGTCGCCGTCGAACCGGGCAGTTCGGCCAAGAAGGACTACGTGTTCCTGCCGCGCCAGGTCTGGGATGAACTGGTTCCACGGGGGCACCGTGCCTATGACGCCCTCGCGCAGTCATTCCGCAAGACCGACGGCGGCGTCCCAAGGATGCTCGCCGCCCGCGTCTTCGAGGAGACCCTCGACTCAAGGCTCGCCGCGGTGCTCGACTACCTCTTCGAGAAGGTGGCGGCCAACGAGGACGGCGGCGTCCAGCCGACGTTCGACCTGTCCGTCCCAGATAACGTGACCTACGTGGCGAACGGCATGGTCAGCCACAACACCATCGGTTTCATGATGGACTGCGACACGACGGGTATCGAGCCCGACCTCGCGCTGGTCAAGTTCAAGAAGCTGGTAGGCGGCGGGTCCATGCAGATCGTCAACCAGACCGTCCCGCGCGCACTGAAGAACCTCGGGTACCAGCCCGAGCAGGCCGAGGCGATCACTGAGTACATCGCCGAGCACGGCCACGTGGTCAACGCACCCGGCCTGCGACCCGAGCACTACGAAGTCTTCGACTGTGCGATGGGCGAGCGGTCGATCAGTCCAATGGGTCATGTTCGAATGATGGCTTCTGTCCAGCCATTCCTTTCCGGATCGATCTCCAAGACCGTGAATATGCCTGAATCTTCAACAATCGAGGACGTCGAGCAGATCTACTTCGAGGGCTGGAAGCTCGGCCTTAAGGCCCTGGCCATCTACCGTGACAACTGCAAGGTCGGTCAGCCGCTGTCCGTCGCCAAGAAGAAGAGCGAGCCGGAACAGCTGGAAACCGCGCCCGTTGCGGCCACTCCCGCGGCAGCACCGGAGCCGCATGAGCACCGCCCGGTGCGCAGGCGCCTGCCCAAGAAGCGGTCTGCGACCGTGACCAAGTTCAACGTGGCCGGCGCCGAGGGCTACATGACTGCCTCGAGCTACCCGGACGACGGCCTTGGCGAGGTCTTCCTCAAGCTCGGCAAGCAGGGCTCGACGCTGGCCGGCGTCATGGACGCGTTCTCGATCGCCATCTCGGTCGGCCTCCAGTACGGCATCCCGCTGGAGTCGTACGTCGCCAAGTTCACCAACACGCGGTTCGAGCCGGCCGGCATGACCGACGACCCGGACATCCGCATCGCCGGCTCGATCATGGACTACATCTTCCGCCGCCTCGCCCTCGACCACCTGCCGTACGACCAGCGTGCCGAACTCGGCATCCTGTCCGCCGCCGAGCGCGCCGCCGAGCTCGCCGGCCAGGACCCCGCCTCGCTGGGGGTCGAGGTGGACCCGGTGGAACTGGCCCAGTCCGCGGCCGTGGAGAAGAGTGTCAACCAGGAACGGTCGCAGCCGGCTCCGGCCGCGCCCGCGTCGTCGCAGGCACCGGCGGCCTCGCAGCCAGCGGCCTCATCCGCTGCGCCAAGCCAGGCGGCCACCGCGGGCCGGCCGTCCGGCCCGCACTCCACCGCCGAGCTGATCGAGTTCCAGCAGGGCCGCACCGCGGACGCCCCGCTGTGCCTCACCTGCGGCACGAAGATGCGCCCAGCCGGCAGCTGCTACGTCTGCGAAGGCTGCGGCTCCACCAGCGGCTGCAGTTAACTCCCCGAAGTGATCCGGTTTAACCGGAAGTCAGCACGTCGGTGCCGGTAAGGGCATCGTTATACCAGTAGAGAGGCCCGGCCTTCAAGGCCGGGCCTCTCTGCCGTCGCGCGGTCCTCTGACCTGCTAGTCTCCGGTTTAAGCGGAGGATCACCGGCTAAACCGGTGGGGTCTCGATGGCGGATCGGCGCTTGCGCTTGGTGCAGGCGAACCAGCAGCAGGGGCGTCAGAACGAGATGTTCAACGAGATGCTCCGCGGCTATGCGGCCATGCTGCTGGCGGCTGGGCGGGACCGGGGGTCGGTGGGGAAGCTCCTGCAGATGCTCCGCGGGTTCGTCGTGTGGGCCGGTGCGTGGCCGTGGGAGTGGACTGCGCAGGATGTCGATGAGTGGTCGGCCGACCTGCGGGACCGCGGCCTGGCGCTGTCGACGTTGCGGAACCGGCAGGGGGTGGTTCGCCGCTTCTGTGAGTACGCGGTCAATCCGCAGTACCCCTGGCTCGAACGTTGCAAGGAAGAGTTCGGTCAGGTCCCTGTGCAGGTCTGCCATGAGTGGAATACCACCCGGCATATCGAGGAGTTCGATCACGCCGATGACCGGGTCGAGCAGATGGCGAACGCGAACCACAAGAGCGCTGCGATCGCCTGGCGGGACGCCACCATGTTCAAGGTCCAGTACGGCACGGGACTCCGGCCGTTTGAGCTCGTCCGGCTGCAGGCGTGCGATCTGCTGCCTCATCCGGTGGCGCCTCAGTTCGGGCGCTACGCGGTGGTGCGGGTCAGGTGGGGCAAGCGCAGCAAGGGCGGGACGTTCCGTACGCGCGGCGTCCAGATGGTGCTCGACTGGGTCGTTGCGGCGCTACGCGTTTACGTCGAGGACATCCGCCCGGTGTTCCCTGACGGGCCGTGGCTGTGGTCATCGGAGCGGTGCGATGGCGCGGGTCGCCAGCAGCCGGTCGGTGTCCGCACCTACCAGGCAGCCTTCGCCGCGCGCCGTGACGCCTGCGGCCTCGATGAGGCTCTGACGCAGCACTGCATGCGCCACAGCTACCTGACGCACACGGCTGAGGCAGGGCGCGATCCAGCCTGGCGACAGCGGCAGGCCGGGCACAAGCTGATGTCCACGACATCCCTCTACACCAGCGAGGACTTCATGAATCGCGAGCTGGCGGCCGCCATCGCCGACCTTACGGGGAGACGCGGGAACGAGACATGACGGCATCCCAGCGGAAACCGCGGGCTGGCGGAATCGAGCACGGGCCGCTGGTACGGATCATGCCCTGGGGGCAGGCGGTCCAGTGGCAGCTGCCCGTGCTGATGGCCCAGGCGCAGGTCCGGTTCGCCAAGCAGCTGCACGACCTGCTGCTTGGCGAGGGCGTCACTATCGGGCACAGCCGTGTCCATGAGCTGGTGACGGAGGCGCCAGCCCGGCTGACCGTCGAGGTGCAGTTCGCCCTGTGCCGGGTCCTGAACTGCAGCCCGTCTGATCTCTGGCTGGACCTGGGATCCGTCGCCCTCGAGCACCAGCCCGACCGCTCGGCTCGCGACCGGATGCGCGGCGCGAAGGTCGTTCGCGCCGGTGAGTTCCTGTGACTACCGCCAGGACCTGGACCGACGCGGTCGATACCATCCACCGTCGCTTTCCTCGCTCGACAGTGGACGCCGTCGCCGCCGCTATCGAGGCGGCCGGGTTGGCTCAGTCTGGCCTTACTCGCTTCGTCAACCGGCTTCAGGCGCCTGGCGGCGCGGACTGGCCGAAGGCCGCCATGACCGGAAAGGTGGCATACCGGCTGGCCGTCGCTCTGCACGAGGCGGGGATCCTCGATCGCGTTCCTCCGTGTACCCATTGCGGGCGGCCCCGCATGGTGGACTCGCGAGGATCAGCGCTGCCGGCCTGCGGTGCCTGCAGACCTCGTAACGCCAACCGAACCAAAGGCAGAGGCGCGGATCCCGGGGAATCGATATGTCCAGCCGGACTCCACAGAGTGCCTGCACATAATCGGCGCTGTGACGCCTGCGCCGACGAAGCGGACAAGGTCGATCAGGCCGCCGATCGCTGGACCCTCCAGCAGTTCCACCGCCACCGGCTGCTTCCATCCGTCGACGCCCGATGCGAGGCCGGCAAGGCGACTCGGGGCACCGTGAGGCAGCTCCAAAACCAGCTACGCGCCGCAATCGAACTGATGGCCTGGTCCCGGCCGCGAGGCGGCCTGGGCAGGCTCAGCAGGTCCGATGTCGATGAGTGGCTGGCAGGCCCGAGCACCCGCCACTGGGCGCGGCAGTTCCTGCTCTGGGCAGTCCGCCAGCATCTGCTCGACCTTCCAGCATCCGCCATTCCCCTGCGGACGCCTCAGGCCCCGTCCGATGTCGAGGACTACCGGTTGCGAGCCGACCCGGCCCACAGGCTCCTTCACGAAAAGGGCACTCCCGCGGACATTCGCGTCGCCGGCCTTCTCGTCGTCCTCTACGGGCAGCACCTGTCCCGGATCGTCGGCATCGAACGAGAGAGCGTGGACCCGGAGTCCATGCCTCCACGGATCAAGCTGGGCAGGAACTGGCTGGAGCTTCCTGACCCAATGGGGCGGCACATCGCCGAGTTGCTCGCGCAGGCTCCACGCCGGAGCGCGCCATTCGCCGAGGACGCCAGATGGCTTTTCCCCGGGGACGGAGCCGGAACCCACCTGTCATCGGACCGGGGTGACGGCTGCCCAGTCCGCCTCGTTCAGGAAATGGCACCAGGGGAGGTTGCTGGCGGGGATACCCACCGGGGGTGTTCCTGACATCGACTCAGGCGTCTAGCGTTCCATATCAAGTATACGTAGATCCTCTCGTCCTTGCCGCTCGCTGCGTGACCCTGACAGCACCGCCGCCGAGGTGTCGGGTAGTGCCGTGGCAGGCAACGTTTGCCTCGTTGGCGGCGTGACTCCTATCCGGCGATCCGGGACAGTTCAGCTCGGAGCAATACCGTGCGGTTCTCTAGCCTCAGAACCAGTCCCCCTAGCGCGGCCGCTGGACTACGACGAGAGTTCAGCCCGGCGCGACCACCAGGCCTCGGCGGCGGTCACTGAGCTCTCGGCCTCGTGGATGCCGTCGCCCACGAGTCCTGCGGTGGCAGCCCAGTGCAGGGGTACAAGGGCTAGAGCCCCGGGCAGCCATCGGTGCTCGTCGCGAGTGAGCGGTTCCGGAGACGTGCTTTCGTAGGCGTCGAGCAGTCGTCGCGGCTCGAGCAATGCACCGTCCTGTGCGACGTGGTGCAGGCCGGCCGCGATGTCGTACAGCCGCTCCCTGACCCTCGCGAAATCCAGGTCGAAGGTGACCCATGAGCCGTCTGACAGTTCTCCCGCGTTGCCCAGTTTGTAGTCCCCGTGAATCGGAGCGCATGGCAGTTCGACCTCCTTCCGCAGCTTGGAGAGCTCGCCAGTCAGCTGGCGCATCCGATGCACGACCGGCTCGCTGCGGGGTCCGAGCCTGCGGCGTGTGAAGCCGACCGAGTAACGCAGTTGGCCGAAGGTTCTGTGGTCGTCGAGAGGTTCGGGCGGACTGGGCTCCCAGACTGCTTTGAGCGCAGTGTGAAGGCGTCCGAGCTCCTCGAATAGGCGGACGTAGGAGTCCTCGCCCGCCGGTGGCTGGACGTGATCGATGAACTCCTCAATCTCAGCCCAACGGTCAGCGACCCTCAGCAGGTCGCGGCCGGCAATCGGAATCGGCCGGGCGACGCGGACTTGCGTCCGCCCGAGCCGCTCCCGCAGGCGCCGCAGTCCCGCGACCCGCCCGCGGCGAACCCAGGGCCTGTGAACCCGGAGGGCAACAGGCGGCTCAGCGTCCATCCGCAGGTTGAGGTTGAACCTACCGCCGATGTCTGCCCATCCGGCCCCGCGCGCGACGCGGGCGATCAGGGCCGAGACAGCCGGGTCATCTGGGCTGGCTCTAGGTCCGAACCAGCGCGGCAAGGGAGGAGGAGAGGTCGAAGCTTCGATTCCGGTCATGGCAGTGGCCCTCCAGCGCACCGACGAAGGGTCCGCCGGCGAACCCATCCTCCTCGACGCGCGTCGATCGTGCCACGCATGTGCCGTTGTAGGGACAGGGCGAACGTTGCCTGACGCGGCACTAGGAGCTTGCTGAATTAGCGACGCCTGGAGCGGGAGTCTCGGCGCTGACCAGGCACGACTCAGGGTGTAATACTCCAGAAGCGGTCTAATTCAGCGGGCTCCTAGATGGGTGGCTCGTCGCTCAGGAGGGATGCGGTCGATAGGCTGCGTCCCTCCTGAATGCTAGCTAACCGTTGCATGTTGCATCTGATGCAACACGTGTGCGAGTGAGGAACTGATCTCTAGTAACCCTCAGTTTCCCGGAAGCGGCACGGGACTTAGGGCAGTCGCCGGCAATCGCAGTGACCGCCGTGGCACGTGCAGGCGGAATTCGCTAATCCAGCCTGCTGAACATGCTAATAGCCGCGGTGATTAGGTCGTTTGTTAGGTTGGTTGGGAGGTTAGGTTCGGGCCGAGGGATAGACCGCTCACTGGCCAGGCGGCAGGTTGCCCGCCAGAGGATCGGCAGATCGCCCATGATCTATCCGGCAGATCGCCCACGAATGTACCGGCAGATCGCCCACGAGCGGGACTGTGCGGCGGTATTGTCGCTCCATGGAAGCTGGGCGGGGCCTCTTCTCGCGGCATGCAGAGCGAATGACGGCCGAGGCACTGACGGATACCCGCGTCGTAGTGGTCAACGGGGCCAGGCAGGTCGGTAAGAGCACCCTGGCGGAGCTGATCGTCGCCAGGTCCGCGGGCGCGCGAGAGCTGTACCTGGACGACCAGGCGGTCCGTGCCGCTGCGGAGGCGGACCCGAGTGCTTTCGTCCGGCATGACGGCTTGCTGATGATCGATGAGATCCAGCGGGTGCCGGAGTTGCTGCTGGCCATCAAGCGGGAGGTGGACCGCGATCCTCGTCCGGGCAGGTTCCTGCTCACTGGCTCGGCCCGTCTTCTGGGATTGAGGGACTTGCCCGACGCTTTGCCGGGACGCGCAGAAACCATCGAGTTGTGGCCGCTCTCGCAGGGGGAAATCGACTCTGCCCCGGACGGGTTCGTGGACGCGGTCTTCCGATTCGACGAGAACGTCAAGATGCCACCTTGTTCGCTGTCCAAGCGCGATTACGTAGCGCGGGCATTGCGCGGCGGGTATCCGGAGGCGGTGCGCCGGGATCCTGGACGTCGCAGGGCGAGGTTCTTCGAGTCCTACGTGACCGATCTGGTGTCCCGGGACGTCCAGCAGATCTCCGATATCGAGCGGCCAGCCGAGATGCGCCGATTGCTGAGCGTCGTGGCGGACCGGATGGGAACCCTGGCGGTCCTGCAGTCGATGGCGAACGACATCACGCTCCCGCGGCAGACCCTCTCGCGCTACCTGGACCTGCTTGAGCTGGTCTTCGTCATCAAGCGCATACCGGCGTGGTCATCGAACCTGACCAAGCGCGCGATATCCACCCCGAAGCTGATCGTCACCGACTCCGGACTCGGCGGCAGGCTCATCGGTATGTCGGAGGAACGCGCTAAAGATCCAACTGCCCTCGTCGGGCCACTGCTGGAGAACTTCGCGATCGGCGAGGTGGCGCGCCAACTCACCTGGGCCGAGGAGCCAGTGCAGCTCTTTCACTACCGCGACCGAGATCAGGTGGAGGTAGACATGGTGCTGGAGCACGCCGACGGCACGGTGATCGGCATCGAAGTCAAGGCCGCCGAGACCGTCCGCGGCGAAGACTTCCGCGGTCTGCGGCACCTGGCCAACAGGCTCGGCGACCGCTTGAGAACCGGGATTGTCCTCTACGCCGGGGAGCAGCATCTCTCCTTCGGCGACCGGCTGACCGCCCTCCCCATGGCCGCTCTGTGGATGCTCGACGGCTCAGCGTCCTGAGCGATTTCGGAGCGTGACGAGGCGTCGGTGGCTGGCGGGGAATACCGCACCCTCGAATCAGTGCACTGCCCCAGTATCCCGGCGCCGTTACTGAAGAATTACCTGCTCAGGAGGGAGTTCACGTCGATTAGATCCACAGCACTCGAGTTGGATGACGTAAACGTCCTAGTCGGCGCGAACGGGGCTGGTAAGAGCAACCTGATCCGGGCCATAGGAGTGCTTGGCCGGATCGTGGACGGCGAACTTGGCCTGTACGTCGGCCTGTCCGGTGGCGCGAGCGCGCTCCTGAACGCTGACCCGGCAGCGCCTCGCCGGATTCGCCTGCAGGTAGAGTCCGGTGCCGGTGGGTACTCGGCTGAGCGTGTCCCCGCAGCGGGGGACACCGGCGAAGCACTTCTGGTACGGAATACCGGCGTGCTCACGTCGCTTGGCCGCGAGTGGAGCGGGTCTCTTCTTGTAAGTGCACTGCCCACTATTCATGGTCCGTCTTCTGCAAGTTATACCTGAGCGCTCGCCGGACATCGCTGGTTGCACCGGTTGCAACAATGGCAGCTCCCAGTGGCCGGCAATGCCTATGTAAGGGCCTCCGCGCAGGCCTTATGGCCTTCCGCGTCCCGCATGATGGACTTTCGGGTGCGCCTGCCCATGAGCGCACCCGCAAGTCCGCCAAGGATCCCGGCCCAGGTCAAGCTCAGTGTCAGGCGGCTGCCATCCGCCGTCGCGACGACCTCGTGGCCCGCCGAGGCCATGACGCCGGGGGCGCGCGTCACCCAGGTGAAGCTCGAGCCCTCGTGGAGGTCCGTGACCTCCCAGACTGACACGGGCAGGCCAGGCTGCTTGATCCGGGCGCGGCTGCCCACCCGCAGCGGCCCGTCGTCCAGCCGCTTTACGTCGCCCATCGAGGTGGTCCAGCGCGGCCAGTCCTCCACGTCGGCGACCGCCTGCCACGCGCGCTCCGTTGAGGCGGCGATATCGACCGTAACTCTTACCGATGCCATGAGATCAGGCTAATCAGGCGATGCCGGAGACTTACCACCCACTTGCCCGTTTGCGCAGAACCGTCGGCGAAACGCGCGCACGATTAGCGGCAGAACGGCCAGATGCGGCTGCCGGGCTCTGGCTGGCCTGCCGTCCAAGGCGCCGGTTTCTATCGGCGCCCCTCATGAAATCCGGATCGCGGACGGCTAAGACGTGCTCGCATCTGGGCCGACGGCAGGGAGGCGGGCGCACAGGGCCGTGGGGAACTGCGGGGCTACCTGGTGAATGCGGGTGCAGCCGGCGGTGAGGGAGTCGGTGATCACGATCCAGCCGTGCGGGCCGGCGCGGAAGAACCAGTGGGTGACCGTGCTGTTCTGGCCGCATGAGGGGCCGTCGCACCCGGACGGGCCGCCCGGCCAGCCTACGTCGAGCACGAGCCAGTGGCCGTCGCAGCCCACTGCGGTGGAGTCGGCGCCCTGCGGCGGGTCGGTGGCGAACATGGCTGTCGAGTAGGAGGATTCGCTGCAGCTGGCGGGCGGCAGCGGCGGGAAAGTGCAGGCGCCCCCCATGTCGCTGCAGCGGCGCATCAGCGTACCGTTGGTCGGCGCAAAGGTACCGGCACTATCGATGATGACGTCGCGTATGCCTAGCTGGCTGGGCAGCGATAGGTCGGCCGTTTCCACCTGATCAGACCGGCATGCGTCCATGCCCGGCGCCCATGACTCGACCGTGAGGGTGATGTTGGCCCACGTCGGGGTCCACTCGTTCAGCGTCGCCTTGAGGCCGCTGGCGCAGCCGTCCCGGCCAGCGGGGACCTGGGCCGCGATGGCGAGGATGCGCCCGGAGTCCGCAACGGAGACGCTGACGATCTGGTCGCCGCTGAACCCGTAGGCGACGCGGTACGTGGCCGTCGGGCTCGGGGACACTGCGAGGAGCCCAGCCTGCACGATTCCGCACCCCGCTAGCGCAAGCGGCAGCACGGCGACGGCAAGCACCCGAAAGCGCACCACGTCCACCTCCGTAGGCCCTGCCCCCGCGCGCCTCCATGGTAACGGCGGACCGTGCCGGGCGCTGAGTGACTCGTGAGCCGGCTCGGGGCAGATAGCCCGGAGGTGACCGGACCGGCCTGGTAGGCGAAGACCACGAGCTGTGCCGGTTGCGGGCGCCGAACATGCTCACGGTGCGATGGCCGGGGCTCATCCTGTCCGTACAGGCGGACTTGACGACAAGTCCGCGCTGCTTACCCGGCGAGGCCGTCGACGTCCTCGGGGGTGAGCCGCAGGCTGGCTGCGCCGATGTTCTCTTCCAGGTGGGCGAGGTTGCCGGTACCGGGGATGGGGAGCATCACCGGGGAGGCCGCCAGCAGTGCGGCGAGCGCGACCTGCTGGACGGTCGCCCCGTAGCGTGCGGCGGTCTGCTCAAGCCGGGACGTGTCGATCGGGTCCAAGCCGCCGCCCAGCGGGAAGAACGGCACGAACGCGGTTCCCGACCGGGTGCACTCCGCGAGCAGGCCGGCATCCGCGGTGGCCTGCACGTGGAACGCGTTCTGCACGGCCGCGACCGGGGCGATCGCACGGGCTTCGGCGAGCTGGGCGGCGTCGACGTTGCTGACGCCCAGGTGCCGGATCAGGCCGTCGGCGCGCAGCTTCGCCAGCGCGGCGAACCGCTCGGTGACCGGCTCGCCGCCGGGCGCGGTCCTCCCGCCGACCCGCAGGTAGACCAGGTCGAGATGGTCGACGCCAAGCTCGCGGAGGTTGTCCTCGACCAGGCCGCGCAGCTGGCCTGGGGTGGCCTGCAGGGTGGGGGTCCCGTCCGGCCCGGGCATCGGGCCCACCTTGGTGGCGATCACCAGGTCGTCGGGGTAGGGA
>Ga0335072_10014736_pt1 | contig 11104 bp, 11 predicted proteins | sample Lox_Sample_21_FD_206725 | JGI IMG/M metagenome (GOLD analysis project Ga0335072, IMG submission 206725) | Soil microbial communities from Loxahatchee National Wildlife Refuge, Florida, United States - Lox_Sample_2.1 | ecosystem: Environmental > Terrestrial > Soil > Wetlands | place: USA... | reverse complement strand
AACTATGTCGGGCCGGCGCTCATATTGGCGGCCCTCGCGAACCGCATGGAAGCGCTCGGGAGCGGCACCATCGTGGGCGTGAGCTCGGTCGCGGGCGAGCGCGGGCGCGCGAGCAACTACGTCTACGGCTCGGCCAAGGCGGGCTTCACCCAGTTCCTCTCGGGGCTGCGGAACCGGCTCGCGCGGAAGGGGGTCCGGGTGATCACGGTCAAGCCCGGCTTCATCGACACGCGCATGACCGCGGGCATGAAGCTCCCGCCGCTCCTCACCGCCCAGGCGCAAGAGGTCGCGCGCGCAATCCTCGCCGCCGAGGCCAAGGGGCGCGACGTGATCTATGTGCGCCCGATCTGGCGCTGGATCATGGCTGCGATCCGGCTTTTGCCCGAGAGCCTGTTCAAGCGGACGAAGTTGTAGGGGCCGCTTCTCGCGCTGGGCACGCGCCGGCGCCCGCGCTACTCCTCGTTACCGACCGCGTAATCGGTGCGCTCGAGGTTGCCGAAGCGCGTCAAGGCGCCCTCGAATTGCAGGCCCACGGTGCCGATCGGCCCATGGCGCTGTTTGGCGATGTTGACCTCGGCGACGTTCGCGACCTTGGCGCAGCGCTCGACCCATTTCTCGTAGCGCTCGGTGTATTTGTCGGTGGTCTCCTCGGCGCGCTGCTTGGGCTCGGCGCGCGAGAGGTAATATTCCTCGCGGTAGATGAACATGACCACGTCGGCGTCCTGCTCGATCGAGCCGGATTCGCGCAAGTCCGCGAGCTGGGGCCGCTTGTCCTCGCGCTGCTCGACCGCGCGGGAGAGCTGCGAGAGCGCGAGCACCGGCACCTCGAGCTCCTTGGCCAACGCCTTCAAGCCGCGCGTGATCTCGGACACTTCCTGCACGCGCCCATCGTTGCGGTTGACGCCGCCCGCCTGCACGAGCTGGAGATAGTCGATCACCACGAGGCCGAGCCCGTGCTGGCGCTTCAGGCGCCGCGCGCGCGTGCGCAACGCCGAGACGCTGAGCGCCGGCGTGTCGTCGATGAAGAGCGGCAGGCGCTGGAGGTCGTTCAAGGTCTCGACGAAGCGCGGGAAATCGTCGCGGCTCACCTCGCCCTGGCGGATGCGGTTCGAATCGATGCCGGTCTGCTCGGCGAGGATGCGGTTCGCGAGCTGCTCGGCCGACATTTCGAGCGAGAAGAATGCGACCTTCGCGCCCTCGACGACTTTCATGGTGCCGTCTTCGGCGCGCTCCTCGCGATAGGCCTTGGCGGCGTTGAAGGCGATGTTGGTGGCGAGCGCCGTCTTGCCCATCGACGGCCTGCCCGCGAGGATCACGAGGTCGGAGGGGTGCAGGCCGCCGAGCTTGCGGTCGAGATCGACGAAGCCGGTGGTGACGCCCGTCACGTGGCTCGAGCGCTTGAACGCGGCCTCGGCGCTCTCGACCGCGTCCTTCATCGCCTCGGTCAAGGCGACGAAGCCGCCCTCGAACTGGCCCGTGGTCGCGAGATCGTAGAGGCCGCGCTCGGCCTCCTCGATCTGCTGCATCCCGCTTTCCTCGACCGTCACCTCGAAGGCGCGGTTCACCACTTCGGTGCCGAGGCCGATGAGCTCGCGCCGGAGATAGAGGTCGTGGACGATGCGGCCGTATTCGCCCGCGTTCACGATGCTGATGGCCGAGCCTTCGAGGCGCGCGAGGTATTTGGGCCCGCCGATCTCGTCCAACGACTTGTCCTGCTCGAAATAGGCCTTGAGGGTCACCGAGTTCGCGAGCTGGCCGCGCTCGATGAGCTTGGCGCAGGCGTCGAAGATGCGCTGGTGGCGCGCGTCGGTGAAGTGCTCGGGCCGGAGATACTCCGAGACCTTCTCGAAGGCGCGGTTCGACGCCAGGATGGCGCCCAGCAGCGCCATCTCCGCCTCGTGATTGTGAGGCGGGGTGCGCGAGACGCCGCTCTCGTCGCCGGCGCTGCGGAGCGGCGTGACGGTCGAGCTTTCCTTGGTCAATGTCGCCATGGGTGGAACGGTGCGGGCTCTATGGGCTTCGGTCGTCCGGCGAGAGTACGCTCGCGGGACGGCGAAGTCCAAACGCCGCAGCGACTCTAATAACAAGGAACCCGGGGATAAGTCGCGGCACGCCGGAAACCGCGCCTCTTGCGCGCGCCTCTCGCGCTACGCGGCAACACCGACAAGCCTTCGAGCGGTTCCGAGTCGCGACTCGGGGCAGCGCGCGCCTCTCAGGCCCGCGAGCCCGCCGAGAGGTCGCCCTCGCCGCCATGGGCGCGCTCCCAGTCGACCATGTAGTCGCGCGTGAGCGGTGCGGTCTCGAGGCGCTTGGTGATCTGGACCTGGAACACCATCTGGCGCAGATGGTGGAACGCCGCCTCGCAGCCCGCGAGGTAGAACTCCCACATGCGGCAGAAGCGTTCGTCGTAGAGCGCCTTGACCTCGTCGCGATTGAGCATGAAGCGCCGGCGCCATTCGTTGAGGGTCTTGGCGTAATGGAGGCGCAGGATCTCGACGTCGGTGATCCAAAGCCCGACCTTCTCGATGGCCGCGACCGCTTCGGAGAGGGCGGGCGAGTAGCCGCCCGGGAAAATGTATTTCCGGAGCCACGGGCCGGTGGCGCCGGGCCCGTCGGAGCGCCCGATCGAATGCAGGAGGCACACGCCGTCGTCCGTGAGCAGGTCCTTCACCTTGCGGAAGAACTCGACATAATGGTTCGGCCCCACATGCTCGAACATGCCGACCGAGACGATGCGGTCGAAGGGCTGGTCGACCTTGCGATAGTCCGTGAGCTCGAAATTGACGCGCTCGGCGAGGCCGGCCTCGGCCGCGCGCGCCCGCGCGACCTTGACCTGCTCCTCGGAGAGGGTGACGCCGGTGACCCGCGCATCCTTGGTCGTGCGCGCGAGAAAGAGGGCCAGGCCGCCCCAGCCCGAGCCGATGTCGAGGATACGCACGCCGGGCTCGAGAAGCAGCTTGGACGCGATGTGGCGTTTCTTGTTGTCCTGGGCGATCTCGAGGCTCTCGTTGCCCGAGGTGAAGTAGGCGCAGGAATATTGCCGATCCTTGTCGAGGAACAGGTCGTAGAGGCGGCCCGAGAGATCGTAATGGTGTGCGACGTTGCGCTTCGCGCGCGCGGCGGGATTGAAGGTGCGGAGCGGCCGCGCCCAGCGTTGGATCGTCTCGTAGAAGGCCTGGACCGGGTGCTTCCGGCCGCTCGATTCGAGCCGGTCGAGGTTGCCCAGCACGAGATCGAGGAAGCCGTAAAGGTCGCCCTCCTCGATGGTGAGGGTCCCGTCCATGTAGCCCTCGCCGAGGGCGAGGCTCGGGCGGAAGAAGAGCCGGTGGTGGAGGCGCGGGTCGTGGAGGCGGATGGTCGAGCGGGGGCCCTTGCCGTCCCCGAACACGTGGGTGCGCCCGTTCGCGTCGACGACCCTGAGGGTCCCGACCTGGATCAGCCTCCCGAGCGAATGTGCCACCAGCATGGGCCGCTCCATGCTCGACGCGATACTGGGCGAAAACCGGGCGGGCACCGCCCCTTAGCGGAACCCACCCCGTTTATTTTCGCCCCGGATTCGTCCGGGTCAAGCGGCAGGCGTCTCAGCCGCGGAGTCCCCGGCTTCCGGGGCCTCGGCGGGCACTGTCTCGGCGGCGGGAGCCTCGGCGCCCTGGGCCGCCTCGGCCGGCTCCGCCTCGCCCTCGGCGGCGGGGGTCCCGAGGACGGCCCCGCCATGCTCGATCTGGAGCTGGGCTTCCTCGGGCGAGCGGGCGACGTTGACCGTCACGGTGACCGCGACCTCGGGGTGGAGGGCGACCCGCACCTTGTGGAGGCCCAGGAGCTTGATCGGCTGGTCGAGCTGGACCATGCGGCGCTCGACCTGGTGGCCGGCGCCGACGAGCGCGTCCGCGATGTCGCGCGCGCTCGCCGAGCCGTAGAGCTGGCCGGTCTCGCTCGCCTGGCGGATGAGGGTCACGGTCGAGCCGTCGATGGCGCCCGCTTCGCCCGACGCCTCCTTGAGACGCTCGGCGTTGAGCGCCTCGAGGCGCTCGCGCTGGGTCTCGAAATATTCGCGGTTGGCCTTGGTCGCGCGCAGCGCCTTCTTCTGCGGCAACAGATAATTGCGCGCGAAGCCGGCCCGCACCTTGACCACGTCGCCGATCTTACCGAGCTTCTCGATCCTCTCGAGCAGTATCACTTCCATGGTCTTCACTCCTGGCTTCCGTTCGGCCCCGGGCCGGCGCTGGGGCCGCTTCCGGGCCGCACGAGCCGGCCCTTGAGGCCGGCGATCTGATCAATATAGCCGAGCCCCGCAAGCGCCAAGATCGCGAACCACGAGAGCACGACGACCGCGACCGCGAGGGACGTGTAGAGCCCGACCATCGCTCCGCGCCGGGCACTCGTGCGCAGGATGAGCGCATGCATCAGCGCGACGCCCGCGAACACGTAGGGCATCGCGAGAATGAGGCACAGATTCTTGCCCGCGAAGCCGACCGTGTCCGGGAACAAGAGCCCCGCCGCCGCGGCGAGCGCGACCGCGATCGCGAGCGGCTTCGGCAGCGCGTAGGCAAGCAGCGGCTGCGTCGGCCGCAGATTGTAGTGGCCGCGTACCAGCAATCCCTGGGCGAGCCAGGCATTGCCCGTGACGATCAGCACCCAGGCGCCGGCACCCAATCCGGGCAGGAGCGAGACCAGCTCGCGCATCATGTTCTGGGCCGCGGCCGGCGCCTGCGCGAGCCCGAAGGCATTGCCCATGGAGCGGAACAACGTCTCGAGCTCGCCCTCGAGCCCGCCCGGCGCATTCGCGAAGGCGATCATGAAGGCGACGAAGGCGACCGCGGCATAGAGGCTCAGAAGCGCGACGAGGCGCCCCTCGGGATACCATTCGACCGAGCCGTCCGCCTGGGTGCGGCCAAGCGCCGCCTGGCGCACGAAGCAATAGGCCGGCACCGCCTCGGCGAGCGCGAAATTGCCCGCGACCCACGGCCCCGCGGCGAGCGCCACCAGGAGCGTGCCGCAGCCGCCCGCGATCAAGGCCCCGCGCGCGCCCAGACCGCGGCTCAGCCCCACGAGAAACAGCGGCAAGGCCGCCATCAGCACGAGGAACAGCGCGCCGAGCGACCCGGCCAGGGTCGAGACGTAGAGCAACGCGCTCAACGCGCCGCCGCCGAGGGCGAGGAGTGTGTTTCGCGTCATTCATCTGGCATTGCGCATGATGGCCCCGAATGGCCCCGACCGGGCCGGTTCCCGCGCGCCCTACTGGATGACGTAGGGCAGGAGGGCCAGGAAACGCGCGCGCTTGATCGCCTGGGCGAGCTCGCGCTGCTTCTTGGTCGAGACCGCCGTGATGCGGCTCGGCACGATCTTGCCGCGCTCGGAGATGAAGCGCTGCAGGAGGCGCACGTCCTTGAAGTCGATCTTGGGCGCGTGCGGGCCCGAGAACGGGCAGCTCTTGCGGCGCCGGAAGAAGGGCCGGCGCGCCCCGGATCCGCCGTTCATGACGCACCTCCCTCGCTACGCGCGGGACGCTCGGCGCCGCGCTCGGGACGATCGCCCCGGTCGCCGCGATCGCGATGGCCGTCGCCGTCGCCGTGCTCGCTCCGCGGACCGCGCCGGCCGCCGCCGAAGCGCGGCCGATCGTCGTCGCGGAACCGGCCGCCGCGCTCGCCCCGATCGCCGCGGTCGCGCTCCTCGCGCGCACGAAGCATGGCCGACGGGCCCTCTTCGAGCGCCTCGACGCGCACGGTGAGGTACCGGATGATGTCCTCGTTGATGCGCATGTTGCGCTCCATCTCGTTGATCGCCGCCGCGGGGGCGTCGATATTGAGGAGCACGTAATGGCCCTTGCGGTTCTTCTTGATGCGGAAGGTGAGGTTGCGCAGGCCCCAAGGCTCGCGCTTGGTGACCTTGCCGCCTTGCTCTTCGACGATCTTGACGAAGCCGTCGGTGAGGGTGTCGACCTGGGCGGCAGACACGTCCTGGCGTGCGATGAACACGCTTTCGTAATACGCCAAATTGTAACTCCTTCTGGCTGTTACATGGCCCGGCGCTGCGCCCGAAGGTCAGCCGCCCGGGCCTAGCCGGCGAGGCCGGCAAGGAGCGAGGGCGCGGATCATACACAAATGCCGCGTGCGGGCAAGGGCCGATTGGGGGTATTATCGCATTGAAATTGCGCAATTCTCCGGGCGTCATGCCGGCGAAAGCGGGCATCCATGAGGGGCGAGGGCACGAAAACGGAGTTTCGCCTACGCAGGCGTGACAAAGGGAGCTGCCGGAAAATGCGCACCCGGATGGCTGAGACGATGAAATTCCACGCGGTTCATCCGGGCGTCGTGCTCAAGGAGGCGCTTCTGGCGCGTGGCCTGAGCGCTGCCGCCTGCGCGCTCATCTTGCGCGTGCCGCCCCGGCGCGTGCAGGAGATCGTCGCCGAAAAGCACGCGATCGCGCCCGAGACGGCGTTGCGCATCGGCACGGCGCTCGGCACCGGCGCGCGCCTTTGGCTCGCGATGCAGCAGGCCTACGATCTGCGCCAGGTCGAGCGCGAGGCGGGCGAGAGGATTCGCTCCGAGGTGCAAGGGGCGGCGTAGCCGTCCCGCCTCCCTTGACACGCCCGGAATTGGCGCTATGAGTCCTGCCCCGTTCCGACGGGCGCCCCGAGGCTAAGCTGCGCGCCCGCGCCGCGACCCGGCCCTGACACCCTGAAATTCTGACAAAGATCAACTGGCGTATCCGACCCGATGGCCCGAGCGTTGACCTTTCCCGGACAAGGATCCCAAGCCGTCGGCATGGGACGCGAGCTCAGCATCGGCTTCGCGGCCGCGCGCGACGTGTTCCAGGAGACCGACGAGGCGCTCAAGCAGAATCTCTCGCGCCTCATGTTCGAGGGGCCGGAGGACGAGCTGAGGCTCACCGAGAACGCGCAGCCGGCGCTCATGGCGGCGAGCCTCGCGGCCTTCCGCACGATCGAGCGCGAGGGCGGGGTCAAGCTCGCGCAGATCGCGTCCTTCGTCGCGGGCCATTCGCTCGGCGAATATTCGGCGCTCGCGGCGGCGGGGAGCTTCACCCTCGCCGACGCGGCGCGTCTTTTGAAGACTCGCGGACGCGCGATGCAGAAGGCGGTGCCGGTGGGCGAGGGGGCCATGGCGGCCCTTCTCGGCGCCGATCTCGAGAAGGCGGAGGCGATCGCCGCGGCCGCGCGCAGGAACGAGGCGGGCACGGACGAGATTTGCGTGGTCGCGAACGACAATGCGCCGGGGCAGGCGGTGGTGAGCGGCCAACGCAGCGCCGTCGAGCGCGCGGCGAAGCTCGCCCCCGGCTACGGCGCCAAGTCGATGATGCTGCCGGTGAGCGCGCCCTTCCATTGTCCCATGATGAAGCCCGCGGCGGACGCGATGGCGGACGCCCTCGCCAAGGTCGCGATCGAAGCGCCCGCGGTGCCGCTCATCGCCAATGTGAGCGCCGAGCCGGTCGAGGATCCGCTCGTCATCCGGAAGCTCCTGGTCGAGCAGGTGACGGCGCGCGTGCGCTGGCGCGAATGCGTGCTCGCGATGAAGGAGCGGGACGTCGACAATCTCGTCGAGATCGGCTCGGGCAAGGTCCTGACCGGACTCGCGAAGCGCATTTCGCGCGAAATGAATGCGGTCTCGATCCAGACGCCCGCCGACATCGAGGCGTTCCTCAAGTCGCTCTGACCCGCTATGCTCGCAAAGGATCGCGCGCGCGAGACGAGGGGAGGCAAGCTTGTTTGAGCTCAACGGCAAGACGGCTCTCGTGACCGGCGCCTCGGGCGGCATCGGCCGCGCGATCGCGCAAGCGCTCCATCGCCAAGGTGCGGCGGTGGCGCTCTCGGGCACCCGCGCGGACGCCCTCGAGGCGCTCAAGGCCGAGCTCGGCGCGCGCGCGTTCGTCTGTCCGGCGTCGCTCGACGACGCGGCCGCGATCGACGCCCTCGCCAAGTCGGCCGAAGCCGCCATGGGCTCGGTCGACATCCTGGTCAACAACGCGGGCGTCACGCGCGACGGGCTCTTGGCGCGCATGAGCGACGCCGATTGGTCGAAGGTGATCGAGGTCGATCTCAGCGCCGCGTTCCGCCTCACGCGCGCCACGATCCGCGGCATGATGAAGAAGCGCTGGGGCCGCATCATCAATGTGGGCTCGGTCGTGGGCTCGACCGGCAATCCGGGCCAGGCGAACTACGTCGCGGCCAAGGCGGGCCTGGTCGGCTTCACGAAGTCGGTCGCGGCCGAGCTGGCCCCGCGCAACATCACCGCCAATTGCATCGCCCCCGGCTTCATCGACACGCCCATGACGGCGGTGCTCGGCGACGCGCTCAAGCAGGCGATCGTCGAGCGCGTGGCCTTGGGGCGTCTCGGGACCGCGGCCGAGGTCGCGGCGGCGGCGGTTTTCCTCGCCAGCGACGAGGCCGCCTACGTCACCGGTCACACCTTGCATGTCAACGGCGGGATGGCCATGCTGTAAGGGCGTACGCCCGCCTCCGGGGCGAATTCCGCCGGCCAGCGCCCGTGCTGGCCAAATCCCCCGGAAATGTGTTAGAGAACCCCGCTTTTGCGCCCCTGCTGGCTGGCAATGGGCGCGGGCGGGGAGGGGTCACGTCCACGGTCCCTTTCCGGGAGTCGTGGCTAACGAGGGTACAAAAATGACGGACGTTTCCGAGCGCGTGAAGAAGATTGTCGTCGAGCATCTCGGGGTCGACGAAAACAAGGTCACCGAGAGCGCCAGCTTCATCGACGACCTCGGCGCGGACAGCCTCGACACGGTCGAGCTGGTCATGGCCTTCGAGGAGGAGTTCAACTGCGAAATCCCCGACGAGGCGGCCGAGAAGATCGTCACCGTCAAGGACGCCATCCAGTTCATCGAGACCCATCAACCCTGATCCCGCCGGCGCTTGCCGCGGGCGGCCGCTCACGCACCCCGCGCAACCGGGCAATCGCACAGTAGGGGTCGTCATGAGACGCGTCGTCGTTACTGGAATCGGCTTGGTGACGCCGCTCGGCGCCGGTGCCGAGACGGTGTGGAAGCGCCTGGTCGACGGCGACTCCGGACTGCGCGCGATCCAGAGCTTCGACGTCTCCGATCTTCCCTGCAAGGTCGCGGGCCAGGTGCCCCAAGGCGACACCGCGTCGGGCCTGTTCAACGCCAACGACTGGATGGAGCCCAAGGACCAGCGCAAGGTCGAGCCCTTCATCGTCTTCGCCATGGGGGCCGCGGGCGAGGCGGTGCGCGATTCCGGCTGGCTGCCCACCGACGAAGAGTCGCGCGAGCGCACCGGCGTCATGATCGGCTCGGGCATCGGCGGGCTCGAGGGCATCGCCGACGCGGCCCTCGTGCTCAAGGACAAGGGGCCGCGCCGCATCAGCCCGTTCTTCATTCCCGCCTGCCTCATCAATCTCGCCTCCGGCCACGTCTCGATCCGCTTCGGCTTCAAGGGCCCGAACCATTCGGTCGTGACCGCGTGCTCGACGGGTGCCCATGCGATCGGCGACGCGTCGCGCCTGATCGGGCTCGGCGACGCGGACGTGATGGTCGCGGGCGGCACCGAAGCCGCCGTGTGCCGCCTCGGCCTCGCGGGCTTCGCCGCGGCGCGCGCCCTCTCGACCGGATTCAACGACAATCCGCCCGCCGCCTCGCGCCCTTGGGACAAGGATCGCGACGGCTTCGTCATGGGCGAGGGGTCGGGTGTCGTGGTGCTCGAGGAGCTCGAGCATGCGCGGGCGCGCGGCGCCAAGATCTACGGCGAGGTGATCGGCTACGGCATGTCGGGCGACGCCTATCACATCACCGCTCCCGCGCCCGGGGGCGACGGCGCCTTCCGCGCCATGCGTAACGCGCTCAAGAGCGCCAACCTCGATCCGGACAAGATCGACTACATCAACGCCCACGGCACCTCGACGCCGCTCGGCGACGAGATCGAGCTCGGCGCGGTGAAGCGCCTCTTCGGCGGCCATGCGATGAAGCTCAGCATGTCCTCGACCAAATCGGCGACCGGCCATCTCCTGGGCGCCGCGGGGAGCGTCGAGGCGATCTTCTCGCTCCTCGCGTTGCGCGACCAGATCGTGCCGCCGACGCGCAACCTCGACAATCCGTCCGACGGCTGCGACATCGATCTCGTGCCGCATAACGCGCGCCGGCGCGAGGTGCGCTACGCGCTCTCCAATTCGTTCGGCTTCGGCGGCACCAACGCCTCGCTGATCTTCGGCCCCGCGCCGTAGCGTGGCCCGGCGGCGGGAACGGCGATGCGCCGCATCTTGTTGATATTGCTAATATTTGTCGCGGCACTCGCGGGCGCCGGCGCGTGGGTTGCGCGCGATTTCTGGGGCCCCGGACCGCTCGCCAAAACCGTCGACCTCGTGATTCCGAAGGGCAATGTCGAGGGCACGGCGGCGGTTCTCGCCGAGGCCGGAATCGTCGCGCATCCGCGCGTCTTCGTGATCGTGATCTCGCTCCTCGGCCATCGCCATGCGCTACGCGCGGGCGAGTACCGCTTCCCGGCGTCGGTGAGCGCCGAGGACGCGATGAACATCCTGATGTTCGCGCGGCCCGTCGAGCGCAAGCTCACCGTCCCCGAGGGCTACACGACCGCGCAGGCGATCGCCGTGGTCGATGCCGCGCCTGGGCTCGAGGGACCGGTCCCGCCCGCGCTCATGGCCGAGCTCGGCGAGGGCGGCCTCTTGCCAGAGACCTACATCTACACCTGGGGCGATAGCCGCGAGGCCATGCTCGAGCGCATGCACAAGGCGATGGAAGAGACGCTCGCGCACCTCTGGGCCGCGCGCGATTCCGATCTGCCGCTCGCCTCGCCCGAACAGGCGCTCATCCTCGCCTCGATCATCGAGAAGGAGACCGCGATTCCCGAGGAGCGCGCCCATATCGCGGCCGTGTTCCTCAACCGGCTCCGCCTTCATATGCGGCTCCAGTCCGATCCGACCGTCGCCTTCGCGATCACCGACGGGAAGCATCGCTTGGGGCGGCCCTTGACGCGCGCCGACCTCGAGACGCCAAGTCCCTACAACACCTACGAGTCCGACGGGCTGCCGCCCGGGCCGATCGACAACCCCGGGAAGGCCTCGATCGAGGCGGCGATGCATCCGATGAAGAGCCGCGATCT
>Ga0335072_10014735_pt1 | contig 11104 bp, 11 predicted proteins | sample Lox_Sample_21_FD_206725 | JGI IMG/M metagenome (GOLD analysis project Ga0335072, IMG submission 206725) | Soil microbial communities from Loxahatchee National Wildlife Refuge, Florida, United States - Lox_Sample_2.1 | ecosystem: Environmental > Terrestrial > Soil > Wetlands | place: USA... | reverse complement strand
ACGACGCTCAGAAATCATCTACCATGATCAACTTCCACCCCGTTGGCCCTCCCCCACTGGCCGTTTCATTTGCTGATGTGTGAGTCCCCCCCGTTTCCAAGGGTTATGAAGTGGTTGTGTAATGGAACCCTGATGAAGCAAAGCATGGAACATCGAGCATGCCATGCATAGCATGTCCTGTGTCATGAAGAGTCCCCATGCACGAAAGACTGGGGACATGACTCGGATCACACTGCTGTCTTACGGAGAGATTTCGCAGGGACTCCCAAGCCCGTTTCCTTAGCGACAAAAAGTCACAAGCCATAGAGTGATCTAAGCTTTCCAAGAAGCTGGAACATAACACCCGATCTGGAGACCGCCTCTCCAAAATCAACGGGTGTAAGCTAAATTTAGAAATGTGATCGAGACACGGTTTGTACATAAGCACCCGCTGGTTACGGCAGCAGTTTTTCGCTTGAGTTTTGTCACGTGTCGTCTGGATGCTGTCCAAAAGGCGACTAGGGGAACAGCATTATTAGAAGTTGGAAGTTCATGCTGGAATTGTTTGTTATTGTCTACCTATCTACCTTAAATATGCACTTGCGAATGCACACTAGAAATCTTCTAGTATCTCGTTCGCCCGGAAAATCCCATCTTATAGTGGTATCTTTCCATTCAAAGCGTTACAATGATGCTGTAAGCTTTTCATGATATCCGGTCTCGCCGCTCATCCTTCACTTCCTCCCTCAAAAATAAACGCTCGCTCAGGTGATGCTATATGCGAATGTGCGAATGCTGGAGATTGCCTGAATAGGGAGTCTCCCTGTTCAAGCACCTATGTCTAAATAGAACTTCTGCAAAGGAGTCATGTTGGACGCCCTGTAAGATGCAATTGCTCGGATCTTTCTTTTCCTCTTCCAAAGTCATGCCTTCCTCAAATGTCATTCGACCGTGATTATTACCAAAACCCAGCCCACATGACGCCCGTATGATGTATGCCCAGAAGATGTACTCATATTTTCAAGTCATAGGCGCTCCGTAACGATTCCTGGTCCTCTGCTTGCAGCTGAGCAAGGAAGCCTTTGAAATCAGGAATGAGGGCTCTGTATGCATTCAAAGCCTATCATCAGTTAGATCACATAGCTGAGAGAGGGATGAAAGGCGAATGATAGGCCATACCTGTGCAAACAACGTATGCAAATCCTCGTGATACGATGTCTTGAAAAAGCCAATACTGTAGTTGTATCGCGCGATAGCTGTGAAGAAGCGGACAAGATCCTTCTCTAATGCTTGTGGGTTCCGACCAACAATCAAAGTAAAGCCTGTGAAAGCTGACGCTTTCTCTTCGGTATACTCAACCGTCTCCATTGACTTCAGAAATTGTGCTGAGAACATTGCAAGATGAGGCGCCATGGCGTCCGCATTCTCTAAGCCTAACCGACCAAGTGCAATTGCAGCATTCTCATTGACTGAATGGGGGATTTCGGGGCTTCCGATAATATCCAGGAGTCGCTGGAACAGCGGTTCAATAAAAGGCGCCATGCCCTTGCCGTGTTGAACTGCAATCTCGCCCACTGACCAACAGGCATTATTGACTACACTGAAGCCATTCCGGATATGGTCATCCATGACTGCATTAAGATCAAGCTGTTTAATCAGGATCGGCATGATACTCAGTAAGAACGGCTGCAACTGAGGAAAGACATATTTGGCACAGTCGCCCAGGAGTGCATAGGACGATTGGCGGACATCATTGGTTGGATTTTCCATGCAGAAGCTGAGAAGCTCAAATATCCCTGGCTGCGAGCCGGATACGAGCTCTGCAGATTTTTGGTAGTCGACAACCTGTATTATAGCACTTAATAGGTCCAAGCTCGTTACGAGAAAGTCCGTATCGGGAGTATCTAAAATTGGATTGCCAACTGCCACGACGTAGTCCTCCAAGTTTTGATGGATGATCTTGATACACCGTGTGAATATCGGAGGCGCGAATGCCGTAAAGACCTTTCCAAGAGCGGTCGCAACGTAAGATAGACATTCGAGAAGGGGAAAGAGCTCACGGGATTGATCGGAGACTTTCCGCCAGCGCTTGATAAGGGCAGGCATCAATAAATCAACTAGATCTGGTCTGGCAAGTTCAGGACCAACATACTCTGCCAGAGTCTGTACACAATCGTAGAGTATGAACATATTCCTATCCTTGTATTTGTCAAAGCATCGCACAAATTGTCGAATGATTGGGTCGCAATAAGGGATGAGTTGTTTTCCAGCTTTCTCTTCTAGATGCGCAAACGCTGAAGCACCAGCTTCTTGCACTCTCTTATTTCTGTCCAGCATTTTCGTTAGAATGCCCTCCATCATGGGTTCGAAGTAAAGCGCCCTCTGGTTCGGATCTGTAAGACTTGCACCCCAGGAAGAATATCGACCAAGAGTCCAGCAAGTGATTTGGCGCACGAGCGGCTCAGGGTCATTGAGCAGAGTGATCAAATATGGCACCAGCTCAGGCAAGTGAGGTGTCACAACGTCTATACAGCCTTCTGCGACGGCTCCAAGTGCAAGTACAGCTGCTTCCCGCTGGGGCCAATCCTCATGCTTAAGATTTGTCAATAGGTACGGCAGGATAGTATCGAAGACAGGGCCACGAAAATCCGTAGCGAAGACGTCCAACGCAGCTGCTGAGCACTTTCGCAGATTCCAACGATCCTCTGGGTTGCCGTCCTCGTCGTCGTCTGACTCCCCAATTTCACCTTCATCGAAATCGTCATCGTCGTCATCAATACCACTAAGCTTCGCATAAGCCCCGCCGTTCTGGATCTGGCTTGTGTCGCTAGTGCTCTGCCCGTTAACAAGAGATCTGCCTTTGGCAAACGCAGGTCTAATATCTTCTGCACGATCCTCTTCGTCTGCATCGTCATCGCCTCCTCCGAGCATAGCTATATCTTCTTCACTGTAAACCATACTATCCAGCAAAACAGGGATAATTTTGTCCAGATAAGGACTCAGCGACCTCCAGAGACCAGCATGCTCGCCCACGCTGAGCCAGAACTCGGCGGCATCGACAGCCAGTTCTTCTTCCTCAACTTTTCGCTGCTGAGTAATAATGTAGTCAACCAAGCCTCCGATATAGGGTTGAATCTTGTCAGGCCGGGTCTCCACCAATTGTACAAATGCACGGCAAACCTGTCTCCGCACGGCTGAGACAGGATCATTCGCGAGTTGGAAAAGCTGTTCAAGAAGAGGATCCACATTACCCAACAAGATTTGCGACTTCTGAGGAATGAAGATGTTAATACTAGATAAGGCCAGTGTCCGTACCTTATCCAGGGGACTCGTAGTAAACTGGATCAGCTTAGGAATGAGGATGTTTAAAGGACGCTGTCCCTGATATTCCCTATCAAGAAGTTTCTTGTTGTCTTCGCAAATTTTGGCCAGTGCTGTCATTGCTCCTTCCTGAGCCTCCTGGGTGACATTCCCTGACGCATTGCTTACAAGGTCGAGTAGCTCTGGTAATAGTTGTGGCCAGCCAAGTATACCTCCACTCCTTATAATTTCCGTGATGACATTTCCTGCAACGTTCCGAATCTGCGGGTTCTTGTCCTGTAGTCCGAGAGGGATCGATGTTCGTATAAATGCCAGACTGCTTTCTGGTATTTGCCTGTAACCGGTTCTAATATTATTCTTCAACATGATAGCGGCAGCTGATCTGACGGCATAGTAATCCTCGGCAGTATACGACAAGCCATCAGGAGGCTGCGAGGCCGAAAAGAGATAAGTCAGGTAGTTATTGATATCAGGTGAGGACTTCGCCTGAGCAAGCATCTATTCCAAAACAAAGTTAGCAAATATGGAATAGAGGGGGATGGAAGAACTAGGATATGCGCTGTATGTATGGCGACATACCGTCTCTGCTTGCTTCTGGGCATTCTTGTTGTGTCCGCTGAGAGAGTCCCTCAAGTAACCCGATAACTGCCTCAATGGCTCTTTCTCTGGTTGCCACGCCATGATGACCGTCATACAACCAAAACCGATCTTGGCAAATTCGGATGATTGATCGGAGAGATTCGACTACCATGTATGATTTTACGGTGTGAGATGACCCTCCTAGCTTTACAAGGTCATTTGTGAGACATTAGAATAGTGTGTTGATATCTTTCCCGCGGAATGAAGTCATTAGCCTACATTCACCATTGAGTTTAATTGATGAGCATGGCAGGCGCAAAATTAGTAAAGGAGAAAGTACGATACTCACAGGTAACAAACCCCAAAGTGTTTAGGATTACTGGAATCTGTGACGCGATCAACGTCTTTACTGTTCGAAAAATGGTTGAGCAATTGGCAACGTTGTTTGCTACGGCGCAGGTAGTTTGTCTTTGGGCAAGTATCTGGGCGGGTAGCGACATCAACGACAACGTGAGAAGTCCCCGCTGCAGGTGCTGAGACGGGAAGTGACTGGTCGTGATATTCTCAAAAAGTGAGGCAAGTGGAAGTGGGGTGGCTACAGGCCCGTTAGAAACGAAAGCCTTTCCAAACCTATTCGCTTGTTCGACCATCAATTCTCCTTGCCACTTGACACTCAAATACCACGACTCAGTCAATGATATTTAGGAGGTTATCGCTCGCCCGACAACTTTTTTAAAGTATTGGGACAGACATCATTGACAATGCATTTACCCACAAGGTACAAAAAGAAAGATTGATTTGGTTGATACCTGGTTCTTGTGGGTGCAACGATGCGCGCTCTGTTGAAGCGTCAGTTCAAATTGAGGACAGCATACTTCGTTGGAGGCCGAGGTACTTTTATAATGTAGTTCTACTATGAAAGCCTAATCTGAGTTGGCAAACTATATTGACAGGGAACCCAAGTAGTGTCACCATTCTTGCATGCATGCAATACATATCCGCTCTTCATGTTTTTTTGAGTAAACAAGTATTATACAGTTACTGGAGGGACCTATACTATAATATTCTAATTGTATATAACGCAGTAGACCATCTGGTGATAGATAATTGATTTCCAGGTAATTTGCCTAAATTATAGTTCTGGCGAAACCGTCGCTTTTGATATTGTCATGTTACTCTCTGGGCAGCATTTGCTGGCTGGAATAGGGCAACTTTTGCTGCCATTTCCGTGTGAGGAATAAGACCCAGATGATGGAGCTCCACTGGCAACCAGCACTCGATCCATTGGATCTAGTCCGACCTTCTTATGATCAAATTTGCTTGTACGAGTATGAATCGTCTCATGTGATCTGTTCCACAACGCCTTGGGAAGCGGTACCAACTGAAGACCATCTTGATGCCTCAATTTGACGTAGGATATCACGGTATGCCTAATCCGATCAAGTTGTTTGCGAATCAATATTGGGAATGTCCAAGATCTAGATTTTCGAGGACGAAGGCCACTCAATATCATGTGATGGAAGTTGACAGACGGATATTGACACTGCAACTCCGCCCAATGGATGGTGCCTTTATGACCTCTTCTCACGGCCGAAGGCTTTATGCTTCAGTGATCATGCGTCCCATTTAAATCCTGGCCTGCAGCCTTCTGGACTTCTCCCATAACTACTTCGACAACGTTCTTAAATCCCTCAATCTCTTCCTCGACTGTCCCACCCATGCCCGCGCTTGCGAAGCTCATTGAGTTTCCAACATACACAGGTTTGTGTGTTTTTCTAGCTAATAACTTTGCTAGACGAGTAGTAAACTCTACTGAGGACTCGTAAGTGAAGAGGGGGGTCGAAAGGGTCTGACCAGGGTTGTTCCTCTGTACTTGTCAGTCTTCCTGCAAGGCCGCAAATATAGGTTCCACTCACATCCGGAAGAGCATATACGAATGACCCTAAGGGAGCACCTGTAGGAAGATCTCCTCCATAGACGGTCGTTACAAAAAGTATTATCGAGGTCGTGTTGATGGTGAGATGGAGATGTATCTTTGTCTCTGGTGCCTTCGGGAGAGGGAAGGAGAGCTCGATTGGCTTCGCTGAAGGCTCCAAAGCCGAAGCGGCACCTGAACTTTTTAAGGCTGGCATGGCATTGACATTGCGATGTTGGAGTGCAGAAGTGGATACAGGTTCACAGGCTGGACACGTCTTGGAAGGCGGCCTGACATGGCAGAATCTCGTGGGCTGCATGGGAGCAAGTCTATCTCTCCCTCTCCACAGCTCGGATGAAGCTTCTTTTTAATTTTGTATCTCATATATCATATATCATGGTTGAAAGTGTAGATGTACCTGGTGAGAATTTCCTGTTCTGATGCAAAATACAGCGGGATTACATATTCATAATGCGGGAGAGGATCTAGAAGACTGGGGTGGAGTTGCGGCTGTTATGGACGACCCAGAAGAACAGAGAGTGCTGTTTGCTGCTCTCGATTCATTTTAGTAGGCACAGCTCTCTCTGGATACTATCCGCCTAGTGATTCGCAATTTTTATGAGTTCCATTTAGAGGTACTATAGATTGTACTTTATCTTCAAGATTTGGCTTGTTACTTCTGTTCCTTTGATATCGAAAGTTATCCCTTTTGAATCAGCTATGGAGTGACTGTGCTCTTCTTGCTAAGGAAAGACTGAACGAAAATTCTTTTCTCTTCTTGTTTTGTAGTGTACTCTACTGTTGTCGAGTCTGAGGACCATGAAGTGCCAGCTTTTAGTGGCCACAAAAATGCTGATTCTTTGACCAGTCAATATTCTAAAGTTGCACATTATAATACTACGCACCTCCGGAGGCAATCTTTCTATGCGTTACCACAATCTCACTGGCAGCTCCTAGCAGCTCCACCATTCTCCTACCTCGATACACTAAACGCCGTCGACGATGCCATCGACGAGAATGCCGAACTGGCAACAGCAATTCTGCAAACCGGGCTTGAGTCCTTTGGTTTCCCTTTCGGAGTACACAGTATCAAGGATACAGAACCATGGCGTGGGACAGCCACTTCCACCGACCTGGACAAAGCAAGGAGTACTCTCCGCCAATTTTACAGAGACTGGTCCGAAGAAGGAGCACCTGAACGAGCAGTATCTCTCGATCCTATCATCGAAGATCTCCGTACCGAACGACTTGCCCTCAAAGGTGCCTTCATGAATGTTCTCGTCCCTGGGGCCGGGCTCGCGCGTCTAGTCTTCGAGCTCTGTAAAGATGGCTTCAATGTAGAAGGCAACGAGATAAGCTACCATCAGCTCCTCGCCAGCTCTTACATCCTTAACTACTGCCCGGGTCCCAAAGCCCACACCATCTACCCCTGGATCCACAGTTTCTCCAACCACACCAGCCGCACTGCACATCTGCAATCCGTGCAAATCCCCGACGTCCACCCGGGCACCGAATTACAAAGAAGAAGATTGCAACCAAAAGCTGAGCAAGGCGATGCCACATCAGCACCCGAGCCCGGCGAGATGTCAATGAGCGCCTCCGACTTTCTCTCGCTCTACGGAGACGGAGCCCACAAAGATACCTACGACGCCGTCGCGACCGTCTTCTTTCTCGATACGGCGCCCAATCCCATCCGCTATATTGAGACAATCAGGAACTGTCTCCGGCCAGGGGGCATCTGGACGAATGTCGGACCCCTGCTATGGCATTTCGAGCACAATCCGCCTGGCCATGTTGGTGGTAAAATGGACTTAGACACTCCTGCTTCCAAGATGGATGTCTCAGCTGGTAAGTCCGTGTCTTTTTCATTATCGTCTTATTAATCTATAGAGACAGTCTCCGCGCCGTCCCTGCAATCTAGCTCACTGTAGATCTAGGGCAAGGCATCGCCGACCCGGGCAGCGTAGAGCTGACAGACGATGAAGTCCTCGTTCTCGTCGAGCGTAACGGTTTCCGAGTTGAGAAACGCGAGGCGGGAATTGAGGCCGGGTATATTCAGGATCCGGCCAGTATGCTGCAGAGCTTGTATCGAGTTAGTCATTGGGTTGCTAGGAAGATTTGACATCTTGAAAGTGGATTAAGATAATCTTCATGCTTCATTGTGTGGCCAGCATCTAGCTTAGATATAGATAAGTCAGTACAGTGAGCTTGCTCATCATCGTTTATTAGGTTGAATTGGACATGGTATGATTCACATTACATCACAACTGCAGGGATGAATTATGAAACTCTTCATTCATGAAAGCTATCAAAGCAATGCTCAACTACAAGGTCAAGCATGTGGCTCTGTATTTCGGTACCGTCCTCAAGCTCTTCTGAACCAATACAATGATCCGAGCAGATATGCCAAGCTCTGTTCTCCAGATTGACAGGACGGGTGCGGCCAGAGGATTTGTAGTGCGAAGTGATGCGTTTGCATCTGAGAAACATATGAAATTGCTAAAGGGGGTATTAAATGCCATGCGAGTGACGTACTGCGTGTGAAGAGGACCAAAGTGGTAGCGGCCTGTATCCTTGGTCACTGTCGATTGAAATGCCCGGCTGACTGGGTGTGAGAAGTGAAATTAAATGTGCTCAGAAGGTCGAGGAAGGCTGCGATGGTGAGTTGAGAGTAGGTTGCGATCAAAACGACAGTGTTCAACGAAAGAAGACATGGTTCGAGAGGAGCAATTGGTAAGTCAGTGACATCCAGTTGCGCCCAGACCGAATGAAAGAAGTGCAGCTTCATCATGTCATTGCTGCCATAATGAGAGGATGCTCTGCCAAAACATCAACTGAGCTGAGAACAAGGCTGCTCAGTGAGTAATGTCGAAACCGCCTGCGAGAGCAGCCTCAAACTGGAAAGTGAGAACGTCAAGCATTCTAGCCGTAGTACCTCTGCTGGAGCTGCGAGCAACAGACTTGAGATGAGCGACTTCTTCGATGAAGAACTTGCTATGGAGCCATTGCTTGAACCATTCGTGGTCGGGATCGTCCTTGACCTCGATAGGACGGTGGATGAGTAGCTGATGGAATTTATGAGTGCCGCCCTGCTGGCAATAGACTACGGCTTCTTTGATATTCGAGCTGATCCAGTTGTAGCCTTCCTTGCTGGCGTGGGTGGAGGAGCTGCATACCAAGATGCGATCCATGAGAGATCGGCCAATGCCTTTGCGGGTGTGGTTCGGCTCGACGTAGAGCTGGATAACTCCAGTAAAGCGGGATAGACCCATATAGGTACCACCATTACCGTAGCTTAGGAAATCAGTGTGGGCAAAGCCGAGGACATGTTCGGCACTCTTTGTGCTGTCGCCAGGTGGTACTCGGCCCTTGATCGCAACAATGAACGGAAGACCCTGCTCTTGCGCATCTTTCAAGACATTTTCCATGTCCTGCTCATGTACCGGCGTTTGATCTTCGGGGATGATCGAGTTCAGGACATAATAGTTGTAGATGGAGGTGATGCCTGAGATATCCTTTATCTGGGCTGGTCGTAGGTGGATATCGATCTTTGGTATGTTTGGGTTAACTATGATGTCCTCTTCAACGTAGAACTGTTGCTTAGCCGTGATCTGGGATTGGCGCTCACGCATGCGCTGTTTCTTCAATAATCTGTTGGCAAAAGTTCTGGCGTCAATCTCTGAAGTCTGAACAAGCTGCTTAACCTTGTCATCCGACTGCTCAACATCTATACTGTGTCAGCTCAAGCGGTGTTTTTTAGCCATTAAATTACTCACCTGGATAACACAAAGGCTGTGCAACAGGCTCTTCAAATCTCAAAAGCGACAATGGCAATAGACCGGACTTGAACTCACCGCAATCCGTGTCAACCTTACCAGCTACCGGTGGAACTGTCTTTGCCCACATAGCAATGTATTGAGGGATGAAGCCATTCTCAAACTTCGAACGATCATCCTCCCAATCGCACGGCACAGGCATCCACGTGCCATTCGCTTGTTGAAGAGTATCGTCAGGCTCTGCAAGATACCCTCGACTGTCACCTACATGGGTGTCGGCCTTGTTGGGTGAGCTGACTTTGCCAGAAGCAACAGGGGCTTCAATACCATCATCACTAACGAACTGTTCAACCCCATTGCTGGAAGAACCCTTTGGTGCACCACCTATCTCTCGAATGAGGGCGTCACGGGTCAAGTCCATGATACCCGGCTGTGGGTTCATGGCCTCGAAAAGTATGATCTCTTGGATATCTTTAACCAATTCACGATCTGTTTGCTGCACTCTAGGGTCAGCTAGAGGTATCTCAGCAATTGAATACATTCTCGGCTCCACCAAATCTGGCTGCTTTCTTTTATTGATCTGCTCGGTAGCAGAGATCTGGCTCTCTTTACCAGGAGACATAGAGTACGCTTGTTGTACAGGCCATGGAGCACCAGGTGTAACATCTTCTTTCTTTTGGATCTTTGGCTGCAACTTTGGTCCGTTGCTATCCGGAGCTATTTTGGTCGAATAGCAATCAGGAGGAAGTTGGATTTCCTCACGAAGGACGCTTTTACTCGGAGTCAATGGAGTACTCGGAGCCTGCTTAACCGCAGGAACGTCTCTTTTGCGGCCTATGAATTCCTCGAATGTCGATGCAAGATAAGGGACACAAGGTTTGGGATCGCCCATGCTGTTATTTTCTGAGCCAGTCACCAGAGAAGATTGTGGGGCTTGGCAGGTAAGGTTTGTAGAGCATAAAGACGTTGGGTTGCTATGTTCACCGTTGACTAGGTGAGAAGTCTTGGGAGATGGTGCTTGATACTCAACATCATTGGGAATAACCTCTGGTAAGATACTAACACGTTGGTGAGGTTCAATGTATAGAAGTAGAGGATTACCAGGGAGGGTCTTCAGACCGGCAGGGCGAAGGTGTGGCGCGATGTAGTATCCCCGCAGGTGGACAGGAATATCCTGAGCCTTCAATGGTGACGTGGGATCCAGTTCAACCACTGAAGCTGCTTTGACTGCCTAACGTCAGTAAGGTTCCATGAATCAGATACGAGATGAATTGGCGTATATAAATAGTAAATAAAAGACAACTTGATAGGATCGGAAGTACAAAAATCTAGAAACTGAATGGAGGAAGATGGAGGTTGAGCTTACCAGTTGACGGTTTAGAAGCGGGTTGAGCCCATGGGGAACTGGTTAGGCCTTGGCCAGTGGCCGGCGTGCAAGGGGTGTTGGCTTCTCTCACACGTGACATCTTTGCAAGAGTGAAAGCTTTCGCAGCGGGATCTAGAGACGAAGAAATGCTGCCAGCGTCACTTTTTG
>Ga0335072_10014734_pt1 | contig 11106 bp, 7 predicted proteins | sample Lox_Sample_21_FD_206725 | JGI IMG/M metagenome (GOLD analysis project Ga0335072, IMG submission 206725) | Soil microbial communities from Loxahatchee National Wildlife Refuge, Florida, United States - Lox_Sample_2.1 | ecosystem: Environmental > Terrestrial > Soil > Wetlands | place: USA: Florida... | reverse complement strand
TAATGCTAGATCAGAAGTCAAGACAATTAGAGATACGACAGTCAGATTTCAAGGTATGACCGCCCTGCTAATAGTGGCAATAACTCAAACGACGACTTTCTGACGACGACTTTCCGACTGTCGAGGAGGTACTACGGAACACTGTACCTTCCTAACTTGGGCGTATACTTCAGCATCTCCACAAGTCAGTTGAGTCCGCGACTGGCACGCTTGTCAACTTGAACAGACCCAAAGTTAGGCCATCGCCTGGGCGATAGTAGAGGTAGTCGAGGTAGGCGCATTGGCTGTCTTTCGCTATAATAAGTAGTTTGCTGATAATGCGCAGACAGACCAGTAGTTATCGACGATGACGAGCCAGAGAGTACGGACGACGAAACCGAGGATGAGGATGAGGATGAGGACGAGTCCTCTCGGGGTGGCGTTGACTTGAACAGTTCTGAGCGAGGTGCAGGGTACTAACTCAAGACACGCCCCCAGAACTAAGTAAGCCAATGGGTCCGTCCGGTCGTGGACAATGGTACGGTGTATTAAAGGAGGTTGACTTGTCTAAATTTAATATCAAAATCATTTAAGATCAGTCTTAGTTGTGAGGTTGGACTTTTATTAAGCTCTCTAGATCGCTAAATATTGTGCACTGTGCTCATTGTCAAGCAAATTACCAATTTCTTTTGCCTTTTCAGGAGGACATTTCCGCTTTGCGCCACGTGGATTAACATCTGATCGAGAGTCAAGAGTACGCACAGAGTCTGCGTTAAGAATCTCATAGCCTTGGGTCTTCTTGATTTTTAAAAAGCGGAAAATCGCGTCGTTATCCGGCTTGCGGCCATTATACTCTTCCCACGCGTAGATGGATTGTAGCCCAGCTCGGTGTGGAATGTCATACTCTATGCCTGGTACCCTTTCATCAAATGAAGGAAGAGTAGGTGTAGATTCACGTGTCCACTTTGGAGGCATGGCTATAGTAGATGGTGTTTTGAAAGTTTGTTTCGCAACGCGACGATCCTGAGTCCCAGTACGTTGACGGTATACCGTCAATTTACGGGGCCCGTGCACGTTAACCCTAACCCTAAGAACTTCAATGATCATGATAAACCTACTAAACATTAAGTTTAAACACAGTGCATACAATTAGAAAACACATAAGGATTTGTATTTTCACAAGTCTTTAGGCTTTCGGGTGCTTTTCTAGAGTTTTAGATTTCGCGGATGCTTTGCAGGCTCTTTTCGGAAGCGGCGATCGCTAGAACTTTCAGTGAGAGATCGCTAATTTTCAGGGAGATTGTCGCTAAATACTTAGGCTAGGCAGAAGGGCCGAATACGAGGCGCATTCAGAGCGGATCAAGAGGTCAAAGCGACTCGTGCGGTGATGTTGGGTCATTAGAAAAGGAAGGAAGAAGGAAAAGAGTGAGAGGTGGACAGCAGCGCAGCCTTTATACCCACGAAAGCGGCGGCGGGCCCGTGCACGCGCTTTGCTTAATAAGGGACCTCTCGTTTCCTAATACAAGCTTGCCGTTGGAATTTTACTAAAATTATAAAGACAGAGATGTAGACTTTTCATTTCCCTTTATCGCCTTTCTTGTGATGCAGTGCTTCTCTCCTTTAACTTCGTAGAGTAGCGCACCTGGAGCGACCCCATACTCCTCCTCGGAAAGGAACGTTGAATGTCTTCCCATGACAAGCCTCTCCTCTCCTTTAAATCTACCAGCTTTGCGTCCTCCTGCTCCGTGAAGCGAGAGCGCTTGCTCTGAGACGACGCAGCATCTGATCCATTCTTCTTGGCTTGAGTAGAAGCGCTGAAAGGCCGCGCAGGTCGAGCAGAGAAGTGTCCATTAGAACCGGCCGATGATATATGCAGAGGAAATGCTGCAGCACAAAGCTGCTGAACATCTTCCAAGCTAAACTCTATGCTATAGCGTACCTCATTTCCGATTGTTATGAGTTTAAAGAATCCGCGCATGGGCCATTCTTGATACTCTGCGCTAGTATTGGATGCTAGCTCATCACCTGCCAGGGGAAAGAGAAGAGCTCTTCCCGGATTCCGGCTGGTTGTTACATCTTGAGGAAGCGGCCCTCTCGAGCTGAGCTGGAACTGATGCTGCACGGCTCCTGTCTGGATTTGGTGAGCCTCTTAAAAGCCCGTCATGAAGCAGCTGAGAATGAACCTTGCGGTTTCGCTTTGAGGGCGGATCAATATAGGAGGGAGAAGAAAGCTGACGTCGCTTAGCAAGTTGTGGGCCTTCACCACTATCCCCGACTTCGTTGTTGTAGTTAATGTCCTCGTTACTGTCGCCGGCACTGCTGCTGCTACCCTTCTCCTCCGTCTCCTCCGCCTCCTGATATTGTTGCTTCCTTGATCGCACTGTTGGGAAATACTCCTTAAAGTACTAGAGGGGAGAATTCTGGCTGCATCTTAGGGTAGATCCGCTATGAGAAGGAGGTAGCCTGCGTTGCTTAGTAGGTTGCAGGTTCTCAGATTCGTCGCTGTCCTGATTGCTGTTATTTTTGCAGTAGTCGACACGATCTCTGTCATTATTCTTGCTGTTACTGCTGTTGCTATTCCGTTCCTTCTACTCTTCCTCTACCTCTTGATATTGATGCTGCATCTGCCTCTCACTCTCCTTTGTTGAAAGGTTAAGATTAACATGACTTGGCCCCTCTAACCCATTACGGTTAATATGATCATTGTCATCATCTTGGCAGATCTGGTCTTGCAATGGCTTGCAAAAGCGATATAGAGAGGGTTTGCGAGGGCAAACAGGTATCGCACTATGTAGGTCGACGAGGGCCGAGTACAGTCTCTCAATGTTATCGCCTTCTGGAAGATTGTCGCCGTTCAGGCTATTGGCGTCTCCAAGGTCATCCTCTAAGCTGGGAAGTGTGGTTGGAGAAGGATATACGCTAGCTTTGAGGCTAGTACTATTAGCGTTTGGGTCGCTGGAAGTAGCATTGGCGTTAGCGCTATTTAACTTGTCGTCATCAAGAACAACTGGTCTCTCTGCACATTTGTTAGAGGCTGCTTGGCCTGTGCCAGGGCGGAATTGATGCCTCTTACCTTTGCTGTTGCCTAGATCTTTGAACCTTGACTCTGCTGTGCTGACACAGCTGCTGCTTCTTGGGAGAGGTCGCTGATCGGCCGTATGGAGTGCGTGCTTAGTTGCCTTTGAGGCGTGTTTGCGCAAAGTAGGACAGAGGAGCGCCTCAAGGGCTGGAAAGTCGTCCTCGCCGACAGCATCCTGATCTCTGCCTGAGTTATGCACTGATCCAAAGTCGCCCCATCCATCTAGAGCTGCTATACCGAATGATTGACTCCCCTTCTTGTAATGCGGCACTGCCGAAGGCTCATGGTTGATGTGTAATGAAGCCGAGTATTTCTCGCTGAACAATGGGGTTATAAAGGGAGGTTGATAGAAATGGACGGAGTCCATGTTGGCAGTAGCTATTAGAGAGAGTTTGCAAGTAGAAAAGAGAGATTGACTGCGAAAACGCCGGTTCCGAGTATTGGAAGAGAGGGGTTTATATAGTAGCCAAAGAGTAGTTCTCAGCCAGAAACAACCAACATATGCCTAACATCCAGCGCTCAATTAAGTTGCCGATCGCAGCTGCCATTCTGATAGAGAGATACTAGCTAAAACGACATAGTGCGTGAATCTCCACCTATTTGACTCCCCTTGGCTTCCCTCGGGCATCAGAATCGATTTGCTCTACCAGGAATGACAGGTCTGTCCAGGCGGCGATCGGCAACACGAAACTGGCAGAACCAATTATCTCCCCTCCATTTCTCCTTGAGAAGTCTCTACCTGTCCCGCAAACGTGATCCTTTGCGACCCCCTTCGTTTCGCTGCTGAGATGGAGCAGCCTCGGCGCTTCCTACCTTCCCCTTTTGTAACGGCTCCAGAGGTGATGCATAACGCCTGTCTCGTAATAAGCCGGCGGATCGACACAAATATCACTTGCCCACCAATCCTCTGCTGCCACGTTAAGTGGATATCAGCCCTGACGTCTTAGATGAGACCTGCTGACGACGCTGCTGAGCAGCACGGCGTAATCTGTGAGACAGCTAGCGGCACAGCAAGGCAGAATCCGTCTCCATTGATGCGAGGCATTTCTGCTATTGGTCTCCTTGCATAGGCACATGCATCGCCTCGTAAACCTTCTCTGTCGCAATTTCCGAAGCTTCGCAAGGAATGCGGTGCTCGTACCAGGATGATGCTGCGCCCCAACCAGCACGAATACGAGACAGGAGATGAGGGCTCGAGTACGAGAGTAAGAGGCTGAGATATCGAGAAAGCTCTTCAGCGAACGGTTTTTGGAACTCTAGCAAAGTGCTTTGAATCCAACTTTCTGTGTTATTGTAACGAAAATCCAACAGCTATCGTCACCAACATCGGTACAAGCAAGCGGGCGGGAGCAACATTGCAGTTGTAGCAATGGCTCAATGACTTGGTCACCGGGCGGGGGGTGAAACCATCACACTCCTTGGCCGTGGGGAGGCCGAGTGGCCAGCAAGGGTCCCGAGACCCTGCATGGAAGGATCGAGCAGTGCAAGAATCAGGCCGACCGAGAATCCGGGAACAAGCAACAGAAAATTGGAAAAGGACGCAGGATGAGGAGGGAAGAGCAGAGGGGGAAGGGCGGTATTTATGAAAAGCAGCAAGGCGACCGTGCACGCGCCTTCCCTAATTAGGCGGCCGCTAAACCCGGGGGGGTCAAACACCACGGCAGAAATAACACGGAAAATTTTGTTCTAATTAATTAGCTTCTTCTCTAAAACTTTATAATCGAAAAGTTTAGTTAAAAACCAATATTTGAGTTGTTATATAATGGGCAAGTAGGAGAGTTAGTTGTTCTGAAAGTGGACGGATTTTAATTCCGCTCGCCTTCGCACTGCTGACTCAGCTCTCGCCTCCTCAAAATGAGGGGTTCGCCAGTTCGGTCATTAGATGTTTTAAAATCATCATCACCATTAGATGTTTTAGTGCACATTTAAAAAGCACGACGAGTAGTCTAGCCTGTTCTGTCCTGTTCATATTCTCCTCGCCACGACATCTTCGAAAACAAACTGAAACGAGACCATGGGCGAATGTCCGGCTCACACCTCCATCAAGAATGCCAACGTCGGCGGCGGCGGCACTAGGAACCGCGACTGGTGGCCCAATGAGTTGAAGTTGAACATCCTGCGTCAGCACACGGCCGTCACCAACCCGATGACTAAAGACTTTGATTATGCAGCAGCCTTCAAAAGCTTAGACTACAATGCGCTGAAGAAGGATCTACATGCGCTGATGACGGATTCGCAGGAGTGGTGGCCCGCCGACTTTGGCCACTATGGCGGTCTATTCATCCGCATGGCCTGGCACAGCGCGGGTACCTATCGTGTCTTTGATGGTCGTGGGGGTGGTGGACAAGGCCAGCAACGCTTTGCGCCGCTCAACAGCTGGCCCGACAACGTCAGCCTCGACAAGGCACGCCGCCTGCTATGGCCCATCAAACAAAAATATGGCAACAAGATTTCTTGGGCGGATCTGTTGCTGCTCACTGGCAACGTGGCACTCGAATCCATGGGCTTCAAAACCTTTGGCTTTGCTGGTGGGCGCGCTGATACCTGGGAGGCCGATGAGTCAGTGTACTGGGGGGGCGAGACGACATGGCTGGGCAATGACGTCCGCTATTCAGCTGGCAAAGAAGGCCTGGCCGAGCATGGCGTAGTGGATTCTGATGAATACAAGAAAGGTCATAGCGACATCCATTCGCGCGACCTGGAAGAGCCGGTGGCAGCCGTGCACATGGGCCTGATCTATGTCAACCCTGAAGGCCCCGACGGCATTCCCGATCCTGTTGCTTCAGGCAGAGACATCCGCACCACCTTTGGGCGCATGGCTATGAATGATGAGGAAACGGTTGCGCTGATTGCCGGTGGTCACTCTTTTGGCAAGACGCATGGCGCAGCTTCTTCGGATCACGTAGGCAAGGAACCAGAAGCGGCTGCCATCGAGCAACAGGGCCTGGGCTGGAGCAACAGCTACCGTTCCGGAAAGGGTCCCGACACCATTACTAGTGGTCTAGAAGTCATCTGGACCAAAACTCCAACAAAGTGGAACAACAACTATCTTGAGTACCTTTTCAAGTATGAATGGGAGCTGACCAAGAGTCCGGCTGGTGCAAATCAGTGGGTAGCGAAGAATGCTGAGGCCTTCATCCCTGATGCCTATGATACTAACAAAAAGCACCTGCCGACAATGCTGACGACTGACCTTGCGCTGCGCTTTGACCCAGCGTATGAGAAGATCTCGCGCCGCTTCCTCGAGAATCCGGACCAGTTTGCCGACGCGTTCGCCCGTGCCTGGTTCAAGCTGTTGCATCGCGACATGGGGCCACGAGCTCGCTGGCTCGGTCCAGAATTGCCGGCCGAAGAGCTAATCTGGGAAGATCCTATTCCAGCTATAAATCATCCGCTGATCAATGACAAGGACATTGCTGCCCTGAAGAAAGAGATTCTGGCATCCGGTGTGGATAATACCAAATTCGTGTCTACTGCCTGGGCATCGGCTTCCACTTTCCGCGGTAGTGACAAGCGCGGCGGCGCCAATGGTGCTCGCATCCGCCTTGTTCCTCAGAAAGACTGGAAAGTGAACAACCCACCACAGCTGAGTGTAGTGCTGAACGCATTGGAAGGCGTGCAGAAAAATTTCAACAGTTCCCAGATTGGCGGGAAGAAGGTGTCGCTAGCCGACCTTATCGTGCTGGCAGGATGTGCCGCCGTGGAGAAGGCTGCCGGTATTCCGGTTCCCTTCACGCCCGGCCGCATGGATGCCTCGCAGGACCAAACCGACGTTCAGTCTTTCGAATATCTGGAGCCAGTGGCCGATGGATTCCGCAACTATGGCAAATCGACATCACGGGTGCGCACCGAACAATTCCTCGTCGACAAGGCGCATCTGCTGACTCTTTCCGCTCCGGAAATGACGGTGCTAGTGGGCGGCCTGCGTGCCCTGAATGCCAACTACGATGGATCCGCTCATGGCGTGTTCACTAAGCGTCCGGGTCAGCTGACCAATGATTTCTTCGTCAACCTATTAGACATGAACACGGCTTGGAAGGCAAGTAACACCGACAATGAAGTCTACGAGGGTGTCGACCGCAAGACTGGCGAGAAGAAATGGACCGCCACCCGCACTGATTTAGTATTTGGCTCTCATGCCGAGTTGCGCGCCCTCGCTGAGGTGTATGGCTGCGCGGATGGACAGGAAAAGTTTGTGAAGGATTTTGTGGCAGCCTGGGACAAGGTGATGAATCTGGACCGATTTGATCTGGCCTACACGGCCAACTCTGATAAGGCTAGGCTTTGAGCCTCTAAGCATAGTTCTATATAAGACTATATACTCTCTTGTAGCTTCATGCTCGTCTTCTGCTATATCCTTGCGTTGCGAAGTGACAGTAAACTCATCAGAATCTAAAATGTCGGACGACAGAACGGAGTTGAATCTGTGGATATAATTATTTTCCAATTTTACTGCGCAATTCTTTAATTATTACAAGAGCAACATTTTATCTTGTTAATGCTTTCATAGATAATTCTACGACGGTTTTTTAATACTCTTATACGTTACGGCTGCTGGCAGATCGAGTTGATGTCGAGGTAGACTTTAAGGACAAATATGGTCGGACGCCGCCGTCATAGGCGGTATAGAGAGGCCACGATGACATTGTTTGGCCGTTAGTAGATCGAGAGAACGTACTGGTAGACTCAAAGGACAAGTTATGGTTAGACGCAGCTATTGAGATGGAGGTCACGAGGCGCTGGTTCGGCTGCTGAAGTCGTAGCTTGACAATCAACTGAACGTTTAGTAACAATATAATAGCTCTTTCCATTCGATGGCATCTGTTATTGCGTGTATGCAGTACTCTGCTCCTATTCTACCGATGGTCAATGTTGGTACACGCCGTTCCTTCCTCGGAGCCTAGAAGGACGAAGGGAATTGCTATTTTTAAAAGATAGTTATTGGTGATTCAGCATCCGGAAATAAGGATTGCCTATTCGCGTAATTTGCCGCTAAGCCTGTGTGGGCCCCATATATTTCCCCGCTGGGGCCGATAAACAGTGGCAACTCATCACGTGACTCATCGAACACCACTTGTTTTCGTCCCAGACACCTCCTCGATTGTATCCAAGATTGCCACTCTGATAGTCAATTGCGAGCCATTGATGCTGTAACTCGGGATCTTGGAATAGAGACTGCTGAAAGTTGAGGGTTTGACCTCCCCTTTATGATGGGTCTGTGCCAAAACTTTTGTCGTGTATTTGGTAAACTCTTAGGGATCGCTGCAGGACCCTGGTGCGACCGAGTGAAGAGCGAGGCCGTCCAGCAAAATATGAATTATGTTCGCAAGTTTTAGCAAGATTCTGCAACACTGGGAATCCATCTTAGTCAAATTTGCGACGAAAATTATGCATCCTTATGCGCTTATTCATTCACTGCAACAATTGCCTTTTCAATCAAGATCTGCTCAACGCCAGTCGTTTAGCCCACGGGTGCCCCCTGTTAGCGCGATTCACCGGAACCTCGGGTGAGAGCTTCAAACTTGCGTACGGAATACAACCACTCACAAAATGCGGATTCTCGCCAAACGCATTGTAAGCGAAGAGCATCACGAACACCGAAAGATCAGAATCCAAAGGCCTCCAGCAGGTCTACGACGTCCCCTCTTGGCCGTGCATCGTACCTAAAGACACTGCTCCCAAGGGAACCCCAAACCCTAACCACTAACCCTAACCACGTAATTCTTTACGTTACACTTGTTTGAAGGCAGATTAGACAGATTAGATTTAGTAATTGCTGGATTAGATTTAACAAAACCCTAAGTATTAAGTATACGATTAATGAGGGCATTGGAGACAACGAATGATTATATCACAATAGTATAAGATGGATAATCAGGAGAGGAAAACTCTGCTGTGACTAATATGAGTTATAAGCAACAGCGCTGACTCAGCAATTCCTGACATCATAAAAGCGAAAGCTTTCAGATTCTTATCTCACAGTGTTGTTCGGTGTAAATCAAGAAAGCTCTCTTTTCAGGGTGACCACCGCCCCAAAAGCCCAATCTCCCACGCAGCGACTTTTGCGCAAAGTTTAGCTACCAAGTGCGATTCCGCTGAGAAACAAGTCAAGCAATTCGAGCTTAGTGTGGAGAGGTTTTTGCTACTCTGACCCTTTGGAACCTGGAGACCTTCGCCTGGAAGGCAACTCCTGGATCAGAAGGCGGGAATATGGACACCTCCACCAGAAGGATTTCTATGAACACAGAGATTGGAAACGAGAGTTCCTCGTCCGAAGAGGATCCAGAAGAAAAAGAGATCAGGAACATAAATTTCTCAACGGACCCAGAAGAGATTGCCATGAACAAGGAAATCAATGGACTGCAACAACAATTTGGAGTTCCAGACTCAGCACCACATAGCAACGCCAACAACACACGCCCTAAAGAAACACAGCCAGCAAGCTCCGCTAACCGACCCCATTACAGTCGTGACAATACCGCGGCGTCGACAGTCGCGCGAAATCTTCCACCATTGAAGCGTAAAGAAACCCGGCTTGCACAGAAAAAAGCGCATCCCTGGCAACATCTCGGCATCACCCTGGGCCTGCCGATGATTGTTCTTTTTGATATCGTGGTGCCGTGCATCATTTACTATACGTGGTACGGTAGCCACAAGTCGACCTGGGAGGCCGAGTGCCGCGATCAATTCTCCACCCAGCAGCCTTGCCCGATTGAAAGACCGCAATTCGACAAGGATATCCTAGGGTCGGCGATCGCGTCGTTCGGCATCGGCGAGCTATGGATCCTGATCGCGCGGGTCTGGAGGCTATTTTTCCACCGAGAGCAATGTGCCCCGCTTCTCTCGCGGAATAGATGGGAATTGGACGCTACGTCGTGGGTGTACCTTGTCGCAATGATCTTAGCACTCATCCCTTTCGTAGTGGGAAGCAGCTTGGTGATCCCGAAACTGTACCTGTACGGGCCGAGTTTCATCATGGGGTTCCTAGGGATCTTGATGTGCATCACGATCGACATGCCTTTCTTCAAGATCCCCATAGGAATAAACTCCCAGGCCCGAGGTTCAAGGCTGCGCCCCTTCATTTACTACGCCGCGGAAGACTTTATTGCTGTTGATGGGCTGCAAGATCGCGAGTTTCGTGTGCGGTATAATGAGCGGTATGAAAGCAATAGAATGTTTAGACGTTTCTTCGTGTACCTTACACTGTGGTGGCTACTAGGTGTGTGTCTATACATTGGTTGTGTTTCGGCTGTGATATGGACGCTGCCGTTTCACTACGCGTTTGGATTATCATTAGGCGTTTTATTTTCTTATATTGCGATTTGGGCGGCGGTGACGTACGCTTGGACCATTATAGAGATGAAGAGAGAGCATAGAGCTTATGAGGAGGGTAGAATTGATGTATGAGAACATAGTTCATTGATTTTACATCATACATATTCAAGTAGGACTCTTAAAAACATCCTAAATTTTTGTCAGGGGCGGTACAATAGCCACCGCCTCAAACCCCTGTACCAAAAAGACGAGACGGTTACAGTTTGCTGTATTCGTGAGGCAGTGTGATATATGAGATGAAAGCTTAAATCACGTGACTCATACATATTTTTACAAAATTTAGAATACAAAGAAGTTACACCCGAATTAGTACGCCAAACTCAATCGCGTAATTCACGGGTGGGGAATTTACGGAGGCCCGTGCACGTAACCCTAACTCTAAGAACTTCAGCGATCATGATAAACTACTAAACATTACGTTTGAACACAGTATATACAATTAGAAAACATGTAAGGATATATATTTTAATAAGTTCTTAGGCTTTCAGGTGCTTTTCTAGAGTTTCAAATTTCCCAGATGTTATGCAGGTTCTTTTTGGAAACAGCAATCGCTAGAATTCCAGTGAGAGATCGCTAATTTTCAGGGGGAATGTCGCTAATTACCTAGGTTGTTGTTCACTAATCTTAGCGGATTTTTCCTGGACCACTACAAAACTATTTTATATATAAGTTGACAGTTTTATAGGATATTTAGCTGAATTCTAGCTAATAGA
>Ga0335072_10014730_pt1 | contig 11107 bp, 11 predicted proteins | sample Lox_Sample_21_FD_206725 | JGI IMG/M metagenome (GOLD analysis project Ga0335072, IMG submission 206725) | Soil microbial communities from Loxahatchee National Wildlife Refuge, Florida, United States - Lox_Sample_2.1 | ecosystem: Environmental > Terrestrial > Soil > Wetlands | place: USA... | reverse complement strand
GCGGGCAGTTCAACGTGCCGCGCAGCCCGCAGGGCCGCCCGGTCATCTTCCAGGCCGGCGACTCGGACCAGGGCCGCGAGTTCGCCGCGTCGAGCGCCGACGCCATCTTCAGCCGGCACGGCACGCTCGAGGACGGGCAGGCGTTCTACTCCGACGTCAAGGACCGGCTGGCCCGCTACGGGCGCGCCCGCGACGAGCTGCTGATCCTGCCGGCCGCCACGTTCGTGCTGGCCGGCACCGACGCCGAGGCCGCGGAGCTGGCCCAGGAAGTCCGCCTGCAGCAGGTCAGCGGGCAGACCGCGATCAAGTTCCTGGAGCAGCTCTGGAACCGGGACCTGTCCGGCTATGACCCGGACGGCCCGCTGCCCGACGTCGACCCGGTCCCGGGCGAGAACACGGTCGCCCGCGGCCGGGCCAGCGTGCGGATGCACCGGGATCCGGTCGCGGTCGCGGCGCAGTGGCGGGCGAAGGCCGAGGCGGAGAAGCTGTCGATCCGTGAGCTGATCATCGAGGTCACCGGCAGGCAGTCGTTCATCGGCGCCCCGGCCACGGTCGCCGAGCAGATCAACACCCTGGTCCAGGCCGACGCCAGCGACGGGTTCATCCTGGTGCCGCACATTACACCGGGCGGGCTCGACGAGTTCGCCGACACCGTCGTGCCGATCCTGCAGGAGCGCGGCGTCTTCCGGGCCGAGTACGAGGGCACCACCCTGCGCGAGCATCTCGGTCTCGCGCCGCTGGCCTCCGGTGCCGCACTCCGATCGGGGGGGTCTGGGGGGGTCGTCCCCCCGGGCAGGCACTGCCGGGCGGGCCGGGCGGGCCGGGCGGCGTCATGAAGCTCCTGGCCATCACGCTGATCGTGCACGCCCCTGACCCGATCACGGGCCAGCAGAAATCCACCACCGACCGGTTCCGGGAGGTGATCGGCGACCCGCTGTTCTCCGCCAATGTCACCAACCCCATCGACTTCGTAGCCCGCAGTTCGGCGCTGATCGGCAGCCCGCAGCAGGTCATCGACAAGGTGCACCGTTACCACGAGCAGCTCGGCCACAGCGTGATGCACCTGCACGCCGACGCCGGCGGGCTCACCGACGCCCAGCACCGCGCGTCGCTCGAGCTCTTCCAGTCCGACATCGCCCCGGTGCTGCGCCGGGAGATCCCCGACCCGCCCTGGCCCGGCGAGGCCGTGGCCGATCCGGCGCTGGCCGGCTCTGCGATCTAACGGAGGGGATATGGCCACCACGCCGCTTACTGTGCTCGACCTCGTGCCGATCAGCTCGGGTTCCAACCCGGCCGAGGCGCTGCGTAACACGATCTCGCTCGCCCGCGCCGCCGAGAGCTTCGGCTACTCCCGGTACTGGTTCGCCGAGCACCACCTCAACCCCGGTGTCGCCGGGACCTCGCCGGCCGTCGTTCTGGCCCTCACGGCCGACGCGACCTCGACGATCCGGATCGGCTCCGGCGCTGTTCAGCTCGGGCACCGTACCGCGCTGTCCACGGTGGAGGAGTTCGGCCTCATCGACGCGCTGCACCCCGGGCGTCTCGACCTGGGTCTCGGCCGGTCCGGCGGAAGGCCACCGCAGCCGCCGCAGCCGCAGCAGCCGCCGGACCGCGAGCCGGCCCTGGTCGGCGCGGCCCGTCAGGGCGATGCCGCGCCGGGCAGCCGGCGGGCGCGCAACGGGCTGCTCATTCCGCCCCGGTTCTCCGTGGAAAAGCTGCTTGGCTCGCCCCGGTTCCGGATGCAGAAGACGCTGCTGCAGCTACCCGGGGCCAGTCCTCAGGACTACGCCGAGCAGGTCGCCGACATTCTCGCCCTGCTCCGGGGGACCTACCGCTCGACCGACGGCGTGGAGGGGCACGCGATCCCGGGCGAGGGCGCCGACGTCCAGGTGTGGATCCTCGGCAGCAGTGGCGGCCAGAGCGCCAGCGTGGCCGGGGAGAACGGCCTGCGGTTCGCCGCGAACTACCACGTCAGCCCGGCCACGGTGATCGAGGCCGCCGAAGGGTACCGGGCGGCGTTCCGGCCGTCGGCCGAGCTTGAGCGGCCCTGCGTCAGCGTCTCGGCCGACGTCGTGGTGGCGAAGGACGAGGCGAGTGCGCGCGAGCTCGCCTCCGGTTACGGCCTGTGGGTGCGCAGCATCCGCACCGGCGAGGGCGCGATCCCGTTCCCGACCCCGCAGGAGGCGCGGGCACACGCCTGGACCGACGAGGACCGGGCCCTGGTCGCCGACCGGGTCGACACCCAGTTCGTCGGGTCCGCCGGCCAGGTCGCCGACCAGCTTGAGCAGCTTCAGGAGGCGACCGGCGCCGACGAGCTGATCATCACCACGATCACGCACGACCCCGCCGACCGGGTCCGCTCGTACCGGCTGCTGGCCGCCGAGTGGCACCGCCGGTGAGGCCGGCATGACGGCCTGCGCGCTGGAGCCGACCGACCTGCGCCGGGTCTTCGGTGTCTACCCGACCGGCGTGACCGCGGTCGCGGCGCTGGTCGGCAACGTGCCAGCGGGCATCACGGCCAACTCGTTCACGTCCGTGTCACTGGACCCGCCGATCGTCTCGGTCTGCGTGGCGCACACCTCCACCACCTGGCCGGTCCTGCGCACGGCCGCCCGCCTCGGCATCAGCGTCCTCGGCGCGCACCAGGAACGGCATGGCCGAGCGCTCAGCGAGCGCCGCGGCGACCGGTTCGGCTCGGTGTGCTGGCGGGCCACCGCCGACGGCGCGGTCCTGCTCGAAGGCGCGAGCGCCTGGCTGGACTGCGGCATCGACCGCGAGATCCGGGTCGGCGACCATGACCTGATCCTGCTGCGGGTGCACGCGCTTGATGCCGACCCCGAAGTGCCGCCGCTGGTCTTTCACGGCAGCCGGTACCGCAGGCTCAGCGCCTGAGCGGGCTCACCCGGCGACGAGGTCTTCGAGGTACCGCAGCACCTGGCGGCCGCCACCCAGGCCGAACTCGACCCGGCAGCCGACCGGGAGCTGGATGGTCCGCGCCGCGTGGCCGAAGCCGACGTTGGTGATCACTGGGAAGCCCTGGTCCGGGACGCAGCGCAGGATCAGCTCGTCGGTATCCGCGTCCGGCGCGTCCTCCCGCTCCCAGTCGGCGGGTGCCCCGATCACGAGGGCGGCGATGCCGTCGAACACCCCGGCTAGCTTCAGGTGGGTCAGGGCCCGGTCGACGTCGTCGAACGTGTCCATGAACGCCTCGATGACCAGGATCGCGCCCGCGGTGGACGGCATCCAGCGGGTGCCGACCAGGGCCCGGAAGGACGGCAGGGTCCCGCCGACCACCGGGCCGGACACCGCCGGCCCCTCCGCGCGGTACGCGCGCCAGTGGTCCCCGGCTACCTCCCGCCCGGCGATCGGGCCCGACACCATGGCCCAGAACTCGTCCTCGGTCCACTCGTCCTTGAGCGCCGGGTCGAAGAACTGGATCCCGGTGACACCATGCACGTTCGGCAGCCCGGCCCGGGCCAGGATCGCGTTGTTCAGGCTGCTCGGGTCGCTGAACCCGGTGAACAGCTTTGGGTTGGCCCGGATCAGGCCGTAGTCGAGCAGGTCGACCAGGTGGCTCGCGCCGGTGCCACCGGTCGCGGGGAGAACCAGGGCCACGTCGGGGTCGGCGAACATGCTCATCACGCCCGCCGCGCGCCGGACCGCGGTCCCGGCGAGGTGCCCGGCCTGGTCGCCGACGCCCTCGGCCAGCCGCATCCGGTAACCGTGGCCCTCGAGGTAGCCGGCCAGCCGGTCAAGTTGCTCCGCCGACACCGGCGATGACGTTGACACGATCCCGATGCAATCGCCGGGCCTGACCGCCCGCGGCTTCACCAGTTCCACGCTCTCAGCCAACCACCCGCCGCCGACAATTCGGGGCCGATCGCCGGCCCGGCCGGTGATCACATCCGCTTACGCTGGCGGTGATGTCCGGTCACCGGTTCGGGCTCCGACGTCCAGGGGGAAGGCGCCAGACGGGTGCCGCCAGGTAGAAAGGACTCTGCGGTGAAGTACATGATCATGACTTTCGCCTCACAGCAGCACTACCAGGAGCTGACCGGGCAGCCCTCGTCGCAGCCCGCCTGGACCCAGGAGGAATGGGCGGCGCTGGGGGAGTTCATGCAGGCATTCAACCGGGAGCTGCTGGACTCGGGCGAGCTGGTCGAGACGCGAGGTCTGAGCGCTCCGGCGCAGGCCCGGCGGGTCCGGTTCAAGGAGGGGGCTCCCGTGGTCACCGACGGACCGTACGCCGAGGCCGAGGAAGTTCTGGCCGGCTACTGGGTGGTGGAGTGCGAGAGCTTCGACCGGGCCACCCAGATCGCCGCTCGCCTGGGCAGCTGCCCCGGCCCCGAGCACGTCCGGGCGCGGGCTTACGCCGAGGTAAGGCCGGTCGACGACCACCAGCCGGACTTCGAGGGCTGAGCGCGAAGGACGCTTGGTGGTGTCGGCTGCCGAGGTCGGGGACCTGCTGCGCCCCCTCGCGCCGCAGGTCCTCGGCGCGGTGGTCCGCCGTTACGGCCATTTCGACCTGGCCGAGGACGCCACCCAGGAGGCGCTGCTGGCCGCCTCGGTGCAGTGGCCACGAGACGGGCTGCCCCGCAGCCCCAAGGCGTGGCTGATCTCGGTCGCCTCGCGCCGGCTCACCGATATGTTGCGTTCCGAGCAGGCTCGCCGCCGCCGGGAAGACGCGGCCGCCGAATGGGCGGTAACCGAGCACGGCGCCGCCCAGGCGGGCGAGCGCCCTCCGGGCGAGGCGGACGACACGCTCATCTTGCTGTTCATGTGCTGCCACCCGTCGCTGTCGACGGCGTCGCAGATCGCCCTGACGCTGCGGGCGGTCGGCGGGCTCAGCGCGGCGGAGATCGCGCGGGCCCTGCTCGGGTCGGAGCAGACCGTGACCCGCCGGATCACCCGGGCCAAGCAGTCGATCAAGGACAGCGGCATGCCCTTCGCCCTCCCGGCCCCCGGCGAGCTGGCCGGGCGGCTGCAGGCCGTCCTCCGGGTCCTGTACCTGGTCTTCAACGAGGGTTATGCGGCCACGGCCGGAACGGTCCTGATGCGAACCGACCTGGCCGACGAGGCGATCCGGCTCACCCGGGCCCTGCAGGCCGGGCTGCCCGATGATGCCGAGGTGAGCGGGCTGCTGGCGCTGATGCTCCTCGTGCACGCCCGGCGCCGGGCCCGCACCTCTCCCGAGGGGTCGCTCATTCCCATGGCGGAACAGGACCGCAGCCGGTGGGACCGGGACCTCATCGCCGAAGGCACCGCGCTGCTCACCGCCGCCCTTCCTCGCGGACCGACCGGGCCGTACCAGCTCCAGGCGGCGATCGCCGCCGTCCACGACGAGGCAGCCAGCGCGGAGGCAACCGACTGGGCCCAGATCGCCGCGCTCTACGGCGTGCTCCTGCGCCTGGACGACAACCCGGTCGTCGCGCTCAACCACGCCGTCGCCGTCAGCATGATCACCGGGCCCCGGGCCGCCCTCGAACTGATCCGGCAGCTCGAAGCCGACCCCCGGATCAACGCTGACCGCCGCTTCCACGCGGTCCGTGCCCACCTGCTCGAGCAGGCCGGCGACCATGCCGCAGCGCTCGGGGCATACCGGGACGCGGCCCGGGCAGCGACCAACCTCCAGCAACAGCGCTACCTCAACCAGCAGATCAGCCGCCTGGCCCAGGCGGGGGGCACCTTTTAGAATCGCGTTCTAGTAAGCTCGGCAGCGGACCCCGATGAGCCTGGGAGGACCCTGTGGCGTGGGATTTCTCGACCGAGCCGGAATTTCAGGAACAGCTCGACTGGGTCGAGCAGTTCTGCCGCACCGAGATCGAGCCGCTCGACCTGGTGTTCCCCGGCGCCGCTTACTCGCGCGACCCGAAGGCCAGGGCGCTGGCCGACCCGCTCAAGCAGCAGGTCAAGGACCGCGGCCTGTGGGCGCTGTTTCTCGACCGTGAGCTCGGCGGCCCCGGGTTCGGCCAGCTCAAGCTGGCGCTGCTCAACGAGGTCCTGGGCCGTTACCGCTCGGCCCCGGTGGTGTTCGGCACGGCCGCCCCAGACACCGGGAACATGGAGATGCTGGCCGCCTACGGCACCGAGGAGCAGAAGCGCCGCTGGCTGTACCCGCTGATGAACCAGGAGATCTTCTCGGCCTACTCGATGACCGAGCCGCAGGGCGGCTCCGATCCCAGCCTGTTCCAGACCCACGCTACGCGTGACGACAACCACTGGATCATCAACGGCGAGAAGTGGTTCACCAGCGCGGGGGCCCGGGCCGACATCATCTTCGTGATGTGTACCAACGGCATGTTCGTGGTGCCGGGGGATGCGCCGGGCGTCGAGATCATGGAGTATCCCCAGTTGCACAACCACATCCGCTACAACGACGTGCGCGTCCCGGCCGACCATCTGCTCGGGCCCGAGGACGGCGCCAAGGTGCTGGCCCAGCGGCGCCTGGGCGGCGGCCGGATCCACCACGCGATGCGGACCGTGGCGCAGGTCAAGCTGGCCTTTGACATGATGTGCGAACGCGCGCTCAGCCGCGAGTCGCACGGGAAGACGATCGCCGACCACCAGATGGTGCAGGAGGCGATCGCCGAGTCCTACGCCGAGATCAGCATGCTGCGGCTGCTGGTGCTGTGGACCGCGTGGACCATCGACAACTCCAGCACCCGCGAGGCCCGGACCCAGATCGCGGCCTGCAAGTACACGTGCGCGAAGGTGCTGCGCGAGGTCTCCTACCGGGCGCTGCACATCATGGGCTCGCTGGGCACGACCAACCTGACGCCGCTGCAGGCCATGTGGGCCAGCGCACCGACCATGGCCATCCTGGACGGGGTCGACGAGGTGCACAAGGTCACCGTGGCCCGCAACGTGCTCAAGGGTTACCAGCCGCATCCCGGCCTGTGGCCGAGCGAGTACATCCCGGCCAAACGCGAGGAGGCGCGCAAGAAGTACGCGGACCTGCTGGCTGCCGATCCCGACCTCGCGGCGTGGGCCGACCACGCCGCCCGGGCCATGGCGCGGGGGCACTGAACATGGACCTCAAGCAGCGGGTTGCGGTCGTCACCGGCGGCGCGAGCGGCATCGGCCGCTCGCTCTGCCTGGCCCTGGCCGGGCAGGGTGCGCGCGGTGTCGTGGTGGCCGACGTCGACGCCGGGGGAGCGGCCCAGACCGCGGCCGACATCGAGGCAGGCGGTCACCGCGCCCTGGCCGTGCCGGCGGACATGTCCCGGGAGGACGACGTCAAGGCGCTGATCGCGCGCACCGAGGAGGCGTTCGGGCCGGTCGACCTGTTCTGCTCCAACGCCGGGATCATCGTGGACGGCGGGGTGGAGGTGCCGGACGAGGCGTGGTCGCGGATCTGGGCCATCAACGTGCAGGCGCACGTCTACGTCGCGCGGGCCCTGCTGCCGGGGATACTGGCCCGGGGCGAGGGCTACCTGGTGATCACCGCGTCCGCGGCCGGCCTGCTCACCGAGCTCGGCTCGGCCCCGTACTCGGTGACCAAGCACGCGGCGGTCGGGCTGGCCGAGTGGCTGTCGATCACCTACGGCGACCGGGGCCTGCGGGTGTCATGCCTGTGCCCGCAGGCGGTGCGCACCAACCTGATCGCCACCAGCCACCGCGAGGTCAGCGAGATGCCGCCGGAGCGCACCGGCCTGGGCACGCCGCAGGCCTCGGTGGACGGCGTGCTCACGCCGGACCAGGTGGCGCAGAGCGTGATCGCGGGCGTGCAGGAGGAACGCTTCCTGATCCTGCCGCACCCCGAGGTGGCCACCTACGAGCAGCGGCGGGCCGGCGACCGGGAGCGGTGGCTGCGGGGCATGCGCCGCCTGCAGGCCCGCCTCGGCGGCCAGGGGTAGAGCGGGATAGAGCGGGAGGAGAGGCCGATGGCCCGTCGCGATGTGGAATTCGACGCCGAAGGCGTGACCCTGCGGGGGTGGTTCTACCCGGCGGAAGGCGCGCCCGGGCCGGCCGGGACCGTGGTGCTGGCCCACGGGTTCTCCGCGGTGAAGGAGATGTACCTGGACGCGTTCGCCGAGGTGTTCGCGGCGGCCGGGCTGAACGCGCTGGTGTTCGACAACCGGAATTTCGGCGCCAGCGACGGGGAGCCGCGGCAGGAGATCGACCCGTGGGCGCAGGTGCGTGACTACCGGCACGCGATCACCTACGCCAGCACCCTGCCCGAGGTGGACGCCGGGCGGATCGGGGTCTGGGGGTCGAGCTACTCCGGCGGGCACGTGCTGGTCGTCGGCGCCATCGACCGTCGGGTCAAGGCCGTGGTCAGCCAGGTGCCACTGATCAGCGGGCGGGACAACGTGCACGCGCTGGTGCGGTCCGACTTCCGGGCCGGGTTCCGGGAGATGTTCGACGCCGACCGGCTGGCCCGGTTCAACGGCGCGGCGCCGGCCATGGTGCCGGTGGTGGCCGAGGATCCGCTGGCCCCGTCCGCGCTGCCCACGCCCGATTCCTGGCTGTGGTTCACCGAGACCGGGGCGACCCGCGCGCCGTCCTGGCGCAACGAGGTGACGCTGCGGACGATGGAGATGATCAGCGAGTACGAGCCCGGCGTCTACCTGCCGTGGATCAGCCCCACGCCGCTGCTGATCGTGGTGGCCCGGGAAGATCACCTGACCCCGTCGGAGTTCGCGATCGCCGCGTTCCAGCGGGCCAACGAGCCGCGCAAGCTGGTGATCTTGCCGGGCGGGCACTTCGACGCCTACGTCAAGGGGTTCGGGGCGTCCTCGTCGGCCGCGCGCGACTTCCTGGTGGAGCACCTCGGCGCCTGATGCCGGGCCGGCTGGCCCGCCGCCCGGGTCATGGCGTCAGCCGGTAGAACCGCCAGGTTTGGGTGTTCAGTGGCAGGATCTCCGTGCTGGAAAAGCCCGCCTGCTCGGCGTAGCGGCGCAGTGTGGCCGGGCGCAGCACGGCCCCGGTGGCCGCGGTGTGCGGGTCGCCCATGGCGCCGGGCAGGCAGGCCACCACGCTCCAGCCGTAGTGGTAGCGCTCCAGCTCGGGGGCGGGAGCGGTGAACTCGTCGGCCACCAGCTCGTCGGCGATGATGACCGAGCCGGACGGGGCGAGCATGCCCCGGGCCGCCCGCAGCGCGTCCACCGGGCGGGCCATGTCGTGCAGCGCTTCGAAGATCGTCACCAGGTCGTACCGGCCGGACCACTCACTGCCGCCCGGCCCCACCGGCCCCACCGGCCCGGCGGCGTCGGTGACGGCGAAGGTCACCCGCCCGGACACCCCGGCCTGGGCGGCGTTGCGCCGGGCGGCCCCGATCACGTCCGGATCCAGGTCGAAGCCGTCGACGCTGGCCAGGGGGTAGGCCTGCGCCATCGCGATGCTCGACCAGCCCGGGCCGCAGGCCAGGTCGGCCACCCGGGCCGGCGGCTGGTCGCGCAGCCTCCGGTCGACGTCGGCTATGCCGGGCAGCCACCGGGTTCCCAGCAGGTTCAGGTATGCCGCCCGGTTGTAATCGGCCCGGCCCTCCGGTGCCCACGGCAGCGGTGGCGGCGCGCCGCCGGTGCGGAACGCCTCGGCCAGATCCGGCAGCTGCCGCGCGGCGCGCGCGATCTCGACACCGTTGACCGCCCGGTAGCGGACGTCGTCCGGATCGGCCAGCACCGCCGCGTGCGCCGGTGGCAGCCGGTAGCGGCGGGCCAGCGGCCCGGCCGCCGGGTCGTCGACCTCCACCAGCCCGCTGGCCGCATGGTGTTCCAGCCATTCCCGGACGTATCGCTCGACGGTGCCGGTGCGGCCGGCCAGTTCGGTGGAGGTCGCCGGGCCGCCGCCGGCCAGCGCCCGGTACAGGCCCAGCCGTTCGCCCAGGTACACGGTGAGCAGCTCGAGCGCGCCGACCATGTCGCGACGCAGCCGCGCGGCCAGCGCATCCGCCGCGTCCTGGTGCAGATCCTGACCGGCCTCGCCGCTCTGCGTCGTCATGGTAGACAAGCTAGTGCCGGGTCTTCCATGATCGTGGTCGGTTTTTCCGGCATAGCATCCAAAATCAACCACGATCATGGAACGGTACGGGGTCAATCGCCCGCCTCATGGACTAGCGGCGTAACCGGCTGTCGAGGCGGGCGGCCAGGCGGGCGGGCGCGACCGCCCGGTAGGCGTCCTGGCACAGCTCAGCGATCTCCGACCAGTCCAGGTCACGGTCCAGCCGCAGGCCGATCCAGCCCCGCCCGCCCACATACGGCGGCCGGAAGAACCGGCTCGGCTCGGCAGCGGTGAGTTCGTGCTGCGCTCCGGGCAGGCCCGCACACCACAGGTGCGGAAAATCCTCCGCGTGATGGCCGTCGGCCCACAGGGTCACGAACGACTTCTTGCCCGCAAACCAGGTGGGGGCGCCGTGACTGAGCCGTTCGGTGACTTCGGGCAGCGCCAGGCAGATCGCCCGCAGCCGCCCAGCCAGATCAGCAGTCATCAGATATCCCCAGGCAGCCGGCTGCTCGGTCCCAGACACCGGAAGCCTATAGGGTTTGAGCCATGGCAGCAGCCGGGGCTGACGGTCACGGCGCGCCCCGGGCTTCGGCCACGGCCAGCGCGCTGACCGAGTCGGTGATCAGGGAGATGACCAGGCTCGCGCTGCAGCACAACGCGATCAACCTGGCCCAGGGCTTCCCCGACTTCCCGGCCCCTGACGAGGTCAAGCGGGCCGCCGTGGCGGCCATCGAGGCGGACCTGAACCAGTACCCGATCACCTGGGGCCAGAGTTCCATCCGCCAGGCACTGGCGGAGAAGTACCGTCTCCACTACGGAATGAACGTTGATCCTGAACGGGACGTCTGCGTGACCTGTGGCGCCACGGAGGCCATGATCGCGGCGATGGTCGGCTGCGTCGACCCGGGCCAGGAAGTGATCGTCTTCGAGCCGTTCTACGAGAACTACGGGGCCGCCGCGGCGATCGCCGGGGCCTCGCCGCGGTATGTCACCCTGCGCGAGCCGGACTGGTCGTTCGACGAGGCCGAGCTGGCCGCGGCGTTCACCGACCGGACCCGCGCGATCGTGCTCAACACGCCGGGCAACCCGACCGGCAAGGTGTTCAGCCGCGAGGAGCTGACCGCGATCGCGCGGCTGTGCGAGCGCCGCGGCGTGCTGGCCA
>Ga0335072_10014728_pt1 | contig 11108 bp, 8 predicted proteins | sample Lox_Sample_21_FD_206725 | JGI IMG/M metagenome (GOLD analysis project Ga0335072, IMG submission 206725) | Soil microbial communities from Loxahatchee National Wildlife Refuge, Florida, United States - Lox_Sample_2.1 | ecosystem: Environmental > Terrestrial > Soil > Wetlands | place: USA: Florida... | reverse complement strand
AGGCCGCGTAGCCATACATCGCCGCCACGTCCTGTGCCCACATCTCCCCGTACTGTGCCTCGGTGGCCGCGATCGCCTGGGTGTTTATTCCGAACGCATTCGTCGCGACCAGGGTCATCAGCTGACTGCGGTTGGCCGCCACCATCGGCGGCGGAACCGTCGCCGAGAACGCGGTTTGGTAGGCAGCGGCCGCGGACTTGGCCTGAGCGCCGGCTTCTTCGGCCTGCGCGGCGGTGACTCGCAACCACGCCGCATACGGCGCGGCCGCAGCGCTCATCGACGCCGACGCCGGCCCCAACCAGGGACCAGCGGTCAATCCGGATACCACCGCTTGGTACGAATTCGCCGCCGAATGCAGTCCGGCGGCGAGCGCGTCCCACGCCTCGGCCGCGGCCAACAACGGTCCTGACCCAGCACCGGACCACATACGGGCCGAGTTGACCTCCGGCGGATAGCTCGCGAAATCCATGGCTCGTTGCTCCTGTAATGCACCGCGATCGGGGCGAGCTCATCTGCACCGCTCGTGGTGCGAGCCATAGTACATTAGCTGGGCGGGCGGCACCGGTCCACTAGACGGGCGGGTGGGCGTCGTCGCCATGGGTCACATCAACCGCATCGTCACCGAACGGAAGATCCGCAGCCACCTCGCCCAAACGAACCGCAATGGGATTGCACATCACTCTCCAATGCGCCGCCTAGCCACCGAATACACACCGCCACAACATTACCCGGCCATCGAGCCGCGCCGGGTCTGCCGGCGCTACCCGCCGCCTGGTTCGCCTTGGTGGCCGCCGTGCGCGGAATCGCGTCGACGAATTCGACGGCCTTGGGCGCCTTGCACGGGGCCATCCGCCTTTTGGCGTACTCAATCACCTGCTGTTTGCTGAGCGCCGTCGGCGCGTTGCATCACCGCGTGCATCCGGCGGACCCACTGCTCATCGGAGATTCCGATCCCCACGACATCGGCGATGCCGGGGTGCCCGACCAGAGCGGACTCCACCTCTGCCGGAAAGACATCCATGCGCCAATGAGTGCGGGTCACCGCTATCTGGGCGGGGCGCCCCCGTTGCCGCCGTCGCCGTGCTGAAACTTCTTCGCAACGACAATTAGGTCGTAGGCCAACGCGATAGCCGCCCTGTCCGGTAGCCGTCGGCGGCGAGCCGAGCCAACGGGAGCGCGTTGTCGCCTACACGGTCCGCGAAACCCGTTCTATATCACCGCTTTTTGAGGGTCGATAAATTCGACCATGGGAGAAGTTTATTTGAAATCGATATGCGCCCCGCCGGATAGCGCGATACGCTCCCCGCGCGGCCGGTTGCCCGGTCGATCTGATTCTGCGGAGGTGCGGAGTGTCGTCGTTTGTAGACGCGTCTCCGAATCAACGCCCCAAGCGACGCACCAAGATCGCACTTATCATTGCCGGGGTCGCCATCATTGCCATCGCAGCGGGCATCGGGTGCGTGGCGCTGTATACCGAGACGCGGTCGAAGACCGCCGGCCCGTCGTCATCACAGACCTCGTCGACACCCGCAGTGGCGGGAGCCGCGCTGGACGGACTGTTGCTCAGCCCCGACCGAATCGACAGCGCGATGGGTGCCACTGGGATGACGGTTACCCATAACCAAACCGCGATGGATGACGACGCGCCCCACGTGTCCGACAAGGATTGCCTGAGGCTGTATGCCGCGGCGGATTCCACTGTCTACGCTGGCAGCGGATGGACCGCCGAGCGCGCACAGTACCTCGACGGGCGGCCCAATTATCGGGTCTTTCAGAGTGTGGTGTTGTTTCGCTCCGCGCATGATTCGACCGCATTCTTGACAGGGGTCACCCCACACTGGTTCGCGTGCGCGAACCGGCAGTACACCGACACAGTCGGCAGTCCACAAGTTTGGACCGTGGGACCTGTTGCCAATAACAACGGCACCCTGCGTGCCACCGAAACCGCCGCCACCGGAACCGGCACAGAAGTAGCCGGGTGGACCTGTCAGCGGGCGCTGACGGTGGCCGTCGACGTCGCCGTTGACATCATCGCGTGCAATTCCAGTCGGTCCGACGCCGCGATCAACATCGCCCGCCAAATCGCCGCAAAAGTAGCCGCAGCGTAGCGATATCGCCAGGAGTTGCTGCCCGGTCAAGGAGTCGGATACGGCGTCCCGTTCAAGATCGAATCAGCTGCTTCTGCAAGGACCGTGAGCTCCAAACCACCTGTGAGCGTGAGCAATCCAACGTTGGCGGCGATCGGATCGCCGATCGCGTTGACGAGCCCCACCAGGGGCTGGCCATTGACCATTTGCAGTGTCCCATTCAGGAACAGGTTGACGTCATAGGACGGCAATGAGATCAGGACGGCGGTTGCGATGTCGGCCGTCGGAAGCAGCGTCGCGTAGGCCGTCGACAAATCAGTCGACACGGTGTCAACGATCTGGGTGTTCGCCGCCTGCAGGTCCGAGAGAAGGTCGCCGAGCGGAGGCAACGCCAGTGTGCCGGGCGCCGAGAATGACGTCAGCGCCTGCGATATGCCCTGCAGCGACGGCAGCTGTGGGGGTCCCTCGGCGTGAAGATCGCTGATCGCGGCGGTGATTCCCTGATGTACCCCGTTGGCCAGGGCCGGCCCCAGGGCGGCGGTGTCGCTGATCGGCGGCAGGAATCCGAACGGGGTAGTCACATCGGCGTACCCGGTGGACCAGCCGAAGTCCGGGTTGCCGTAGCCCCAGTTGACGAGCGGTTTCAGTACCGGCTGGACCAAGTCTGCGATCGGGTTTCCGAGGTACGGGATGGACCGCACCGGATCTAGCAGGGGGAGATTCTGAGTCGGAATCATGTAGTACGTCGTGGAGACGTGTTCGTGCGTCGGCAGGATGATCGCCGAATCAATCTGCGTGGGCGTGAGGCTGTCATAGTCCGCGTGCACGGTAACCATGCCGGCAACGGCATTGAGGTCGGAGAAGACATCGATCGGGTATTGCGGGAAATCGGCCCAGCCGTCGTATTCGAGGATGTAGGACTTGGTCACGAAGTCATTGGTGGGCGCCGGGCCGAGGGTCGAAAAGCCCAGGGTCGGCAGACTCAGACCCGGGAAGCGGGCGTCCCAGCCCCCGTTGGGATTCATCGAATTGCCAAGCAGCACAAAGTTTATCGGTAGTGAGCTCGGCGTGCCGCCAGGGTCCAACGACTGCATCTCCAGCGAGGCGATGTTGGCGCCCTGCGAGTAGCCCACCACGTTGACGGCGTTACCGGCCAGGAGTTGCTGCTGGATCTGGGCGTCGAGGATCGTGACGCCGCGGGATATCGCTACGTCCTGAGGCAAGTCCTTGATACCGCTGTCTGGATATTCACCCGCCGGCATGGTCAGGGGTTGAATACGGCCGACGGGAAAATTAGTCGCGACGTATTTGCCGACAACGTTGGCCACAAAGGACGGCGGAGGTGTCGGCGTTCCGCTGCCGTCCATGACGAAGGTGACGTACGAGTCTGCCGGCACCAGTACTGGGCTGGTCGTGGAGGCGCCGAGCGGGCCCAGGCTGGCGGCTTCGGCGCCGGCGTAGGCGTTGCCGCCCGCGGCCAGCGCCCGAGCGAACTCAGTGTGAAAAGCCGCCGCCCGGCCCATGATCGCCTGGCTCTCCCGGGCGTATGCGTGGAACAGCGTCGTTATCGCGCTGGACACCTCATCGGCGGCCGCCGCGACCATGCCGGTTGTCTTGCCCGCCGCGGCGGCCGTGGCTTGATTGATGGTCGTACCGATCGCCGCCACATCGGCAGCAGCCGTCGCCATCACCTGCGGCTGCGTCAGCACATACGTCAATCGGCCCCCTTGCCACAATGAGCACCGCGAGCGGGCATCGTCCAGCCAGCATAAGCCGATCCGCTGTGACGGGTCGGGCACTTGGCCGACAGCGGCTTCAGCTGGCCAGCGTGCCGTACCCCCACTCGCCGGAGCCGGGACGCGGCTCGGTCGCGGACGGCATCTGCCCGATCGGTTGGTCGCCAGCGCGCACTTCGGGGCGGCAGAACGCGCATAGATCGGGGCCCAGCGTGGGATAGCCGCACGCGGGGCAGATAGCCGTGGTCACTGGCTCCGACCTCCTGGTGGACGTGTGTCGAATGATTCTTTCGACTACCCCCGGCCCACGCCATCTAAACGGTTCTGCTGCAACGATTACCGGGAGCGCTGACCCGCTCCACGTGTGCGTTATAAGCCGGTCGGTTCGGGGAACCCGTGATCGAAGAGGGTGTCCACCAGGGGCACCGCTAAGGCAGGAGCTGAAATGATCGGAACAATCATCCTCGCGCTCGTCGTGGGCGCGATCATCGGGTTGGTGGCGCGTCTCGTCATGCCGGGCAAGCAAAACATCGGCATGATCATGACTGTTCTACTCGGTGCCGTAGGTGGCTTGGTCGGCTCAGCGGTGGCCAGTCACTTCGGATACCACAATGCCAATGGCGGAGTCGCCTGGATTCCGTTCTTCATCGGCGTCGCCGCTGCGGCAGTGCTCATCGCGCTCTACGAAGCCGTGACGGGTCGCGGCAGCCGCACCAGGTTGCCGCGGTAGCTCGCTCGACCATCCGCCGGCTGTTCCTCGCGGGTCCGGTTTCCTCCCCGGGCCCGCTTGGCGCGAGCCGTGCGGTACTGCTCTACTCGATTCATAAGATTATCGAGCGCTGCTGATCTCCCGCACGATCTCGATCGCCCTGCCCATGGTTGTCAGCCGGTCGTCCAGGGTGTCTCCGGCAGGATAGAGCCGAACGGTGTTGACTCCGGCGTCCTTCCAGACCGAGAGACGTTGTCGCACCATGGATTCGGTGCCGATGAGGGTGGTGGCCAGGACCATCTCGTCGGTCACCAGTTCGGCGGCCCCGTTCCGGTCGTTCGCCTGCCAGCGGTTACGCACCTCGGCAGCGACGTCGGCCCAACCCTGACGGCTGTAGGCCTGGTTGTAGAAGTTGGTCGATGCCGATCCCATGCCACCCAGACTGAATGCGAGCTCTTTCTTCCGGCTGCCGATCATCACGCGTAGGGCGTCTTCGTCGGGCGCGAACGCCACCTCGGCGCCCTGACAGATATCGAGGTCGGTGCGGTTACGCCCGCTGCGGGCCAATCCTTCCGCGAGGTAGGCGAAATACGCGTCCGCGGCACCTTCGGGCACGAAACTGGTGCCCAGCCAGCCGTCGGCGATTTCGCCAGTCAGGCGCAGCATGGCAGGCGACAGGGTCGCCAGGTAGATCGGGACGTCGTGCTCGGCGCGCATCGACAACCTCATCGGCACCGCATCCCCGCCGGCAAGCGGAATCTGAAACTCATTGCCGGAGTGGGAGATCTTGTCCCCACCGAGCACTCGGCGCACGATCTCGACCGTCTCCCGCAGCCGGCGGAGCGGCCGCTTGAACGAGATCCCGTGCAACCCCTCGATCACCTGTGGGCCTGAAGCGCCGAGCCCGAGCAGGAAGCGCCCTCCGGAGAGGTTCGACAGCGTGATCGCGGTTTGGGCAACTGCGACGGGCGTTCGTGTGCCGACTTGCATAACACCCGAGCCGAGCAGCATGCGGTCGGTGCAGGCGGCGTAATAGCCGATGGCGGACGGCGCGTCCGAACCCCAGGCTTCGGCGACCCACAACACGTCCAGTCCGAGTCTTTCGGCCTCGACGACGTAGTCGCGCTGCTTGGACCAGTCGCCGAAGCCCGAAGCCTCGACCGTGGTGGCGGTGCGCATCAGCTTTCCGCGAGTTTCTTGATGTGGGCCAGGGTGGCGGTCATGTTCTGTTCGAACTCCCGCATCCGCACGAACACGATTTTCTCCTCTTTTTCGGGCATGCGATCGATGGCAAGCGAAAGCCCGGAGCGCGCCGGGCCGATCTGCATCCACTGGGTCAATTGCGTGCCGCCGTCTTTGGGTTCGAGCCGGAAACGCCAAACCGCCGTGGGGTTCTCCGGATCCTCCACGGCCCAGGCAAATACCCGCTCGGGCTCCGCTTCGATCACTATCGAGGTTGTGGACCAGCTACCCAACGAATCGTGCTTGCTGTGTCCCACGAATCTGGCTCCCACTGTGCCTTTGGCGGCCTCGTCCAGCCATTCGACCGACTGCAGTTCTTGGCTCATGGACGGCATCAACTCGACATCGGCCACCAGCTCCCACACCCGGCGCGGGGTCGCATCGATCCACGTCTGCACTTCCACGTTCGGCTTGTCCGCATAGCGCGCACCCGTCCACTCCATACCTGGCCGACCTCCTATTCTCGAACTCCGTAAGCGCGGCTCATTGCAACTCGCCCAGCCGACGCAGTGTATTGCTGAGTTGCACCCGTGATCGCACGCCGAGCTTGGCGTAGATGGATCGCAGGTGCGTACCCACCGTATTGACAGACAGACCAAGCGATTTCGCGGTGGCCTTGTTGGTATGGCCGACCGCTACGAGGTGTGCGACGCGCCGCTCCGCATCCGAGAGCACTACTGCGCTTGATGTGTCGACATGCGAACGTGTCCACTTGCTACGTCGGGCTCCGGCGGCGCGCATGGTGCGCTGCACACCTGCGCGCCGGGCCGAGGCGCCCATGCTGTTGTACTCGTCCCACGCGGCGTCCAGTCGGGCCAGCCCGGCATCTCGTTCGCCGATCTCCAACAGCATCATGCCGTGCGCCTCCGTACCCGCCGCCCGCAAAACCCGTCTTGGACTGTGCTGGAGGATATTCGCCGACTCGGCGACCATGGCAAGGTCGTGGTCGAGCAGGCCGCGCAGATTCAACGCCAACCCGGTCAGTGTGGCGACGTCGGGATTGCGTCGTGCGCCTTCCTCGGCAACCTCGACCGCCTGCTCAGTGAATTTAGAAGCGCCGCAGGCCATTCCGGTTTCAAAGAATATCGTCATCCAGCATGGCCACCACGCCCAGTAACTGCGCGACCGTTCGGGTGCGGCCAGCAATTCGGCAAATATTCGACAGGCATCGTCGGGATGGCCCCGGGCAGCAGTCAGCCAACCTCGGGTGAAGGTCACGCCAGGGTGCTCGACGGTATCCGCGCCGTTACGAACGTCGAACGGTGGGCGCAGTCGCTGTCCGGCCAACGCGGGCTCGCCGCGCAGCAATGCGACGAAAGCGCGTATCTGGGCGGCCTCGACGACATGAACCGTGTTGCCGATCACCTCTCCGAGTTCGACCACGCCCGCCGCGGTCTGATCGGCGGCGCGCAGTTCGCCCACGTTGTAATACTGCTTGGCCTGTGCGAACAGCACGGTTGGGATCAGCGACTCGGCGCCCGCCCGGCTGTCGTCGGTTGCAGCATCCAGCAGCATCTGGGCGTCATGGTAGCGATCCAGCAGTTGCAGCTCCATGATCTCTTCGGCGAGGTAGGCCACCCGGGTGACCGAGCGCAATTCCCGGAAATGCTTCAACGCCAATTGATGACGACGTTCGTTGTGGGCGGCTTCGCCGGCGGCTTGCAGGGCAAGCGCCAGCGCGTCGTGATCGCCGGTGGACCTGGCTTCGGCCAGCGCGATGTCGGCCTGTTCGGTGGCCTGGTCGGCAGGAACGATACGGGTGCGGGCCAACGCACCTACCGCTTGGAAGCGGGCAACCAGATCACGCCGCGGTGCGGCGTGGCTGATGCCGCGGTCCGCGCGCTGCGCCAGCTCGGTGAAATGGCCGCTGAGCCACAACGCTTCCGCGGCCTGTGTTTCGATCCGGCTGATGACGTCGGGGTCGTCGACGGTGGCCAGCAACAGGTCGGCTACGGCAATCGCGTCGGCACAGTGTTGTGTATGCGACAGAACTGCCAGCGCGCGCTCACCTGACTCCAGCCAGTGCGCGTGGTGCGGACGTAGTGTCTGGAACGCTTGCAGCGCAAGGCCGGCGGCGTCGACGGCGCTGCTGTTGACCATCGCCTCCGCGCCGGAAAGCATGATGGCGGCGTTGGCGTCGTCGCCAATCGTGATCGCTGCCCGTGCATGGGCTGCGGCCAGCGCCGGATCCCCGGTGGTGGCCAGCAAGTGTTGGGCGAACCGCGTGTGCAGTCGGCGTCGTAGGTCCGGGGCGATCAGGTCATAGACCGCCTCCATGGCCAGGTCGTGGCTGAACCTCAGGTCGGTGCCGGTCGAGACGACCAGGCCAGATGCCAGTACGGCGTCGACGTCGGCATCGTGCGTCGGCCCCGCGGCCACGCCACACAGCGTCGCTGATTCGAGGATCGGCACCGGGCTCCCGGCGGCGGCGATCGCGTCGATGAGATGGCGCGCTGTCGCGGACAAGCCGGCCAGCCGCCTAGCGACGGCCGTCCGGAACGGCGCCGGGATCTGCTCGCTGGTATCCGCACTCAGGGCGACGCTGTCGATAATCTGAGTGGCGACAAAGGGATTCCCACCGGCGGCGGCCAGCAACTCGGAAATGCGGTGGTCAAATCTTGAACCGAGCCGATCGCGTGCGATTTCGGCTATCTCGCGCTGCCCCAGCGGACCCAGTTGGATGTGATCGACCTCGACGACGTCGGCGGCACCGACACTCAACCCGGCTGCGGCGGAGCGGCTGGCCAGCGCCCACACCACTGGCCGCCCCGCTGCACGAGAGATCAAGGTGCGCAGCGCATATCGGCTGACCCGGTCGGCCCACTGCACATCGTCGACGGCGAGCAGCAGTCGGTGATCGGCTGCCAGCCGGTCAAGGTGATCAGCGATCCGATCGACGAGCAACAGCGGCTCGCCGGCGACGCGGGCAACCCCTTCGAACTCGGTGGTGGTAAGAAGCGGTGTCCGCCCGCTGCGGAGCAGTCCGATCATCGGTGCGCCGGGCGCGGCTTGCTCGATTTCGTCGCATTTGCTTCTGGCAACCAGCAGGCTCGAGTGTGCGGCATGACGGTAAATCTCGGACAGCAGCGCCGTTTTGCCGATGCCGGCCTCCCCCGAGAGCAGGACGACGCCGCTCGCGCTGTGCCGTTGTGCGCGCCGCACAACGCTGAGTGCCCTCGCCAGCGCGTCCCCGCGGCCCCGCAGCGGACCGTAGGGCCTCATCCTGAGGTCGGTCACCGGTCCGGCCCGTTGCATTTCACCACGAGCTCAGGATGCCGTCAGACCGCCGTCGACGACGAGCGTCGTGCCCGTGATGTAGGCCGCGGCGGGGCTGGCCAAGAACACGACTGCCGCGGCGAGTTCCGCGGGTTCGCCGGGACGCCCGGCAGGCAGCCGCGGCAGTTGGCTGTCGATGTAGCCCTCGGGAAACTGGTCGGTCATCTCCGACGGAAAGAAGCCCGGGGCGAGCGCGTTGACCCGGATGCCTTTGCGCCCGGTCCATTGCACCGCCAGGTCGCGAGTCAATCCGATCAACGCGGCTTTACTCGCCGAGTACGCTGCCTGGGGCAACCCGCCACTGGTTAGCGCCACGACACTGGAGATGTTGACGATCGCACTGCCCGGTGTCATGACCCGGCCACAGGCCTGGGCCATCCAATAGCACCCGTTGAGATTGATATCGATCACTTCGCGAAATTGTTCGGGTGTCTCCCGGGTGGCCGGCACCGCGGTGCCCTTGCCGGCGTTGTTGACCAGCACGTCGACCTTCCCCAACTCGCTGACCGCCGTATCCACCACCCCTTGAGCGGCCTCAGGAAGGCTCACGTCGGCGGTCACCGTAATGGCGCGGCGCCCCAGGTCGGTCACCAGCTTGCGGGTCTGCTCGAGGCGATCGGCGCGTCGCCCGGCAAGCACCACGTCCGCGCCCGCCTCGGCCAGCGCGGTGGCGAATGCCACCCCCAGGCCCGAGGTTGCCCCGGTCACGATCGCGACCTTGCCGTCGAGGCGGAATCGGTCCAGCACGGTGGTCGTCGACATCTGATTGTCCTCTCGCGGAGCGCTGCTTTGCCGGAAAATTCTAGTAGCAAACTACTACTAGCTAGATTGGTCCGCCAGAATAATCATTAGATTCCCTGAGTAGGTCGCACCACCGCACCCGACTGCGTCGTTCTCTGTAGTTGCAAACTGCTACTGGTTCGGTAGTGTGTGAACCCGATCAGGCTGCTAAGGAGGCCGACGATGACTCGCGTGAGCTGTCCGTCCAATACCCAGGAGGTCGCCGTCGGTGCTATCGCCGCGGCGGATGTGGGCGCGTTCGCTGGTGAGGCCCGATGAAACACCTCTACGCCGACTGCCATCCCCCGCTGCTGAACCCACGCGACATCGATTTCCTGCTTTACGAATGGCTCGACGTCGCCGCGCTGTGCGAGCGACCGCGATACAGCGAGCACTCGATCGAATCCTTCGACTCCGTTCTGGACCTTGCCGCGGATATTGCGATCAAACGCTTTGTGCCGCACTTCAAAACGGCTGACGCGCAGGAACCGTTCGTCAATCCCGACGGCACCGTTGCCACCCTGGCCGAGACGCAAGAGGCGCTGTCGGCGGTCGGTGCCGCGGGACTGCTGGCGGGCGAGTTCGATCACGACGTCGACGGTTATCAGCTCCCGTATGTGGTGTCGAGGGCGGCGTTCGCCTGGCTGCAGGCGGCCAACATCAGCACCGCCGCCTACTTGGGTCTGACGCTCGGCAATGCCCACCTGTTGGCCGCGTACGGCAATAAGGAACAAATCGACACCTGGGTGCGGCCGATGCTCGACGGCCGCTACCTGGGAACGATGTGCCTGTCCGAGCCGGCGGCAGGGTCGTCGTTAGCCGACATCACGACACGAGCCGTCCAAGACGAGGACGGAACATATCGCATCACCGGAACCAAGATGTGGATCAGTGGTGGCGATCACGAGATGTCGGACAACATCGTCCATCTCGTGTTGGCCAAGACGCCCGGATGCCCGCCGGGAGTCAAAGGAATCTCGCTATTCATCGTTCCCAAGTACCTCGTCGACGACGCCGGACAACCCTCGGCGCGTAACTCCGTGGTGCTGGTCGGCCTCAACCACAAGATGGGCAATCGCGGTACGACCAACGCGCTGTTGAACTTCGGCGACGAGTCGATTACGCCCAATGGCCGCGGCGGCGCGGTCGGCTATCTTGTCGGCCAAGAGTTCGACGGGCTGCGGCAAATGTTCCACATGATGAATGAGGCCAGGGTCGGCGTCGGACTGGCGGCAACCGCACTGGGTTACACAGGCTATCTGCAGGCATTGTCATACG
>Ga0335072_10014726_pt1 | contig 11108 bp, 13 predicted proteins | sample Lox_Sample_21_FD_206725 | JGI IMG/M metagenome (GOLD analysis project Ga0335072, IMG submission 206725) | Soil microbial communities from Loxahatchee National Wildlife Refuge, Florida, United States - Lox_Sample_2.1 | ecosystem: Environmental > Terrestrial > Soil > Wetlands | place: USA... | reverse complement strand
GCTTTCGACACCCCGCTCAGCCCGCCAGATCTCTCCAGCGAACCGGGGCCTGCTACCGGGCACTCCGGTGTCTACCCGGACGGGACTTTCACCCGCGGGCCTGGACCAGCTTCCAGGACGCAACATGCGTTAAACCTAGACGCAACGTTGCGTCTCGGCAACTGTCTATGGCGCAACGCCGCGTTGCGCTAAGATCTGGGCAGATCGATCCAGTGAGGCCAAGCTTGGATTCGGGTTACCCATGACCGACCGAACTCCCGGCCCGACAGGGCACGCGCCGCGCCGGCGCGATGAGAAGGCGCGGCTCGCAGTCCTACACGCCGCCGATGACCTGCTCGTCGAGCGCGGCTTTGGCGGCGTCACGATCGAGGGAATCGCAGTACGCGCCGGCGTCGCCAAGCAGACGATCTACCGCTGGTGGGCCTCCAAGGTCGACATTCTCCTCGACACCTTGATCGACGACGCGAGCCGACAGCTGGCCATCCCCGGCTCGGGTCCAGCGATCGAGAACACGCGCCGGTACCTCCGCAGCCTTGCACGCTTTCTCAGCAATGAACCCGCCGGAAAAGTTCTGCTCGCGCTGATCGGAGAGGCCCAGCACGACCCGGCGATGGCCCGCATTTTCCACCAGCGCTACCTCGACCCCGAGCGCCAGGAGCAGCGCGACATGCTCCGGCGCGGAATCACCTCAGGCGAGCTACCGGCCGAACTCGACATCGACGCTGCGCTCGACGCACTGTGCGGACCGATCGTCTACCGCGCGCTCACCGGAGCGCGGATTCCGCGGGCCTTCATCGACCGGCTCATCGTCGACACCCTGGAGTCGCGCCTCGCCCAGAGCAACGCCACCGACGACGAAGCGCCGGCTCACCAGAGTTGATGTGCCCGAGCGATAGACATTCGGCTCACTGACAGGCACAATCTGCATGTCGCAGTCATCACGCAGTAGATGATGCGTCCTCCTCCCCGCACATTCGTGCCGCGGCTGCACCCCCGCATAGCGGCAGTTGGTTCGTGCGCAGGAAGGTGTTCGTGACCGCAGATGTTGTCTTCGACGAGCAGGCGGAGGCCGACGGGTTCGGCGAGCTCGCAACGGACGAGTCGCTTGTCGACTAGCCCTGATCGCGTCGACGACCCGCAGCCGTGGTTGCGGGCGGTCCGCGGGGCTGACGAGGCGCCACCTGCTGATCTGCTCGCAGCCGTAGCGGAGGAACTCGTGGCGCTATGGTCCGACCTGGCATCGGCAATCTGCCGGGCCGGGCGCGGGGGCTGGTCTGTCGAGTGCCACGCAGTGGTGGTCCGAATCGTCATGCTCAGCCGTCTCGCCGGACCTACGTCATGGGAATGGATACCGGAGGAGTTGCTTGCTAACGGCGTCTATCAGGGTGTAGTCGACGCAGCCGGTCTAGCCGCAAGCGATCGCCGGGCGCCACCTGCGCCTCGGTGGACCCGTCGTTCCCGCGGGAACGCGCAGTTGTCCCAGGCGGACTGAGGATCGCCGGTGCTATGACGGCCAGCCCAGCACGCGGACAGGCCTGCAGCCAGGGTGCGGTTAGGCTAGCCGCCGTAGATCATCAGGAAGGAACGGCCATGCCGCAGCTCAGTTCCGAGCGGTACTTCGCGGAAGTCGAGGCAAGCACAGCAGGACTAGCGGAGATCTTGGCTGAGCACGACCAGAGCCTGCCGATCCCCACCTGCCCGGATTGGGCAATGCGTCAGCTTGTCACGCACGTTGGCAGAGCGCACCGGTGGGCGGCCGAGATCACGCGTACGAGGTCTGCCGCGTTCATTCCGTTCCGCCAGGTACCGGACGGCAAGCTACCCGACGATCGCGCCGAGCAGCTGGCGTGGCTGCAGGCCGGTGCGGCGCTGCTCGTCGACGCCGTGCGGCAAGCGGGCAGCGATCTCGTCTGGACGTTCACTGGCCCGGCGCCTGCCAGTTACTGGATCCGGCGGATGGCCCACGAGACGCTAGTGCACCGAGCCGACGCCCAGCTCGCGGCGAGCGTCGAGCCCGAGCCAGTCATCGACGCAGCGGTAGCTGCCGATGGCATCGACGAATGGCTGACACTGCTAACGGCCGGGATTCTCGGCAACGACAACGAGCGGTCCGCGCCACTGCCCGGCGGTGCTGCGCTGCACGTACACGCCACCGATAGCGGACTCGACGGGCGCGGCGAGTGGATGATCCGGCACGACGCGGGCAGCCTGATCGTTGAGCCAGGCCATGGCAAGGGTGACGCCGCCCTCACCGGGCCGGCCGCCAGCTTGCTGCTCGTGCTGATGCGGCGAAGGCCGGTTTCCGATCTGGCAGTGACCGTTCACGGGGACAGTGCCGTGGTGGATGGCTGGCTGGCAAGTACCGCATTCTGATGGCTGAGCCGGTGTCGCTGGCGCATGAGAGCTGACCATTGATGACGTAGCTGACCGAGCCGTGGCCATCGGCATGCAAGCCAGCAATCTTGCGGCCGTCGATGGCGGGAGCGAACATGCTGGCCCTGACCGTGCCCCGGCTGCGCACGGGTTCGACGAGATCCGCGCACAAGACCCGGTGCGCTGACGGTACACGTCGGCGCGGGGGCTCGCAGCTCGTCGGGCTGACGCGGTCTCGATAAGGTCCAGGACGGCGGGCCGGGCGTGAAGGTCGGCATGTTAGATGGCCGGGCTCCGTAACAGGACCGAAGGCGCACGGGCTCCCACGCAAGCGCAGCGCCCTGCGGCTTGCCGTCACCATCGCCTGGCCAAAGCCGATCAGCACGACCTAACGAAGGGAACAAGCCAAGAGCGACGTCACCGTCGTCATCGGCGCCGGGTAGCGGGTCTTACTACTTCCGCGAACTGGCGCCATCGTCGCACTGACCGCTCGTGCAAGCATGCTGGGCTTGCCGACCATCGAACCGGAGGAACATATGGAGATCTCCCGCAACGCAGCCACGGCGAAAGGACCTGCCGAGACCTTCACCGGAGAGGTATGGGTTGACCCCATCACCCGGGGGCTTCCGCCCTCGCAGCTGAACGTCGCAGCCGTCCGCTTCGCACCCGGAGCGCGCAGCGCCTGGCATTCCCACGAAGGCGGGCAGACCCTGTACGTCACCGAGGGCCGCGGCCTGGTCCAGGTCCGCGGCCAGCAGATCACCGAGCTCAACCCCGGCGACGTCGTCTTCGCTCCCGACGGCGAAGAACACTGGCACGGCGCTAGCACCGACCATTTCATGACGCACCTGTCGATCACCGAAGGCGCGCCCCGCTGGGGGTCGCACGTCACCAGCGCCGAGTACCAGAGCCGACACGAGCCCGGAAAGTGAGAAATGCACGTGCGCACTCGGTAGCAGATGCCTCGAAGTCTCGGCGATCGGTGGAGGGCTCACTGTGCTGTACCAGCACCGCGCCGACCCAAAAGTGCCCGTCGAAGATCGTGAAGCTCGTGGAGGTCCGCGCAATCTCCGCAGGTAGATGCCCTATCGCCGCTTCTCACCACTAGCTCAGCACGGCTAGTTTCGGACCGTCGGTTGAATGGTCCTCCCTAGTCGTTGAGTCGCGGCCGACGGGGTCCGGCTTGCGAGCCTGGTGCTCAGAACGGCTGGTGCATGCTCGCGATGATCTCGCGGAGCGCGAGACTAGCAGGGTAGTGGCGGACAACCTGGTCCCGGAGCCTGGCCACGAGTGGACGGCGCACGAACATCGCCCGGGCCAGGCGCCGCGACTCAGCCTGGCTGCGTTCGGCGAATGCGCGGCACCTCTTCTCGTAGCGCTCGAGCGCCAGCGGCGCTGCCGCGGCGTCCGCCCTGGACAGCTCGTCGGCCAGGCCCGCCGCCTCGCGCATCGCAGCCGAGGCGCCGACGCCGGCCGTAGGCATGAACGCCACCGCCGAGTCACCGCACAGGGCGACCCGGTGTTGAACCCATCGCCGACAGCGACGGTCAGCCATGACCCACGGATGCGGGTGATCTAGCTCGTCGACCGCGGCCGCGACAGCCGGCTCGCGGTCGCACAGGGCGGCCTGTTGCCGCCGCACATAGGAGCGCACATCGTCGTCGCTCGCATCCGGGGCCGGGCCGCCGGCCGCACACATCACCTGACTGGCCACTGGGTAAACACCGAAGAACGAACCGGCGCCCCACCACTCCCTGGCGACCGTCGGGTCGAACATCCCGCGGCCCGCCCACCACGTCCACAACAGCCAGCCCGACTCGAACCCGCTGGCCGGGCCGAAGGCCAGGTCGCGGGTCGCCGAGTGCATGCCGTCGCAGCCCACCACAGCGTCGAACTTCTGCGCAGAGCCGTCATCGAACGTAACCGTCACGTCGTCCGGCTGTTGAGCAAGCGAGCGGACCGACACCCCGCGCCGGAGCTCCGCCGGTACGCAGCTCGACTCAAGCAGACGCAGCAGGTCCTCGCGGGTCACCATGTACAGCGGCCCCGCTCCAGAGGTGAGCACCGACATGTCCAGCGACAGAAGTAGACGGCCAGCGACGCTACTGACTTCATACCGCTCCAGCGCGACCGCCTGCCGCGCCAGTGCGTCATAGGTGCCTAGACCGTGCAAGACGCAGCTGCCCAGCGGATACAAGCCAATCGCGTAACCATGATCCGCCGACACTGACCGCTCGGCGACCACCGGCGGCCGGCCCTGCTGGCACAGCCGGGCCGCCAGCGTCAGACCCGCGACTCCTGCGCCAATCACCAGCACCCGCACGAGCGCAGCATGGCACGCGACCGGCGCATCAGCCACTGCCGGCCCGGCCACACGCTGGAGCAGCCTCCGCCATGGCACCGATCAACGTCGGTGCGACGCGATCGGCGCGCTCTCCCGCGGCACGCTCGACCTGGCCTCTCGGGAACGAGGCACGCCCGTCCGCGCCCGCCGTGCAAGCCGCGGTGCCGGGCCGGCACGGCAGGCACGAGCCGCCCCAGCGGTTGAGTTGCCGCTGGCGTAGCGGCAACAGGCCTTGGACAGGAGTTCCTTGGCTATCTGATGCAGCTCTCGATGTGCGGTTGGCTCTCACCCTTGGCGGCCCGCACGTTTGCATCGGGGCTTGCTCCTCCAGTGGCCAGGGCGGTCAAGCGACGTCCTCCTCGTCGGGCTCAAGGTAGCTGAGACGTGAGATCACCCGACAATTGACGAGGCCAACCCTGCTAGCTGGACAATCGGCTCCTGACAGCAGATCGCGCACGGTCGACAACGACGAAATCATCGTGAAGGACGCTCACGATGTTCGTGCCTGCGAGAAGCACGCCCAGCTCGAACGCGAGTTGTACCGGGTCCGTTCCGTCAGGCAGTTCCCCATTGTCGGCAGCCGTGCGTGCCTGGCGCTCGAGTAGGTCACGCCATTGATGTTGTATGCGGGCCACCTCGTCATGAACACGGCCAGGACGCCCACCGACCTCGGCGGACGCGGTGACGAAGAAGCAACCACCGGGAAAGATGCGCCGCTCGACATAGGAGAGATAGCCCTCGCAGAGCGCTTGGAGTCGCTCACGGCCGGGCTCGGTCGCCGCCAAGGCGGGAGTGACGACTTCGGCGACAAAGCTGTCGCGCGCCGCGTTGATGGTCGCCAACTGGAGCTCCTCTTTCGAACCAAAGAGGACGTAGACGCTGCTCTTGGCTAACCCGGTGGCCGCTGCAAGCCGTCCGATCGAGAGCCCTTCGAGCCCCTCGACCGTCGCAAGTCGCGCTGCCTGCTCGACGATGCGCGAACGCGAGCGCTCACCGGGCGCCCGCTTCTGCCTGGTCGGTGGCCGTTCCGCCATCAGTCGCGTGTCCCTTCTCAGAGGCCTCTTCCATCTTAGACGAACGGTCGTTTACCATTGTTGTACGGTCGTTCGTCTAAGAAGGCGGCAATGGACTGGGAAGAAGCAGGAAGAGGATGGGGAGCGCGTCCGCTGGAGTGGGCCTACCTGTGGGAACCGTATGCCCGCCCGGCCAACGAGAAGCTGTTTGATCGCCTGGGAGTCGGGGAAGACGTGCGGATCCTCGACATCGCTTGTGGATCGGGATTCGCCGCCCAGCTGGCCGCTCTCCGGGGTGCCGAGGTCGCCGGGCTGGACGCCGCTGAGGCGCTGTTGACCATTGCACGTGCCAGAACCCCGAGCGGAGACTTCCGGGCCGGGGACATGTTCTCCTTACCCTTTGCCGATGACAGCTTCGACGTGGCGACAAGCTTCAACGGCATCTGGAAGGGATGCGAAGGCGCGCTCAGCGAGGCCCGTCGAGTGCTCGTCCCCGATGGCCGGCTCGGACTGACCTTCTGGGGACGCTACGAGCACCTCGGCCTGATGCCGTATTTCCTCAAGGTCATCGAGCTGTCCCCACCATCGCACGGTGCGGCCAGCATGGAGCAGGGGGATACCGGACGGGCCGGTGTCGTCGAGGACATGCTGGCAGCGACGGGATTCACGCTCATCGAGCGAGGAGCAATCAACGTCGTAAACGAGTGGCCTGACGTTGCCACGGCCGTTCGCGCCCTGGCTGCAGCCGGACCGTCTGTGCCAGCCATCGAAGCAGTCGGCTACGACATGTTCTGCCAAGCATTGGGCGAGGTCATCTCGCCGTTGTGCGAACAGGAAGTCGGCATCCGGATTACATCAGAGTTCGGGTGGATCACTGCCACTGTTGGTTGACTGCCAGTCCGGAACTGCCGAGGGTGCGCTGCTCCCCCAACGCTGGAGCGCACGTGGAAAGTGTCGCCGAGCAGATGGCACAGCTGGGACCAGGATGGGGTGCGTGAAGCCGGGATGTGCATTCCTGCTGGACGAGCAGACGAACGGTGCTTCCCGCGCTCGCAGTCGTGGCGGCTTGGCGGTGCGCGAGACGAGCCAATCCCGGTACCGCGTCCCCTCCATCTTCCGTGGCGCCACTCGGCGCAGCCCCTCGACGGTGTCCTCGGCAATCAGCCTGCCCTCCCTGATGATCGCGATCCGGTCGGCGATCCGCTGTACCTCGTCAAGTTCATTCAGGGGATCAAGGCCAGAGGTCGGCTCGGCTGCGGGCGAACCAGCCGACGAGCTGACGGCCGGTCAGCCGCGGATACAGCGCGAGATCGCCGGGTAGGTAGCCGACCCGGCGATGCACTGCGACGCTGTCGGCCGCAGAGTCGAGCCCAAGGAGGGAGGCCCGGCCCTCCGTCGGTCGTTGCAGCGCGATGAGCATCCGGATGGTCGTCGACTTCCCTGCCCCATTGGGTCCCAGGAACCCGAATACCTGCCCGGTCTCAACCCGGAGAGTCACTGACCGCGGTAACGCCGCAGTATCTCTTGGTCAGCCCGGATGTCTCGATGACCGGTGCCATTCCGCGATCGTCCAGAACGCGCACCATGGTCACCGGCCTGTCTCCGGCGGCTGCCGTGAGCGGCCAGCTGACTTCTCGCTGCGCGACGGCTCAGGGCATCCGGCTGCGAGGCCGGTCGGGCAGGGTCGCTCACGCTCGGCTTCCACGGCAGCCCGCACGCGCCGCACCACCGTCTCGGGCAATCCCAGCTGGCCTGAAGAGGGAACTGCCCTTCCGCGAAGGTTGGCTCCGGGCACGCGCCTGGCCAGCGCCGACTTGCTGTCGTCGTCAGCCACGTGACAGGTCCTCCCGGTTACGATGCCGCCGCAATGGCACGCATGACCTTGGCCGCTCAGACGAGCCTGCGAGCCGCGAGTTAATGGACTGCAGTCATAGTAAAGCAACATGCGTACGCGTACGCGGCGGAACGGCTGTTTGCCTTGCTTGCTTGCGGGACCAGCCATTCGCCTCCTGCTGCTCACGATTGCCGGGCATCGGACAGCCTGGGCAGGCGCAGGTAGCTGCTGTGGTTGGTCCGGGTGGCTTCGTCGATGGATATCCAGCGCGCCTTGACTTCCTCCTCGGCGCAAGACGGAGCCGCGGCGGGGACCACGGCCGGGGTTGGCGCCTCCAGCCGCAACTAGCTGGCGGGCGGCACCTCGATTACTGACTGCGGTAGCGGGCCTGCCGCATCATCATCACGGCCGGATTGAGAGTCCGCTGGCGCTGGTAGGGCGTTTGTACTCGCCAGAAGTTTGGCCTGCTCGGTGTTCCCGTGGCGGTGACCCGTGCGGGCCACGGGTGCGGGGTCACGGCCGACAAGCAGCATCGTGGCATCGTCACGCAACTGGTGACTGGCGTGGCGGACGATGTCGGCGTGCAGCTGCTCGAGCGCAGCATCGATGTCCGGTCCGTTGAGCAGGCTGGCACATCGCTCGATCGGGTAGAAGACGCCCGCGTTGTCGCGCGCCTCGCTGATCCCGTCGGTGTAGAACAGGACGCGCTGGCCCGGTTGAAAGTCGAGCTTGGCTGCCTGCCGCGGGTCCGGACAGAGCTGGGCGAGGCCGAGCGGCAGGCCCGGTTCGCCAGGTTCGATCAACCGCCCCGGGGCGGCACCGGAGAGCAGCAGCGGCGGCGGGTGGCCGCAGTTGAGGATCTCGATCTGCGGCTGGCCGGCCGGGACCTGTGCCAGCACCGCGGTGACGAACTCCTCGGCGGCCTGGCGGCGCTGCAGGCTGGCCTCGATCCTGGCGGCGATCTCCGGCAGGCCGGGCGCATCGTAGGCGGACTCGCGGAACGCGCCCAGGACGACCGCCGCGGTGCCCACCGCTGGCAATCCCTGGCCGGCGACGTCGCCGACGATCAGCCGCAGCATGCTGCCGGAGTTGATGACCTCGTACAGGTCGCCTCCGACCTGCGCCGAGGCGGTGGCCGAGGCGTAGCGCACCGCTGTGCTGACACCGCCGACCCGGCCGGGTACCGGCCGGAGCAGGACCCGCTGAACGGCGTCGGCGACGGCCTTGACACTGGCTAGCTCTCGTTCGCGGCGCAGACGGCTCGCGCTGGCGACCGCCCCTGCTGCGGTCACTCCGGCGATGGTGGCTAGGGCCACTGCGGCGTGGCGCGATCCAAGCAGACCGTCGTAGCCGGCCAGCGGCAGAGACACGACTGCGGCAAGCGCGCCTACCAGCGCCGTGCGGGCCGGGCTCAGCAGCACCGCCGCCAGCGCCGGGCCGAGCGACAGCAGGGGCAGGAACCCGTATGCCGGCCCGGCGGCGACATCGGCGGCCGCGAGGATCCCCATCACCGCGAACGGGACGATGGCCGGGAGTAGCTGGGTAGCCGGCCGCGGCCCGGGCTGGCGGCCCGCCGACCTGGCCGGGACCCTCAGGTTCAGGTTCACCAGCGGCCTGCTGCCAGCGCCGCGCGCACATTCCCGGGCAGCCGGGCTTTCATGCCATCCATCCCGCCGCCTTCCCGCAGCCTCCCCGCGGCAGCTGCCCGCGCTGGGCGGGCTGCACGGCTGGAGCCAGGACTCCCCCGGATGGCTATCGACCGGCTAGCTCGGCGCCGCGCATGTCCGCGTGATCGTCACCGGACAGACCCTTCCCGGCCAAGCATGCCACCTGGCAAGCATTGTAGGCATACAATACTCGGCCATGAGAAGCTCTTCGCTTCGGGTGGATCGTGCAGGCGAGACGGATGAGGCGCTGGAGGTGCTGCAGTCGGTCACCCGCATCCTTGCCGGAGTTGCCCTGCGGAGCCTGGACGTGCTGGAGGGCGCCGTCACGCTCCCGCAGTTCCGGATGCTGGCGATCCTGGCCGATCTTGGGCCGGCCCGGTCAGTGCAGGTCGCCAAGGCGCTGGGGCTGGAGGCCTCAACGATCACCAGGCTCGCGGACCGGCTTGTGACCGCCGGTTACGTAACCAGGGGCAGCGAGCAGGGACACCGGGGCGTTGTGACGCTTCAACTGACCGCGCCAGGGCGGAAGCTAGTCGCCAAGGTTGCGGCCTGGCGGCAGGAGGAGCTGGCGCGCATGCTCGCCCGGCTCCCGGCAGAGCAGCGCGCCGGTGTCACTGCCGCGCTGCAGCAGCTCGTTGTCGCGGCCGGGGAGGGGTACGGAATAACCTCCCGCGTCCTGGTTCCGGTCTGACCTCAGCTCCCGAGTAGTCAGGATGCGAGCGGTGGTGCCGCGGAATGCTCGCGCGTTAGTGCGCCGTTACCGCCCGGGCCTGCAGGAAAGCTGGCCGACCGGCAATACCGCCGACGGCCAGAAGCGTGCCGTGGGCAGGCACCGGAACAAGCGGGCTGTCCAGAACGCTGGACGATCGGGCGCGGCATGGAACGGGAACGCACGCCGCGATGCCGCGGCGGGGCAAGCCGACCAGGCATTGCGCGCCCTCTACGAGGCTCACTACCGTGCCCTGACTCAGCTCGCAGCCCTGCTGGCCGGTGACCTGGTGGCTGCCGAGGACATCGTCCAGGATGCCTTCGTTGCCATGCATCGGACCTGGCGCCTGCTGCGGACTGGCGATCAAGCGTTGTTGTACCTGCGCCGCGAGGTAATCCGCCGGGCTCGCTCGAGCCGGCCAGCACGCCGCGACACCGCGGCACCGGCCTCGCAGTCGCTGCTGCCTGGCAGCCCGGACACAGCGCGCGCGCTGGCTGTCCTGGCCACCCTCCCGGTCCGCCAGCGCGAGGCGGTCATCCTGCGTTACTGGGCCGGGCTCTCCGGCACTCAGATCGCCGCCATGACCGGCGCCCGGCCGCAGGCGGTCGAAAGCAGCCTCGCAAAGGGGCTTGCGTGCCTCGCGGCAGCAGCTGAGCCCGACCACGGCGCTGCGGCCTGGCCCTACCCCGCAGGACCCGGCTGTTCTGATCCATAACCGGCCGCGCATCGGCCAGGGGACGCTGGTGGTGACGGACGCGGCTGGGATGGAACTTCGTCGAGGGTGCGCGCTGGGATCAGCGGCATGCGGGACCAACGCGCCGGGTACCTGCCTCGCACTGCCGGAGCCCAGCGTCCCGGGAGTTGCTCAACGAGACGGGCGTCCGCACCGCTCGGCTAGGGCCTGCCAGGTGCCTCCGCCACTGCGTCGCCGCACGGCGGCATCAAAGGGCGGTCTCTTAGCTCGTCGGGATCCGCGTTTGCGGCAGTCGCCGGCCGTCGTGTTCCCGGAATCGGAGCGCCGGCCGTCAGGCTGCGACTTATGAGTGTGGCGGCCGTCGTCATCGCGGCGAGCAGCACCCAGCCGAGGCGGCCGAAGTGGACGATCGCGACGGTGACGACGATCGGGCCGATGGCTTGCTGGACCCCCATCGAGGTCTTGAACAGTCCG
>Ga0335072_10014724_pt1 | contig 11108 bp, 10 predicted proteins | sample Lox_Sample_21_FD_206725 | JGI IMG/M metagenome (GOLD analysis project Ga0335072, IMG submission 206725) | Soil microbial communities from Loxahatchee National Wildlife Refuge, Florida, United States - Lox_Sample_2.1 | ecosystem: Environmental > Terrestrial > Soil > Wetlands | place: USA... | reverse complement strand
TTGACCCGGACAGCTTCATGCGGCTGGTCCGTTTGCAGCAGGGCTTCAAAGCCGGCCACCTGGTCAACGTGGTCCAGGGAGATGATTCGGGCATGCCGCTCGTCATCGAGTGGTCACGCCTGTTTGACGCCGTCATCGTTGCACTTGCCGCACCACTCGCGCCTTTCGTCGGCTGGCACAGGGCATTGTATGCGGCCGGCGTCGCCACCGGCCCGATCTCTGCGGGACTGCTGGCCTTGGCGCTCAGCTTTGCCATCGCACCGTTAGCCAAACGGGACTTCCTGTGGGCCATTGCCATTGCGGCTCCGCTGGTGCCCGGCATCCATAATTTCGATGCATTTGGCGTTATCCACTATCACATCGCGCAACCTGCGCTGGTGGCACTGTCGGCGGGCTGTGCGCTGCGCGCTGCAACCGGCAATAGGAAATGGGGCCTCTGGGCCGGGATATGGGGCGGTTTCGCCATATGGCTGATGCCCGAGGCAATGCCCTGGGCGTTATTGGCCTTCGTCGGACTCGGCTGGGCCTGGCTGTTCCGGCCGATCGGCGGGACAGTACTCGCGAGCGGTCTTGGTTTTTTCGTCACGCTTGGGGTCGCCCTGATGCTGGACCCGCCACATGGCGGCGTTTCCGTGGCGGAAGTCGACCGCCTCTCTGTCGTCTATGCCGCGCTTGGGTTTGCCGCGCTCGTCACTGCGCTCTGCCTGTCACTGATCGACCGCGCCTCGTTGTCGCCGGCACAGCGGGTATCGCTCGGTATTGCCGCCGCGCTTGGCTCGTTCGGTGCGTGGCTGTGGTGTTATCCGGCCGTTGCCCTTGGGCCCTATGCGCTGGCCTCGCCGCACGACATGCATGCATTCTTCGGAAACATAACCGAGGTGCAGCCGGCCACGAAGCCCGGGGCGTTTGGGGCATTGGTTGGTCCGGGTCTTCTGGCATTGCTCTACGCCTGTTGGCAGATCTATCGCAGCCGGCGCGCGCTACCGGAGGCGGGTGCCTGGGGCGTGGTCGCCGTCGGGGCTATGCTGGCCAGTGGATTGACTCTGCGTTTTATAATCTTCATGCCGTTCCCGGCGAGCTTTGCCGTCGCGCTTCTGCCGCTGGCTCTGCGCGAGGTTTCGCATCGGTTCGCCAACCGCCCAACCAAAGCGATGTTGGCACGCTTCACGGTACTTCTGAGTCTCGTTCTGGCACCTACCGCCAGCGCCGTCACCCCGGCGCTTTTCGATCAGGCCAGCGAAAACGCGAATGGTCCGAGCTGCGACCTGCGGCATATCGCGCCATTGCTGCTTCCTGCCACGGGCCACATCGTGCTGACCGACGTCGATTACGTTCCGGAATTGCTGTACCGGACCGGGATTATCGGCGTCGGTTCGGTGTATCAGCATGGAATTCCGGGGTTTCTGCGCGATCGGGCCGCGTGGGCCGCTCCCTCGGCCGGCAGGACAGTACCCCAGGACGTCACGGCAACCGGTGCGCAGTTCGTCTTGTTCTGTCCGACCGGAAAAGCCAAAGCACACGCAGAGTCGCTTGCCGGCATGCTGAGAGAGAACCGCACACCGGACTGGCTAAGATTGATCGGAGAGCAGAAGACGACAGGATTCAGGCTTTATCGCGTCGTGCGCTGACTGTTTCGCTGGGGAGCGAGCGAAGCGATTTCGAGCGGTGCGTCGGCGGTCTTGTGCCATGGTGAGCGCGGCCTGCCATGACGCTGTTCGCATGACCGGTGCCGACCGAAGTAGCAGTTTCCGCGCGGAGCCTGACAGCACGAACTGGCGACCAAGTCTGAATCTTGGCAACCTGATACTGCCTTTGCAGTTCAGCACAACGGGCCCCACATTGTAACACGCGCATGTTCGCGGGACATGTGATACCCCCGCGTTGCTTGCCGAATGGGAGGATCTGATGGTGGCGGCACCTGATGCATGTCACATAGCGCGCCATAGTTCCTGCCGACGTGACACTGGCCGCCGGGTAGCCGCATGGCCGCCGCGCTGCTGACAACCACTTGCTGCGTGGTCGGTGGCGGTCCGGCCGGCATGATGCTGGGGCTGCTGCTGGCGCGCGCCGAAGTCGATGTGACGGTGCTGGAAAAGCACGGCGATTTCCTGCGCGATTTCCGCGGCGACACCGTGCATGCGTCCACATTGGAGCTGATGCACGAACTCGGCTTGCTGGACGAATTCCTGAGGCGTCCCCATCAGGAGCTGCGCCAATTGTCCGTGCAGGTCGGCGATGAAACGGTGCCGGTCGGCGACTTCACCCACCTACCGACGCACTGCAAGTTCATTGCCCTGATGCCGCAGTGGGATTTTCTCGACTTCCTGGCCGACCATGCGAAGCGTTTGCCGAACTTCCGGCTGCTGATGCGGACCGAAGGCAAGGGCTTGCTCTACAACGGCGATGGTGTGGCGGGGGTCTCGGCGCACTCGCCCGATGGGGAGCTGGAGATTCGCGCGCCTCTGGTTGTCGCGACCGACGGCCGGCATTCCAGCATGCGCGAGGCGGCCGGATTGAAAGTGATCGACCGCGGCGCCCCGATGGACGTGTTGTGGCTGCGTGTGTCGCGGCGTGACAGCGATCCGGCCCAGACACTTGGGCGCGTCGGTGCCGGGCACATGCTGGTGACGCTGGACCGCGGCGACTATTGGCAATGCGGTTACGTGATCGCCAAAGGCGGGTTCGATTCGCTGCGAGACCGCGGGATCGATGCGCTGCGCGAGAGTCTCGTCAGCCTGGCGCCGCATTTCCGCGACCGCATCGATGAGATTGCCTCCTGGGATGACGTGCACTTGCTCACCGTGGCGGTGAACAGGTTGGAGTGCTGGTACCAGCGCGGGTTGCTGCTGATCGGGGATGCGGCGCACGCCATGTCGCCGGTCGGAGGGATTGGCATCAACCTCGCGGTCCAGGATGCGGTGGCTACGGCCAATATTCTGGGGCCGCGTCTGCGGCAGGGCGCGGTTACTGTTGCGGACCTGCACGCCGTGCAGCGCCGCCGCGAGCTTCCAACGCGGCTGACCCAGGCGGCGCAGGTGCTGATTCAAAATCTGGTCATCAGCAACGTGCTGCAATCGACGGCCAAGCCGCGCCCGCCTTGGTTAGTACGGATGCTCGGCCGCTATCCCTGGCTGCAACGCCTGCCGGCGCGCGCGGTGGGGATCGGCGTGCGGCCAGAGCATGTCCGGCCGGTTTGACATCGTCGAGGCGGGCCCGAAGACTCCCTGGGCCACAGTCCGAAGGGAGAAACGACATGACCGTCCTGCGTGCTTCCAAGCGCCCGACCAAGATGCAGCCTGCGGCGAATTTCACCGGCGCGGTCTTTTCCGACGAGGTTGTCACGGGCAAAAGCCCGTCGCGCATGCGGGCCTCGGTGGTTTCTTTCACGCCGGGAGCGCGCACCGCCTGGCACAGCCATCCGGTGGGGCAGACGCTGTATTGCCTGTCGGGTGCCGGGCGCGTGCAGTTCGACGGCCAGCCCGTGCAGGAACTGCGCCCTGGCGATACGGTGCAGATCCCGCCAGATACGCGCCACTGGCACGGCGCCGCGCCCGACAAGCTGTTTGCGCATCTCGCGATGTCGGAGCTGAACGATAAAGGCGAGGGGACACAGTGGTTCGAGTACGTATCGGATTCGGATTATAACCGCGCGCCAGCGGCGGTGGACTGAACGGTCTTGCTAACCTGGACGTGGCACCCTCACCGTACCCTCTCCCACTTTGCGGGAGAGAGAGGCGGGGGGCGGGGATGCACATGCGCCAAGGTAGAGCGCACATAACGCGAAGGACAACGCGGTCAGGTCGGCGGCACCGGCGAAACTGCTGATCAGCAACAGACGCGTGGCCATCAGCGCCAGCAGCACACCGCGATGCGGCAGCATCATGATGCGCAGCGGATTCATTCCCTTGGCGCGGGTCACGCGTTGGAACGCCACACGCAGGCTGCATAAGGCCAACAATCCCAGCAGCAGCAAAACCAGCCGCAAGAAGGCGGTGCCCGCCTGCCACCGGATCACGGCATCCGACAGGCTGCCGGCCTGCGAGAGAATCCACGCGATGGATGCGCCATCCAGACAAAAGCCGGCGATGCGCAGCCGATCCAGGCCAAGCCGGTACGCCACGGCATCGGCGGCGGGTTGGAACACGCGCTCGATCAATGCGCTGTCAAAACAGGCGAAACGTCGGAGCATGGGGCTTTGTACCGAGGGGCGAGAACGTTCTGAAAAGACCCGCCGCGGCGACAAAGTCAACAAGAATCCGGAACGGCAACGTCATCCGCCCGCGGGACGGCAGGCTGCCGGCGCCTGGCTCCAGGATAGTGGTGTTTCTCGTTACGCGGCCGTAGCCGCCGGGGCGTCCGCTACCTCCGCCACAGGCGGACCCAGCACCGCCCTCACCTTCGCCTTGAGTTGTTCCAGAGTGAACGGCTTTGGCAGGAAGTGCTCTTCTGCCGGCGACAGATCGGAGCCAAGGATCGCGGCCTGGGTGTAGCCGGTGGTCAACAATACCTTCAGCCCGGGATGGATGTTGCGCGCCGCATCCGCAAGGGCTCGGCCGTTCACGCCGCCAGGCAACCCCACATCAGTGAACAATAGATCGATGCCGCCGCGGTCTGCCAGCAGACGCACGGCTTCCATAGCATCGGGTGCCTCCAGCACTTCGTAGCCGATTTCGCGCAACGCCTCGGCGGCAGCGGCGCGCACAGTTTCGTCGTCTTCCACGACCAGCACGGCCGCTGGTTCGCCGGGCGCGTGGTTTTCCGCTTGACGGATCTCGAATGGCGTTCCCGGAATGACATAGCGCGGCAGGTAAAGCCGGACCGTGGTGGCTCGATCGGCAAGCGTTTCTATATGGACAAAGCCACCGGACTGCCTGGCGAAGTGGTGCACCATGGCGAGTCTGAACCCGCCTGGGGTTCCCGCAGGGTCGGCCGCGCGAGAATGCGGCTGCGACCCCCACTGCGCCGGGGTCAGCCCGCGAAACCCCGTGTCACGCACAGCGATCGTCACGTATTGGCCCGGCGCCAGGTCCGTGCGACAGCCGGCATCGGCGTCATCCAGCGCCGCATTGGCAGCTACCATCGTCAGCGTTCCACCGTTTGGCATCGCATCGCGTGCGTGCGCGGCCAAGGCCAGAATCGCACCTTCCAATTGGTGGGCATCGGCACGGGTCAGCCAAAGCCCCGGAGGGGCGACCGACTCGATCTCGATCTTCTCACCCAGCGTGCGGTGCAGCAGGTCCAGCATGCCGGCAATGATGTGGGCGACGTCCAAGGGTTCCGGATCCGGTACGTGCTGGCGGCAGAATGCGAGCAAGCGCTGCGACATTGCCGCGGCCCGGCGGACACCCTGCATGGCGGAATCAGCCAGGCGTTCCAGGGCGGGTGCGCCGCCCGGCAAACGACGTTTCAGCAGCTCCACGTTGCTGCTGATCGCCGTCAGGTGGTTGTTGAAATCATGCGCAATGCCGCCGGCCAGCCGGCCGACGGCTTCCATTTTCTGGGCCTGGTGCAGCGCTTCTTCGGCGGCCTCGCGGCGATCCATCTCGATCCGCAATTCCGCCTGCGCCGCGTCGACGCGGCGGGACAGCCGTGCGACCGCCATGCTCAGGGCGATCAAGGCCACCAGCGCGGGAACGCCTGCGATCAGTGGCAACGCCGTCAGGTACCACGCGGCGCCGACCGTCCCTGCTGGCGACAGCACCGCGCCCCAGCGACCAGTGAGCCACAGGCTGCCACCCAAAGCCAGCAATGGCAGCAGCAGCGCCAGGGCAATGACCCCACGCCATGCCGAAGCAGTACCATTGCGTTTTTTTTCGTCGCCCATTTCCTGTGCGCTGCTACCAGCTCGAGACGCCACAACCGGACCGTGGTGAAGCGCAGACCGGCCGTTGCTCACCCGCCCGATTGTTGCCACAGGTTGGAACGTCTCGTCATTACGCTGATGGCGGTTCTGGCATCACGCGCCCGCGAGCGCACGGTGGTGTGCGAGTCATCGGTCGCGCGTGGTGCGATCACCGGTTCAGCCACACAATGTCTTGCGCATGAAGATGCGTTCCACGCCTGGCGCGCTGGCGATGCGGCCGAATTCCTGCCAGCCGTGGCGGGCGTAAAAATCGGGTGCCTGGAAATTCACGGTCACCAGCGTGGCGGCGCGGCAGCCGCGGCGGACCGCCTCGGTCTCCGCCATGCGTATCATTGCGCTGCCGGTGCCGTTGCGGCGCCGGCGCTCGGGCAGATAGAACAGATCGAGGAAGAATAAACCGAGCGAGGTGCGGCCGAGGAGGCCGCCGGCCAGTTCGCCGGTTTCAGGATCGTGGGCAGCCACGGCCAGCGGGCGCCAGTCGCGGCGTTGCGTCTTTTCCGCGTTGTAGGCTGCTAGGCCGTCCTCCAGGATCTGCTCCAGCCTGGGGTCGGGCGTATCGGTCAGGGTGATCATGGGCGTCTCCTTCCTACGTGACGGACAATGTGACGCATGGCCACTGACAGCGTTCTGTCAGTAGAATCGGCCGCATGCGCCCTTCCGATCGGTTGTTCGATATCATCCAGCGCCTGCGTACCGCGCGCGGGCCGCTGACCGCGGCCGCGATTGCAGAAGAGTTGGAGGTGACACCCCGCACCGTGTACCGCGACATCGCCACGTTGCAGGCGCGGCGGGTGCCGATCGAGGGGGCCGCTGGCCTGGGTTATGTGCTGCGCCGCGGCTATGATCTGCCGCCGCTGATGTTCTCCGCCGACGAGGTGGAAGCCGTGCTGGTCGGCATGCGGCTGCTGCGACGCACGCGCGATCCGGGTTTGCAGCAGGCCGCGGAATCGGTGCTGTCGAAGATTGCCGCGGTGCTGCCGGAGCCATTGCGCGGTGCCCTGGATGCGGCGCCGTTTCATGTCTCGGAGGGCGATGCGCGCGAGCCCGGCGCGATCAGCCTGGCGGAGTTGCGGGTCGCGATCCGCGAGGCGAACAAGCTGCGTATTTGCTATCGCGACGGCAATGGCGCGGCGAGCGAACGCGTGATCCGTCCGGTGGCGATTGAATACTACGTGGAGGTGACATTGATTTGCGGCTGGTGCGAATTGCGCAACGACTACCGGCATTTCCGTGCCGACCGGATCGAGGCGGCGGAAATCCTGTCCGACAGCTTCGCCGCCGACCGCAAGCGCTTGCTCTCCGGGTGGCTGGCGCTGGCGCGGCCATCGTAGTTTGATGGTGGCGCGGATTGGGGGAGAGAGCTGGTCATGAGCCGCTTGTTCGGACCGCTGCGCCAGATGGGTTACGTGGTGCCCGACGTGGAAGCCGCGATGCGACACTGGGTGGATGTGTGCGGCGTCGGGCCGTGGTTCGTTGCCGACAAGCTGCCGCTGACGATGTTCCGCTACATGGGGCAGCGCTATGACGACATTCACATGTCGATCGCGCTGGGCAACTCCGGTGACGTGCAGATCGAGCTGATCCAGCAGCGCTGCGATACGCCGAGCATGGCTCGGGAGTTTTTGAAGAAGCACCCGGAGGGGGGATTGCAGCACTGGTCGAGCTGGCCGGAAAACTACGATGAATTGTATGACCAGGCGCTGGCGAGCGGATACGAAGTCTGCCAGGAGGGCGATGCGCCGCGCGGCCGTTTCGTGTATTTCCGGCAGGAGGGACATCCTGGGACAGTCATCGAAATGTCGCATGCAACGCCGATGCGAAAACGGATTTTCGATGCGGTGCGCGAGGCGGCAGCCGGTTGGGACGGCGGCGACCCGATCCGGCGGGCGTGGCCGACGTGATGCCCTCGTCGCGCACCCATGTCATTGCGGGGACACCATGTCGTTGCGAGGAAGACTAATGTCATTGCGAGGAGCGCAGCGGCGAAGCAATCCCGGTCGAGAGGACGTATGGATGGCCGGGTCACACCCGCTGAACGAGATTGCTTCGTCGCTGCGCTTCTCGCAATGACATGAATACATGGAATCCGCCGCTACGCTTCTCGCATCAACGGGTAATGACAATAACCGGGCACTGACATGGACCAGATTGTTCGAACGCTAGATCCCGCCAAATTCCGCGACCCATTCATAACCGCCCGCGGCGAGACACGCGCCACCGTCGCGCTGCGCGCACTTGACACGCTGTGGTTCAACACCGGTACCCTGTGCAACCTGACCTGCCGCAACTGCTACATCGAATCGTCGCCACGCAACGACCGGCTCGCTTATCTGATGCGTAGCGACGTGCGGGCCTATCTCGATGAGATCGCGCGCGACGGCTTGCCAACCCGCGTCATCGGCTTCACCGGCGGTGAGCCGTTCATGAACAGCGACATCGTCGGCATGTTGGAGGATGTGCTGTCGCAGGGCCTGCGTGCGCTGGTGCTGACCAATGCGATGGCACCGCTGCGCAGGCTGCGGCCGAAGATGCTGGCGTTGCGCGATGCGTACGGAGATCGGCTGATCATTCGGGTGTCGCTCGATCACTATACGCAGGCGGTGCATGAGGAAGAGCGGGGCCGGCGAAGCTGGGCGCCGACGATCGATGGATTGGTCTGGCTGGCACGCAACGGCTTCGCGCTGGATGTCGCAGGCCGGCGGTTTACCGGCGAGCCGGAACCTGCCCTGCGCGACGGCTATGCGCGCTTGTTCCGTGAGCTCGGCATTCCGGTGGATGCGTTCGATCCGGTGCGGCTTGTACTGTTCCCGGAGATGGAGCCGGGCAAGGATGTGCCGGAAATCACCACGGCGTGCTGGGGGATATTGCACAAGTCGCCGGATGACGTGATGTGCGCCTCGTCGCGCATGGTGGTGAAGCGGAAGGATGCGGCGCATCCGGTGGTGCTGTCGTGCACGTTGCTGACGTACGACTCGCAATTCGAGCTGGGACGCACGCTGGCCGATGCGGCGCGGCCGGTGGCGTTGAACCATCCGTTCTGCGCGTCTTTCTGCGTGCTGGGTGGGGCGGCGTGCAGCCGGTGACTTGTTGTTGCGAGGCGCCAAGCGAGAAGGCGGTCCTGGTCAAGGATAGCGGCTGGTGACCGAGATTACTCCGTCGCTTCGCTTCTCGCACCGACATGCGGGGGCGGGGAGGGTGGGGGACGTGGCGGGGTTGGCGGCTGAGGAAGTACTCGCAAGTAATTGTCGAAGGCATTCGGCAAATCTTGCACTGAACAATGCGGCACCTTGAGGATTCAGGTGCGAGAACTCGTCGCCGAACCAGCGGTTTGGCCAGGCTGGCATTGGCAGCCCAATGACATGAAAATTCGGGTACCGCGCCGCGTAGCGCGCCAGATAAGTGCCGAACGCTGCTTTGATGTCCGGCCGCACCGCGTGCGCGGTCGCCTCGTTCATCGGCATCGCAACGAAGTCCACCGGAATGCCGCGTGCGGCCAGCAAGGCGAGCGTGCGGTCGAAATAGCGGTCCAGCACAGGCAGCGGCGCGAAGTCCGCCATGTAGCCCTCGCTTGCCACGGCAGACGAACCCGCGTCCCGGCCGAAGAAATACTGTCCCCGCGCGGCCAGCGTTCTCGCCAGCGTTGCCTGGTTGCGCCACAGCCGCAGGAACACGCCGCCCTTGGCCAGGCTGGCGAAATACAACGACGGAAAACGCCAGGCGTACAGCCGCGCGCGCAACCAGAAAGGCAAACCGTCCGGGCGTTTCGGGGCGCTCAGCGATACATCGCCGGTTTCGCGTATCACGCGATGCAGCACCGCCAGATCCGGCGCTCCCGCGAAGCCATAGCCAACGCTACGCTCCCAAAACAGATCAGGCAGGACAAAATGGGCAGCGTCGAGCGAGATCACGACACGTCGCGGCGGCACCGGACACGTCAGGGCGCGTTTGACGGCAATATAGGTTTCCACCGGCATGCCGCCGCCCACCGCCAGATTGGTCACCGGCACCGGCAGGAGCGCCGGGATCACGTCCACCGCGGCCCGGGAATCGCCGACGATCAGTAATCGGCCCAGATCGCACCGTCGCAGCATGGCAAGCTTGGCGCGCCAGACCGGATATTCCGGGTCCATGTAGGCCATCGGTGCGGCGGCGACCCACAGCCACGCCAGCGCAAAGCACATCGCGGCAATGGCGGCCTGCAGCAGAAGGTACGACCGCCACCGGGCCATGGAACGCTCAGGCGACCGCTGCGCGTTTCGCTTCAATCGCCCGCGCTATCTCCCCCACGCTTTGCAGGCGTTCGATCTCACAGGCCAGGAACTCGATGCCGAAGCGGCATTCGGCCTCCACCAGCAGTGTCACGTGCGTCATGGAATCCCAGCCGGGGACGTCGTCGGCGGTAGATCGCGGGGTCAGTTCCAGATCAGGCTGGTTCAGCACGGCGCGGAAAATGTCGGTGACCTGGGCCATGACGGACCGGTCCATCGTCATGTTGGATGGCATGCTGCGCCTCCTCCAGGCCTGCGACACAGGCTGGAGCCTACGCGCGTAGGACTACCGAAGGGTTAACGCGGCCGCGTCTATGCGTGGCCGGCAGCGCTCGACAGCAGCAACGGGTCGATGTGCAGGGTTGCGAAGGCGCGCTGCCATTTGTTGTCGTGGCTGTCATCGAACAACAGTGTCTCGCTGGCCGGCACGGAAAGCCAGGCATTCTCCTGGATCTCCTTGTCGAGTTGGCCAGGCCCCCAGCCGGCGTAGCCCAGCGCCAGCAGGCCCTCACGCGGGCCGCCGCCGCCGGCGATCGCCTTCAGCACGTCCAGGCTGGCGGTCAGTGCCATCGCGTCGTTCACGCGCAGGCTACCGTCGCCGGTCCAGTCCACGGTGTGCAGCACGAAGCCGCGACCGTTCTCAACCGGTCCCCCAGCGCACAGCCGGATACGGCGCATCGGCGGCACGGGCGCTACGTCGAGCTGGCGCAGCAGGTCGTCGAAACTCGGCTTCTCGATGGGGCGGTTCACCACAAGCCCCATGGCCCCATCCGGCGTATGGGCGCAGACATAAATCACGCTCTGGGCAAAGCGGGGATCGGCCATCGCCGGCATGGCCACCAGCAACTGCCCGGTCAGGAAGCCTTCCATCGGCGCCGTGGGCTGCGCCCCCGGCATGACCGTGGTCGTGCGCATGCCGGAACGCGGGGTCTCCTCCGCGTCGTCGTCGGCGGGCTGGGTGCGTCGTGGCGGTCTGC
>Ga0335072_10014723_pt1 | contig 11109 bp, 11 predicted proteins | sample Lox_Sample_21_FD_206725 | JGI IMG/M metagenome (GOLD analysis project Ga0335072, IMG submission 206725) | Soil microbial communities from Loxahatchee National Wildlife Refuge, Florida, United States - Lox_Sample_2.1 | ecosystem: Environmental > Terrestrial > Soil > Wetlands | place: USA... | reverse complement strand
GAGCGCGCGCGCTGGGGGTCGCGGCTGAGCACGGTCACCTCATCGCCACGGGCGCGCAACGCGGCGATGAGCCCGGCGCCGATCAGGCCGGTCGCTCCAGTGACCGTAACGCGCATAACTGCATCTTAGGGTCGCAGCCTCATATCGCCCGTGCACCAGCAGCGCTGCCATGGACTGCAGCCATGCCCGCTGTCATGCCCGCTGTGGTGCCGCCGTGATGCCCGGCTGTGGTGTCGTCGTGGTGCCGCTGTGGTGCCCGGCTGTGGTGCCCGGCTGTGGTGCCCGGCTGTGGTGCCCGCTGCGATGTGGGCCACTATTGTCGTGAAAGATATGTCCCAAATCCCGATCGACATTGCTGAGCTGGTCGGCGAGACGCCGCTGGTGGGCCTGCCGCGGCTGCTGGACGAGCAGGCGGTGGCGCGCGGGGTGGAGCTGTACGCCAAGCTCGAGTCGCGCAACCCCGGCGGCTCGGTCAAGGACCGGATCGGCGTGGCGATGATCGAGGCGGCCGAGGCCGACGGGCTGATCGAGCCCGGGCGCACGACGATCGTGGAGGCGACCTCGGGCAACACCGGGATCGCGCTCGCGCTGGTGTGCGCGGCGCGCGGGTACGAGCTGGTGCTGACGTTGCCGCAGGGCATGTCGCGCGAGCGCGAGGCGCTGCTCGCGCTGTTCGGCGCGCGCGTGCGCATAACGGAGTCGATGGGCGGCATGAACGAGGCGGTGGCCGCCGCCCGTGAGCTGGCGGGCCGGCCCGACCACTACCTGCCCGACCAGTTCTCGAACCCGGCCAACCCGGCGGTGCATCGGCGCAGCACCGGCCCGGAGATCGAGCGGGCGCTGGAGGGTCGCGTGGACGTGCTGGTCGCGGGCGTTGGCACCGGCGGGACGATCACGGGCGCGGGGGGATATCTGCGCGAACGGCTGCCGGAGCTGCGCATCGTGGCGGTGGAGCCGCTCGGCTCGCCCGTGTTGTCGGGGGGCGCGGCGGGGCCGCACCGGATTCAGGGGATCGGCGCGGGGTTCGTCCCGGCGGTGCTCGACCGGACGCTGCTGGATGAGATCGTGACCGTGTCAGACGACGACGCGATCCGCACCGCGTGGGCGTGTACGCGGCGGACGGGCGTGCTGGCCGGCATATCGTGCGGCGCGGCGCTGTGGGCGGCCCTGCAGGTGGCGGCGCGACCGGAGTCCGCGGGCAAGCGGATCGTGGTGGTGATGCCCGATTCGGGCGAGCGCTACGTGTCGCAGGCGTTCTTCATGCCCGACGGTTGAGCTGCGGACGCGGCTTCCTTGATAGGAGCGTGTCGTCATGCGTTGCGGTCCCGGTCCGAGAGCGTGTCGTTACGTTGCGGTCCGAGGCGGAGTGTGGTTGTGCGGCTGCCGGTCCGCTTCATAATCGCGTGAAGGAGTTGTAAAGGGAGGAGGCTGGATGTATCCTTTTTCAGCTTTGATCACTATAGTATTAACCGGTAACGTCGGTCGAGGACACTCCCTCTCACATCAACCTATACTATAGTAAACAAAGGGCGGCAAGGGCGGGAGGCGCCGCTAGGCTTGGAGCATGTCAGGGCTGGACGCCATCGCGCGTGTCGCCTCCGAGCTGCGGCGCGACATCGCCGCTGCCCACGACCGCGATCCCGCGGCTAGGGACGTGGGGCAGCTCGAGATCCTCGCGACCTGGCCCGGAATCCACGCGCTGCTGTCCCATCGCGTCGCTCACGCGCTGCACGAGGCCGGCGTGCCGCTGGTGCCGCGTGCGATCGCGCTCTTGACGCGCATGACAACCGGCATTGAGATCCATCCCGCCGCGCAGATCGGCGCGGGGCTGTTCATCGACCACGGCGCCGGCGTGGTGATCGGCGAGACCGCGAAGATCGGAAATGATGTGACGCTCTACCAGGGGGTGACGCTGGGCGGCACCGGGTTTGCGACCGGCAAGCGCCATCCCACGGTGCAGGACAACGTCACGATCGGCTCGGGCGCGAAGCTGCTCGGACCGATTACGATCGGCCACGGCGCAAAGATCGGCGCCAACAGCGTGGTCATCACCGACGTGCCGCCCAACTCGACGGTCGTCGGCAATCCGGGTCATCCGGTGCGCGTGGAAGGCCGACGTGTCGAGGGTCCAGACGCCGACTGGATCCACCTGCCAGACCCGATCGCGGAGGCGATTCAGGGGTTGTCGAGCCGGATCGGCGCGCTCGAACGGGCTGTGAGCGAGCTGTCGGGCGAAGAGCCCGGATCGCAGAACGGCGAGGTCGCCGAGGCGACGGAGCTGCGCTCGCTGCGGGGGCCCAATCCGGCTGGGGGGTAGGCGGTCGCGGGCGGATCGAACGTAGGCAGAGACGGAATGGCTGAGATCGGGCGGCAGCAATCACCCGGAACGGCTGTCCGGTGCGCGCGCCAGGCCTCCGAGCGCGCATCTATGCTCAGCTGGTGTCCCGTCACGACCTCGATGATCCGTCCCTAGATCCCGACGATCCCCGTCCCCCCGGCCAGACCCCGCCCGATGAGGAGGAGCGGGTCCAGCGACTGTTGGAGGGCCTGAACGAGCCCCAGCGCGAGGCGGTCACCCATGGTGAGGGCCCGCTGCTGATCCTGGCTGGGGCGGGCAGCGGTAAGACCCGCGTGCTCACGCACCGGATCGCGTTCCTGCTCTACACAGGTCAGGCGCAGCCGAACGAGATCCTGTCGATCACGTTCACGAACAAGGCCGCCCAGGAGATGCGCGAGCGCGTCGAGCGGTTGCTGGCACGTCACACGCGCGGGATGTGGCTGATGACCTTCCACGCGGCCTGTGCGCGAATCCTGCGCTCAGAGGCGCCCCGCCTCGGCTACACCCGCCAGTTCACGATCTATGACCAGGCCGACGCCAGAAGGCTGACCAAACGGATCATCGACGAGCTCGGGATCGACTCCAAGCGCTTCACGCCGGCGGCGATCCACAGCCAGATCTCTGCGGCCAAGAACCGGTTGCAGTCGGCCGGCGACTACCGCCAGACGGTGGGTGGACCGTTCGAGGAGATGGTCGCCGACGTGTATGACTCCTACGAGCGGGATCTGCTGCGGATGAATGCGATGGACTTCGACGATCTGCTGTTCAGGACGGTCAACGCGTTGGAGTTGTACGAGGAGGTCCGCACGCGTTATGCCCAGATGTTCAGGCACGTGCTGGTGGACGAGTACCAGGACACCAACCATGCCCAGTATCGCCTATTGCAGCTGTTGGTCGGCGGGGGCCGCCCGCCGCGCGGGAACCCCCCTGTCCCCGGCATCGGCGCCGCCCGCCCCGAGGCCACCGCTGATGCCGCGGCCGCCGCGGCGCCCACACCCACGACACTCGGTGAGCGCCCGACCTATGTCGGACCGATCGGCCACCGCAACCTCGCCGTGGTCGGCGACGACTCGCAGTCGATCTACGGGTTTCGTGGCGCGGACGTGCGCAACATTCTCGACTTCCAGGACGACTTCCCCGACGCCAGGGTGGTCAAGCTCGAGCAGAACTATCGCTCGACGCAGACGATCCTGTCGGCCGCCAACGCGGTCATCGCCAACAACCGCGGCGGTATCGCAAAGCGGCTGTGGAGCGAGCTCGGCGAGGGCGAACCGGTGCACGTGCGCGAGCTCGAGGACGAGCACGCCGAGGCCAGGTTCGTGGTGGGGGAGATCGAGCGGCTAATCGACGAGGGCGCCTCGCGCGCGGAGGTCGCGGTGCTGTACCGCACGAACGCGATGTCGCGGGTGATCGAGGACACGCTCGTGCGCCGCGAGATCGCCTACCAGGTGATCGGCGGGACGAAGTTCTACGAGCGCGCGGAGATCAAGGACGCGATCGCCTACCTGTCGTGGATCGCCAACCCCTACGACGTCGTCAGCTTCACGCGCATCCTCAACTCGCCCCGCCGCGGTCTCGGGCGCACCTCACTGTCGCGGATCGTCGCGCACTCGGCGAGCGTCGGCGTCTCGGTGTGGGAGGCCGCCGCGCGGGCCGACCAGATTCCCGGTCTCGGCGCCGCCGCGGTCAAGTCGCTGAGCCGGTTCATGACCACGATGGCCGGCCTGGCCGAGCTCGCCGGCCAATCGCGGGGCGAGCGATCGGAGACCGACGTGCCCGGGCCCGGGCCCGGGCACGTGCCCGTGGGCGATCTCCTGGATGCGGTGCTCTCGCGCACAGGCTATGTTCAGGCGCTCGAGGCCGACGCGCTCGGACGCGCGGAGAAGGCGATCGAAGCCCAGGGCCGTCTGGAAAACCTCGAGCAGCTGGTGGAGGTCGCGCGCGAGTTCGACGCGAGCGCAACCGAAAGCGAGGACACGCTCGATCTCTTTCTGCAGCAGCTCGCACTCGTCGCCGACGCCGACTCTCGCAACGACGAGGAGGGGCTCGTCACGCTGATGACGCTGCACAATGCCAAGGGCCTCGAGTACCCGATCGTGATGATCGCCGGCTGCGAGGAGGGCGTGTTCCCGCACGCCCGTGCGCTTGACGAGGGCGGGCTGGAGGAGGAGCGGCGCCTGTTCTACGTCGGCGTGACCCGCGCCAAGCGCGAGCTGTACCTGACCTACGCCCGGCGACGCGCGGTGTTCGGCCAGGCCACCTATGGCCTGCGCAGCAGCTTCATCGACGAGATTCCACCCGAGCTGACAGACCGCGAGGATGACCGATCGGGGGCACACAGCCCGGAGGGCTGGGTCGGCCAGCGTCTCAGCGTGGGGGCGGGGGCGATTGGGACCGGGGTGGGTACAGGCTCAGGCGCCGGTGTTGGCTCGGGCGGTGGCGGGCATGCGCAGGCGGGCTGGGGGAGCAATGGCGCGCGAGGCGCGCGCAAGGGTCCGGCGGGCGGCTGGGCTGAGGCGAGCGCGTCAGGAGGACAGGAGTCCGCCGCCGCGGCGGCCCGGTATCGCATGGGCGAGGACGTCGTGCACGCCGCGTTCGGCGAGGGCGTGGTCACCGGCGTTGAGCCCGACGGGGTGATCGTCGTGCGCTTCGCCCGCGACGGCTCCGAGCGCAAGCTGATGGCCGAGTACGCCCCGGTCAGCCGACGTTAGGACCTGGCTGTCAAGCGTCGTGGCGCCTGTGTATGCGTGGCGGCAGGTCGAGGTGACGATACAGAGTGATCGTGACTGAGACCGCAAGAAATAGGAATGCCGTCCAGATGGGAGCGCCCAGAAGCAGAGCGCCAACCATTATCAGGCCGACCAGCATTGAGATGGCGAAGTCATAGCGATCGTAGTCGGTCATGTGACGAGCTTACCTAGCGAAGAGGACGAAGAGCAGCATTCCGACCGCCGCACCGGCGATGAACCCGGCGCCTATGCCACGATTGATGAGGTCGGCGCGCACGTCCGCGCGGGTTTTGTCGAGTGCCATAAGTGCTGCCGGCAGTCCACCGCCGAGAGCGGTACCTCCGCCAAGCATCGTTGCCCACGCAAGCAGCCCGTTGACCGCAGCGGTCACGAGTGTGGGGTTGGACTCGCAGAAGATGCGGATTGTGGCGCTAAAGAACATCCCTACCATCTCCTCCGACGGCCAGCTACAAACGGGACACCGACATCCGGCGGTCGCGGACCGTACGATCCAGGCGATGTCCGCCACGATCATCGACGGCAAGGCGATCGCCGCGCGCGTGCGCGAGCAGGTCGCAGAGCTTGTCCGCGAGTTCGCCGCCGAGTACGGCCGCGCGCCCGGCCTGGCGACGGTGCTGGTCGGCGAGGATCCCGCTTCGGCCGTGTACGTGGGGGGTAAGCAGCGCGCGTGCGCCGAGGTTGGGATGACGCCGCTCGACAACCGCCTCGCGGCGGACGCCTCGCACGAGACGGTTGCCGAGACGCTCGCGCGCCTGAACGGGGATCCGCAGGTCAGCGGCATCCTGCTGCAGTTGCCCGTGCCCAACCACCTCGACGGGCCGGCGCTCACCGGCATGATCGACCCCGACAAGGACGTGGACGGCCTCACCCCCGTGAACGCCGGTCGACTGGCGCTCGGCATGCCGGGCCTCAGACCGTGCACGCCGCTCGGCGTGATGGAGCTGCTGGCCAGCGTCGATGCGCGATTGGAGGGCGCCGAAGCGGTCATCGTCGGGCGCTCGAACCTGTTCGGCAAGCCGATGGCCCAGCTGCTGCTGGCCGCCAACGCGACGGTCACCACCTGTCACTCGCGCACGCGCGACCTGCGCGCGGTGTGCGCCCGCGCGGACGTGTTGATCGCGGCGGTCGGGCGCCCACGACTGATCGAGCGCGACTTCATCAAACCGGGAGCGATCGTGATCGACGTCGGCATGAACCGCCTGACCCCCGAGCAAGCCGGCAACAAGAGCGGGCTGGTCGGGGACGTCGACTACGCCGCGGCGGTCGAGGTCGCCTCGGCGATCACCCCGGTCCCCGGAGGGGTCGGCCCGATGACGATCGCGTGCCTGCTGCGCAACACGCTCGACGCCGCCCGTATGCAGGAGGCCGGACGGTGAGCCTCCGACGGCTGCGGCCCGGTGAGCTGATCGCGCTGGCCGGCGCGGTGTGCGTGATCGTCTCGCTCACCCAGCCCTGGTATGAAAACTCGTTCGCTCAGCTGAGCGCGTGGGAAACGTTCGGCCCGGCGGTCGTGCTGCTGATCGCGGCGGCCGCGGCCGCGCTGATGCTGGTCGTGGCGAGCATCACCGAGCGCTCCACCGCGCTGCCGGTGGCCGCCGGCGTGTGGAGCACGCTGTTCGGGATCATCGCCGTGATCGCGGCGATCGTGCGGGTGTTGGAGCGCCCTGACCATGCCGACCGCCTCTGCCGCGGGGCGTGGCTGGCGCTCGCCGGTGCGATCCTGATCCTGATCGGCTCGTGGTGGTCGATGCGCGACGAACGCCCCTCGCTGTACAAGCCAGCCGAGCCGCCACCACTGCCGCCGCCGACGCCCAACGGTACGCCGGGCACTCCATAGAATGCACGCGGTGATCGACCGCGACCAAGTCCTGCACGTCGCCCGCCTGGCCAGGCTGAGCCTGGCGGAGGATGAGATCGAGCCGCTGGCGGCCGAGCTGACAGCGATTCTCGACCATGTTTCCCACATCGGCGAGCTCGACCTCGAGGGAGTAGAGCCGACATCGCACGTAGTCGACATCGCGGGCGCCCTGCGACCCGACGAGCCACGCGAGTGTCTGCCGCGCGAGGTAGCACTCGCCCAGGCCCCAGCAGTCAGCCCGTCCGGCGAAGGGTTCTCCGTACCCAGTCCCCAGGCATGAGCGACACCGACCTCATCGCACTCACTGCGGCCGAGGCCGCGCACGAGATCTCGATCGGTGCGCTGTCTGCGCGGGAGCTGTTCGACGCATACCGCTCACGGGCCGTCGCCGATGAGCTGAACTGCTTCACGTGGGTCGCGCCGGCGTATGAGGGCGCGCGGGACGAGAGCGCCCGGAATGAGAGCGCGCGGAATGAGAGCGCGCGGAATGAGAGCGTGCGGGACGAGGGCGCGCGGGACGAGAGCGTGCGGGACGAGAGCGCGCGGAATGAGAGCGCGCGGGGTGAGAGCGCGCGGGGTGGCTCGAAAAGTGGGGGCGGTCAAGCAGGCTCCGCGGCAAACATTGTTGAAGCGAGACACGATCTGCGCGATACACCTCTGGCCGGAGTGCCGCTGGCGGTCAAGGACCTGTTCTGCACCGAGGGAGTGCCAAGCCAGTCGGGCTCGCGCATCCTCGAGGGCTACGAGCCCCCTTACACCGCCACCGTCGTGGCGCGCCTGCAGGCCGCGGGGGCGAGCCTGCTGGGTAAGACCAACCAGGACGAGTTCGCGATGGGGTCCTCCAACGAGAACTCCGCCTTCGGACCGGTGCTCAACCCGTGGGACCGCACCCGCGTTCCCGGTGGCTCCTCGGGGGGAAGCGCGGCAGCGGTAGCCGCCGGCCTCGTGCCGTGGGCGCTGGGGACCGATACCGGCGGGTCGATCCGTCAACCGGCGGCGCTGTGCGGGATCGTGGGGATGAAGCCCACGTACGGCGCGGTGTCGCGTTACGGGATGATCGCGTTCGCCTCCTCGCTGGACCAGGCCGGTCCACTGACGCGAGATGTGACCGACGCGGCGCTGTTGCTGGGGCACATGGTCGGCCGTGACCCGTGCGATGCCACGTCACTGCAGCTGCCCGCGGAGATCGAGTTGCCCCATGCCGAGCGCTTGGACGGCGTCCGCATCGGCGTACCCGCCGAGTTGACCGGGGGTGGCGGCGCCGGCGGCCGTGGCGAGGAGAGGAGGGGTACCGGCGCCGGCAGTGTGATCGAGGCGAGCGGGGAGGTTGGGGGGATCGGGGTGGGAGAGGGAATCCAAGCGGGTGTGCTGGCGTCGTTTCGCGCCGCGCTCGCGCAGGCGGAAGAGCTCGGCGCTGAGATCGTGGAGGACGTCAGCCTGCCGCACGCTCCGCATGCCCTGTCTGCCTACTATGTGCTGGCTCCGGCCGAGGCGTCCTCGAACCTGGCGAGGTTCGACGGTGTGCGCTATGGCCTGCGCGCGGCCGATGCGGAGGATCTGCTGGACATGTACGAGCGCACCCGCCACGATGGGTTCGGGGCGGAGGTCAAGCGGCGGATCATGCTGGGCACCTACGCACTGTCTGCCGGCTACTACGACGCCTACTACGGGCGCGCACAGCGGGTGCGTACGAAGATCGCGGAGGACTTCGCCCGGGCGTTTGCCCGCGTGGACCTCATCGCCACCCCGACGGCTCCATCGGTCGCGTTCAAGCTGGGTGAGAAGACCGGCGATCCGCTGCAGATGTACCTGAACGACTACTGCACGGTGCCGATGTCGCTGGCTGGCATCCCCGCGATCTCGATCCCGTGCGGGCTGCACGAGGGGCTCCCCGTGGGGCTGCAGCTCGCGGGGCCGGCGTTCAGCGAGAACGAACTGCTGGACGCGGCCTATGCGCTCGAGCTGGCGCTTGCGTTCGACGGGAGTCCCGCGCGTGTCTGAGCTCGAACCGGTCATCGGACTCGAGATCCACATCCAGCTGAAGACTAGGACGAAGATGTTCTGCGGTTGCGAGCTGTCGTTTGGCGAGCCGCCCAACACGCGCACGTGCCCGGTCTGCCTGGGCCTGCCGGGCGCGCTGCCGGTGGCCAACGCCCGGGCTATACATCTCGGCCTGACGATCGGACTGGCGCTCGGCTCAACAATCGCGCCAAGGTCGGTGTTTCATCGCAAGAACTACTTCTATCCCGACCTGCCCAAGGGCTACCAGATATCGCAGTACGACGAACCGCTGTGCGGCGGCGGCAAATTGGGGGAGGTGCGGATACACCGCGTGCACCTTGAGGAGGATGCGGCCAAGCTGATTCACGTGGGCGAGAGCGGAAGGATTCACGGCTCACAGGTTTCGGTCGTGGACTTCAACCGTGGCGGAACCCCCCTCGCCGAGATCGTCACCGAGCCCGATCTGCGCTCAGCCGAGCAGGCCGGCGAATGGCTGAAGCTGCTGCGCACGACGCTGCGCCAGCTGGGTGTGAGCGACGTGAACATGGAGGAGGGCTCGCTGCGCTGCGATGCGAACATCTCGCTGCGGCCGGCCGACACGCAGGAGCTGGGGACGAAGACCGAGCTGAAGAACATGAACTCATTCAGGTTCATCGAACGCGGTATCAAGGCCGAGATCGCCCGGCAGGAGAAGATCCTCCAGGGCGGCGGCCACATCGAACAGGAGACGCTTCACTACGACCCGGCCTCGGGCGCGATCACCTCGCTGCGCTCCAAGGAGGAAGCTCACGACTACCGCTACTTTCCCGAGCCCGACCTGCTGTCCATCGAGATCGACGAGCAGATGCTGACGCGCGCGCGTGAGGGACTGGGTGAGCTGCCCACCGATCGGGCGCAGCGGTTCGAGCGCGAGCTGGGGCTAACGGCCGACAGCGCGTGGCTGCTTGCGTTCAGAGGCGAGCTGGGCGACTACCTGGAGGCGGCGCTGGCGACCAAAACCGATCCAGCTCCACCGGCGCAGACGTTGGCGAACTGGATCGCGACCGAGCTGGTGGCGCGTCTGCCGGAGGGCGAGGACCCGGCGATCTCGCGCGTTACGCCCACGGCGTTGGCCGCGCTCGTGGGGCTGGTGGCGGCCAAGCGCATCAGTGTCGGAGCGGGACGCCAGGTGCTAGATCGGCTGGTGGCCGAGGGGGGAGACCCACAGCTGATCGTTGAGGCCGAGGAGCTCGAGGCGATCGGCGACTCGGCTGAGCTGGCGCAGATCGTGGCCACTGCGTTAGAGGCCAACCCCGATGCCGCACAGCGTGTGCGCGACGGCAACGCCAAGGCGATCGGTCCGATCGTCGGGCAGGTGATGCGCGAGACCAAGGGACGGGCCGACGGTGGCGAGGTGACCCGTCTCGTGCACGAGCAACTTGGTATCTGACTCATGTAATCACTCGTCATCCGCAACATGCCTGGCGGCGAGCCACTCGTCATCCGCACATGCTCGGCGGCGAGATTTTGGACCGCGGTCCAAAGGCAGTCGGGGCGGCGTGCGCAAATATCTTGGCCATGAACTCTCAAGTGGCCAAGTCAAGCGCCCAGCCTTCGCGCCGGTTCGTGTTGTTGCCGGAGCAGGGGGGCGCGTCGGGTCGGGAGATGCGCATTCGTCGCTACAGGCTGGCCAGTGTCGGCCGTCGCTCAGGGATGAGTGAAGTGGACGTGGCGATGGCGCGTATCGCCCGGGAGCTCGGTCGCCCGGGGCGTTCATGACGGGACGCTCTCAAGGACAGACGCTCCTCACAGGGTCTCCTCCGGCTTCCCTCGGCCGGAAGTGAGCGGGGCGCGGCCGGGCGGGGTGGCGATTCCCGCTCGGCCGTACCGTTCGCAGACCTCAGACCGTCTAATCTATGTGCTGAGATGAGTTCCTCGACGGAATCGTCAAAGGGCAGCTCCTTTGCCCGCACCGTAGTGGCGGTGCTGGTGTTGCTCGTTGTCGGCTACTTCTTGCTGCATGTGCTGATCGGGGTTGCCGTCGCGATCGCCGGGATCGTCGTCGTGGTCCTGGCGGTAGCGGCGGTCATCTGGGCGCTGCGCGTGTTGCTGTAGGCGGGGGGTGGGGACGGCGTGAGCGCGTCGATGCCGTACGTGTTCCTCGCGTTCTGCTTCGGCATGGC
>Ga0335072_10014722_pt1 | contig 11110 bp, 9 predicted proteins | sample Lox_Sample_21_FD_206725 | JGI IMG/M metagenome (GOLD analysis project Ga0335072, IMG submission 206725) | Soil microbial communities from Loxahatchee National Wildlife Refuge, Florida, United States - Lox_Sample_2.1 | ecosystem: Environmental > Terrestrial > Soil > Wetlands | place: USA: Florida... | reverse complement strand
CCGCATCTAGCCGCAACTATAAGTGGCTCTTACCTCGGCAGCAGAAACCGGCGAAGCTTTTCCATTGCTGTCCGTCGTCATCCTTCGCGGCGTCGCTTATTGGTCGTTCGGATTCAGCGTCACCCGGGCGTTGTCGACCACTTTGACCCATCTGGGGTCCGGCGAAGCGCTGGAGGCGTATTCGTCATGCCAGTTCCACCACTTGTACGGCGCGGTCTGCGGATAGCCCTCGGGCGAATCCTCCCACTCCTCCTGGCGTCCGAGCGCGGTCATGTCGAGGTAGTTCCAGACGCTGCCCATTGCTTCGTCGCCGCGGCTGTTGATGAAGTACGTACGGAACACGCGATCGCCGTCGCGGATGAACGCGTTATGGCCGTGCCATTCGTTGACGCCGAAGTCGGTGTCGAAGTCGTCCGTGATGGTATACCACGGCATCTTCCAGTCCATCCGCGCCTTCAGGCGCTCGATGTCCGGCTGCGGCGCACGCGAGGCGTAAACAAGCGTCGTATCGCGGGCATTCAGATGCGAGAGGTGGGAAACCTGGTCGGCCCCCAGGGAGCAGCCGCGGCAGGCATGGTCGGGCCAACCGAACACGCCGGGTTCGAAGAAGGCGCGGTAGACGATCAGCTGACGGCGGCCCTCGAACAAGTCGAGCAGGCTCGCTTTACCCTTGGGTCCATCGAATTGGTACTGCTTGTCGACGGCCAGCCATGGCATCCGCCGGCGCTCCGCGGCCAATGCGTCGCGCTCGCGCGTGAGCTGTTTCTCCTTGGCCAGTAGTTGCTCACGAGCTGCAAGCCATTCCTCTCGCGACACGATTTGCGGTTTCACCATCATGTTCGTTGACATTTTGATTTCTCCTTCGAGGTGAGTCAGAACGATTTCTCATGCTGCACTCGTTTTCAAGGCAGCTTAGGTTTCGACGAGGTTGGAACGGGATTGTCGTCTGCGGCGTTCTTCACGCCGAATTTCTTGATTGCGATTGCCGCGAGTCCGCCTGTAGAAGTGACACTGGCGGCAATCAGGGCTGCGGTTGCCAGGCAAAATGGACACATGGGCTTCTCCTCGCTTGTGAGTCGTTGATCGTAAGACCGGCTGATGTCAGCTCGCCTCGGCTTGCCTGCGAACGCGTTCGTTCATTGAGGCCCAGCCTTTGTTCATCCCCGCCTTGTGTTCGTCGGGAACGAAGCCGAGCGCGGTGTGCCGGAAGGTGATCAGGGTTCCACCATCGGCTTCACTCAACCGGTATTGCACGTTCGAGACGAACGGGAACGAGGCGAACAATGGGCCCGCAAATTCAAGCAGCGTGGGCCGCTTGATGGCCTGAACATTAGCCCAGAAGTGTCCGTTGCCGTCACCCAGGTCGCGGTACCATCTGCCCCCGGGCCACGGCTCGATCTTCATGTTGAGAGATTTGCCCTCAGGTGTCTCGTTGCCCGGCCCCAGTTGTTCGAGCAACGCGGCAAATGTTACATCCAGCGGCGCCTTGACGTGGATTTCCTGGTTGATGGTCAGAGTTAGGTTTTCGAGGGTCTGGTCGGTGGCAATCATGATTTCTCCTTAAGATTCGTGTCTGGAAAATGCAAACCTGCTGAGCCCTGGCGGACCATCGCTTCCGCCCGTTCCTTTACTCGATTCAACTGGTGCTGCCAGTAACGCTCGAAGGTCCCGGCCCACTCGTGAAGCGGGCGTATGGCTTCGGCGTTCGTCCGGTACAGCTTTTGGCGACCCTGGCAGCGCATCCGAACCAGCCCCACATCGCGGAGCACGCGCAGGTGCTTGGAGACAGAGGGCTGCTCCAGGCCGAGGGCTGTCACAATCTCGCCAACCGGCCGCTCGGCTCCGGCAAGATAGCTCAAAATCTCACGTCGCCGTGGCTCCGCTACAGCATTGAATGCATCCGAAGTCGTACTCGCTCGTGCCATGACAGAACATTACATGCCCATATAGGAATATGTCAAGCATTATTTTTTACCTCTGCCGCACAAGGCGAACCGAGAGAGCCCGTCGACGAATCAACATCAAGCCGATTTAAGATCGAACCCATGAAAGCCGCATGGTACGAGAAGCAAGGACCAGCCCGTGATGTCCTGATCGTCGGAGAAATGCCGGACCCGGAACCAGGTCCCGGCGAACTTCGTATCCGCATCGCCATGTCGGGCGTCAATCCCGGAGACGTAAAGAAACGTCAGGATTCTTTTGGCATCGGCATGACCTACCCTCGCGTTATTCCGCACAGCGACGGAGCCGGTCGCGTCGACAAGGTCGGTGCCGGAGTCTCCTCAGAATGGCTCAACCGTCGCGTCTGGTGCTTCGGAGCCCAATCCTATCGCCCTTTCGGCACTGCCGCGGAGTTCACCGTCGTCCCCGTGGAAAAAGTTGCCCCTCTCCCCGCCTCAGTATCGATGGAGCAGGGCGCGTGTCTCGGCATTCCCGGGATCACCGCCCACCGCGCCGTGCATGTCGCCGGCCCCGTCAAAGGAAGCACCGTCTTGATTCAGGGCGCGGCTGGCGCCGTCGGCATGTGCGCCGTGCAGCTCGCGCACTTCGCCGGAGCCTTTGTTGTCGGCACCGTGCGTTCGACTGAGGATGAGCCGGCTGCGCGGAACGCCGGTGCAGATGCTGTACTCGTCTCTGACAAGGATCTCGTGGCGCGTGTCAAAGCTGTCGCTCCCGACGGCGTGGATCACATCGTCGAGGTGGCCTTCGGCGCAAACATTGAGGCTGACAACGAGCTGCTCAAGCCCGATGGCTCCATCGCCTCATACGCCACAGATAACCCCGCGCCCAAAATCCCCTTCTGGCAGCTCGTGTTTAAGAACAATCGCTTGTACTTCCTCGGAAGCGACGACTTTCCCCCTGAGGCAAAAGCCGCCGCCGCGCGGGATCTCAATGCCGCCCTGGAAGCGGGCTGGTCCGGCTTCGAGATTGCCGACCGAATTCCGCTCCCCGACATCGCGAAAGCCCACGAGCTCGTCGAGCATCCAGCCCGGCGTGGAAGAATTGTCGTCAGCATACCGTAATTCACCGCTGTCTTTTGCCAGAACGAACTGCGATCGGTATCGCTCACTTCAAATACGCCCGCACCAGATCTATCAAGTCCTCCGCCAGCTCCGTCACCGGAACCGAGCTCTTCTCCCGTCCCGTCATATGGTGCCGAATGTGGTCTTCCAGAACCTCCGCCATCAGACTGTTCACGCCGCCCCGCACATTCGCCAGAAGCATCAGCACGTCCGCGCAATCGTCCTCGCTTGAGAGCGACCGTTCAATCGCGTCCACCTGCCCGCGAATCCTGCGAATCCTTGCTACCAGCTTCTGCTTCTCTTTGGCCGTCTGCATCATAAAGACTTCACTCCCAGCTTCTACCTTGATCATTTTCGTTCGGAATATATGGTAGGGGGATATAATATCAAAAGCAAGAACTGATAGCTTGTAACCATCCTGCAATCGAAAACAGCGATCATTCACAAATACCCAGCCGCAATTTGCGCCGCTGGGGAATGCCATCGTTATAAGGAGAAGAAGGTCCGTTGCTGCGCCTTGCCGCCATTCCCTGCCTGCTCTTCGCGCTGGCCGCGGCCGCGCAGTCGCGCCCCGTCCTGCCTGAGGCCCCGCGCGTCAATATCGACCTGAGCTACGCCTCCATAAATTCCATCGGCCAGACCCAGGCGCTTCCCTCCTCCACGCCCGCAGCCGCAACCGTTCCCGACGCCGTCACCATCTACCCTCACCCCGACAATACCTGGTGGTACTTCGCCGGACAGGCCAACATCATCTTCCAGGCGCATCCATCGTTTCATTCGCCTTATCAGGGACCCAACAGCCTCCAGGGCGCGGCCGAGGAGAAAGCCTCGTTGGTTGGGACCTTCTATACCGGCTTCCAGCCGCACCATAATCTGCGCTACAACACGGACCTGCTCGTTGACATTGAAAGCGCCGGAGGCCGCGGCCTCAGTAACGCGCTCGGTCTGGCCGGAATCACCAACCTCGACGTGGTGCGCAACCCCACCCTCAGCTCCGCTCCTTACCTCGCGCGCGGCGAAATCCACCAGACCATCGGCCTCACTGATGAAATGGTCCCGTCCGACCGCACCTACCTCTCGCTCGCTACCAAAGTTCCCGTCCGCCGCTTCGATGTCCGCGTCGGCAAAATGAGCCTGCCCGACGTCTTCGACGTCAACCCCGTCGGCAGCGACACCCATCTCCAGTTCACCAACTGGACCATCGACAACAACGGAGCCTGGGACTATGCCGCCGACACGCGCGGCTATACCGTCGGCGGCGTCTTCGAGTATGACGACCGCAACTGGAGCGCGCGCTACGGCATCTTCGCCATGCCCACCGTCGCCAACGGCATCGACCTCGACTGGGCCTTCAGCCGCGCCAACGGCCAGAACTGGGAGTTTGAGCTGCGCCACTCCTTCATCCGCGGACACTCCGGCGCTACCCGCATTCTCAGCTATGTCAATCACGCGCACATGGGCGATTACCGCCAGTCCGTCATCGACTACCTCAACGGAACCACTCCCACACCCGAGATCACCTATACCGAGCAATTCGGCGCCGTGAAATACGGCTTCGGCTGGAACAACGAGCAGGACATTACCAACAGCCTGCGCATCTTCTCGCGCTTCGGATGGGACGATGGCGCGCGCGAATCCTTCGCCTACACCGAAGATGATCAGACCTTCCTCTTCGGCGGAGACTACAACGGCTCACGGTGGCATCGCCCTGACGACAAGTTCGGTATCGCCTTCGTAAGCAACGCCATCAAGAAGGACCACCAGAACTACCTCGCCTACGGAGGCCTCGGCTTCCTGCTCGGCGACGGGCGCCTCAACTACGGCCGCGAAAACATCGTGGAGAGCTACTACACCCGGCACTTCCGCAGCGGCGTCTTCGGCTCCATCCTGCTCAGCCACATCGACAACCCCGGATACAACCGCGACCGCGGCCCCGTCTGGGTCCCCGGCCTCCGCATGCACATCGACTTCTAATACCCAGGCAAATATCTCAGGCTCACTGGCTGGACTTGCCTTCGATCTCGTCGGCCAGCCTGCCGGCATCGTAGAGCTGCCGGAGCGCCATGATCATCGCTGCGCTGTCTACTGCCACGGCCCGGTTCTGATAATCGTTGTAGACAAAATCGCCGACAATTCCCTCGATGTTGCTGTCGAAAATCAAGCCCACCAGTTCCCCTTTGCGATTGATCACCGGCGAACCCGAGTTGCCGCCGATAATGTCGACCGTGGAGACGAAATCGAGCGGCGTGGAAAGATCGATCTTTGTACGGCGCTCGACATACCGCTTCGGCAGATCGAACGGCGGAGCGTCGCCGAAGCTCGCCGACCTGTCATAGAGACCGTAGTAGGTAGTCTCGAACGGTGCGATGGTCCCGTTCATCGGATACCCCTTCGCAACGCCATACGTCAGTCTCAGGGTGAAGGTCGCGTCCGGATAGCTGCTCTTGCCGTAAACGGCAAAACGGGCCTCGCCCAGCTTTTCGCCCGCGCGCTCGGTCACGCCGTCGATGGCATCCCATTGCTTCCGGTCAGCCCGGACGATGGGATCGAGCTTGCGCGCCAGCACGATCATGGGATCAGTGGAGGCAGCAATCGCGGATTGCCCCCCATCGAGAAGCCCCTTCCTGACCGCCGGATCTGCAAGCTTCGTACCGCTCACCAGGTTTTTCGCAACCACAGCCGGCTGCTGGCCGTTCAGGGTAGTCGCGAGCCACTCATCGTTGGCCGGCAGATGCCGCACGGCGTATTCCAGGGAGCCGGTCATCTTGGCGATCTCAAGCGACGGATAGACAGGCGCCGGAGAGAGCAGACTGTATTTCAGCGATCCGAGTTGGGCATCGTGGAATCCGGGGAGCCGCTCTCCATCCGGTTTGCCGACCTCAGCGACATATTGCACGAGCTCTAGAGCTGTGTCGAAAAGGTCTGAGTCCGTTCGGCGATAAACAGTAGTCCGAAATAACTGCGACTCCCGTTGCGTTGCGCTTTCGATTTCGGTCCACGCGTCCCCGTAGTCTTTCGCCCATATCGGATTGGACTCAACGCGCTTCCGGAATGCGGCTTCGTCTTCGACCTTTGTGTCGAATACCTTCTTGTTGTTGAGGCCGTCGAAGTCTCCTCCGATGGACTTGATTGCATTCTGTATAAAGAAGATTTCGCTGGCAGCCTGCCGGGCCTGCTCGGCCCCGCCTGCGGAATATTGCTGCAGTGTATGGAGGCGGGCGTTGAAATAATCAAGGATGACTGGGTAGACCACATCGCGATCAAATGTCAGCTGCGCAACAGTATCCTGCCGTTCGGACGAGCCCGGGTGGCCTGCGACAAACACCAGCTCGTCCTTCGACGGCCCATTGGCGCTCCATTTCAGGTAGTTGTCCGTGTGGATCGGCTTGCCGTTCTCATACACCCGAAGCAGTGCCATATCCAGGTCGTAACGCGGATAGGTAAAGTTATCCGGATCGCCGCCAAAAAAAGCAGCCTGTTGTTCCGGCGCAAACACAATACGAACGTCGGTGTATTTCTTGTAGCGATAGAGCCAGTATTCGCCGCCCTGGTAGAGTGGAACGACATCGGACCGCAATCCGGTAGCCTTCAGGCTTTCATCCTCGATTGCCGCAATCGCCGCGTTGCGCGCCTTGAAGGCCTCGTCATCACTGCTGCCCGGCTTCACGGCCCCCTGAACGCGCGCTGTCACGTCCTCCATCGATTGCAGAACATCGACCTCCAGGTCGGGTGACTTGATCTCCTGGTCGTAGGTGGCTGCGTAAAATCCATCGCGAACATAATCGTGCTCCGGCGTGGAACTCTTTTGCAGCTGCCCACGAGCAACATGATGATTGGTAAGCAGCAATCCGTCAGGGCTCACAAACGAACCCGAGCCTCCGTCGTTCAGCCGCACGCAGGAAAGGCGAACATGGTCAAGCCACTGCTGCGTGAGCGTAAAGCCATAGCGCTGCTGGATCAGTTGGATCGGCGGGTTATCGAAAGTCCACATCCCCTCGTCGGCGCCGGCAGTAATGGTTGCGAAGGCCACAAGAACCGCGACGCAGAGTCCGCGCTGCTTAATCTTCACGAAGTCACCTCAACTCAAATTCACGAAGGGGAGCATACTCCAAAGAAACCAGCAAAGTACATATATTATCGATCTCCGCGAACTCTCCATCAGCTTTTAGTTTTAGCGCATATCCCGCATTTCAGGTTGATTTGAGAATCTGCGGCTACTCCGCCGACCGGTCTCTTGCCCGATCTTCAGCCTTCGGCTACTATTTGCTCATGGTTTCCGTCCGCACATCCGCGAATCGTTGTTGTTCTTGTCGCGCGAGCGCGATCTGCTGTGTCGACGGACCCCTGATGTAACGCGAACTGCTCGCACCCATCTCCGGGGCCTATGTCAGCCACAGCGCGGACATAGGCCTTTTGCTTTTCAACACGGAGATCGAACCCATGCCACATCAACGCAGGCTTTTACTTTCCACCAGCAGCCCGCGGAACTCCCACTTTCCCTCGCAAGGCTGTTGTCGCCGCTGACGCTCTGTCGGCCGCACGTGCTGCGGTGTCGCTGCATGCACGCCTGAACTCTTCCATCCATATCTGATTTCTTACTTCTTTTTGAGGAGACCATGAACGTCTACGCGAAAGCTGTCTTCGCAGCGGCAGTGATCGTATCGCTGCTTTCCGCTTTGTTTTCCGCGCATCCGCAGGTCGTCGGTGCTTCGTTGCACGGAACCGTAACCGACACCGCCAACGCCGCTGTCTCCGGCGCCACCGTCATCGTCCGCAATCTCGACACCGGCAATACCCGCAGCATTACAACCGGTGCCGACGGTCGTTACAGCGCGCCATCGGTTCCCGTCGGCCACTACTCTATTTTGGTCAGCCGCGACGGCTTTGCATCGCAGGAGAAGAACTCTATCACCCTCGTCGTCGCGCAACGCCTCGACGTTAATTTCACGCTGGGCATTCAGAGCGTTCATCAGCAGGTGGTCATCAGCGCCGCGCCCTCCAACGTGAACCTCTCCACCCAGGAGACGTCCGGCGTCATCGACGAACTCCAGGTGAAGCAGCTCCCTCTCAATGGCCGCAGCTACGACCAGTTGCTTACGTTGAATCCCTCCACCGTCAATTACACGGCCGAACGCTCCGGCAGCATCGGAACCTCTAACTCTTCCGTCGGAAACATGTTCGCCATCGCTGGGCATCGTCCCCAGGACAATCTCTTCCTCCTCAACGGCGTTGAATACACCGGCGCCTCGCTCATCAACGTCACTCCCGGAGGAACCAGCGGACAGCTTCTCGGTGTCGATGCCGTGCGCGAGTTCAACGTGGTCACCGACGCCTACGGCGCAAACTACGGTAAGCGGGTGGGCGCGCAGGTCAGCATCGTCACCATGTCCGGCACTAATCAGCTGCACGGAAATGCATATGAGTTCCTGCGCAACAGCGCACTCGATGCGCGCAATTACTTCGACGTCGGCTCTATCCCCGAATTCCAGCGCAACCAGTTCGGCGGCTCGCTTGGCGGCCCCATGCGCCGCAACAAGCTCTTCCTTTTCGGCAACTACGAAGGCTATCGCCAGAACCTCTCCCTCAGCGACGTCACCCTCGTGCCTGACAATGCCTCACGCGCCGCCGCCGTCGATTCGGTACAGCCGCTGCTCGCCCTCTGGCCCGTCGCCAACGGACCCGAACTCGGCCAGGGCATCGCCACCGCCTATAGCCATCCCCTGCAGCGCATCCGCGAGGACTTCGGCACCACCCGCTTCGACGACAACATCAGCGGGAAGGATCTGCTCTTCGCCGTCTACACCGTGGATGACAGCGACGCCACCACGCCGTCCGCCAATCCGCTCAGCCTGGTGGCCGAATCCCTGCGCGAGCAGGTCGCCAGTGCCGAAGAGCAGCATATTTTTTCTCCCAATCTACTGAATACCGCTCGCGTCGGATTCTCCCGCGCCAGTTATTTCTTCACCGGCTCCACTCCGGTCGATCTCCCCGGCTGGGTCGCAGGAGAGCCTATCGGAGCCATCGTCATCAGCGGCAGCACCGCTTCAAACGGTGCGTCGCAAATCACCCTCGCCGGCGCCAACGTCGGCAGCAACAATGCCACCGCGCGCAATCTCTTCACCTACGCGGATCACGTCTACTGGTCGCTCGGGCGCCATCAGATCGAGGCCGGCGTCTGGTTCCAGCAGATTCAGTCCAACGACAACCTCGCTCAGAACCAGTACGGCCAGGCTTCCTTCAGCACGCTGGCCTCGTTCCTTCAGGGTCAGGTAAAAACCTTTACCGTCGTGCCCTCTCCCACCCCGTTGAACTGGCGCTCGCTGGAGGCTGCCGAGTTCATCCAGGACACGGTAAAGGCCACTCCGCGTCTTGAAGTCAGCGCCGGAATCCGCTTCGAATCCACCAATGGCTGGAATGAAGCCCACGATCGCGCCTCCAATTATCTTCTCGTTAACGGAGTCCTGCAGACCGATCCGCGCATCGGCGGCTCGGCTCTCACCAGCAACCGTGCCGCTTTTCTGCCCGAACCCCGCATCGGGTTTGCCTGGGACGTCACCGGAAAAGAAACGACCGCCGTTCGCGGCGGCTTCGGCCTGTATCACGGCCTGCTCGATACGCTCGACTATCGCCTCGATCAGGCCGCGCCCTTCAACACCACCATCAGCATCAAAAACACCACCGTCGCCAACCTCAACATCACTCCCGGGTCAGCGCCGCCATCCGGCAGCCTCGTCTCTCCCAGCAATGTGCAAACTGACATCGCCACTCCCACTTCGCTCACCTGGACGCTCGCCGTCGAGCAGGCCCTCGGAGCGAACACAGCCTTCAGCCTCCGCTACGTCGGCTCGCACAGCTATCATCAGATCCTCTCCGAAGACGAAAACGAGCCCGTGCCCACCTTTCTTCCCAATGGAACCGTCGACTATCCTGCTGACGCGCAAAACGCTAACCCGCAGCTTGCAAATTCGACCTCGTGGGTTTCGCAGGGCGTCGGCTCATACAACGCGCTTGAAGTGCAGGTGCGTCGCAACCTCGCGCGCGGACTGCAATTCCGTGGCAATTACACCTTCTCCAAAAATCTCGACGACGGCTCCGCCTGGAATACCAGCGTCAGCGGCAACACTCCCGCGTATGTCGAGTTTCCGCTTCGCCCGAAGTGGGACTGGGGTCCGGCCGCCACCGACGTCCGCCATCTGGCCTCCATCAGCGCCACTTGGGAACTGCCCATCGGCGCCGGTCATCGACTTCTCGGCGACTCCTCCCCGTTCGTTCGCACCGCCGCCGGCGGCTGGTCGCTCAGTACCATCATCGGTGCTCAGTCAGGCTTTCCGTTTTCTCCGCAACTCGGCTACAACCCAACCGGCAATGGAGACACCCGCAATCCGGTCCGTCCGTCGTGGAACCCTGACTTCCACGGCTCCCTCTATCCGCGCACGTCATCCCAGTACTTCAACCCGAATGCTTTCCTCCAGCCCGCCACCGGCACATTCGGCAATGTTTCCCGCGATGCCCTCACCGGTCCTGGCCTTTCTGAATTGGACATCTCCGCTCTCAAGAACACGCAGTTAAGCGAACATCTCCAGCTTCAGTTTCGCGCCGAGTCCTTTAATCTGCTCAACCACACCAACTTCCTCACGCCCAATCCTGTGGTCTTCAGCTCGGCTGCGCCCGGCGTATCGCCAACAGCAGGCGTCGTCACCGCAACCTCCACCACTTCCCGCCAGATTCAGTTCGGCGCAAAGCTGATCTTCTGACCCCGCAATCAACCCTTCGACCGGGGAACTCTTGTCCTAATAGATCAGCTTCAGCGAAAACTGGATCTGCCGCGACGTGCCCGCTGTTTTGCTGATGATGCCAAACCCCGAACCCTTGATGGTATTGGCGGGAAGGCCCATGTTGACGATGTTGAAGAGATTGAAGAACTCTGCGCGGAACTGGAGATCGGCTCTTTCCACTCCGCTGGCGCGATGGCCGAAAGGCGTGCTCTTGATAAGTGCGTAGTCAAAGTCATAGTACGCGGGGCCAAAAAACGTGTTGCGCCCCAGCGTTCCGAACCGTCCCGAATTCGGCCCCGTGCCGCCCGGAAT